>Ga0209862_1000707_pt1 | contig 11638 bp, 7 predicted proteins | sample OrgsoiDNA_201061_FD_185809 | JGI IMG/M metagenome (GOLD analysis project Ga0209862, IMG submission 185809) | Permafrost soil microbial communities from the Arctic, to analyse light accelerated degradation of dissolved organic matter (DOM) -... | ecosystem: Environmental > Terrestrial > Soil >... | reverse complement strand
TGGCCCTCGCCCACCTCGGGGGCGCCGTTGCTCCAGACCATATCGCTCGCGTGCGCGCCGATACGCACCGTATTGATGAGGCTGCCGGACGCGGTGTCATAGTGGCCAAGCTGCCCATCGGCCCAGTGGGTGACGAAGAACGATTTGCCATCGGGATGAAAGAGAATGCGGTAGGGCCTGCGCCCGGTTTTGTACTGCCCGATGACCATTCCCGATTGCGGGTTGACCACCAGGATGGCATCGCGATAAAGGTTCGCGGCGTAGAGCAGGCGGCCATCGGGAGAGAGGGCCACATCGCCGATAAAGTCTTGCGAGCCGCGTTTGTCTTTGGCCACCAGTTCGAAAGTGCGGGCGGGGGTGAGGGTCCCATTGGCGAAAGCGAATTCGAAGATGGAGGCGCGCGCGCCACCGCCCACGTAGACGAAATCCCCCTTGGGCGTGAACGCGAGGCCCAGCCATCCATCGCTCACCGGTACTGCGCCCAGCACGCGTCCGGACGCCGTTGCGATCACGCTGATGGACGGGGGCTTCCACCCGCCGTTGAGCGCCAGCAGATACTTGCCATCGGGCGAAAGCGCGGTAGACATGGGCAGGGTGTCGAGCGGCACCTGCATTCCGGCGGGGGCCAGGCGCCACCCGCTATTCAACAGAAATGCGCCGTTCGGGAGCGGCCCTACTTGTTCGCGCGGCGCGGGTTGAGAACTGAGCAGCGCGACGAGGCAGATGAATCCCGCCGCGAGGGCGAGCCGGCTTTGAGTGGTACCGGGGATTTTTGGCATGCGTACTCCCTATTGTATCGGTAGCGCCCGCGGTCTTTTGCACCAAAAAGCACCGGCGGCAAGACCGCCGGCGTTACCCGATGAATTCGACTTCGACGCGTTTGGGGATGAGGCCGGCTTCGAACCCCATATCGAGGAGTTTCTGGGCGGCTTTGGGAACGATCTCGCCGGCATCCAGGGTGTAGTGGTTGACGTACATGCCTACGAATTTTTCGGCCAGGCGAGGTTCCATGTCGCGCGCGAACTGCAGGGCGTATTGCAGTGCTTCGCTGTGGTGGTCGAGCGCGTACTGAATGCTTTCGCGCATGAGGCGGCAGCATTCCATCTGAATTTCGACGCTCAGGGAACGCAGCAGCACATTGCCGCCCAGAGGAAGAGGCAGACCGTAGGCGGTCTTGAACCAGCGTCCCAGGTCGGCCACGCGATGAAAACCTTCGCGGTCGAACGTCAATTGGGCTTCGTGGATGATCAGGCCGGCATCCACGGTGCGGTCCTTCACGGCATCGGTGATTTTGTCGAAGGGCGTGACTACGGCCTGAAAATCCGGCTGGTACAGCTTGCACGCCAGATAGGCCGTGGTCATGGCGCCGGGTACGGCGATGCGCTTGCCTTTTAGTTCTTCCGGTTCCATGGGGTGGGCGGCGATGATCATGGGACCGTAGCCGTCGCCGATACTCGAACCGCTGTTCATGAGCACGTACTTGTCGCACACGTAGGGGTAGGCGTGGTACGAAATAGCGCTGAGTTCGTACCGGCCCTCCATGGCTTTGCGGTTCAGGGTTTCAATGTCTTCGAGGACGTGACGAAAGGCGACTTTCGGCGACCGGATCTTCTTGGTCGCGAGGCCATAGAACATGAAGGCGTCGTCGGAGTCGGGACTGTGGGCGCTGACAATTTCCTGGGGGGCAGCCAATGTCATAAGAGGGGTAGACTCACTTCAGTTTATACCACCGAGTCAGTTTACACTACCAAGGGTTGCCAATGAAGAGGGGCGTAAAATGGGAAAGGGCGGTCATCTGCGAAGAAGAACCGGAAATTTCCGTTGGCGATCATCCAATTTGCGCATTATGCGCTGCCGCCCTATACAGAAAGGGTTTCGGCGGATCCGACCGTTCAGAGTTCCCGTACTGCCTTGTTCAATTCTCCGCAGATGAGACCGCCCTCATCCTGGCCCGGTTCTATATGTCACCTCCCGCCAGCCCTGGGAGGGCCGACTAATTACTTGAGCGGCGCGGAATCAAATACCGGCTGATTCCACCTATTACTATGCACCTTCCTGATATGATTGTCAAGAGTCTGAGCCAAGATTAATCGTGTTTAAGAGTTTTTTCTCCAAAAAGCCCGCGGCCTTGTCGGGCACGCCCGCCGTGCGCCGGTTGAAAACGTATTCGGCGCAAAGCGGTTACGCCTATCAGTACTTTTACGAAGGCCACCGGCCCTTTGGTTCGGGAAGCGCCGGCGGCACGGAGTTCGTGTTCAGCGTCTCCGCCGACCGCAAGAGCTGGCACTTCGCCGGGGTGCTGCTGGGGGATGGCGCCATTCACGCGTGGCAAGCGGCGCATCGGCGGGAGTTGTCTTCCACCGAGCGGTATGCGATCGCCAAGATGTCCTTGTTTCAGGCCTTCGACGACCGGCCGTCGCCCGAGCGGATGCAGGACGAAGTGCGCGTGCGCACCGCGGATGTAGAGGCCATCATCGAATCACTGGGGCTGTAGCCTGTGGGATTGTAGCCTGTGGGATTGTAGCCTGGGGGATTGTAAGCCTGGTGGCGGCCGGAACCCGGCGCCTGCTCCCCGGCAGAGCGCGGGGGACGGCGCGGAATGCCGGAGCCGCCGCCGCGGGTGTGGTACCGGAGCCGCTTCCAATTGCGATCAGGCACACCGACGCGAAGGCATCCGGGCCGGAGATAGCGAGACTGTTGTCGCCCGCGGTGAGGCCGGTGGGCACAGTCAGGTTGATCTGGTATAGCCCGGCCAGTTGCGGCGCCAACCCGCTATAGCCGACCGTCGCCGCCGCCCCGCCGATGAAAGCCTGAATCGTGCTGACGGCGTTGCTCAATGGGAGAGTGGGCCCGGCCGCTCCATCCGCGATGGCTGGATCGACAGCGCCCAGCCCGGTGAGAAACAGCGAAACCGTTTCGCCCGCCTGAGCCGGACTATTGGCAGTAACCAGCGAGCCATCCAGGTGCACTACATCGCCATCACCGAGCCCGTTCTGCGACTGCGTGAGCACACCGGGCGCCGTGACCGCGGTTTCCATGGTGACGGTATTGGAAGCCACGCCGTTATTGATCACCTGGATCTGTGCGACGCCGGATGGCACGCCGTACGGAACGATGGCCGAGAGCTGCCCCGGCGTCACGTAATAGAGGGGCGCCGGAATGTCGTCGATCTTCACCTGTACGCCGCCCAGAATTGGGGGGAATGGGATCTCCGATGTCACCTGGACCCCCTGCGCCAGATTCTCTCCGAACAGCGTGAGCAATTCACCGGGAGCGATACCCGCCGTGAACGGCGCGAAGCTGCCGGCGTTCAACACTCCGGTCGGGTTGAGGAACACTCCGCTGCTGCTGAGGCTGGCGCTCAAGCTGGGCGCGGCCAGTCCAACGGTGAGCCCAAGGAAGGGGCCGATTCCGCTGCCGATGCGGATGCCGGGCCCCACCACGTAATTCGTCGCCGTGGTGCTGTAGGCGCCGTTGGCCCCCAGGGTGTACGAATCGTGGTAGGTAAAGTCGAAGGTGAGAGCGCTCGAAAGCGAGTCGATTCGCTGGTGCCCCACGATGACTCCGCCATTGGCGCTGAACGAACCGAAAAAGCTGTCGGGGTTGGCGAAACCGCTGGCCAGTTGGGACTCGTCCTCGTCGATGCCCGCCTCGTAATACAGACCGCTCAAGTTGGGCGTGGACGTGCCCGTGCGCACTCCGACGAACATGTCGGCCGAGATGGGAGATCCGCCAAAGACAAAGTTCCCATCGGGCGAAAAGTACAGGTAGAATTGCCCCGTAAGGAAGGCGCTGTTGGAATTGGGGAAGGTCACCACGGCCGCCCCGCCGCTGAAGATGTATTTCGCGTTCGGCAGCAACTGGACGATCTTGCCGGACCCGTTGCTCCCGGCATAAGCGGATACCGGCACCGTGCCCACGTTGCCGATGCCATCGGGGTTCATTTGCGCCGTCAAACCGATGGCGTTGAGCGGATTGCCGCTGGAGAGGTCCATGTATGCCATGGAGTACGGCCCCTTGAAGGTGGAAGCCGTGGGCACGGGACTGGCCAGCGGCGCCGCGATAAACAGGTCGTTGTAGCCGTTCAAGGTTTCGGTGCTGCTGCCCACAAAGATCCCCTGCTGGTTGACCAGGCCCTTGATGAAGTCGCCAGGGAAAAGCGCACTGGAGAGGAAGCCCTGTCCGGAAGCCGCAATCGAGTACGTGCCCACCACCCCTGTGACCGCCTGCAATTGCTGGGCCGCAAGGTCGACCAGGGTTGCGTTCATCGTGTACGTGCCCGTACCGCTAAAACTGACCGTGCCGTACAGGGAAGCCGCGTCTGCAAGAGATCCGTCGCCGGCACTGCTGAGCTGGTAGACCACCTGGCGGAAATAATAGGTGCCGTTCAACATCCCGTTACCGCTGGTGTCCCAGCCCGTGGTCTGTGCCGACGCCTGGAATCCGGCCGCAGCCGATACCACCAGCAGCAGTTGCGCAAATCTCATTTCGATCCTCACTCTCGTATTGACGTCATGACCCGGCCCGGGAGTACGTCGAATTATATTAACCCACGCCGCGTCAGTAAGTTTTATGCCGGCCCTGCAACAGGCGTCCTATAATTCTAAGTCATGGGATCCGTCTGGCAGGACTTGAAGTACGGGCTGAGGACACTGGCGCGCAGTCCGGGCTTCACAATCGTCGCGGTGATCTCGCTCGGTCTGGGAATCGGCGCCAACACCGCCATCTTCACCTTGACCAATGCGGTATTTCTGAATCCGCTGCCGGTGCGGGACGCGGCGCGCGTGATCCAGGTTTTCACCGTGGATCATGCCACCACCACCACCGCGGCCAACCTGCTGCGCACGCCGATGTCGCTGCTCAACTACCGGGACTTTCGCGATTCCGATGAAGTCTTCTCGGGCCTGGCGGCCTTCACGCAGACGGGCGTGACCTTGACCGGGCGCGGCGACCCCAAGCCTACAGGCGCGATGCTGGTCTCGGCGAACTACTTCGACGTGTTGGGCGTCAAGCCCGTGATGGGGCGAACGTTCCTTCCCGATGAGGACCGGAAGGATGGCGGCAACGCCGTCACCATCCTGAGCTATAGCCTGTGGGGCCAATGGTTCGGCGCCGACCCCGCGGCCATCGGCCGGACGGTCGAATTCAATTCCATTCCCTACACGGTGGTGGGCGTCGCGCCGCCGAATTTCAAAGGCACGTTCACGGTAGGCAGTCCCGATCTGGCCTGGATCCCCATCGGCATGCACGCGCAGGCGCTGCCCGGTCCGCTGGAGCAGGTGATCAACGCGCGGCGTATGCGCATGATCAGCGTTTTCGGGCGGCTCAAGCCAGGCGTGCCGCAATCGCAGGCTGCGGCGTCGCTGAAAACCGTGGCGGCGCGTCTGGAGCGCGAATATCCGGACGCCAACCGCGGACGCACGGTGGAATTGTCGCCGCTTTCCGAGGACGCTCTTGGCTTCCTTCCTCGCGACCAGATGATGCGGGCCGGAATTGCGCTGACGGCGGTGGTGGGCGTAGTCCTGCTGATCGCCTGCGCCAATCTTGCCAACCTGCTGCTGGCGCGCTCGGCAAAGCGGGCGCGCGAACTGGGCATCCGCACGGCATTGGGCGCGGAGCGGGGCCGCCTGGTTCGCCAAATGCTTACCGAGAGCCTTCTGATCTCGATCTCGGGCGGTGCGCTGGGGCTGCTGATGGGAATGGCCGGATCGGCTGTTCTGTGGTCGTTCCGGCCGGCGTTCCTCTCGCAAAACAGCGTGCCGCTGCACATGGATTGGCGCGTGTTTGCCTTCACGGCGTCGGTGACTTTGCTCACCGGCATTCTCTTCGGCCTGGCGCCCGCGGTGCGCGCATCCGCCGCAAACCTGAGCGAGGTTCTGAAATCCGGCGGCCGCGGCGGCGCCGAAGGCATGGCCGGCAGCCGCCTGCGCAGCGTGCTGGTGGTAGTCGAAGTGTCGCTGGCGCTGGTGGCGCTTTCGGCCGCGGGCCTGTTGATTCGCAGCATGGACCGCGTGCAGAAAATCAATCCCGGCTTCGAGACGCAGCATCTTTTCACTTTCAATTTCGATTTTGGCCCGCAGCACTATTCGCCCGAGCGGGGGCGCGCCTTCCTGCGGACCGTGCTGGACAAGGCTTCGAGTGTTCCGGGCGTGCGGCGGGCGGCGCTCGCTTCAGACCAGCCGATGGGCGGTGGGGGGATTCTGGGAACCATCGTCGCCGAAGGCCAGGAAGCCGACCCCAACCATAGCGGCACGCTGACCATCCTCAACACTGTGTCGCCGGCCTACTTCGATACCATGGGGATTCCGATCGTCGACGGCCGCGGCTTCACGGATTTCGACCGCGAGGCATCGGCGCAGGTGGCCGTGATCACGGAAGCCATGGCGCGCCATTTCTGGCCGGGCCAGAACGCCATCGGCAAGCGGTTCCGCATGGTGCTCAATCGCGGCTACCGCCAGGTGGTGGGCATCTGCGCCAATTCGGTGACCGGACAGATCGGCGAGCAGCCGCAGCCGGTGGCCTACTTCCCGCTGGAGCAGGACTACCAATCCGCGGCGGCGCTGATTGTGCGCACCGAAACCAACCCTTCGGCGATTCTGCCGGCGGTGATGAAGCAGGTGCAGACGCTGAACGCCAACATGGCATTAACCGACGCCGCAACCATTCAGGAGCTGATGGCCCAAGGCCTCTGGGCGCCGCGCATGGGGGCCGCGCTCTTCGGCATCTTCGGTCTGCTTGGCATGGTGCTGGCGTCAGTGGGAATTTACGGCGTGATCGCTTACATGGTGACGCAGCGGACCAATGAAATCGGCCTGCGGATGGCGCTGGGCGCGCGCCCCGGGGATGTGCTGGGCATGGTGGTGGGCCAGAGCATGCGATTGGCTGGGGCCGGAATCGCGCTTGGAATCGTCTGCGGCCTGGCGGTCACTCGATTGATGGGCAACCTGTTATTCGATGTGCCTACTTATGACCCGGTGACATTCGGCTCGGTGAGTCTGGTGGTGGCCGCGGTGGCGTTCGTAGCCGGATGGCTGCCGGCGCGGCGAGCTTCCCGGATAGACCCGATGCTGGCGCTGCGTCAGGATTAGCAGCCCGGCAGACGAAATCGTCTGCCCCACCTTACCGGCCGTAGTTTTGACCGGGGTAGAGCGCGCGCAATGACAAAGCGAACAGCGGTTCGAAGAGCGGATCGAAGATGCGCCACGCGATCATCAACCCGATAATGGTGAACTGGCGGATGGAATGGCCTAATTCCTGGAGACGCCTCGCGCCATTTTCGGGGAGCAGCAATCCCAGTGCCGCAAAACCATCGAGCGGTGGAACCGGGATCAGGTTGAAGGTTCCGAGCAGCAGGTTCAGGGAAAACATCAGGCTCAGAAAAGTGGCTGCACCCGAAGCCGCGCCGCCCGAAACCGCTACCGCCACGTGCATGAAATTGGCCGATTCCGGAGGCGTGAAGACGCCCGTCAAGATACCGGCGTGAATCAGGATCGCGGCCAGAATCGCCAGCGTGAAGTTGGCGCCGGGCCCGGCCAGAGACATCCACGCGGCGCGCCGGGGATATCGCAACGACCACAGAGGATCGTAAGGCGCGCTGGCCCATCCCATCATCCATCCGCCCAGGGCGTACGAAAGAATCGGGAACACCACCATGCCGAACGGCTCGCGGCGAATGTGGGGCAGGGGATCGAGCGACGCCTGCCCGCCGTGAAAGGCGGTAGGGTCTCCACCGAACCGGGCGGCGAAAGCGTGAGCGGCTTCGTGACACGTGGTCGAAAGCAGGAAGACAATGTACCAGACCACGCCGGCAATCAGGTAATCCGTATTCATGGAGTTAATACGCGGCTACCGCACCGCCACGGGCGGCGGCATGGTCTGTGGGGTGAATCGCGGAATCATCTGGCCACGATTGGCGACGTGCCACACGGCGGCCGCGACAATGGCCGCGGCCTTCTGCACATCGTCGGGGATGATGCGCTCATAAGTATCGAGGTTGGTGTGGTGCGTCATCGAGCCATATTCGATGGGGTCCTGGGCCATCCCGATGCCGGGGAGCCCGGCGTTGTTGAACGACGTGCTGTCCGTGCCGCCGGTGGCGCGGCTGTTGGTGGTATTGACGCCCGCCACGCCCCACTCGCCATACTGCGCCAGAACCGGACGCAGAACCGCGGCGGCTTCCGGCGGACCGAAGACTCCGGCGCCGCGAATGCGGCCTGTACCGGAATCGATATTGAAGTAGCAATCCAGCTTGGACCATTCGGGCTTGGGCTCTTCGGCCGTCCCGAAGTGCTGCTTGACATAGGCCAGCGAGCCCAGCAGCCCTTCTTCTTCGCCCGACCACAGAGCCACGCGAATGGTGCGGCGCGGCTTGAGCCCCAGCGCCTGGATGAGGCGCGCGGCTTCCATCATGATGGAAGAGCCGATGGCGTTGTCGGTGGCGCCGGTGGCGGCGTGCCAGGAATCCAGGTGGCCGCCGAGCATTACAACTTCATCGGCTTTATCGCTTCCCGGAATTTCAGCCACGGCGTTGTAGCTGGTCATGCCCTCGGGATACAAGCGATTGACGATGTTGAATTGCACTTTCACGTCGTCGCCATCGGCCAGCAGGCGCTCGATGCGGCCGTAATCGTCATTGCGCAGGATCACGGTGGGAACGGTTTTGGCGGGGTCGTAGGCGCGGTTCTGTTGAGCCACGATGATGCCTTCGCCGCGGGCGGCATCGTTGATGCGCATCACGGCGCCGCCCGCAAGCAGCATGGCATCGAGTTGCTCGCCTGCCTGCGCCAGCGTGAGCCGGTTGGGATCGGGCGTGGCGTCTCTGCCGCGGCCGCGGCCGCCGCCGGGATTCTTAGGATCGTACTGGGCCTTCACCTGGTCGTCCGGCCGGCGCTTGGCGGGTGGATCGAAATTGACGGGGATCACCGCCGCCTTTCCGATCATGACGATCTTGCCGCGGAACTTGTTCCGATTGGCGGCGACCCACTGTTCCATCTCTTCCTTGGTTGGGCCGAGCCGCTGTGGAGCGCCGCGGCCGCCGCCGAAAGCTCCGGCGGCCGCGTTGGCATTTTCCGAAGCCGGAGGCAGAGGACCCTGCGGCGGCGTCAGTTCCATGGCCGAAGCGGTCACCGCGCCGTTGGTCGAGGGCGTCCACGCCAGCACCTCGAATTTCAGATTTTCTTTCACGGGTGAAAGGATATTGCCGGTGGCTGTTTCGTTGAGCCACCCGGGGTGGCCGAAGTCCCAGGGTTCGAGATGGCCATTCTTGAAACCCCACTGGGTCATCTGTTCGACGGCCCATCGGGCTGCCGCCTCGTGATTCGGGGTGCCGGTAACGCGCGGGCCATAACGATCGGTAAACATGTGAAGAGTGTGCATGATCTGCGAATGCTCCATCTCTTCACTGCGCATTCGTGCGTCGCTGGCCTCATCCACTTTTTCCTGGGCCAACAGAAAGCAGGACGCGGCTAGGGCGAGCAGCAAGGGTTTCATATGGCATTTAGGATATCCCAACCGCGGGCTACGGGCGTTTGTCGAGGTTGGGGAGGAGCGCCGCGAGGATGCCGATGATGGGGAGGAACGAGCAGACTTGATATACGAAGCCGAGGCTGGTTCGGTCGGCGAGTGCGCCCAGGAAGGCCGCGCCGACGCCGCCCATGCCGAACGCGAAGCCGAAGAAGAGACCGGAGATGGCTCCTACTCTGCCGGGCACCAGTTCCTGGGCATAAACCAGGATCGCCGAAAAGGCCGAGGCCAGAATCAGGCCGATCACCGCGCTGAGGATGCCGGTCCAAAACAGGTTGGCATAGGGTAGCGCCAGGGTGAACGGGAGCACGCCGAGGATGGAGCACCAGATGACGTACTTGCGGCCCACACGGTCGCCGATGGGGCCGCCAATGATGGTGCCGGCGGCAACCGCGCCCAGGAAGACGAACAGATGCACCTGCGCGCTTTGCACGGACACGTGAAACTTGCCCATCAGATAAAACGTGTAGAACGCGACCAGGCTCGCCAGGTAGAAGTACTTCGAAAAGATCAGCGCGCCCAGAATGGCCAGCGCCCCGGCCACTTTTCGAGTGGACAGCGACGCATGGCGCGGGCTGTCTTGTGGCTGGGATTTCGACTTCGCCAGGTTGTGGCTCTTGTACCAGGCGCCGACCTTGGCGAGCACGAAGATCGCGAGGATGGCGACCACCGAAAACCAGACGATGCTGCGTTGTCCGTTGGGCAGGACAATGAAGGCCGCCAGCAAGGGTCCCATGGCGGAGCCGGCATTTCCGCCAACCTGAAACAGCGATTGCGCCATGCCGTGCTGGCCGCCCGACGCCATGCGGGCCACGCGCGACGACTCCGGATGGAACACCGAGGAACCCATGCCCATCAACGCCACCGCCATCAGGATCATCGCGAAACTGGGAGCCATAGCCAATAGCACCAGGCCGGTGAGAGTGAACGCCATGCCGAAGGTGAGCGAGTATGGCTGGGGCCGCCGGTCCGTGTAGAGGCCGACTACCGGCTGAAGAAGTGAGGCGGTGAGTTGCGATGTGAGAGTGATCAGCCCGATCTGTCCGAAGTCGAGGTGGAACGCGCTCTTGAGAAGAGGATAGATCGCCGGGATCAGCGATTGCAGCATGTCATTCAGGAAATGACAGAAGCTGATGGCGCCCAGGATCGCGAAGACGGCTTTGCCGGGGGCTTTTTGAAGCTGTGTGACGGTCGCGCTCACGTATGGAGCTATGATACAACGCGAGACGGGTCTTGCCGCTGGTCTACGTCGAACTCAGTCCTCTTACTCCCCACCCGCTGCGATACGCGCGCCGCACGTGGCTGGTCGCTTCGGGCGAATTCTTAAACTTCATGCGGGCGGCATTCCATTCGAGAGTCGTTTTCGGAAACCGCGTGGCGATGGGCCCCAACAGCACGGACTCGGTCAGCGGCCCCGCATAATCCAGCGGCGCCGAGGTCTTGCCCTGGTTCAACACCGCGTCCACGAACTGGTGGTAATGGTTCGCGGCCTGCATCGGCGGCACGACAAAGCCCTTGAATTGCTCCTCCGGCAGCAACACCGGTTTGGCAATGTGCGCCAGCAGCATTACGCCTTTCGTGCCGATGAAGATCGAGCCCTGTCCGGGCATTTCCTTTGACCCGAGCAGCGCCTGTATTTCCTTGGGCGGACGCTCATCGCCGTCGTACCAGTGAACCTGGACCGTCTTGCCTTCGGTATACGGGGTACCGGGGAACACATAGTGGATTACGGCGTTGATGGCCCAGTTGGTCTGGTTCGGCGCCAGGCCCTCGGAGCGCACCGAAACGGGCGCGGTCAGTTGCAGGCCGCCGAATACGGGGTCGATGATGTGGCAGCCCATATCGCCGAAAGTCGCGGTGCCGAAATCCAGGCGCTTGCGCCAGTTCACCGGGTGGTAGTATTCGTCGCCGATGTAGGGGCGCGGCTGCATGACGCCCAGCCAGTCGTCCCAACACAGGCCTGGCGGCACGGGGTCGGTGCGGTTGGGCAGCGGATCCGGATCCCCCCATTTCTTCTCGCTCCAGGAGTGGACCTCTTTGATTTTCCCGATGGCGCCCGACTGCAACAGTTGCACGGCCGACTGGTACTCCGCGCTGGAGTGGACCTGGATGCCCA
>Ga0209862_1000701_pt1 | contig 11679 bp, 21 predicted proteins | sample OrgsoiDNA_201061_FD_185809 | JGI IMG/M metagenome (GOLD analysis project Ga0209862, IMG submission 185809) | Permafrost soil microbial communities from the Arctic, to analyse light accelerated degradation of dissolved organic matter (DOM) -... | ecosystem: Environmental > Terrestrial > Soil >... | reverse complement strand
CGCCGTTGTAGAGTGTAATAACGAAGGTATCCTTATTTGCATCAGCAATGACTTCGATGCTGCCGCAGTCTGGTACTTGGAAAACTTGGATGGTGTCACCAGATACCGTCCGACGTCTCGGTGCACCGAGTCGTGCTTTAAGTTTTTCGATGACATTAGCATCGTTTCCTGACGTCAGGTATTTCGCATTCGGAGATTGCCACCGCTGCTTTGCAACGACGCCGAATTGCGCTAAGTACGCAACGGCGCTTGGAATCTTGTTTGCTTTCTTAGAGGCCAAGAGTACGCCGAATTCAGAAGCCGTGATCTTAACGATTTTGGTATACTGAAGTTGAACGCAGACAGTACGTTCGGTATCCCAATCGTTGGAGGTTACCTGTGCGGCAAACAACCAGGTGTTGTTTACACAATGCACGGTAAGTGGGAGTGCAAAGTCCTTACCGTCTTTTTCACCGAAGTTTTGGTTGAACCATGTGAGAGCCAGGTTCATTGCTTTAGCTTTGTTCATTTTCGGCTCCTTATGAGTTTAATTCTTCAACAGCATTGATAAGGCAGCCGTATGCGTCAGGGCCGTAATCCCATTCGTGTGCGGCATAATCAGTGACTATCGTATCAGTATGCGTCTCTTCCCAGTTACCGAATAATTTCTCTACAGCAGCCCGGAACGGTTCGCATTCGGTAGCAGCAGCTTTGCGGCCATGTGGAGTATGCCAATACGCGACTATCTTTTTTGCCATTTCTTTAATCTGTGCTGCCGTCATCGTTGCAGGCACTTCAACTTGCTTTTTAATCGCCACCAACGTGCGGCGTGGGCCGTCTTCATCGAAACCGACACTCAGTACCGCGCCTGGGTAGTCCGCATGATGCAAGTGCATTTCGTTCATACCCTTACTATCTACCTCCTTCCACTTGCTAGACTCTGTGATTATGCGGAGTGCGTCGCGTGGCTCATTGTCCAGCGACACCCATACATACTCGTCGCAGCACGAACGCGAACGCTGCTTAGGTACATTAAACAATTGAATCAGAATTGCACGGGCGACTTTTACTTCGTGTTTAGTAAGCTTTTGCATTTGGTGCTCCTAAGTGGATGCTGATTATTTCGGTCTGCTACGGTATTATTTCGGTGAGCGGATACCACGAGTGTAGACGAAGAGGCTTCGGTAGCCCTTAGCTTTTACTTTGAAGCCCCAGTTTCCTTCGTCGTCGCGCATACGCGCACTCAACAGTGTACCGCTTTCCCATACGTCGCCGTCTAAGCCAAGATGGAATTCGATCTTATCGCCGATAGCGCGTTTCGCTTTAGCTACCGGCTTATCAGTCATAGCGAGAATCTGGCTGCGACTTAGCACTGCGTCCATGCCGTGCATTGGTGCAGTTTTCGGCACGCGATGGTTCGGACGAACGGTAATATCGTCGCCGGTTACAGCGATGACGACACCGGTAATCATCTTGCCCAACATGCCCTCAAGACGGCTGACTTTGCCGGCTCCTTTGTAGGTTACGATTTGGCCGCGTTTGATTTTCGTATTCATGGTAAGCTCCTAAGTGGATGCTGATTATTTTGTGAGTCTGGAAATACGAAAAGAGGCGCCGTAGCGCCCCTGTTTCGTCGTCATCTTTATTACTCAGTGTCGATTTCGACGCCGACCAGAGTGACGCTCGGTTCGTCGCCGAGTTTCAGCGTGATCGTACCGCCGCCGAGCGACTTCGGCATCGTGTAGATCGTCGAGTTGCCTTTTTCGGTGAACGATTTCGACTGTTCTTCGAGTTGGGCGGCGACAGTGCGCGGATTCGTGATTCCGACGACGGCTTTTTTGCCGGTCATTTCAAAATCAAACGAGTTGTCCTCGTTGTGACGCAGACGTGCCGAGAATTGAGCGCGGACGAATTGACGGATCGAACGTTCGATTTGGATAGCCATGATATTTCCTTTTAAAGTTATGAGAGAAGTTTTGTAAAACGGTACAGCGTTTTGTTACAGCGTTTCAATTACATGCGGTACATCTTGCGCGATCAGTTCGCCGAGTTTCCAGTAACTGCGACTTTGCGGACTATACGGCGTCGTCACTGTCAATTCGGTTCCGCACAGATCGAGCGTGAATGTATAGTCCCAGCTTGACGTCTTCACCATAATCAGACGCTGTTCCGTCGTGTCCGTCAGCGGAACGATTTGCTGTTGCACAGTGAGTCCGTCCACGTTCAGCAGATCAAGCATTTTGAATCGTATTTGTTTCATGTTTCCTGCCTTTCGTTTTGTTTGCTACTGAGACTACAGTTTATCATCGCTTGGTTCAAAATAGTACCAGATTCGCACCAAAATACAAGGAAAAGTGACTTCTTTTTGAATATTTGCTTAAAAAGACGAAAAAGCAACGGAAAACGACGTTTTTACTGCTGTGGCGCGCATATTTGCTTAAAAATTGAGCAGGAAAACGATATAAATCGTTTATACAGTTTATATAGACGTAAAAAAGCGACGCTTGTTTAGAGCGTCGCTTGTGGTATAACTTAGAGCAGTGGTTGCGGATCGGCCGCTGTGTGCGATCCGTCAGGGTGTTGCACATAGTACGTAGGTCGTATTTGCTCGGCCGCCCACAGTTTATACTTGAGCAGGTAGCCCTCATGCCCCCAGATTTTGTTGATAGCGTTTTCGTATGCTGCCTGCTTGCCGATGTCTGCGTCGAAATTAGCGGCCGATACCACACACGATTCGCCGGATACAGTGAATCCATCTTTGAGGACCAGAACGCAGAACGTATGAAGTCCTAAACTTGGCGGCAATTTGTTGCAATCTTTAAATTCGACCTTCATCATGGCACCATCTTTGGCCGTAAAGTAATGCTCACTTGCTATCAGGTCCAAGATATAGGCTTTGGTAATGCGCGGTGCAGTCAGGCCTTTTGCTACGACCTGTGCTTCAATGCTTTCGTCACTCATATTACTTCCTTTGGTATAGGGACGAGAAGGTATTCCCCGTCCGGGATTTTTAAAGGTTCGCCGCCAACAACGTAGCCAATGCAGACCTTAATCTTAACGGAATTCGGCGGACTCATCGCCAGAAAATGATCTTCGCGCACGTATCGCTCACCATCGAATACGAAGCGCGGAATGTGGTCCATGTGCCCTACTCGCATATCAGTTGCGGGTAGCAATACGTTTGGCTTTAGCATCTGCCTTGGATTCAGCTTGCCGGATGTCTTGCGCGACCAGTGTCGCCGATTCCGCAGAGTTGACAAAATGAAGATTACCGACCAGGCGCCACCGATCCGTCACAAGTAATGTCGGTCCAGTGATGTGTCGCATACCCAGGTTATGAATAAGCATAACCTGTACGTTGTGGTGCTCACCTTCTTTAGCTGTAGCCGTGCCGTTCATCACGATGAGCAATTGCGTGCGCTCACTGTCTTGATAGGCGGCCTCAACAACGTTACCGACTTTTAGTGCCCTTGCGTCCTTGAGTGTAGCCTTCCGCATGTTCTGGTATGCTTTACTGGTCATGTAACTCTCCTTACAGGGTAAAATAGGAAGGATCGAAATGATCCTTCCTTCGCGTTAGCCGCCGAGGGCCTTGGTTATCAGTTTGTGGCACAGCGGGAACTTCGGCTTCGACAACTCACGCTGTACGAAACGCAGTTCCGCCTTCTTGTACTTCGATTTGCTCTTGAGCAGGTTGCGTGCTTCCGAATCTGCCAGAAGTTTAAGGCGGTCGACCCACATTTTGAAGGCCGGAGTGATACCAGGTTCAGCGTCTTCGACGCCGGCGAGTGCAGCCTTTGCCACCGATTTGTTACGGTTGGAATCGATGACGACGGTCTGATTACGGCCCTCATCTTCGTCGTCCCCACCCTGGCCTGGTGCGATGCTGATTTCAGCGCCCGAATCCGCGATAGTGCGTGGTGCACCGGCTTTGCGTATATGCGCAATCTCTGCTTGGAGACGCAAGCTTTCGTCTTTTGCACCCGACTGGCGTAACAGCCGTTCAGCGTCTTCCTCACTGATAAGGCCGATCAGGTTCTTGCTGATTGCGCGGCGGAATTCCGTCGAAGCCAGCAAACGCTGCCGTGGAATTTCACGGGTCAGTTCTTGCGGCAGCCAAGTCAGCGGCAGGCGAAGTGGATCAGGTTCACCGTTACCGTTGCGTTGGCGAATTGCCAGAATAACTTCACCGCTGACCTGGGCAACAGACTGGTCGGAGATATTGATGCCCCAAATAGGGGCGGTGGACTTCGGACCTTCTTTGTCGAATTGCGAAAGTGGGACGAGTTTCATGGTATTCTCTATTTTAGGGAAGCTCAAAGGCTAGGTTATTAATGCGTTCTTGACGGCCTTGTAAAGGTCCGCCCTTACCTTCTGTTCATCTGCGGGAGAGGGTTTACCAAGATGCATCGCCAATTCCTGAACCGTCATTTCTTGATTAACATAGCCGCATTGGCCATCGTTTTTCTTCCACGCACAGGTTCGGATCGGGCATTGTTTTACTGCAAGCTGCTTCTTGATTACTACACAGTATGTACCAACACTATTTACTACCATCATTTATCTCCAAGATGTACTGGCCATTGGGCCGGATTATCAAGAGATTCTTTTTCTGGTTACGTGCATAACGCACGACTTTCCAGGTTAAACCGAGTCGAGTTTCGCAATCGGTGCGTGGTGCTGCTACCAACAAATCGGTAGCGTCAACGATTTGTTTACCTGATTGCAGATAACCCGATGGGGGCACCGAACTCGATACGTTGCAAAACGCTCGGTACTTAGGAGTGTTAGGCGGGTGTGCTATGAAAGATGCACCCATAACGATGCGATTCGCCATGTTGTGAAACTGGTGGGCTGCCCCATGTACATCATTGTGATGTACTTCGGTTACGTCTAAGTCCTTGAGTACCTTCGTTAATGCATGAACCTGGTTCTGAGTCATACCACCGCGGGACCCCATGAAACCTAACTTAACAGATATAGTTGCGTCCACCGTCTTCACCTATTGTGCATACGAAAATCTGATTGGCTGCTGCGGCCAACAACTTAGTGTGGTATTCATAACGCGAAGTCAGCACGATAAGGCTGCTAGACTGTTTGATAAATTCTGTGTGCGTATCGAAAAACGTGAATTTCGGGATACCACTTTGGTAAAGCAGGCGTTCCAGTTCCCCTGTGTATTCGTTTGCCATGAAGGCGAGTTCGATATTGCAGAGGCCGAATACATCAGTCAAGCGGCTTATGAGGGCAAGGCGCTGACGGAACGGCAGTTCTTCACGTAGACCAACGATGCCGATTTTAGGCAGAACTACAGGGCGTGGTTTAACTGGATTTTTGCTGGTATGGAAATTGAACATGGTATGGCCTATTGGTAGTCGACACAAGTTTTGCTACCGCGTGCCCCAAAGATAACTCGCGGTCCCTTGAAGGTTGCGATCAGCAACGGAAAATCGATTTGCTTGATACGCATATCATTTACTGTGGCGTGGTCGCTTTGAATCTGCAACATCACGTCACATTTTGCCAATTCATCAAAGTTAGAATATTCTGGGCGAGGCATACAAAGGTAGCCGCACGCCTCCCTGAACATACCGTGATCCTGACAACTTGCGGTATGAAGAGTGTAATGGCTGTAGTGACCAATGCTAAGTATGTGATGGATCAACACCTGAAGCTGGTGACCAGGTATGTTGTTGTGCAAACCTATGATTGCGATTTTCATTTGTTGCCTTTCAGGATTCGTTTACGAAGCCTTGACGCTCGTTTCTTTAGCGACTGCGGAACAGCCTGACTCGCTAACCATTCACGGAAGAAATCAGAGGTCTTGATTTCTAATTCCTGCCCGTTGAGTAGGTCTTCTGTCAAGATATCGACGAGTTCTGTTTTGGTTTTGAAAACCTTCGTGATGACGATGTTAGGCCAATCAGGAACCACAACGTCTGCTCCATCTTTTACAACCAGTTTGATAAGGTCAGTCGCGTCACGCGGCAAAGCCTTGATGTCGTCTTGCGTTTCAACCACGCAGTTGTGCAGCGTATATTTTGGTTTAAATGGCACATGCGTGATTTCAAAATCATCATTTGAGTGCCACTCAACGAAATGGAACCCTTTACCTTTGGGTTCTCCGAAGTTCGTCTGGTACAGAGTACCAGTGTAATGGACCTTACGCACGGAATGTGGCGTGTGCAAATGTCCCATCAAGACCGTTGCGGTAACGTTAGCTAACTCTTCGTCATCGAAGACACGGCCGCTATCCGACTTGCTACCCTTGACTTCCGTATGCCCTACGTTGAGCATCGTCGAATCGAATTTTGTTGACGGCCAGGGGCAGAACTTCACCTTGATTTTACCAAATGTGCCGACCTTGTCTTCGGTAATCACACGAAGATTTTTGATCTGATAGTCGGCTATCAATTGCATCGAGTGACCTTCTGACGAGTCACGTCCAAGCTTGTCGTGGTTACCTAAGATGGTAATAAACAGCACCTTGGGATACTTGCGGATGGTTTTGGTAAAAGCCAAATGCGCTGCGTAGCTCATGCGCGGGTTCTCGGATATGTCGCCTTCAAACACAACGACCTCACACCCTTTCTTGACCGCCCAATCGACAACGCGCTCCACCTCCGACATAACGTATTCGTCGGCGTCCGGTATGTAGTTAGCGAGACCTCCACGTCCGCTATCATCCGTCAGATGGAGGTCCCCGACGAATACCATTTTCATTCGTCGGCCAACGTAACTGAACCTACTGGACCACCGATTTCGCCTACATTAACAGTAGGGTTCAGTTGCTCCATTGGCTCTGCCGGAATTGCCTCACCGGTGTACGGATCGTATCGCCACACAGCGTCTGGATAGGCTGTGAGATACTGGCGCGCTTCGGATGGGTAAGGATGCGATTGGCCAGTTAGTGGGTCGAACTTCATCAACGCTGGTACGGGAGTTTGGTTTGGGCGAATGCAAGTATTGGTTTGTATGTACACACGGTTATCGCTAACCGCGCACGCGTGTACCGAAGCAACCATCGTATCACTACCCGGGTCCCACGCCCAACCGTCAACATAGACCCGGGTATCACTGGTGATGCGACTACTCAATTGGTCTTTGACGTACACCATTTCTGCATTGAACAATGCGTTGGCAATTTCGTTCACGGAGTACAACAAGCCGATGCTGACTTCCAGTCGCTTACCAGGGACGGAGATATCCATCGGGTATGCGTTCGGTGCAACAAAATTGAAAACAGGGCCGGGTAGGTCTTTGAAACGTTTGTTGCGTTCTTGGCGAACGGCCTGGTTAATCGCTTTTACTGTGTTTTGCATGACCTCACGGGTCATCGTGTTTGGGGCTAAGAGGCTCATTAGTTGTAGTCCTTAAAACGTGGAATGATTTGACCTTCATGTTCGACCGTGCCGAAGAATTCAGCTTCTGGTCGAGTCCATATTTCGCCGCTGTCGAGGCTGAGGTAGACAACAACGTGCGCGGCACCTACCTCAGGTTTTGCGTGGCAGATCACCGAGTACATGCCTCCTTTGTAGTGACGCATAACACGCCCACCACCAAAGGCCATCAAGTAACCAAGCCACAGACTCTCTGTCGCCGTGTCCGCATAACCTTTTTCTTGCCGTACTGGAACAAGACCTGGCATCACAACAGCCAGACGCTTCTCGAATCCTGCGCGTAGCCGCTCGATAGCCATATACCTCATTTGATTTTTCATATTGGTACCTCCCATGTTTTGAATTCTCTGAGTGAAGTCATCATCTTTACTTCTCGTATGTTATTTACTGCCTTCGCCATCGTGTAGCTGACCTGTGCCCGAAAGATATTTGGTCGCAGGCTGTTGGGCCTTGTATCATATTCGACAGTCCAGAAAAGACCAGTGAACCACACCATACCGTCGTGGACATGCAGAACCCCAGGGTTGCTTGGGTCGACCTCAAACAAGCGTTGGTAAAACTCAATTTCGGCCCGCCACAACTGATCCACGAAATACATTGGGTCATCGTCTTTGGGTAACCGTACAATGAGTTCAACAACATGCAGAGGTTCTGGTAGCGACCACTGAGGTACTTTGTTCTCGCCGAGCCGGATAAAGGTAATCGTCGGCAGGAGACCCAGACGTCGCATTGCGAGTTCGCCGCTTACATTCATTTATCTCCCCCTTTGCAGCATCTTAAATGCCTTAATATGGTCCTCATCCAAGACCGCAGTTTTGAGGTCCAGGCGAATACCAAACCCAAATTTATTTGGCATCACCTTACACCCATAAGACTCCAATTCTCTGGTCACTGTCTCTTGGAGTTCTCTGGTCATGCGTTTGCGCCCCAAGGCTTTCAATAGGTCTGCGTCATGCAGTAGGAAAAGATACTCCGATATGCCAGCAAGGCCAGTAAGCGGGTAGCGAATCAGAGCAGTGTCTACCCAGATGCGGAATTGCCTGCGCAGAAATTGGTGTATCATCTCGACCTTTCGCAAATGGGTAGAAAGTTTTTCTTCGGTATGTGCAAAGTTCTCAGCGAGTTTGATAATCATTTTACGATGTCCTCTAAAAGATCGATGGGTAGACCGCTGTACAAATGAGCGTTGATGAGGCAAATCGGTGTGACGACGTTGCTTTGCCGGCAGTTAAAGATAACGCTCTCATGAGAATTCAGGACCTGCTTGACCACTGGTAAAGGGGCGATCAACAACGACAAGACCGCTAGCAATCGGTCGACCCTCGATTCGTAATCGATAGGCTGGTCGTTGACAATGACCCTGGTTCCTACACATTTGATAGTCCAAGGTTTTATTTCTGCAGCCTGAGGTATACACGCTTCTTGGTTCAGCGCATAAAGATGCCTCACGGGTATACGAGTCAGCTTGTGAATCGACAGCACATGACCAGCGTACAAAGGCTGGTTGGGTTTCATTCTGGTTACCACAGCTGGGGCAACACCCATCAACTTCTGGGATCGTTTGCAGTAGCCTCGACTTACGATGCCGTTCAAGCGCTTGACCTCACCAAGTATGGCCTTCATGCCCCTAGGGTACTCAACCCACGCACCAGCAACGACCTCGACTTCAATCATACCTGTACCTGCTTGTCTTATTCTATTCATCTTATAACCCACATTTTGAATTTGATTTTGACACGAGGACCAATAGCGGTCCATTGACCTTCTAGCTGAACTTCACCAATCCATATCAAAGCCGTCGAGTGACCACGTAACGTCTTAAAATAAGACACCACATTCTCTATGCTGTCTTGCACATAGGTGCTACGTATCTCGGCCACGCATTCATCGGTAGTGGTCATAACAAGTCTCTGAGGTGTAACTGCCTCTAGGCTTCCTACTTTCATGACCACAAAGCCCTCCAACTTCAAGGCTTCCTCCAAGTCGGTTTTCATTTCAATGTGACCTCTATGGTGATTTTATCCGACTCCGATATCAAGGTAATCTTCATCGAAGGTAATAGAGCCTGCACGTGAGCTATCATGGAACCAGCAGACGGTACACCTTCGATTGAGACCCGCCACGGTGAGCCTTGGTCCATGGGCGTAACTGTCCGCGATTGCCCGTGCATGTGGTTCTTCACCATATAATCTGCTATGGCATCCAAGACCAACTGTTTCTCTTTTCCGTTTTTCATTTTTGTACCCTCAACAAGACCTCGACCTGAGTGTAGGCGCCTCGTGTCAGTGTGAAGAACATGACCTCACAATCCGTAGGATATAGAGCACCAGCGCAGTCACTGGCAAAGTCGTTACCGTAAGCAGAGCCTAATATTTCTAGGTCAACCGCAAAATAAATTTCCTTGTCGTCCTGCCACATCGTTTGCACCATGTTCTTGGCGTTTGGAGGTACACCGTACTGGTTTATCTTACGGTCAAGTCGATTAACCAATGCGGTCATCATTTCTTTGTGGTTCATACTATCCTCATATCAAGTTCCAGCAACTCTGGGTGCGGGTTAACATCAATTGATGTCAACTTTTTGGTCTTCAATGCCTGTATAAATTCAGCGTCGGAGACCCGCATCAAACTCCTGCTTTTTATAACGGTTTTCTCTACCCGGGAGCCACTTAGCGCCTTCTCAACAGGCATAGCCCACATAGAGAACAACATGGTTTTCTTTACGTAGTGATCGAATTCAAATGCCAGGAATTTATGCCACTGTCCACCGTAGTTCTTTTCGATGTATAGAACTAAATCAGCTAAGGTCTTGAGTTTCTTGCCTCCTACCTGGTGCCTTCGGAACCACCCTTGGTGTAGCGTCAAATCCAGCCTGATTCTGCTCTCTACATCTTCGGGCACCACGACAACCTGTTTCTGAAGCTCCGCCTCGTCTCGCATTTCTTTGGCCTTATCGTAGCACAATAACCAGGCTTCTTCTTCTCTGCCGTCGTTACTCATAATCCGCAGCGGTATTGAGCGGTGATGTTTGTGCTTGCGCGTGAACCTTAGACCAAGCATATCCAGAAGGGTTTCGTGTATGAACCCATCTTTGGTACTATACGACGACTGATACATATGTGCCCAATCGTTTAACAACTGTTCTTTATTCTTTAGCTTATTGGTGTAGGTAGCAAATTCCAAAGAGTGTATGTTTATCTGCCTTAGAGCTACTGCCTTCATTATACGCTTGGGTACCTGACCCAAGGTCTCTAAGGCTTTACGGTAAGCCGTAATCATCACACGATCTGCCTCAGCGTAACCGTAGGTGTTGCTACCCATTAGGAATGTCAGTGGATTGCCTGATATATTTAGGTAATAGCGTGATCTATCGTGATAATGCGTTCGCAGAGATATTTCCAGTACACTCTTATAAGTCACCAATATACTTAGTTTACCATCGCGCTCCTCCCCACCTTTGGATTTCAATATCTGGCGTATCTTGTAAGCCTCCGAATTCTTTATTTCTATGGAACCTACAAGTTCAGCGCCTATTAACGCCCCATCCAGCATAATCCTACGTTTCTTCATATTAAGCACCATATTCCCTATGTTTAGACCAGTACGATCTGAGGCTGTACTGATTATTTACTACCAAGCATACTATATAGTTGTACTGGTTATCCAATCCTATCCTAGATTATCCTATCCTATTGATTCTTCTGTTACGCCAATGTTCTGCACACCTTCCGTGATGTAATTAGCTTAGACACCATAACTAACATGGAGTGCACCATACGTCTAAGCTGAGTACACCCTATTTACTACGGATGCCATTGTCTGACACATCCTATTGTCCTCATTCGTTTGTTATCGTGCTTGATGGTGATAGTAAATACGTTGAGCTAACTAGGAGGCGCCATGCATAACCTGAAGAAAGATAAACCGTTCGTTTTACCTGTGACGCAAATAGCGGAGGAATCCGATTTGTTGGGGGAGGTATACGAAAAACGCCTTGAAAGGCAGCTCGATGTGGAGGACCACAAATGGCTTAAAGCAAACGGATACCTTGACACCTGTATGTTCGATGGAGGCCGGCGCTACGAAATACCACATTTGCGTTTAGTGACGGGTTCTCATGATAAAGAAGGCTCTGTATTTAGCTTTCGGTTTTGGACGGCTACTATCGACGTCGGTGTAGCCCGATTCGTCATTAGTGCAAAAGCACCGAAGAACGCTTACAAATACCTTAAAGAATATCTGACAGTAATAGGTGTCAAGCTGGAGTTTACCAAATACGGTTACGAAGTGCGGACCGTGAA
>Ga0209862_1000693_pt1 | contig 11786 bp, 10 predicted proteins | sample OrgsoiDNA_201061_FD_185809 | JGI IMG/M metagenome (GOLD analysis project Ga0209862, IMG submission 185809) | Permafrost soil microbial communities from the Arctic, to analyse light accelerated degradation of dissolved organic matter (DOM) -... | ecosystem: Environmental > Terrestrial > Soil >... | reverse complement strand
GATCCGCGTGCGCAGCGGCCAGCACGCCGGCCGTGAAGGCCGCTGGCTCGGCTCGGCCGGCCTGTATCGCTTCCGCGCCGGCATCCACCTCGAGGCGGCCCACGTCCGCCTCGGCGACGACCTGGCCGTGATGGCGGACGCGGAGCTTGCCATCGCCGGTAACGAAACCGATTTCCGCAGCCTCCAGGTTCCACTTTTTGAACACTTGGAAGACCTCGCTCTCCCTGCCCTTGTCCGCCACCAGCAGCATGCGCTCCTGGCTTTCGGAGAGCATGATCTCATAGGGGGTCATGTCGGTCTCGCGCTGGGGGACGCGGTCCAGTTCGATCTCAATGCCCACTTCGCCGCGGCTGCCCATTTCGCAGGTGGAGCAGGTGAGGCCGGCGGCGCCCATGTCCTGGATGCCGACAATGGCGCCCGTCCGCATGGCTTCGATGCAGGCTTCGAGCAGAAGTTTTTCCATGAAAGGGTCGCCCACCTGCACGTTGGGGCGTTTCTGTTTGGACTCTTCGGTGAATTCGGCGCTGGCCATGGAAGCGCCGTGGATGCCATCGCGGCCGGTGCGCGCGCCGACGTAGATCACGGGGTTGCCGACGCCCGCAGCCTTGGCGTAGAAGACCTCTTCCTTGCGGCAGACGCCAAGAGCGAAGACGTTGACCAGGGGATTGGCGCTGTAACACGGCTCGAAAATGCACTCGCCGCCGATGGTGGGGACGCCGAAGCAGTTGCCGTAATGCGCGATGCCAGAGACCACGCCGCTCAAGATGCGCTGGTTGCGGGGGCCGTTCTTGGTATCGTCGAGGCGGCCGAAGCGCAGCGAATCGAGCACGGCGATGGGACGGGCGCCCATGGTAAAGATATCGCGCAGGATGCCGCCGACGCCGGTGGCCGCGCCCTGGAAGGGCTCGATGAAGCTGGGGTGGTTGTGGGACTCGATCTTGAAGGCGATGACGTAGCCGCCGCCGATATCGACGATGCCCGCGTTTTCACCTGGTCCCTGCACCACCAGTTTGCCGCGGGTGGGAAGCTTTTTCAGATGCACGCGGGAACTCTTGTAAGAACAGTGCTCGCTCCACATCACGCTGAAGATTCCGAGCTCGGTGTAGGTGGGCTCGCGGCCCAGGATGCCGACGATCTTCCGGTACTCGCCCTCGGTAAGCTGATGCTGGGCGATGAGGTCCGGCGTGATCGTCATGCGCGCACCGTAGTCCTGTCCGCACTTGGGTAAGCCTGCGACATCAGCATCGAGTGGAAGACCGCCAGGCCGTCGGTGGAGCCCATCAACGGGTCGGCGGCGCGCTCCGGGTGGGGCATCATACCCATGACGTTGCGCTCGCGATTGAGAACGCCGGCGATGTCGCGGAGGGAGCCGTTAGGGTTGTCGAGGTAACGGAAGGCAATGCGGTCTTCGGCCTGCAGTTCGTCGAGGGTGCGGTCATCGGCGAAATAGCAGCCTTCCCCATGGGCGATGGGCATGCGCAGCACCCGATCGGTTTGCGCGGCCCGGGTGAAGGGCGAGTTGGCGGTGGCGGCGCGCAGCCGGAGTTCGCGGCAAATGAATTTAAGGCCGCGGTTGCGGATGAGCGCGCCCGGAAGCAGTCCGGCTTCCACCAGGATCTGGAAGCCGTTGCAGATTCCCAGCACCAGGCCGCCGCTATTGGCGAACGCGCGCACGGCCCGCATGACGGGCGAGAACTTGGCGATGGCGCCGCAGCGCAGGTAATCGCCGTATGCGAAACCGCCAGGCAGGATCACGGCATCCACGTTGCCGAGGGTAGCGGAGTCATGCCAGATGTACTCCACCGGCTGCCCGAGGTTGTGGCCGACCGCGTAAAAAGCATCGTGATCGCAATTGCTTCCGGGAAAAACAATGACGCCAAATTTCATGGTTTTTGTTTTGGGGAGGCTTAACTTTTATTTTACCAGAGCAATTTGAGGGCGAGAGGGCGGTAAGTTCTTAGAGTTATCATGATCGGGAAGGGAGAGTTTGAAATTATGGAGCAGCAAGGGATCAAAAGAGCCGCGGTGAATCCCGTTCGCGAAGGATTTCGCACGTTAACCGCGTATGTCATTGTGCAGGACGCGCCAGGGACGATCGAGTTTGTGAAGCGGACGTTCGCGGGCGAGGAGACGTTTCGCACGGTCGGCTCCGCGGGCGGCGTTCACTGCGAGGTGCGGGTGGGCGATTGCATGATGATGATCGGCGGCGGCGGTCCCGGGCTTTCGTGGCAGGGCCAGGCGAAACCGATGGCGTTCCACGTTTACGTGAGGGACACGGATGCCGTATACCAGCGTGCGCTGGACGGTGGCGCGTTGTCGCTGCAGGCGCCGGCGGATCAACCATGGGGCGAGCGCACGGCAAATGTGAAGGACGCGTTCGGGAACCACTGGTACATCGCCACCTTCAAGGGCGAGAACTACTACTCGGAAGGCGCGCCCACGGTGCAGCCCTATCTGCATCCGACGCGGGCGGAGCCGTTGATCCACTTCCTGGAGCAGGCGTTCGGGGCGGAGGAACTGGGGCGGGCTACCTCGCCTGAGGGAGCCATTCTTCACACCACGCTGAAGATCGGCGATGCGGCAATGGAGATGACCGAGGCCGCCGGCCCGTATCAGCCGATGGCATCCACGTTCTATCTGTACGTTCCCGATGTGGACGCTACTTACCGGCGGGCGATTGCGGCCGGCGCTGCTTCCACCAGCGAGCCGGCCGACCAGCCTTATGGCGACCGCGTGGCGAGCGTGAAGGACGCGGCGGCCAACGATTGGTACATTGCCACGCACATTGGGGATGGCAAGCCGTAAAGGCAACCGGTAGGCTTAAGCGCCTGCTAGCCGCTCATCGATCCCAAAAACTCGCCGTTGCTCCGGGTTTTCCCGAGCTTGTCCAGCAGCAACTCCATGGTCTCCACCGGCGACAGCGGATTCAGCACCTTGCGCAGAATCCACACGCGGTTCAGTTCTTCCTTGGGCAGCAGCAGTTCTTCCTTGCGCGTGCCGCTCTTGTTGATGTCGATGGCCGGGAACACGCGCTTGTCCACCAACTTGCGCTCCAGGTGGATTTCCATGTTGCCGGTGCCCTTGAATTCTTCGAAAATCACGTCGTCCATGCGGCTGCCGGTATCGATCAGCGCCGTGGCGATGATGGTCAGCGACCCGCCTTCCTCGATGTTTCTGGCAGCGCCGAAGAAGCGCTTCGGCCGCTGCAGCGCGTTCGAATCCACGCCGCCCGAAAGCACCTTGCCCGATGGCGGCACAATCGTGTTGTAAGCCCGCGCCAGGCGCGTAATGGAATCGAGCAGAATCACCACGTCGCGCTTATGCTCCACCAGGCGCTTGGCCTTCTCGATGACCATCTCGGCCACCTGCACGTGGCGCGTGGCCGGCTCGTCGAAGGTGGAACTAATCACTTCGCCGCGCACGCTGCGCTGCATGTCGGTGACTTCTTCGGGGCGCTCGTCGATCAGCAGCACGATCAGCGTTACCTCGGCATGATTGGTGGTGATCGAATTGGCGATGTTCTGCAGCAGCATCGTCTTGCCGGTGCGCGGCGGCGAAACGATCAGCCCGCGCTGACCCTTGCCGATGGGCGTCAGCAAGTCCATCACGCGGCCCGAAAAATTATCGCGCGTGGTCTCGAGCTTGAGGCGCTCATGGGGATACAGCGGCGTCAGGTTGTCGAAGAAAATCTTGTTGCGGGCTTCCTCGGGCGGCTCGAAGTTGATGGCGTCAACCTTGATCAGCGCGAAGTACCGCTCGCCCTCCTTCGGCGGACGGATCTGGCCCGAAATGGTATCGCCCGTGCGCAGATCGAAACGGCGGATCTGCGAAGGCGACACGTACACGTCGTCCGGCCCCGGCAGGTAGTTGTACTCGGGCGCGCGCAGAAAGCCGAAGCCGTCCGGCAGGCACTCCAGCACGCCCTCGGAAAAGATCAAGCCGCTCTTTTCCGCCTGGGTCTGGAGAATCTTGAAAATCAATTCCTGCTTGCGCAGACCGGCGGCCCCGGCAATCCCCATGTCCTTCGCCACCTGGTTCAGCTTCTGGATACTCATGTCCTTGAGTTCCACCAGGTCCAGGGTGGGGGTTCCGTTCTTGGCGCTCTGCGCAGCCTGCTGTTTCCGGCGGTGCTGGCCGGGATGCATTTGTTCCGTGGGCGGCGGGGGTGGCTCGCCACTCTTTTGCTCGGCCGCTTTCGGCTCCGCGGGCTTCGGCTCCGCGGGCTTGGGTTCCGCGGCCGGCGCGGCAATCGCGAGCGGCGGCGCTGCGATAGCGGGCGGTGGCGCGGCGGCAGGTGGCGGAGCGGCCGCCGCGGCGGCTTTGGCGGCAGCACGCTCGGCGCGATCCGCACGCTCGTTGGGCGGCTTTTCAGCCCGATCCGCTGGCTTTTCCGGTTTCTCGGTTTCGTTGGAGGCGCTTTCGCGGGTGGGAGCGGACTGTTTTTCAGCCGCTTTTTCGGTGGGCTTCTCTGACTTTTCCTGCGGCGGGCCGTTGCCTACCGTGGTTGGATTGTTTTCGCTATTGCTTGCCAAATTTCCCTCACTCCCCGGCCATTCAGGGCCGAGAACGGCATCGGCTCCACGCCTTCCTTGCGGATGGCGCGAAAACCGCGCTCCTGTTCAGATTGATTTACTTTGTCGGTCTTAGTGGCGATTACCAGGTACGGTCTGCCATGATACTCGAGCCACCGCTTGAGCTCAAGATCCTTGTCCATCCATCCGCGGCGGGAATCCAGTATCAGGCAGGAAAGCTTCAGGGTCTCCCGATTATGCAAATACTCATCAACCAAAATCTTCCATTGCGCCGCAAAGTGCGCCGGAACGCGGGCGTATCCATATCCTGGCAAATCGACGAAATAGAACGCTCCGTCGATACGATAAAAATTGATCGTTTGTGTCCGGCCGGGCGTGTTACTGGTGAAAGCCAGGCCCTTCTGACCAATTAGCGCATTAATCAGGCTGGATTTCCCGACATTACTTCTCCCTAAGAATGCGACCTCCGGCATCCGGTCGGAGGGAAACGTCTCCGGCGTGCCCGAGCTGTTAACAAATTCTGCTTTCAAGTAACTCTGTGATCCGCTCCCTTACGGTCGCGGCTCTGTTAGGTCGCGGCTCTTTCAATGCGCCCGTGTCTCTTCCACCGGCAGGACTTCGACGGGGGCCGTCGGCAGCGGCAGCGCTACGATCTCTCTTTCCAAAGCGATCTTCAGCACTTCGTCCATCGACTCCACGAAATGCAGCTTCATGGTCTTCTTGATGGCGTCGGGAATGTCCGCCAGATCTTTTTCGTTCTCCCGCGGCACGATTGCTTCCAGAATGCCATGGCGGTGCGCCGCCATCAACTTCTCTTTCAACCCGCCGATGGGCAGAACCTTGCCGCGCAGCGTGATCTCGCCGGTCATCGCCAGATCGCCGCGCACCGGAATTCGCGTCAGCGCGCTGCAGATGGTGGTGGCGAGCGTAATGCCGGCCGACGGGCCGTCCTTCGGAATCGCGCCCTCCGGAATGTGGATGTGGACGTCCAGGTTACGGTAGAAATCCCGCGGCAGCCCGAGGGAAAGCGCCCGCGACCGGATGTAGCTCATCGCCGCGTGCGCCGATTCCTGCATCACTTCGCCCAGCTTGCCGGTGATGGTCAGCTTGCCTTTGCCTTCCATCAGCGTGCATTCCACGGTCAGGATCTGGCCGCCGACTTCCGTCCACGCCAGACCGGTAGCCGCCCCGATTTCGTTCTTCTTATCCGTCCGCAGGTCGCGGAACCTCCACGGCCCCAGCAGGCCGGGCAGGGAGGCGCCCGTGATCACCTGCTTGGGATGTTTCTGTTTTTCCTTGCCGCTCTGGTTGTTGACCACCTGGCGCGCCACCTTGCGGCACACGTTGCCGATTTCGCGCTCCAGGTTGCGCACGCCGGCTTCCCGGCTGTAATACTCGATCAGCCCGTTGATCCCATCGTCTTGAATTTCGATCTGGTCGGCCGTCAGTCCCGTCGCCTCCATCTGCTTCCGGACCAGAAACCGCTTGGCGATCTCCAGCTTTTCCAGCTCCGTGTAGCCGGATAGACGGATCACTTCCATACGATCCTGAAGAGCGGGAGGAATGGTGTGCAGAACGTTGGCCGTGGCGATGAAGAAGACCTGGCTCAGATCGTACTCCACATCCAGATAGTGGTCCACGAACATATAGTTCTGTTCCGGGTCCAGCACTTCCAGGAGGGCCGCCGAAGGATCCCCGCGGAAATCCATCGACATCTTGTCCACTTCGTCCAGCATGAAGACCGGGTTCTTGGTCCCCGATTTTTTCATCATCTGGATGATCTGCCCCGGCAGCGCTCCGATATAGGTGCGCCGGTGGCCGCGAATCTCGGCCTCATCGCGCACGCCGCCGAGCGACATGCGCACGAACTTGCGCCCGGTGGCCTTGGCGATCGACATTCCCAGCGAAGTCTTGCCTACGCCCGGAGGTCCCACAAAGCACAGGATAGAGCCCTTGGGGTTCTTCACCAGCCGCCGCACCGCCAGAAACTCCAGGATGCGCTCCTTGATTTTTTCGAGGCCGTAATGGTCGGTCTCCAGCACATTTTCGGCAAACTTCAGGTCGCGGATTTCCTTAGTCCTCTTCTTCCACGGCACCGCCAGCAGCCAATCGAGGTAGTTGCGCGAAACCGTCGATTCGGCGGACATAGGCGGCATGTTCTCCAGCCGCTTCAACTCCGCCATCGCCTTTTCCTGCGCGTCCTGCGTCATGCCGGCGGTCTCAATCCGCTTCTTCAGCTCGTCGATTTCGCTCTTCTCGCCGCGCCCCAACTCCTTCTGGATGGCTTTGATCTTCTCGTTGAGGTAGTACTCTTTCTGCGCCTTTTCCATCTGGCGCTTGACGCGGCCCTGAATCGTCCGGTCCACGTTGAGCTTCTCGATTTCGATATCCAGCATCTCGGCCACGCGAGTCAGCCGGTCGATGGGGTCGAAGATTTCGAGAAGCTCCTGCTTTTCCTCGATAGTCAACTGCAGGTTGGCGCCCACCGTGTCCGCCAGCTTGCCCGGCTCATCCACGCGGATGGCCGCGATCATAGTCTCGTAGTTCAGATTCTGGCTCAGCTTGACATACTGCTCGAACAACCCGGTCACCCGGCTGATCAGCGCATCCAGTTGCGTGCCCGCCTCCACTTTGAAATTGGAAGTCCGCACCGTGGCCCGCAGGAAGCCTTCCTCATCGGAAACCGATACTACCTTGGCCCGTTCCACGCCCTCCACCAGCACCTTGATATTGCCGTCCGGCAGCTTGAGGCTTTGGACAATGTTCACGATGGTGCCGACGTGGTAAATCTCGTTGGGTTTGGGCTCGTCGATCGAAGCGTCGTGCTGCGTGGCCAGAAAAATCTTTTTGTCGCCCGCCATCGCCTCTTCCAGGGCCCGCACGCTCGATTCCCTCCCCACCACGAAGGGGGTCATCATGTACGGAAAGATGACCACGTCGCGGATCGGCATCATCGGCAGGCGTTTTGTATCGGATTTTTCTTTTGAAGTAAGCATTGTTCTCCCCAGGGGAAAACTTCAAACCCTGGTCGCTGTGGCGGCGGCTCTCGAAGAAGTTTCGGCTAACCGGCCTTTTCTAATATTGTAAGACTGATTTTCTGTGACAGCACCATCTCTTTGGTGACCTGGAACTCGCGGACCTTCTTGTAGGAAGGCAGGTAGTACATCAAGTCCAGCATCAGGTCTTCGAGAATCATGCGCAATCCGCGCGCGCCCACTTTGCGCTCCATGGCAAGGTCGGCGATCGCCTCCAATGAGTCGTCGCTGAACTTCAGCCGCACATTCTCGAACTCAAAGAGCTTCTGGTACTGCTTGACGATGGCGTTCTTGGGCCTGGTCAGAATCTGGATCAAGGCCGACCGGTCCAGATCTTCCAGTACGGCACTCACCGGCAGCCGCCCGATGAATTCGGGGATGAAACCGAACTTGATCAGGTCGATCGGCTGCGCCTGGGAAAGCAGGTCGATATCCCGCCGCCCGCTGATGGTGGAAGTGCGGCTGGGCCCCTTCTCCTCTTCCTGCAGGAAGCCCATGGATTTCTTGCCCGTGCGCCGCGCGATGACTTTCTCCAGCCCCACAAACGCGCCGCCGCAAATGAACAGGATGTTGGTGGTGTCCACGGGCGTGAATTCCTGGTGCGGGTGCTTCCGTCCGCCCTGCGGCGGGACATTGGCAACCGTCCCCTCCAGGATCTTCAGGAGCGCCTGCTGCACGCCTTCGCCCGAGACATCGCGCGTAATCGACGGGTTCTCATCCTTGCGGCAGATCTTGTCGATCTCGTCGATGTAAATGATTCCCTGCTGGCACTTCTGCACATCCCCATCGGCCGCCTGCAAGAGCTTCAGGATGATGTTCTCCACGTCTTCGCCAACGTAACCGGCTTCGGTCAGCGTGGTGGCATCCACAATGGCGAACGGCACGTCCAGGATCTTGGCCAGTGTCTGCGCCATCAGCGTCTTACCCGTCCCGGTCGGCCCGATCAGCAGGATGTTCGACTTCTGCAGCTCCACCTCGCTGTTCCGCATGCGGTTCATGTGGATGCGTTTGCAGTGATTGTACACGGCCACCGCGAGCTTCTTCTTAGTGGATTCCTGCCCGATCACGTACTGGTCCAGAAACTCTTTGACCTCAAGGGGTTTGGGAATTTTGTTGGGGGTACCCGTGGGGGGCTCGACCTTGTCGTCTTCTAAAATCGAGTTGCAAACGGCGATGCACTCGTCACAGATGTACGCGCGAGGGTAGTCGCTCGGCGACGAAATGAGCTTTCCAACTACGTCCTGACTCTTATGGCAAAACGAACACCGTAAAGCATCATCGGTTCCGGCACGCTTCACACAGCTTCCTCCGCTTCCACCATCGGCGCTTCCACCATCGGCTTTCCAGAGCCCCCGGGGTCGGGAACCACAATTGGCTTCGTTCCTATTATCTCCCGAATAGCTTGCATTGGCAATGGACCCACGGGTTAGCGAGGTTAACTTAAGTAGGCGCGCACCGTTGAAATATCGCCTCTACGCCGTTTTCCGGGCATGTTCGAAGAGGAAATTCAACGTCTTATCGGTCTGGATGTGGGAAGCAATCCGCCCCATGGTGCCGTCCTTTTCGAACTCCATCTGGACCGCCGCCACCGGCTTGCGCTGCTGCCTGGCGACCTTTTCCACTTCGCGGTCTACCTCATCGCGAGTGGCATGAATGGCTTCCCGCTCCGAAATTTTCCCCAGCAGTATGGAGGCCTTCACCTCGCGCACCGCCTTCTCCCGCTGCGCTTCCTTCACCTTTTCCCAATCCAGCTTGAGCGACCGCGGGTCCAGGCCTTCGGCCGCCATGGACCGCAGGCTCTGCTCTACCCGGTTCTTGATCTGCCGGTCCACGAAGACCTCCGGAACCGGAAAACTATGCGCATCCACCAGCTTCTCCACGATCAGGTTCTTGGCAATCTGCTGCGCCTCGAATTGGCGCTGCCCGAAAAGGTTCTTGCGGACGGCTTCGCGCAGTTCATCCACCGTGCGATAGTCGCCCAGATCCTGCGCGAACTCATCGTTCAATTCCGGCAGTTCCTTGCGCCTTATGCCCTTCAGCGTGGCGTGGAACCGCACCGTCTTGCCGGCCAGCTTGGCGGTGCCATAATCCTCCGGGTACGTGACGTCAAACTCCTTCTCTTCGCCTGGGGTGACGCCGCGCAGGTTTTCGGTAAAGGCCTCAAACGTGTCCTTCACGCCGATTTCCAGTTGCATCTCTTCGGTTTTCACCGGCTCGCCTTCCACGCCCGTAATGCTCTCCAGAGCCACCACCGCGAAATCGCCGTCCACCACCGGACGGGGGTCCACGTTTACGTACTGCGCCTTTTGCTCCCGGATTTCGTCGATGCGCTTAGCCAGGTCTTCGTCGGTGATCTCCGGATCCTGGTAGGGCACTTCGACATCCTTATACTCACCCAGCTCAACCACCGGCGCCACCTCAAACGCCGCCTTGAAGCGCAACGGCTCGCCATCGTGGAAATGGACGTCGGTGACGTCCGGCGTACCCACCACGTTCAAATTCTCGGCCTCGATCTGCTTTTGCAGAAACTTCGGGAGCAGAACTTCGAGCACCTTCTGCCGGATATCGGCGGCAAACTGTTTGCGAATGAGCGAGGCAGGCGCCTTGCCCGGCCGGAAGCCCGGCAGTCTGGCGCGTTTCTGCACATCCCCGGTAACCCGGCTGGTCTCGCTTTCCACATCCGGAACGGGAATGGAAATCTCCAGCGAGTGCTTGCAACCTTCAACTAAAGCCAAATGGAATCTTCCTCAGGTTTGTTTCAATCCACGCCCCGCGCGGGCGGCGGAAAGAGATGATGTTAAGCCTAATGATACCACGGGTTCCAGGCGCTTGCGGCGCTAGCTTGTCGCCTTACCGTTTGCACCGCGTTCCAGGAACGCCTTCAACACTACCTCCAACTCCCGATGCCGTTTGCGCTGGTTGCGCGCTTCCTGAATGCTCAATCGGATAGCCCGTCCGAGTTCCCGCCGGATCTCCGTGATCTCGCGGTCATGTTGCTCACGATTTGCGGCGGCACGTTCAGCAAGGTCGAGAAGTCGTTCTTCCTGACGTAAAAAGCGCTCCTCATATTCTTCCGCCGCATGGCTCTGCGCACTGGCTAGCAGTTCCACGCTTTGGGTGAGGGCTTCGTGCCGCTCGACCAACCGCTCCAATCTCTCGTCTATGGTCACGGCTTTTCTCCGCGCTGCAAGGCGGTCATAATCTGAACCTAAACCATCGAGGCATTCCGCGCAAGGCCGCCCCCCCTACTCGATCACCAGCAGCAAATCCTTGGCCTCCACGGGCTGCCCCGGCTGCGCCAGCAAATTGTTTCACAATCCGTGCCATCCTGACGAAGGGGACGAGACCATGAGCGAAGAGCGCCCGGCGGAATCAGAGGGCAAGATCATCGTTTTCGGCGCCAGGCAGATACGCCGCGCCTGGGTGGATGAGCAGTGGTATTTCTCTGTCGTTGACATTGAATGGGCGCGCTGACCGACAGCGATAATCCACGCGACTATTTGTATCGCATGAAGCAGCGGGAGCAGGAAGCCAGCGGAATCGAGTTGTCGACACTTTGTCGACAACTGAAATTGACCTCCTCCGACGGCAAGTCTTACAAAACCGATTGTGTCAATACCGAAGCCGCTTTTCGCATCATCCAGTCGATCCCCAGCCCCAAGGCCGAGCCGTTCAAGCGCTGGCTAGCCGAGGTCGGCTACCAGAGGATACAGGAGATCGAGAATCCCGAACTCGCCCAGCAGCGGATGCGGAAGCTCTATCTGGATAAAGGATACCCGGACGATTGGGTCGAGAAGCGTGTCCGTGGAATTGCCGTTCGCGATGAACTCACCGGCGAATGGCAGAAACGCGGTGTGTCGGACCAGAAGGGGTTCGCCATCCTCACCGCCGAAATTTCCAAAGCCACGTTTGGCGTGACGCCAGCCGACTACAAGAAGCTGAAGGGCCTCAAGCGCGAGAACCTGCGCGACCACATGACCGACCTCGAACTGATCTTCACCATGCTGGGCGAGGCAGCCAGCACCGAGATCACGCGGAACAAAGACGCCCAAGGAGCCGTATGGAACTGATTAATACTGGTATCATCCGGGTAGCTGAGCACCTCGTCGTGCGTCGGCCGCCCCCGATCGTCTTCTCCAGTGCGGCAGCGGTCTCCCGCAGGTTCACCGCGGGCAAATTCGCGAGCCTCACAGACCCAAGTACGCAGTTGATCGAGACC
>Ga0209862_1000690_pt1 | contig 11812 bp, 8 predicted proteins | sample OrgsoiDNA_201061_FD_185809 | JGI IMG/M metagenome (GOLD analysis project Ga0209862, IMG submission 185809) | Permafrost soil microbial communities from the Arctic, to analyse light accelerated degradation of dissolved organic matter (DOM) -... | ecosystem: Environmental > Terrestrial > Soil >... | reverse complement strand
GTCAGCGGGAAGTCCAGCGTGACGACGTTACCCGCGCGCGCCTTGCCGGTGCTGGCCACCAGCGCGTCTTGCTCGTTGTCGACGGCGACGGACTGCAGGTCGGGCAGGCGCATGATGCCTTGCAGCTGAAGGTTCAAGTCCTTCATGCTGGCGCTCCACAGGCTCGACGCGAGGCTGTCGGCGTAGCTGGCGCGCACCTGCTGCAGCTGCAGCTCGATGGCGCGCCGGTCGCGCCGGTATTCCACGCCCAGTTGCAGCGCCGTCGCCAGCAGCGTCACGAGGGTGCTGAACACCAGTATCAGCACGGTGAAGCGGCGGCCCATATTGGTGCTGGTGGAACGCCGCATCCACGCCAGCGCGGCCGGCAGCGACCAGGGGCGCGCGGGCTTATTGTCCATAGCGGCGCTGCGCGCTGTCGAGGATGCGCTGGTAGGAGCCATCCTGCTTCATCTTGCGCAATTCCGCCGCCAGCAGCGGCGCCAGCGCCGCGTGTTTTTTATTCAGGTAAATGAACCAGTCGCCCTCCAGCAAGGGCGGCTGCTCGGTTTCGATGCCGCGCAGGCCCAGGCTGCGGATCAGCTGCAGGCCCTGCTGCTTTTCGATGACGGCGACGTCGATGCGACCCTTGTCGAGCATGGAGAACAGATGGCGGCCGTCTTCCAGTTTCAACAGCGCGTGCGTGCCGGTGATGGTGCGTTCCAGGATCTTCCAGCCGTTGACGATGCCGACGTCGTAGGGACGCAGGCTGGCCACGCCGTCGACGGCGAAATGGGCGTCGCGGCTGAACACCATCATCTGGTAGCGCAGCACCGGTTCGGCCACCCGCACCAGGTTGGGATAGGTCTGTTCGAGTCCGGCCACGCGCGCGGCCTCGCCGTCGTCGACGCCGTTGTTGGCGTTGATCAGGCCGCGCTCGGCCGCGATCTGCTCGATGCGTACCTGCCGTCCCAGCCGCTGGAACAGCGCCGTGTACAGCAGGTCGAGCGCGCCGTCGTGGGCGGCCGACACCAGCGGCGCGGTGAAGGTCGAATTGAGCACCAGCGCCGGCTCGGCATGCGCCGCGCGGCATGGCACGAGGCCCAGCACGAGGCCCAGCACGAGGCCGGGCAGGCAAGCGATCAGCAGCGACAGGGTGGGTCTCATGGCATGCTCCGCGCGTGGCGTTGTAGCGATCGAAAAAAGCTGGCGGCACCGATGATCCAGTATGCCCAGTTTCCCCCGGTTTGGCTATTTGCGGCGAGTCGATGGCAAGCCAGGTTGTTGCAACGGGCCGACAGGCGCCGCGAACCCGCGGCCGCCCGTTCGCATACAATGGTGGCATGAGCACAGACGCCAACCAGTACGCCTATCTCTCAGTCATGGCCGACGCCATCTTGAGCGCGATCCTGATTTTTCTGTGGCAGATGCAGCGCAAGGAGCGCCACGCGCTGTTCTGGGGACTGGGCCAGCTGTCCATCATGGCCGCCACCGCGTTCTGGTTCGCGCCGCCGGCCGGGCTGTCGTATGAATTCAAAGGGGCTTTGTGCGGCGCCCTGCTCAGTTGCGGCGTGGCCGGCTACTGGTATGGCACGCGCTATTTCGTCGGCAAGGACGGCGGCGGCAGGGCGGCGCTGCTGGCGTGGGCCGCGCTGGCCGGCGCGCTGCTGCTGGTGCCGCGCGTGGTCGACCCCGCGATGGCGCTGTCGGTCAGCGCGCTGGTGCTCGGCCCCATCCTGGTCTGGGCCGGGCTGACGCTGGCGCGCGGCCGCCACCGTTACCGCTGGCTGGGACTGAGCATGGTGCTGCGCGGCGGCTTCACGCTGGTCGGCATCGTCGGCCTGGTGCCGCAGTATTATCTGTACTGGTTCTTGTGCGGCACGCTGCTGAAATCCTTGTCGGTGCTGGGCTTGATCTACGCGGTGCTGCACGAGATCCAGCAGCGTTACGTGCGCACCATCGATTCGCTCAGCGACGGCTTCCTGATCCGCGACCGGCGCGGCGACATCCACGTCGCCAACGACCGCTGCGCCCAGCTGCTCGGCTTCGACAGCGCCGCCGCGCTGCTGGGCCGCCATGTCTGCGAGCTGCTGCCCGGCCTGACGCGCCAGATGGCCGACGAGTATTTCACCCGCTTCGACACGCCCGGCGCCGTCTATCCGCTGACCGAGGAGTCCACCGTCACGCTGCACGACGGCCGCCAGCTGCCGCTGGAGATGCTGGCCTCGCCCTACATAGAACGCGACCGGCTGTACTGCATGATCCAGATGCTCGACATCTCCGAGCGCAAGAAGAAGGACGCCGAGCTGTATCGCGCCGCGCGGGTCGATCCCGTCACCGGCTACGCCAACCGCCACGCGCTGGCCGCGCAGCTCGAACAGCTGGTGGCGCGCCACGCGTCCGACGGCGGCCGCTGCGCCGTGCTGTTCATCGACCTCGATCAGTTCAAGCGCGTCAACGACTCCTTCGGCCACGCCGCCGGCGACGATTTATTGCGCAAGGTGGCCGACCGCCTGCACGCCCAGCTGGCCGAGGGCGACCTGCTGGCGCGCTTCGGCGGCGACGAATTCATCGTGCTGCTGCCGGACCTCGGCGCCGCCGCCGACGGCGTTGACGACCATACTTGCGAGGCCGCCGTGCGCGAACGCGGCGCGCGCATCCTGGCCGTGATGGCGCAGTCCTTCGACCTGTCGCACCACGCCATCGGCGTTTCGGCCAGCATCGGCGCGGCCTGCTATCCGCAGCACGGCGCCGACGGCGAGACGCTGATACGCCACGCCGACATCGCCATGTACGCGGCCCGCAAGGCCGGCCGCAGCGAGCTGCGCTTCTTCAACGACGCCATGAATTCGCCGGCCAAGGACGCGCTGCTGATCGACGGCGCGCTGCGCCAGGCCATCGCGCGCGACGAGTTCCACCTGGTGTACCAGGCCATCACCGACGCCCACACCGGCCAGCTGAAAAAGGTCGAGGCGCTGCTGCGCTGGACCAACGCGACACTGGGCGTGGTCGCGCCGGACCGCTTCATCCCGGTGGCCGAGGACAGCGGCATGATCGTCGCCATCGGCGCGTGGGTGCTGCGCGAGGCCTGCCGCCAGGTGGCGTGCTGGCGCCAGGGCGCGCTGGGCGAGATCGTCCTCAGTATCAACGTCTCGGCGTGGCAGCTGGCCGATCCCGGCTTCGTCGCGCTGGTGGCCGACACGCTGGCCGAGCATGGCCTGGCGGCGCGCCAGCTGGAGCTGGAGCTGACCGAGCGCGTGCTGATCGACGACGGCGAGCACGCGCAGGCGGTGCTGGCGCAATTGCGCGCGCTCGGCGTGAGCATCTCGCTGGACGATTTCGGCACCGGCTATTCGTCGCTCAGTTATCTGACCCACTTCCATCTGAACACGCTCAAGATCGACCGCGCCTTCGTGATGGACATCGAGCACAGCAAGCGCAGCCACAGCCTGGTGCACGCCATCATCGCGATGGGGCACAGCCTGGGTTTGCAGCTGGTGGCCGAGGGCGTCGAGACCGAGGGACAGGCGCGGATACTGGAGCAGATGGGCTGCCACTACCTGCAGGGCTACCACATCTCGCGGCCCGCGCTGCCGGACGCCATGCTGGCGTTCGCGGACCGGCAGCCGGTGGGACTGGATGACGTCGACGCCGCAGCTTGAGGCCAGTCGCTAAATGGAACTGAGCGGAACTGAGCGATTGCTCGCTTTTTATCCGGGCCTCTGCGCTACCGCTTGATTGCCAACTTGTTGCGAACTTACTGCGCAGGCGCCGCTGCGGAAGCCGCCGCCGCTTGCGCCGCCGCCGCCGCAGCAGCCTGCGCAGCCGCCGCTTGTGCCGCCGCTGCCGCCGCCAGCGCCGCGTCCATGCTCGGCAAATCCTGCGCCGCCTCCTCGCGCGTCAGTATCCACACACGGTCGATATAGCCCATGTTGTCTTCGGTGTAGTTGACCACGATGTTGTTGCCGGTGATGGTCTCCGGCATGTCGATCGTGTTGTGGCGGTTGAAGATGCGCGCGCCGACGGACAGCTGGCGCGCCACGCCGTTCATCGTGATCGCCGGGAAGACACCGAGCGTCATCGCGCCGCGCTGGGCGTTCGCCGGGAAGGGCCGGTCGGCCAGCGCCGGCAGCGTGACGGCGGCCAACAGCAGGGCGCACAGGCTGCGCTTGATCCACTTGCTCGACATCGTCGCCGCTCCCTTCAGTTTCAGATGCGCCAGCTTAGCGTAAATGCGCGCCCGCTCCAAGCGTCGGCCGCGCGGCATGCACGCCAGCGGCGCGCCTGCGCACGCGCCGCGCCTCAGCTGCCCAGCGTGGCGAACATCGCCACCACGGCCAGCGCCATCACGCCGGTGCAGGCCCAGCCCAGCCACTTCAGCCGCTGCGAAATCACCAGCTTGCCCATGATGGAGTGGCGCCGCGCCATCAGCATCATCACCACCATGATGGGTACCGAGATCACGCCGTTGACGACGGCGCTCCAGTACAGCGCCTTGATCGGATCGATAGGCGTGAAGCACAGCGCGGCGCCGACCAGGGTCGAGCCGGCGATGATGGCATAGAATTTTTTCGCCGCCTTCGGCTGCGCCTCCAGGCTGCCGGTCCAGCCGAAGGCGCCGGCCATCGCATACGCGGCCGAGCCGGCCAGCACCGGTATGGCCAGCAGGCCGGTGCCGATGATGCCCAGGCTGAACAGCAGGAAGGCGAACTCGCCGGCGATCGGCCGCAGCGCCGTCGCCGCCTGCGCCGACGAATCGATGTCGGTGATGCCGTGCGCGTGCAGCGTCACGGCCGTCGTCAGGATGATGCAGAACGCCACCAGGTTGGAAAAGCCCATGCCGATCACGGTGTCGGCCTTGATGCGGTTGAAGTTGGCGCTGACCTGGTGCGGCGCGCGCTTCAGCGCCAGCGCGTGCGGGTCGGCCTGCATGTCCTCCACTTCCTGCGAGGCCTGCCAGAAAAACAGATAGGGACTGATGGTCGTGCCGAACACCGCCACCACCGTCGTCAGATAGGCGGCCTTCCACGACAGCGGCGGCAGCAGCGTGTCGTGCAGCACGGTCAGCCAGGGCACGCGCACCACCAGCACCGTGGCGACGTAGGCCAGCAAGGCCAAGGTCAGCCATTTCAGGATGCGCACGTAATTGCGGTAGGGGATGAACACCTGCAGCAGCAGCGACAGCAGGCCGAAGCCCAGCGCGTACAGCTGCGCCGGCCCGCCCGCCAGCAGGCGCAGCGCCTGGCCCATGGCGGCGACGTCGGCGGCGATGTTGATGGTGTTGGCGACCAGCAGCAGGCCGACGATGGCGTACAGCAGCCAGGCCGGGTAGTGGCGGCGGATGTTGGTGGCCAGTCCGTGGCCGCTGACGCGGCCGATCTTGGCGCTGATGACCTGGATGCCGACCATCAGCGGATAGGTCAGCAGCACCGTCCACAACATGCCGAAGCCGAATTGCGCGCCGGCCTGCGAATAGGTGGCGATGCCGCTCGGGTCGTCGTCGGCCGCGCCGGTGATCAGTCCCGGTCCCAGCTTGGCCAGCCATGAGACTTTGGCCGGCGGCGGCGCGGCCACGTCCGGTGGGCCGGATGGATCGGCGGGAGTGCGGTGGGTGCTGTTCATGGACTGGCTTCCGTTCGGGGCGTGGATGGTCATTGGACGATGCTAACCGGCTTGCGCCGTCTTATCCGTACGGCAGCGTACATCGCCAGCGTAGCGCAACCGGGTGTGTCGCGGGATATTTTCATCGTCACCAAGTTGTCATTCTGCCGTCATTGCCAAGTAATAAATTGTTTCTAGAATTCACAATTATTAAATTTATATGCCGGACAGGCAAGAGCCGCCGCCACGCGGCAAGGCGCCTGTGATGCCGGTCCCCACTTTTCAACCACTGTCCGAAAGTCCGTCATGCATCAGCGTTACCGTTTGAAACCCCTTTGCCTCGTGATCCTGCAGGCCTTTGCCATGCACGCCTACGCCGCCGACACGCCCGCCAGCGACTCCGCCTACGTCGCCGGCGCGCCCGACGACGCCGTCGATGCCAGCGCCGCCGGCGCCGCCGCCGCGCCGGTGCAGGTGGTCGAAGTGCTGGGCCAGGGTTCGTCGCGTCAGGTGCAGAACATCACCCGCGCCGACCTGGTCAAGGCCGTGCCGGGCAGCAGCCCGCTGAAGGCGCTGGAAAAACTGCCGGGCGTGAGCTTCCAGTCGGCCGATGCCTTCGGCGCCTACGAGTGGTCGACCCGCATCAGCATCCGCGGCTTCAACCAGAACCGCCTCGGCTTCACGCTGGACGACATCCCGCTCGGCGACATGAGCTACGGTAACAACAACGGCCTGCACATCAGCCGCGCCGTCTCGTCGGAAAACATCGGCCGCGTCGCCGTCTCGCAGGGCGCCGGCGCGCTCGGCACCGCGTCGACCAGCAACCTCGGCGGCACGGTGCAGTTCTACACGCTGGCGCCGTCCGACGAGCAGGGCGCGAGCTTCGCCCAGACCGTCGGCAGCGACAGCACCTCGCGCACCTTCGTGCGCCTCGACACGGGCCTGCTGGGCGACGGCAGCAAGCTGTTCATCAGCGGCACGCGCCAGCGCGCCGACAAGTGGAAGGGCGACGGCAAGCAGGACCAGGACCAGTTCAACTCGCGCCTGGAACACCATTTCGGCGACAACACGCTGACCGCCTTCTTCAACTACTCCAAGCGCGACGAGACCGACTACCAGGATCTGTCGCTGGACGTGGTGCGCCGCCTCGGCTACGACTGGGACAACTACAAGCCGGACTGGCAGCGCGCCGTCAACGCTGCCAAGGGCATCTACACCGGCGGCGTCAACAGCATGGACGACGCCTATTACGACGCCAGCGGCCTGCGCAAGGATTACCTGGGCGGCCTGAGCTTCGACCTGCAGCTGTCGCCGTCGACCGGCCTCAAGACCACCTACTACCACCACACCAACGAAGGCCAGGGCCACTGGTGGACGCCATACCAGGCCTCGTCGGCCACGGTGCCGATCTCGATCCGCACCACCGAATACTCGATCGGCCGCGACGGCGTCGTCAGCGACCTCACGTGGCAGCTGGGCAGCAGCAACACCATCGCCGCCGGCGTCTGGGGCGAACGCAGCCTGCACACGCTGACGCGCAACTACTACGCCGTCACCGGTCCGGAAAACGATGACTACTTCCTCTCCGATCCCTTCCTGACCGCCTTCAAGCAGGAGTTCACCACGACCACCACCCAGTTCTACCTGCAGGACACTTACGCGGCGCTGGACGGCGCGCTGAAACTGAACGCCGGCTTCAAGAGCCCGAAAGTGCGCATCGAGTCCGACAACCTCATCGGCGGCCGCGCCGGCGGCGAAATCACCGCCCGCAAATCGTTCCTGCCGCAGGTCGGCGCCAACTACAGCCTGAGCCGCAACGATGAATTCTTCGCCTCGGCCTCGCAAAACATGCGCGCCTTCCAGCCGGGCGTCGACGGCCCGTTCTCGCAGACCCAGGCGGCGTTCGACGCCAGCCTGGCGTCGCTGAAGCCGGAAACCTCGATCAACGTCGACCTCGGCTACCGCTTCAAGCGCGACAGCCTGCAAGGCTCGCTGGCCGTCTACCACGCCGACTTCCACGACCGCCAGTTGTCCATCCAGTCGTGCGCCGGCATCGTCGGCTGCCCGAGCACCTTCGTCAACGTCGGCAAGGTCGAGACCAAGGGCGTCGAAGCGGTCGCCGTGTGGAAGTTCATGCGCGAGCTGTCGTGGTTCAACTCGGCCACCTTCAACGATTCCAAGTACCAGTCCAACTACACCGACAACGGCGTGCTGGTGGCCGTCAGCGGCAAGGACGTGGTCGACGCGCCGCGCACCATGTTCGACACCGAGCTGTCCTACGAGCACAACGAGTATTTCGCCAAGCTCGGCGCCAAATACACGGGCAAGCGCTACTACACCTACCTGAACGACGCCGGCGTGCCGTCGTACTGGCTGGGCTCCTTCTCGGCCGGCTACAAGATGAAATCGGTGGGCATGTTCAAGGAGCTGTCGCTGCAGTTCAACATCAACAACCTGTTCGACAAGCAGTACTTCGCCACCGTCGGCTCGAACGGCTTCGTCGCCTCGGATCCGAACGGCAGCTTCGCCACCTTGCTGGCCGGCGCGCCGCGCCAATTCTTCCTGTCGCTGAACGGCAAGCTGTAAGCATGGCACGGTGATAGCAACGGCCCGCGTCGATCGCGGGCCGTTTTTTTTGCGCGGCGGCGCGGCTGGCCGCATTGTTGCGCGCAGCCTACAACGGCGCAAAGCTGCGGGCGCGAACGCCGACTAGGTGCATACTTATGAGCGCAGGTCCCCCACCTCGTCATAAGGAAAACTATCCATGAAATGGTTCTATGACCTCAAGATCGGCGTCAAGCTGATCGTTTCATTCAGCCTGGTATTGTTGTTGACACTCATCATGGGCGTCACCGCCATCCTGTCGATGGGGCGCATCAACCAGGCCTCCGACGACCTGTCGCAAAACTGGATGCCGGCCGTGCAGGCGGTGATGGCGGTCCGTACCGACGTCGGCGAGCTGCGCCGCTGGGAACTGGCGCACATCCTCAACGAAGATCCGGCCACGATGGCCAAGTACGAAACGACCATGGGCGAGGTGCTGGCGACCTTGGCCAAGGACCGCGAGCGCTACGCGGCGCTGATCAACAGCCCCGAGGAAAAAGCCACCTACGGCCAGTTCAGCGCCGGCTGGGACGGTTTCCTGGCGGCGCACGGCAAGATCATGGAGCTGTCGCGCGGCGGCCAGAAAACCGAGGCGCGCGCGCTGCTGACCGGGCCGTCGGCCAAGACCATGACGGAGATGAACGAGGTGATCAAGCAGCTGGTCAAGATCAACATCGACGGCGGCGTCCGGGCCGCCGACACCGCCACCGCCACCTACACCAGCGCGCGCGGCTGGCAGATCGTGCTGCTGGTGCTGAACATTGCCATCGGCTTCGCGCTGGCGCTGTGGATCGCGCGCCTCGTCTCGCGGCCCTTGCAGGAGGCGCTGGCGCTGGCCCGCCAGGTGGCCGACGGCGACCTGACCCAGCACATCGAAGCGCGCTCGAACTGCGAGACCGGCCAGCTGATCCAGGCGCTGGGCGATATGAACCACAGCCTGCAGTCGCTGGTCGGCCAGGTGCGCAGCGGCACCGACCTGATCGCGACGGCGTCGAGCGAGATCGCCGCCGGCAACCAGGACTTGTCGTCGCGCACCGAGGAGCAGGCCAGCTCGCTGGAGGAGACCGCCTCGTCGATGGAGCAGCTGACCTCGACCGTCAAGCAAAACGCCGACAATGCGCGCCAGGCCAATCAGCTGGCGCGCTCGGCGTCGGGCATCGCCGTCAAGGGCGGCGACGTGGTCGGCCAGGTGGTCGGCACGATGGCCTCGATCAACGCCTCGTCGCGGCAGATCGTCGACATCATTTCGGTCATCGACGGCATCGCCTTCCAGACCAATATCCTCGCCTTGAACGCGGCGGTGGAAGCGGCCCGCGCCGGCGAGCAGGGACGCGGTTTCGCCGTCGTCGCCAGCGAGGTGCGCAACCTGGCGCAGCGCTCGGCGGCGGCGGCCAAGGACATCAAGACCTTGATCAACAATTCGGTCGAGCAGGTCGAGGCCGGATCGACGCTGGTCAACCAGGCCGGCGCGACGATGGACGAGATCGTCGCCAGCATCACCCGCGTGACCGACATCATGGGCGAGATCACGGCCGCCAGCGTCGAGCAGAGCAGCGGCATCGAACAGGTCAACCACGCCATCGTGCAGATGGACCAGGTGACGCAGCAGAACGCCGCGCTGGTCGAGGAAGCGGCGGCGGCGGCCGAGTCCATGCAGGAGCAGGCCGCGCAGCTGAGCCAGGTGGTGTGCCGCTTCAAGCTGAGCGCGGCCGACATGGCCGCGCTGACGCCGCCGGCGCCGCGCCGCAAGCCGGCGCCACAGGTCCGCGCGGCGGCCCGTCCGGTGGGGGCGAAGGCGGCCATGGCGAAACCAGCCGCGCGGCCCGCGCTGAAACAGGTGGCGGCGGCCGGCGGCGACGAGTGGGAAGCGTTCTAAGCTGAACGGGCGGCGCGCGGTGGGACGGCCGCGCAGCAGGCGCTGGCGCGCCGCTGGATTTTTCCAGTGTCAGGAGCTGGCGGCGGCGTGCCGCGCGCGCCACTGGGCCAGTTCGGCGCGGTAGCGCTCCATCTCGTCCTCGTACAGGTCCTGCACGCAGAACTGGCAGCCACTGTGGCAGCACTCGTCGCTGGCGGGACGGCGCGGTTCGAGCGGCATCGGATCGTCGTCGGGGATGGCGGAAGCGGGGTTCATGCCGGGGCCTGTACTGGTGCTGCGCCGCTCAAGGCCAGCGGCACCGCCCTGGCCCAGCGGTTGGACGACAGCGAAAACGTCAGCGCGCGCACGTAGTGGTACCAGCCGGCGGGCACATACAACATATCGCCCGGCTCGACGATGACCTCGATCAGCGTGGCCTGGCGCGCCAGCGGGAAGCGCTCGAAGTCCGGCGCCTCGGGGTTGAAGGGCGAACCGAACAGGATGGCGTTGGCCTCCTTCGGATACAGGAATGCGTCGTGGTGCGGCGGCGCCAGGAAGATGCGCTTGCTGCCCCAGATCTGGGCGAAGATATTGTCGTCGTAGTCGCAATGCAGCGGCGTCACCGTGCCGGCGGGGCCGAGCCAGAAACGCGGCGGCCCCATCTTGCCGAAATACGCGGGCCAGTGGCACAGGCTGTTCAACTCGCGCAATTCCAGATTGCCCAGATAGGGCGGCAGGTCGTGCGTGCCGGCGGCGACCAGGTCCAGATACGCCAGCATGGACATGTCCTGCATGGCCCGGTCCGGCGCGAAGGCCGTGTTGATATAGTCGCCCACCCGCGCACGCACCGGCAGATGGCTGTAGCGCTCGCGCAGCGTGTGCGGCGTCAGCGCGGCCAGTGGCCAGCGGCCGACCACCCCGCCGATCAGGAAGGGCAGGCCGAGTTCGGCGCGCGCGCGGAAGGCTGCGGCGTCCAGCCTGCCGAGGCGCGGCACCTCGCTGAGCGCCGGCAGGTCGCGGCCGACGCGCTTGATCGCCAGCCGCATGTCGTGGATCGACGCGACGCCGCGCACCTGCGCATCCTTGTGCTCGCGCGCCTGCTTTTTGGCGAGGGCCTCCTCGGGCGACTCGGACGCCAAAATGCGCGGCGGCAGCCGCTGCGACAGCGGCGCCTGTTCCGCCGCGGGATTGCGGGCCGGCGAATTTCTCTGTGTGGACATGGTTGCTAGGGACTATGCTGGCGCTGGAAAGCCGCTAGTTTACCATTTTGCCGCAGCGGCAAAGTGTTGCCGGCGTCGCCGCAGCAGCGCCGCCGGCCTCAATCGCGTCCATGCACTGCGCGGCGCTGGGCTGGCGTGGTGGCGTGTCGGGCGCGCCGCCACGCCGATGCTGAAAAGAGGGCGTATTCAGCGCGGCAAGCGGCTGTTATTTACTTGCCTATATTATTTTTTGGGCCATCGTTTGTGTCGAAAAAATGCGCTAGCCGTGCGCAGTTGCCACAAATTAGGGTATAGTTTACGGCGCTGATAATGTATCCACGTCTGCGCGCGCCCCGACCGTCATCGGTCCCCATGTGGCGCTGCTGTCCTGACCGTCGTTGTGCCTCCCTTGTGCCCGCATCACCGTCGCCCGCAGGCGGCGCCGACCGTGCCATGACAGGCAGGCGCCGGCCCGGTTGCCCGCGCAGAAAATGTTGTTAATTGAAGAAAGCATGGCTGCCCGCTGGACGGAGGCCGATTAAATTATGTCCGAAATCGAGATGATCCCCACGCCCGG
>Ga0209862_1000683_pt1 | contig 11861 bp, 9 predicted proteins | sample OrgsoiDNA_201061_FD_185809 | JGI IMG/M metagenome (GOLD analysis project Ga0209862, IMG submission 185809) | Permafrost soil microbial communities from the Arctic, to analyse light accelerated degradation of dissolved organic matter (DOM) -... | ecosystem: Environmental > Terrestrial > Soil >... | reverse complement strand
GAAGCCCAGGTAGAGCAATCCGGCCGCCGCGAAAAATACGGCGGCGATCAACCCTTTCAACAATAGCCCGAGACCGATGGATGCCCACATCAGCATGGCCCACCGCGCGGGATGGCTTTCACCGTCTTCGATGGCGCGCAGAAGGCTCCACAGCGCCAGGGCGATGGCGAGCGTAAGGATCGCGTCGGGGATCAGAATGCGGGTGAAGAGAAATAGCCCCACGCTGGTTGCCAGAACCAGCCCGCTGTACATTCCCGCGCGCCACCCAAACGCCCACGCCCCGAATCGCGCGGTCACCCAGCACAGCAAGACCGTGCCAACCGCTATGGGAATCCGCGCCGCCCAGTCATGAACTCCGAAGATCATGAATGAGACCGCGATCATCCAATACTTGAGAGGGGATTTTTCCAGGTAAGCCACGCCGTCGAGGCGCGCCGTCACCCAGTCGCCGGATTGCAGCATGTTGCGCGCAATCTGCGCCTGCACGCCATCCACGTCATCCATCAGCGACGGCGGGCTGACCATGCATCCCAGAAAAATCGCGGCCGCCACCGCCGCCACAATTATCCGATAGCCAAAACCCGGACCGGCGCCGGCCGGACTGCTTCCTCCGGAGGCAGAGCTTCCACCTTCCATCTCCTCATCCAAAGGAACAGCGTCAGCAGACCCCATAGGTGATATCCAGCATTAGTGCGCCTCTCCATATGATCGCGTATCAGCGCCTGGATCGCGCGCGCATCGAAAATGCCCGTGGCGGCGATGGCCTCCGGTGTCAGAGTATCCATCAGCAAACCGCGAAGCGTGCCGCGGAACCAATCGTGCGTGGGGATATCGAAGCCCGTCTTCTTGCGGTTGAGCACGCATTCCGGCAGTTTCCCGCGCATCAACTCCTTGAGAAGCCGCTTCTGCTTCATGCCGCGGATCTTCAGGCTTTCGGGCAGCCCTGCCGCAAATTCCACGATTCTGTGGTCCAGGAATGGCGGCCGCACTTCCAACGAATGAGCCATGCTCATGCGGTCGGTCTTGTACAGAATGTCGTCCGGCAAATAATAGTTCTGGTCCACCTGCAGGTACCGGTCCAGCACGCCGCCCGGTTTGATTTCCAGGCCGTCCACCAGTTTTCGAAGGCCATTCCCATTCGAGCCCGGAAGGATGCGATTGCGCTGCTGGTTCGAAAATGTTCCGTTCCAGAAGAAATGCGCCTCATCGGGATGGAGCCAGCTTCCCTCGATCCACCGCTTGAGCTTGTACTCAAAGCCGATCTTCTCATCGGATACCGGCAGGTAGCGATCCAGGGCGCCCCGCATCAATCGGCGCAGCCCGCCTGGAACCACGCGGAACGGCCGCACCCACTGGTCGGCAACGTAAGTCAGGTACCCGCCGAACAGCTCATCGGCGCCTTCGCCCGAGAGCGCCACGGTTACGTGACGGCGGCTCATGCGCGAGAGATACCAGACCGGCAACGCTCCGGCGTCCGCGCCCGGCTCGTCCGAGTAGTATGCAAAATCTTCGATGGCGCTCCGCAGTTCCACGTCCGGGTTCAGGTCGAACTCGTAATGTTCGGTGCCGTAAATGCGAGCGATTTCCCGGAAGTACCGGCTCTCGTCAAAACTGCGGCCGGCGAAGGAAACCGAAAACGTCTTCAGCCTTGCCGAACTCTGTTGGGCGGCGTAATGCAGAATCGTGGAAGAGTCCAGACCGCCCGATGCCCATACGCCCAGGGGCACGTCGGACACCAGGTGCTCGCGAACCGACTCCTGCAACAGCCTGTCCAGTTCCTCTTTCGCGGAATCCATGGACCACTTTCGCTTCTCACCGGGGTTCTCACTGGCGGCAGGCTGCCACCACGGTTCAATCCAAAGTTTTCCGTTGCGCCACTCCAGAAAATGGCCCGGCCGAACCTTCCTGATTCCTTCGATCAAGGTATGGGGGCCGGGAACGTAATTCACCGCAAGATACGAATCGAGCGCCTCGCGGTCGAGTTGCCGCGGAACCTCGGGATGCTCCAGGATGGCTTTCAGTTCCGACCCGAAAAAGACATCGTCGCCGTGCCGGTAGTAGTACAGCGGCTTGATCCCCAGGCGGTCGCGCACCAGCACCAGCCGTTGCCGCGATTCGGTCCACAGAGCCGCGGCAAACATGCCCCGCATCTTTGCGAAACAGGCCGTGTCCCACTCCAGGAAAGCGTGCAATACGGTTTCGGTATCGCAGTGGGTGCGGAACCGATGCCCCGCCGCTTGCAGTTCCCGGCGAATTTCCTGGTGATTGTAAATCTCCCCGTTGAAGGCGATAGCCGTGTCTCCATCGCCGCTGACAAATGGCTGGTCACCGCCGCCAAGGTCGATAATCTTCAGGCGCACGGCACAAAGCGTGGCCACGCTGCCTTCGAATATGCCTTGCTGATCGGGACCGCGATGCGAGATGGCTTGCGTGATGCGATGGGCTACGCCCCTGCTCACGACCCGGTTGAGACGTGTAAATCCCGCGATACCACACATTTACCGAAAATCCCCGTTCCCCGTCAGGAACTTAGTTTTTAATCCATTCTGGATGGATTTGTGTTGAATATACCACAAGGTCCGAATCTTTCGTCAATATTTTGGAACTAATGGCGGCTGCGGTCCGGGGGCCAGTGAATTCACGATAAATAGTCCGAAATCCGGCTAAACCTTTACTTGTGTTCCGACGTCTAATTTCCGAGACTGGACTATGACCTCGCCGGCGCGCAAGCCTGCCGCTACGATTCCGATTCTGTTACTCGCCGGCTCTATCCTCGCTGGCTGCATACTGGCCGGTTGCACCCGTCCCTCGCCGCCCGTCGCCCATGCTGCCTCCATCGCGCATGCCGCCGCGGGTTCAGCGCCCGAGGCCCCCCGTGCCAGGCACGAAGTCCGCGTTACCGGCATTGTCGAAGCCGTGCATTCGGCCAAGGTCCTGGTGCCCCAAATCTTCGGGCAGGGCGGCCCCATGACGCTCACCAAGCTGATCCCCAACGGGTCGCGGGTGAAGGAAGGCGACCTGATCGCTGTTTTTGACAGCACGGCACAGGCTGACAACGCGCGCGATGCCCTGGCGAAATTCGACGATTTTGGCCACCAGGTGGACCAGAAGCAGGCTCAAAACCGCGCCGATGCCGAGAAGAGAGCCGCCGATCTTAGACAGGCGGAGGCCGATTTCGCCAAGGCGAAGATCGAGCTGCGGAAGGGACCCATCCTCAGTGAAATCGACCGCCTGAAGAACGAAGTCAAGGTCAAGGCGGCCGCCGGCCACGTGGAGAGTCTCACCAGGTCCATGGCCTATCACGACAAAGCGGATGCCGCCGCCCTGCGTATCCTGGAATTGCAGCGAGACCGCCAGAAAGTAGCCCTTGAACGCACTCGCAGCAACATGGACAGACTGTTATTGCATGCCACGCTGTCCGGAGTGGTGGCGCACCAGAACCTGTTCCGGAACAACTCCATGGGCCATGCTCAGGAAGGCGACCAACTCTACCGCAGCCAGGCGCTGGTCAGCATTTTCGACCCGGCCGAGATGATGGTTCGATGCGCGGTTGGCGAGCCCGATGGCGCCGCACTGGTGGCGGGCGCCAAAGCCATCGTCTATCTGGACGCATATCCGGAACTGGCATTGCCGGCGCACTTCGAATTTGCCAGCCCCGTGGCCTCGTCGGCCCTGGGCAGCCCGATCAAAACTTTTACGGCCGTCTTCAAACTGGATAAAACCGATCCGCACCTGATGCCCGACCTTTCCGCCGCCGTGGTCCTGGATGCTGGAGGCCGCCAATGAGGATGGGCATTCCCTTTACCGCAGAGACGCTGAGACGCAGAGATTGGACGCGGAGAAGGCGTAAATCATGGTAAAGCAGCAGAGTAACCGATTGACCCCGACGATCTATTCCTTCCCTTCGTCCCTGTTCTGTTATGATTTTGCCTTTGCTCCTCATCCAGTCTCTGCGTCTCAGCGTCTCCGCGGTAAAGAGGGAGCATCAGAGCATGGAGGCCGCCCATGAGCGCCCGCGCTAAACGCATTCGCTTCTGGGTGGTTCTGCTCGGCGTGCTCGGTGCTCTGGGTGCTGCTTCGGCGGGAGTCTACCGGCTTCGGCTGGCGCACGCCAGCGTCACTTTCCCAGTCGCTCCGGCCCGTCAGGGCGATTTTCTGGTGATTGTCCGCTGCCGCGGCGAGCTCAAAGCCAACCGCTCCGTCCCGGTCTACGCGCCCATGGTTCCTAACCTGCGCATCGCCTGGCAGGCGCCGGCCGGGGAGACCGTCAAGCAGGGTGAACCCGTCATTCGCTTCGATTCGAGCAGCGCCCAGCAGCAATTGGACCAGAAGGAAGCCGCGTTGAAACAGGCTCTGGCCACACTCGATCAGGCGGTAGCCCAGGCCCGCATCACGGCCGAGCAGGATAAGAGCGATCTGGCGGACGCCCAGTTCACCGTGGAGCGCGCGCGCCTGGAAGCTTCGAAGCAGGAAATCGTCAGCCGCATCCAGGGAGAAGAGAGCAAAATCGACTACGGGGTGGCCCAGCAGAAACTCAAGGTTCAGGAGGCAACGGTCGATCTTCACGCCACTTCCGACAAGTCTAAGATCGCGTCCCTCACACGGCTGCGCGATCAGGCCCAGGCCGATGTGGACCTGACCAAATTGCGGATCGCCCAAATGGAAATCAAGTCGCCCATCACCGGCTTCCTCACTTTTTCACCCAACTACTCGCAGGGTTGGATGAATGCCAAACCCTTCAAGGTCGGCGACAATGTGTTCGCGGGCATGGGCCTGGCCGAAATGCCCGATCTCAGTACGCTGCAAATGGATGCCAAGGTGGAGGAAACCGACCGCGGCCGCGTCTCGGTCAGTCAGGACGTGCGGGTGCGCATCGATTCACTGCCCGAGCTCACCATGCCCGCCAAAATCGGCCAGATTTCCCTGCTGGCCGAGCAGAGCAATGACTTTCCGCCCACGCGCAGCTTCCGCGCCTATGCGCCCATTGCGCACCCGGACCAGCGGCTGCGTCCCGGCATGAACGGCGGTATGGACATTGTCATTAAGCGCATTCCCAATGCCGTCAGCATCCCGGCCAAAGCCCTGTTCACCCATGCGGGAAGGCCCACCGTGTACCTGCAGACCAGGAGCGATTACCGCCGGGTCGAAGTGCAGGTGCAGGCGCGAAATCCCGATGAGGTGGCCATTACGGGCCTTCCCGCGGGTTCGCTGGTAGCGCTGGTGGATGTCGAGAAGAAGGACGGAAAATAATGAAGCTGCGAGTCTTTTTGTTGCTGGCGGTGCTGGGTGTTGTGGGCGCCATTGCGTGGGGCGCCATGCGCTTCGTCAAGGCTGCCGGCGCGTCAACCACCGCCGAACTGCCTTCCACGCGAGTCAAGCGGGGCCGGGTGATTCTGACGGTCGACGCCCGCGGCGAACTCCAGGGCGGGAATTCCGAGATGCTCACTGCGCCCATGACGGGCGGCGGCGACGTGGCCATCACCTTCCTGCGCGCGCCGGGCGAGCTGGTCAACTCGGGAGACACGGTGGTGACGTTCGATACCACCGAGCAGGAGTTTAAGTTGAAGGAGGCCGAGGCCGATCTGGCCGAAGCCGAGCAGCAGGTGATTAAAGCCGAAGCCGAAAGCCAGGCCACGGAGGAAGAGTCCCGCTGGACGGCGATTTCGACCGATTCCGACGTCAAACTGGCCGAACTAGAGATCCGCAGGAACCCCCTGCTCCCCGCTATTAACGCCCGCCAGAACGATCTGTCGCTTGAAGCCGCCCACAACCGCCTGCGCCAGGCGCAGCAGGACTTCGAAAATAAGAAAACCACCTCCTCGGCCGGCATTGCGATCCAGGTGGCTGCCCAAAACAAAGCCAAGGTTGCCGCCGATTCAGCTCAGAAAACCATCGACAGCATGACGCTCAAGGCCAAGACCGCCGGCTACATCAATGTCCAGCAGAATACCAATATGAACATGATGTACTTCGGCATGTCGCTGCCCCCGTTCCAGTTGGGCGATACCACTCGCGCCGGCATGGCGGTGGCCCAGATCCCCGATCTCAAAAACTGGGAAGTAAGCGCCAGCGTCGGCGAATTGGATCGCGGCCATCTGACTGTCGGGCAGAAGGTCACGGTGCGCGTGGTCGCCCTGGCCGGCAAGGAGTTTCAGGGCCACGTGAAAAACATCGGCGGCACCACCGGCTCTCCCTGGGACCGCCACTTCGAGTGCCGCATCGCGCTCGATGACGTCTCTCCCCAGTTGCGCCCCGGCATGACTTCCAATCTGGTCATCACGCTCGAGACGCTGGACAACGTCTTATGGATTCCCTCGCAGGCACTGTATGAGAGCGACGGCCGAACCTTCGTCTATGCCCGGGGTCCCAATGGATTCATGCCGCAGGATGTCACTCTGGTGCGGCGCAGTGAGAGCCAGGCCGTGATTACCGGAATCGCGGAAAACACGCTGGTCTCCATGTCCAACCCCGACCAATTGAATAAGTCCGCCAGCGGCAGCCAGCAGAATGGGGCTATGAAGGCGCTGCAATAATGATCGTCTTCTCGGATATCGGGCAGGCCGTGGCCAATCTGCGCGCTCAAAAAACACGCACCTTGCTGACTGCGCTGGGCATCGTTTTCGGCGTGGGCTCGGTGATCGGCATGCTCGCCATCGGCTCCGGCGCCCGCGAGGAATCGCTGCGTTTCATTGAGCAGCTTGGCGTGCGCAATGTCCTGATCGATTCGCGCCCCGCCGCCAGCCAGCAGGAATTGCAGGAGCGCCGCCGCTCCTCCCCGGGTCTCTCCGAGCGCGATCTTCGCATCCTCAAGGCCAACATCGAATCGCTCGAAACCATGTCGGCCCGCCGCACCCTTCACCCGTCCGCCGTTCTTCCCAAACCGGCCCGCGATATCCCGGAACTGTACGGCGTCGATCCCTCCTACAGCGTCATCCACAGCCTCCATTTGGCGGAGGGCAAGTTTTTCGATGCCGGCGACAATGCCTCAAGCGCCACGGTCTGCGTGTTGGGTGAAGGCGCCAAAGTCAACCTGCTCGGTTACGGCCCCGCCACCGGCAAATTCGTGAAGGTGAACGACTCCTGGCTGGAAGTGGTGGGCGTGCTCAGCGAACAGTTGATGGCCGGCTCCCAGAACAGCGGCGGCGGCATGCAGGACATCAACAATATCATCTACACCCCCATCAACACCCTGCAATACCGCTTCTGGGACCAGAGTTTCGCCAATCTGAAGGACGATCTGGACGGTATCGAGCTCCGTCTCAGCGCCGACGCCGACAGCATCGAAGTCTCCAAAGTGGTCACCGCCGTCCTCAACTCCACGCACCACAACATGCAGGATTTCACCGTCACCATTCCCGCCGCATTGCTGGCCCAGCAGCAGCGCACGCAGACCATTTTCACCTACGTGATGGTGGCCATTGCGGCGATCTCGCTATTGGTGGGCGGCATCGGGATCATGAACATCGTGCTGGCCACGGTGCTTGAGCGCACGCGCGAAATCGGCATCCGCCGCTCCATCGGCGCCCGCCGCTTCGATATCGTGCGCCAGTTCCTGACGGAGTCCATTCTGATCTCCGTGGGCGGCGGCTTGCTCGGCATCGCCTTCGGTTATTTCCTGGCCTGGCTGATCGCCCGCACCGCGGAGTGGAAGACCATCGTCACCACGTCGTCGGTGGTCATCGCCTTCGGCGTGTCGGTGGCGGTAGGGTTGATCTTCGGAATCTATCCGGCCACCAAAGCTTCGCGGATCAATCCGATTGACGCTTTGCGCTACGAGTAAACCCAAAACAAATCAGGCGATTCCCGATCTCACATCCCGGCGCGAAAAATGTTACGTTCCTGGGTATGAACCGTCGCAATTTCTTGCAGAGCGCGGCTGCCGGTGCGGTCATTGCCGCCCAGACTTCCGATGCAGCGCCTGTTCCCGCGAAGACGATCGGCATCCAGGTGGGCGCCGTATCGTTCGTGGATGAGGGCGTCGAGAAGGTCCTCGATGCCTTTCAGCAGGACGCGCAGGTCAACACGCTGTTCGTCGCCACGTTCACGTACGGGCGCGGAATTGCCGGCCGGCAGGTGCCCGGACAGCCGCTGCCCGACCATGGCAAGCAGGAGTATGACACTGCTACGTTCAAGGGCGGAAGCTATACCCGGGTTCATCCCGAATACTACAAGGACACCGTTCTGAAGGATCTCCGCGCGCCGGATCTGGGTGACTTCGACGTGCTGGAATCGGTGATTCCCGCGGCCCGCAAGCGCGGCATCAAGACCATCTGCTGGTTTGAGGACGTGTGGGGGCGCGATGTTCCGAACGCAGCCCAGGCCCAGGAGAAAACGCTCTCCGGCGCGAATTCCGCCAACCTCTGTTTCAACAATCCCAACTACCGGAACTGGCTGCTGGGCACGGTGGAAGACTATGCGCGGTCGCACGAAATCGATGGCATCATGTGGGGTTCGGAACGCCAGGGCGCCTTCGCCAATGCGCTCGGTTCCGCGCACGGCGGCGCCGGCCGCGACCCCGCCAGCGTCACGTGCTTCTGCCGGTTCTGCGAGCAGAAGGCCCGGACGCGGGGCATTAACGTGCAGCGCGCACGCGCCGGTTTCAAAGCGCTCGGCGAATTCGTCACCGCCGCGCGCCAGAGCCGGCGGCCCATTGACGGCTACCACGTCACGTTGTGGCGCCTGATGCTGCGTTACCCCGAATTGCTGGCCTGGGAGACGCTATGGACCGACAGCCTGCGCGAGACCTACGCGGCAATCTATCAAAAGGTGAAGTCCGTCAAGCCCTCGATCGGCGTGGGCTGGCACATCTGGCACAACAATTCCTTCAGCCCCATCTATCGCGCCGAGCAGGATCTGGCGGTGCTTTCGCCCTACTCCGATTTTTTGAAAATGGTGATGTACCACAATTGCGGCGGCGAGCGCATGGCCGGCTATATCCGCGCCGTGGGCCAGACCCTCTATGGCGACGTGCCGCCGCAGGAGTTGCTCGACTTCCATTACCGGGTGATGGATTACAAACAGGAGAAGCCCTTGGCCGAACTGGCGCAGTCCGGCTTTTCCGCCGACTACGTGTACCGCGAAGCCGCCCGTGCCCGCGCCGCTCTGAATGGCACTACGACCCAGCTCTGGCCCGGCATCGATATCGATATTCCCACGGGCCCGGCTTCGGCCAAGTCCACGCCCGATGGCACGCGCGATGCTGTGCTGGCGGCATTCCGGGCCGGCTCGGACGGCGTGATTCTATCGCGGAAGTGGTCCGAAATGAAGTCCGCCAATCTGAAGGGCGCCGGCCTCGCCATCCAACAATTGGGCCTGGTCTAGGCCAACGGGACCGATCCCGCAGGTTCCGACACTGCGCAGCCTGCATGTTCGCAATTGCACGAAAGCTCGATGATGCTGCCCGCATCTTCGCAGTACTGGCTGCAATATTTGCCGCCGTCGCGGGCTAGGCAGCGACATGCCGGATGCGCGCATTTATCCTTTTTTTCTGTAACCATAGCAACCTCCACGGTTTCCACAAGCCTGTGCAAATTCGGAGATTCCGAACTGCCGGAAACGGTAATGCACTTAGACTTCCAAAATCACTGTCCATACCTACTTGACCGTCAATTCAAAATCCAGAGTCAACACCAGAGCTTCCTGCGTCACCCGGATTTCAGGTACCTTGAAATTCCGCAACTGGCGGCGGTACGCCGGCTGGTTGCCCGTATCTTCCAATATGCGCTGCGCGTCCGGCTCAAGGGGATACCGGAAATCGCGAGCCAGGCTGGCCTGCATCGCCTGGCACACTTTCCGTATGTAATACCCGGTCTTCCCGCCGCTCTCGACTTTCACTTCCTGGAGCCTTATGTTTCCGTCGTGGTACTGCGGAATCCCCGTGATCATTACGTCGAAGGCATCGCCCAGGCCCATGCACTGGCCGGCTATGTCGATCGCCGACCGTCCCGTGAATCTGGCGGCGATACGCAGCCTTCCGTCCTCGCCATGCACCTGCGGCTTCTCAAGATAAGCGAAGTTGCACCTGGTGGTCTTGCTGCCGCGTACGTAGCGGCGCCCTTCCTGGGTGAAGGCCTGCTCGGTGAGCATCCGCTCCAGCGCACCGAACTGGATGTGCAATTCCACCGCCGCCGCACGTTGCAGAAGTCCGGGGCAGACGGCGAACAGGAGCCACGCAAAGACGCGGCGGGCGGCGGCCACTTATTCGTGCTTCTCCAGCAGCAGGGTAATGGTTCCGACGGTAAACTGCATGCGCACGCGGATCTGCACCGGCAGCTTTCGCCGGTCGTCCGTCAGCCACACGTTGAGATGGGCCGGGCGCTTGTAGAGCACGCCGTTGAACAGATAGATTTCATAGCGAATGGTCTTGAAGGCGCCCGCCGGCGTCTTGACATCCTCGCGCTGCTGCGCTTCGACTTTGACCAGCACGCTCTTTTTGCCGTCGCTCACCGGCAACTGCGCGCTTTGCCCAGGCTCGAGGTTCATTGTGCGGATGAAAAAAAGCCCGCCGGGCACGTCGTGCACGCACTGCGGGATATCGATCTCCTGCTGCAGCACCACGTCGTTCTTCACCTGGTCGCGCTCCAGGTAGCTTGCCTTCCGGCTCTCGCCATCGAAAGTGATTTTGGTTTCACGCTGCCGGCTGCCCTCGCGCGCCGTCATCTGCGCCGACTGCGCGCACAGGGCCGCATTCAGGATGGAGGCGTAATCGTCGTCCACCTTGAACAGCTTGGAAACGAAACCGGCCGACTCCAGATGCAGCTTCACCGTGTATCCCGGCCGGGACGCCGGCAAGGCCGCAAATTCGAATTTGGCCTTGCCGGCCGAGAACAGCCGCCAGTCGATGCTGTAGTACAGCGTTTCCTGGGAAGGAAGGCTCTGAGGCGACGCCAACGGAGCGCAGATTAGGACCACCAGCAGCGCCTTCAAGAGCTAGAAACCCTCCAGCAGGTGACCCATCTTTTCTTTCTTGGTGCGGAGATAGGCTTCGCGCGTGTCCACCACGCCCGCCAGGCAAGGGACGCGCTCCGCCACGGTGACGCCGGCGTTTTCAACGGCCGACACTTTTTCGGGATTGTTGGACATCAGGCGGACGGATTTCAGCTCGAAGTGCCGCAGGATGGCTCCGGGCACTTCGTAGTTGCGCAGATCGGAATCGAAACCCAGGCGTTGATTGGCTTCCACCGTGTCGGCGCCGTGGTCTTGCAGTTCGTAGGCGCGGAGCTTGTTGAGCAGGCCGATGCCGCGGCCTTCCTGGTGTTCGTAAATCAGCAGGCCGCGGCCCTCACTGGCAATGCTGGTCAGCGCGATTTCCAACTGGGCACGGCAATCGCAGCGCAGGCTGTGGAACACGTCGCCGGTGAGGCACTGGGAATGAATGCGGACTAACGGGGGGGCGCCGTGTTCCAGATCGCCCATGCGCAGTGCCACCGCCTCTTCCACACGGTTGGCGTAACCGGCCTCGAAACCGTAGATTCGGAAGAGGCCGAATTCGGTTGGGAAGTCTGCTTCAGCCACTTTGGCAAGCTGCGGCACGGGGGCTTTGTTCATGCTGAGCTGTTGGGAACCTTAGGGCTTCTATTATAATGGCTTCCAGCACCGAATGCTTGAGAGCTATTATTATACGCTGTTGGTGAAGCTGGCCGCGATGGCTTCCATCGCCAGCGTACTGGCGCGATCCAATAGCTTTAAATCCATGCTGATGCGTGAGACCCGGACGCTCAACCAGCGGGCTGCGCTATCGTTGTGGCTATCGAGCGCCTTTGGCGCCAGCGTGGCCATCCGGGTGCTGACCCGGAATTATCCCGCGGCCGATCTGGGATTGGAAGGCAGCCTGATCGCGGGGATTCTGGGCGGCTATGTCA
>Ga0209862_1000680_pt1 | contig 11873 bp, 8 predicted proteins | sample OrgsoiDNA_201061_FD_185809 | JGI IMG/M metagenome (GOLD analysis project Ga0209862, IMG submission 185809) | Permafrost soil microbial communities from the Arctic, to analyse light accelerated degradation of dissolved organic matter (DOM) -... | ecosystem: Environmental > Terrestrial > Soil >... | reverse complement strand
GATCAGTTTACTACCCAATTCAATACTTTCTTGGTGAACAATCCAGTATGGGCTGGTCAGCTGACGACCATGACCAGCCAGACCTTGATTGAATTGAACGCTGCTATCGGGGCCTTCATGCAAGGCCGCTTAATACGCGCCCGCGAAGATTCGTTCTCCGAAACCGCGATGTCTGATGATGCGGTCCGGGCTATAACGCAAATGCAGGGCCTTCGCATGAGTCGTAAGCTACCATGCGATATGCAGGTTACGCTGACATCGACCATCAATGTGACTCTTGACCCGTTCACGCAGTTCACCATCAGTGGCCAATCGTACTTCAACCGCGAACAGTTGACACTCATTGCCAACGTGGCACAAACGGTTGACCTGAACGAAGGTGTGGTCAATACCTATTCCATGAGTGGTCTAGGTTCCCCTCGTCAGACGTTTTTGACCGATGAGGATTCGTTTACGGTATCCGATACGGACGTTCGGGTATTCGTGAACTCGACGCAGCTACCTCGTTCGCTGGGTACGCTGTGGAATTTCAGTAACCTTCCAGCGTTCTCCGATCTTACTACCTCCGACGGGCGTCTGCTCGTTATCTTCGGTTCCGAGCAGTTTGGTACTACGCCGCAAGTGACAGACAACGTGGTCGTTCAGTATGTGGTTACGCAGGGCACCAACGGTGCGAGTGCTACACTGGTCGGCAAACCAATATCCGTAACAGGCTTTAGCTACATCACTGGTGTTTCGTTGGCTAATCCGACTGGCGGTGGAGATGAACAACCCATTCAGACCTACAAGAATCTTTCGAGTGGTGCATTCGGGACCTACTCGTCTGCTGTGACAAAAAGCCAATACCAGGCCACCATCGGGGTCTATTCCGGCATCATCGATTCGGTGACGCAAGCCCAGCGTGACATCAATCCCTTGGCTTTGCAATGGATGAACGTCATTCGTATTAGTGCGCTGACCAATACACCGTGGTCGCAGGATCAAATACGAGACTATATAAACTACCTGCAAACAGTCACGATGTATGCCTGCCGTTTTGTGTGGCAGGACCCCATAGCTGTGCCTCGCACTGTCGATCTGACCGTCTATTGCTTCAACTCGGCGATTCTGTCGCAAGTGCAAGCAGCATGTATTGCGGCCATCACTGAATTGTTCTCGCCACGCCCTGGTATTCTGCTGACGAATTTCTATAATTCGGACCTGATAAATGCTTGTGTGGTAGCTGGTGCTGGCGCAGTGTCCTACGTGATCGTGAGCCAACCAATCGATCCGATGATCGTCACAGCCCCATTAAGCCCAGAACTTGAGTATCAATTGGTACCAGGCGGCGGTACCTTGGGTGAGCTTGTTTATGCCTATGCAGTTACAACAGTCAATGCTGCGGGCGAAGAAGGTCCACCAAACAACTGGGTGTTCCCTCAAGTCATCGGTCCTACCGCCGCAGATGCTGTTATTCTTACGTGGCAGCCACTTCAAGATGTGGTGACGTACAAAATCTACGGGCGTACTGCAAGTGGTACTGGCATAGGATTGTTGGGTACAGTAGGCACAGCAGGCCCCTACACCTTTACTGACAACGGTTCCATCACACCGACCGGGTTGCCGCCTAACTCTATAGCGGACGTTCCTATTCGTTACAACTCGTTGGCAAGCTTGACCGTCAATGTACAGTTCGCCGAACGTCAACAGCGTCTGGCAACTAACACACCAACCCGGAGTAGCTAATGGATGATTCATACAAGGAAAATCAAAGGTTGGGTATAAAGGTTCCCAGATCAACGCTTTTGCCTCCTTACCTTAGCACCAATCCGTATTTTGTGGGGTACACCGATGCTATAGACGCAGTAATGGGGCCAGCAGTAGATGACAAGATTGCGATCATATCGAACATTCGCAATATGTGGATTCAGAACCCACAGACCGAAACCTACGTTGACACCCAACAGCTTATGCCTACCGAAACGTGGTCAACACCAGACCGTGATCTGGTAGTGCACCAAGTAAATATGCTGGGCATGAATCTCCACAATGCTGGTGTGGTAAGTGATGATGCCTACCAAACGATTGCTCGCTTTGTAGGGCTGTACTGGTTTGGCAAAGGTACATACGCTTTTATGGACTTCATCAACTACTGCCTGCAAACCAATCTTCAGGTACAGAACCAGTGGACAGAAAACTACAGCGATTTCTTCTCGGAAGGTGACCCAGCGATTGGTACGCCAATATGGGAAGGCGGTACGTGGTATCCAACCACTCACGTACTGATAGAGGCCTATGGTGGATTCCAAGGACTCGATATTCGTACGCTGCAAAGTTTCTTTTACGAAATTGCGAACTACAATCTGGTCCTGCTCGCAATCGACGCCTCATTCAATCTTAACGTCGTCGATTCGGTAACGCTGACAACCGCCGATATTGTTGGTATGGCTGGCTTCGGTATGGAGAATGTGGTAATTGCCAACTTCAAGAACGTAGGTGCAAGTCCTCCACCAATCAATATTCTGAACGTCAATGAACTTCCTACTACCTACTATTCGTTTGGGGGTGTGATAGCTGATCCTGCGGTGTCTATATTGATGGGGGAACCTTCCGGTTGGATGTATCTGGATGACGCACAGACTATGAAGGCCCCTGTCTATTCGCAGAACGCACAGACTGTTACTATGGAAGGTGATGTCGGTGTCCAGTTATTTGGTACACCTAAACCTGGTAACGAATATGATCTGCTCTATGGTCCGGTCACGTGGTACAAGGTAAGCGGTTTTACGGCAACTGGTTCTAGCATCCCAACATTTAGTACCGACAGTTTTACTATACAAGACGGCATTGCTGTTGATATGCAATGCGTTGGTGTCCATCGCAATAAGCTTCTGACCAATCCGGCCGGGTTCTTTGAAATAGCACCTGGACAGTTCGTCCCTTACTGGAACTAATATGACCTCATACCCACCAGTAGTATATGATGCAGCAACGAAAACCCATCGCCCCCTCGGTGCTGGTGAAGCGGTAGATGCTGCCAACATTCCTCTTAGCAGCACTCAATACAACGGATTGAAAGTATTCCCCGACGGTTTGTACACAGGACCTTCTTTGAATAGTCTAGTCTACTACGTGGCGAACGAGGGCACAGATGACCCAGCGCACGGAACTGAGGCAGCACCGTTCAAAACCCTCGATTACGTGATTTCATACATCACGAATCAAGACAATGGCCAGTATCGTAGTGGTGTTACCATTGCCTTAAAAGCTGGTGAAACGTTTGTTGGTCCAGTTGAACCACTTGCGTGCTACGGTGATATTCACATAGCGTTCTTTGGTGATCCAAAGTACGGTGATTTCAATTCACCGCTGGTGAACGGTACGACGGCACCCGCCGACATGGCTGACTTGCAACGCCCAATCATCAATGTCCAACTTCAAACTGGCTTGACAGGTCAGTCAGGTATTTTGCTGATATCAAGCCCGCGTGATGTTAAACGTCAGGTCACTCTGGAGGGCATCCAGATTAATTTGGCTAGTGGCCCCCACATAACTGGCGCAGTGGATTTTATCACTGGCTTTGATGCCTCAGAGTCGCGCTTACTGTTGCTGGGTACTGTGGTCAACATCACGGACCCTACGTCTCCATTCGGACTCTATGGCCTGACGACACGCTGTCTGGGTGGCGTCTACCAACGGTGCTCTCAGTTCTGGGTAGCTGGTGCACCCGTGACGAATGCAACCTCGACAGTTAATCTGGCAGCGCGGAATTTCTTCTTTAAATTCTATCCTGAATATCCTGGTAATCAAGAACAAGGCCTTGATCTGTACAATGGTGTGCCGGGTAGTTCGTTGATGACCTTGAGCTGGTCCGACGTACCAAGCGCTCCAGTAGGGGCCAGTTCTAGTTTGGGTACGTTCCCAACGCTGCAAGACCCTAATTACGGGCTCGCAAACTACTTCTTCAATTTAACTCGTGACCAGCAAGGACGACCTTTGAACGTTCTCAGCGGTCGGCTCTTTTAAAGGAATATACAATGAGCGATCCGCTTACAGCACCACTACTCGTAATTACCAACGTCGGGCTTGCAGCCGCTGAGGTAGCTACTCCAACCGGTCCATTCGTCAACATTCAAGGATTCCGGGTAGGTTCGGCATTTGGGTACGAGCCACAAGCAACAGACACAGACCTTAACGGTACGTTGCTATACAGTGGTGTACCGTCGACCTACAAATACGTTGGCGATAACACGCTCGACGTTATCTGCAAAATACCTGCCGACGCGGGTCCGTTCAACTTCGGTGAGGTCGCACTGGATATAGCTGGTCCAGTGATGTTTGCCAAAGCAGCGTTCGCCGTGCAGCAGACAAAGTATAGCAGTTTGGGCACAAACGTTCTTTCGACATACACATTCCACTGCCTGATTAAGCTGACGCAGCCAGTAGCGATCTTTAAAGTCGATACGCTGATGGCAGAACCGCCCATGATATGGGAGGTGGATAAATGGTCAGATATTTATCCACCTGCTCTGTCGGCAAATCCGGATATCCCATCGATACTGGTCAACGAACTTGATATTAATGGTAACAGCTCATGGGTTCACCAGGCATCTGAGGCGCACTGGACGGTAGGGACAAACTATCATTTGCTAGGGCAGCCAATAGTGGTCGCAGGTACGCTGACATCGGTGACGGTAACAGCGGCGTCCATTCCAAATGCGAAGACCTCCTCGGTACTACGCAACTATGTAGTCGAAACAGAAGACGGCTACCTGCGAAGCTGTTCGAGCGTAACTGCAAGTGGTGCAAATCTGATTTTCAATTTCATTGATCCGCTTACGGACATTCCACCAGTAGTAGGCTCCAATGTTTCCATACATTCTAACAACGTGCTGGAGACCTTGTTGCAAATAACGGGCGACCTAAGCGGTTCGGCACTGATAAGTGGCCAGGAAGCCTCAATCTCTGTAACCCTTAATAAGGGTGCTGTTCTTGCACGTTCACTGTCGCACACCACAGCAGGAACCTACAATTTCACTGTTCCGGATGGCGTCAACTTCCTGTATGCTGATGCAGGTGCTGGTGGTGGTGGCGCTGGTGGCGCAGCAGGTGGCTTTAACACTGACCACGTGACCAATCAAGAATACATGGCTGGTGGTGGCGGTGGCGGTGGCGGAGTCGGTGAAACCGTCACTGGTTTTACTATACCGGTTAACCCAGGTGACTCAGTTGTTATCGTAGTTGGTGGCGGTGGTAGCGGAGGTGCGGGTGGTATTGCCCCTGGTAACAACGGTCAAGGTGGTAATAACGGTGGTAACACGACTATCTCTGTCAACGGCACAATAGTGCTTAGCCTCACTGGTGGTTTGGGTGGTGGTGCTGGTGCCGGTTTCGGTCCACCAAGCGGAGCATCAGGTGCTGGTGGTGCTGGTGGTGCCCCAGGTGGTACTGATGGTACTGACGGTTACTTCGGTGGTGCTGGTGGCCCTGGTGCTAGCTCGCAGTTCGGTACTGGTGGTGCTGCTGCACGTGGTGCAACGGGTGGACAAGGTATCCCAGGTGGAGACGCTAGTGGTAATTCTGCTGGCGGTGGCGGTGGCGCAGCGGTTTACATTAACACTTCAACTGGCAACGGCGGTCAAGGTGGTACGGGCTCCGACGGCCTGTGTAATCTCACGTGGTAAGAAGGAGGCAGTATGCTGTGCAGATTGTTTAAGTATCTTGCAGTTTTATTCTGTGGTTGCGAAGGGTGTAAGGACGGCCCTTTGCATATCGTTTATCAATCGTCCGGTTTAACTATCAAAGGATTTACCATGATCTCTTCCGCTCTCGGCAGTGCACCAATCACCCTCGGCCTGACGCTCGATCCAGATGCCGCAGGCAATCCAACCACCGTGTTGCCTGGTCCCGTAGCGTGGACCGTTTCGGACGCAACCAAGGCAACTTTGGCTCCAGCGGCTGACGGCCTGACCTGCGTGCTGACCACCGTGGCTGTGGGCACCATTCAAGTGACGGCTACTTCGGGTGCGCTGTCCAATACCGTCGACGTGACTATCACGGCTGGTGTAACGACAGGCATCCACATCGTGGAACTGCCAGCCGCTGCACAATAAGGAGAACTAGACCGCTATGGAACAATTCCTTTCTGTGCCTGTACGTGTCACTGCTGAACGATGGAATGGAGTTGTGACATACGACGGGCTTATCTTCGATATATGGACCACAACCTCAGACGAAGGGCTGATGATACGAGGCGTGTTAGCTTCAACGTACAGGCGAACTTCCACGCAGGTAATCAGTAAAGGTGACTGGATAGTGCGCTACCCCAACGGCGCCCTAAAGAGTTTTCCTGACCATGAGTTTCGCCTGAAGTTTAAACCCGTATAGCCTTACAAAAGGGACGCTAGATTAATTTCTAGCGTCCCTTTCTTACGTCGGGTTACTTGTGTAGTTCAGGTCAATGCGTACCGTATTCGTACCGTTGTTAGATAGCACGAAAGACGTTAGCGTGTCATCAATAACGAAAAGACGGTTAACTGTAAAATCACTGATTTGAGGCGCCGTGTTGACCGTCTTCGTGATGGCTAGTGAAAGTGGGCCACCAGTTGCTGAAATCACCAACTCAGCAATATTCTCATTGCTGTTGGAGATATACGATTGTCCGGGTGCAAGTTCCAGGTAATCACTCGATATACGAGCATTGGTAGCCTCGTATAAAGCCTGAAACGTGCCTACACGTTGCTGTAGCTGATTGCGCCCCTTAGTTACCTGCACACTCACGCCTAAGCTCTGTGGAGGGCTTTGTGCTGTTAGATTAGGCATACCTGTTCCTTTTGTTAAGAACCTGAATACGGTCGAATTCATCACGGCATTCCTTGCTACAGAAGGGCCGTGTTGGGGAGTCATCTTCGCAACGAGGGTTGTAACACGTACCAGTCACCGGAAACTGGTTAGTTCTTGCCTCTTTACGTACTCGATCTATTCCGGCCTCTATTATAGCTTCTGTGATGCCTTGCCCCTCGTCTGCGAAGTCCATTTCTTTTCCTCTTATAAGTGGACCCTTATAAAAAATAAGGGTCCGGTTAGTGAATCTTATTGGTTAAGGAACGGAGACGTCGGTGGTGTAAAGTTGGCAACATAACGTGCCATTTGACTTAAACGAATCTCATCTATCGCTCCTGCAAAGAAGTTGCTGGCACCTGAGTTACGGGCACCCACAGTTACATTGCGAGTTGAATCCCCGAGGTTTCCAGAGCTTGATTTTTGCGTACCCGTTGTAGTACCATCAATATACATTGTGATAATGCCACCACCGCGTACTATGGCGATGTGGTGATTTACGTTTGCCGTAATTGCTGCTGATTGGATAAAGCTACCGGTACCTGCATAATAATATTGCAGGACATTGGAGGATTGAATCAGCGCCCAGTCGGCAGACGTACTGCCAACAAGGTTACCAATTATATCACCCCCAGTTAAGGCTGTCGGCGTTATCCAACACTCTATGGTGTAGTCACCAGGGAATACGAAGTTGGCACTCGGTGCAATCACAAGGCTCTGGTTGGAACCGTTGAACTGACCAGCATTACCAAACTTCGCACCCGTAGCGGCTGCGGTAACACCATTGTTGTTTGTTATAGTATGACCACGCACATCGACGAATGGAGTAGCATCCATATGCATCAGCGCCATTACGGTGCTGAAGTTAGGATCGCTAGGTCCACCCGCCGCATGAGCGGTCGTCAGAAGTCGACTTCCGCAGTTAAACATTATGCGTTCCTTCCGCCGTCAAAGACCGTCGTGTAAGTACCAGTACGGTCGCATTTGCAAACGTAGTAATCGCGTTTGCCGTTAACTGAAGTTGGCGTCGGAGCAGTGCCACCACCAGTGTATTTGATAGTGCCACCACCAGCAAACGTAGGAGTAAACACTCCTGTGTAGATGACCGTAATCGTGTAGCTACGACCAGCTACAGGTGCCGGCAACGTGATGGTTGCGTTACCAGTCAAAGTGTACTCGAAGTCTGTACCAATCGTGAAGTCCGGTGCAAACGCCGTACCGCTTGCGGTAGCGCCACCTTCGATGAAACCATTGAACGTACCATTGTTAAATACAGTTGCACCAATCAACGGTGTACCATCGCGTTTGGTGTAGCTATTGCAACGCCAGTTACCACCACCCAACGAAGTAAACTCTGCGGTATCACCGACTTGTGTGGTGATGTTCGCGGAGCCTGGCAAGATCAGGCTACTTACGTTGTACGTCAACGTCAAGATACCTGTGAACGTCACACTACGCACGGCACCAGCAGCGATGGTATCGAACGCGGTGATAGTCGTCGTTCCCGTCACGCTGATATCGTTAGCTGCGGCTGCGCCAATAGCCACAGTGGCAGCAGACGCCAAAGTAACTGTCGGTGCTTGGTTCAGTGCACCACTCAGCGTGCCACCTGCCAATGGAAGTTTCGTGGCGTCAGGACTTGCAGTTAGGGCAGTACCGTTAGCGCGCGTGTAGTACAGGCAACGCCAGTTACCGCTACCCAGTGAAGTGAAGCATGCCGTATCGCCAGCTGCCGTCGTGATCGATGCTCCGGTTGGCAGAATCAACGAGGTGGCATTGTACGTCAACGTCAGAATGCCGGTAAAAGTGACCTCTCGCATGGAACCAGCCAAGACATTATCGAATGCAGTGATGGTCGTTGTACCTGTGATATTGACGGTGTTAGAGCTAGCAACTCCGATAGGAGTCGTTGCCGCAGAAGCCACAGTAACCACTGGCGCAAAATTCAAGGCGCCAGTCATCGTGCCACCACCCAAAGGCACTGGGGAGAAACCCAAGGCAGTCGTCACGTCGAGCGAAGTCACAGAGGTGCCAGCAGTAACCTGACCTTGCGCGTTGACAGTCACTTTGGTGTACGTACCAGGAGTCACCGCAGTATTGGTGATCGAGAATACTGAACCTGTCAGAGTCAATCCAGTACCAGCGGTGTACGACGTACCCGCACTGGAAGTCTGACCGTAGGTGATGCTGGTGGTTCCCAACGTAATTGCACCTACGTTGGTGTTGGCCCACTGTGTCAGTGCCTGTGTCGTACCTTGCAGCACTATCAATGCTTGGTTCTGGATCGTTGCAGCAGTAGCAGAGTCTGCACTGCGCGTCCACGCACCTGCGTTGGCCAAGTAGATACCATTCGCCGAACCTACGGTTTGGTTTTTCACCAGGATACGGTCACCGGCCAAAGTGGTGTATCCATCGATGGCTTGCAGACCACTCAGCGTGATGTTCGCAGTCGTTGCGGCTTGCACCATAGACTTCCAGCTTACGCTGTTGAAGGTTGCTGTTCCCACACCGTCCGTGTACGACTTGTTGACTGCATCCGACGGATTGACTGGAGTAGGTACACCGGTAATTAGACCAGCACCACTCAGAGTGATCGTCCCCGTCAAAGAACCACCGGTAGTTGCACCAAGCGCATCCGTGATACCGAAACCTGCCAGCGTCGTTGGGTTTGAACCCGCCGTTACGCGACCCTTAGCATCTACGGTCACCGACTTGTACGTACCAGCTGTTACACCGGAGGCGGCTAGGGTCAGCGGCAGCGAGGTCGAACCGCTACCAGTAACATCGCCGGAAGCAGTGATGGTTTGGTTAGCAGTCAAGAATCCCGAAGGGTTGGTCGTGCCGTTATAAGCAGTGTAGCCCAATGCGGTATTGACGTCAGCCGCAGCCAATGAGGCACCAGTGGTGACTCGACCCTTAGCGTCGACCGTAACTTTCGTGTAGGTGCCGGCAGTCACACCACTGTTAGCCAAAGTCAGTGCCAACGTAGTAGTACCGCTACCAGTCACATCACCAGAAGCGGTAATCGTCTGATTGGCCGTCAGGTACGCGACGTTGGAACCTGCCGTCACGATACCCTTTGCGTTTACCGTAACGTTGTTGTACGTCGAGGCCGCAACACCGGATGCTGCAAGGGTTACAGTGATCGCGCTTGTACCCGTACCCGTCGCATCACCACTCAGAGTGATAGCCTGGTTGGACGAGATATAGCCGTTCGGGTTCGACGCGCTGTAAGGCGTAAATCCTAAGGCGGTTGTAACATCGGTCGAAGCCAAAGCTGCACCCGAAGTTACTTGGCCCTGAGCGTTGACCGTGACTTTGGGGTAGGTACCAGCAGTTACACCAGTGTTCGTGATGGAGAATACTTGACCAGTCAAGGTCAGACCCGTGCCAGCCGAATATACTACACCATTGCCTTGTAGCTTCGTGTATGTAATGTTGGTAGTGCCGATAGTGACGGGTGTCGAGTTGGTGTTCACCCATTGCGTCAGCGAATTGGCAGTACCGTTAATTACCAGGATTGCCATACCTTCGACTTCTGCGCCGGTACTTACGTCAACCGCCCGGGACCAAACGCCAGCTGCGGCTACGTATACACCGTTGGTAGTTTGGTCAGTCTGGTCTTTAACCAACACGCGGTCACCTGCCAGTGTGGTGTATCCGTCCAACGTCTGTAAGCCACTCAAGGTGATGTTGGTACCAGTGGTGGTAACTTGCGCGTTGGCCTTCCACGTCGTACCTACGGTCACGCTTGCGATTGCGTTGTCTACGTAGATTTTATTGGTAGCGTCCCCGTTGGCTACTGGTGCAGGCAAGCCGGTCAAGGTCGCGCCACTGGTCAGCGTAATCGTACCGCCGACTGTTCCACCACTCGTCGCATTCAGGGCATCGGTAATACCGAAGCCTGCCAACGTGGTGGGATTTGAGCCTGCGGTAACGCGGCCTTTGGCGTCAACAGTCACTGACTTGTATGTGCCGACTGCAACACCCGAAGCGGCCAAGGTCAAGGCGACTGTCGTAGTGCCTGTACCAGTAGCATCCCCGGAAATGGTAATAGCTTGGTTGCCTGTAAGGAAACCGTTCGGGTTGGTACCACCATTGTATGGCGTAAAACCCAAAGCGGTTGTTACGTCCGTAGAGCCGAGCGCAGCACCCACAGTAACGCGGCCTTTGGCATCGACTGTCACCTTGGTGTAGGTTCCCGCCGTGACTCCTGAAGTAGCCAAAGTGAGGGCCAGAGTGGTAGTGCCACTACCACTCACATCACCAGAAGCAGTGATGGTTTGGTTAGTGGTAAGAAAACCTGATGGATTAGTCGTACCGTTGTAAGGCGTATAGCCCAGAGCCGTCGTCACATCAGCCGAAGCGAGTGCAGCAGAACCTGTCACCAAGCCTTTTGCATTGACTGTAACTTTGGCATAGGTACCAGCTACTACACCGCTGTTTGCCAGCGTCAGCGTGATAGCAGTCGAACCACTACCAGTAGCGTCACCGCTAACGGTAATGGCTTGGTTAGCCGAAATATACCCGGATGGGTTTGTGGCATTGTATGGCGTGAAGCCCAATGCAGTGGTGATGTCCGACAAAGCAAGCGTACCGCTCGCCGTAATCAGACCTTTAGCATTTACAGTAACCTTGGTGTAGGTCCCTGCGGTAACGCCGCTATTGGCTAAAGTAGTAGCGATGGAACCAGAACCGCTACCGGTTACGTCTCCGGTCAACGTAACCGAACCAACGCCACCGGCAGCACTGAATGTCAAATTGCCGTTACCGTCGTCGATGATGGTGACGTTGGTACCCGCCGTCAATGACTTCAAGGTCGCCACGCCAGCCGTCAGCGAGTTAATAAGCGACGTACCCGTGCCGGAACTTACAACACTCGACAGCTTGCCACCAATAGTGGCCAGCAATGCAGCAGATACGTCAATGTTACCAGCGCCATCAACGGTCAGATTGGACGACACTGGAACTATGACACCACCCAGGGCAGTCGAAGTAGCTGGCGTCAAGTTAGCAACTGCGATAGTTATAACGCCTGCGTTGTTGTTCAACGT
>Ga0209862_1000679_pt1 | contig 11881 bp, 6 predicted proteins | sample OrgsoiDNA_201061_FD_185809 | JGI IMG/M metagenome (GOLD analysis project Ga0209862, IMG submission 185809) | Permafrost soil microbial communities from the Arctic, to analyse light accelerated degradation of dissolved organic matter (DOM) -... | ecosystem: Environmental > Terrestrial > Soil >... | reverse complement strand
GACCAGTTCGACGACGAAGAGATCATGAAGCTGGCGCACAACCTGAAAAAAGGTGTGCCGTTCGCGACCCCGGTGTTCGACGGCGCGCACGAATCGGAAATCCGCCGCATGCTGGATCTGGCCTACCCTGACGAGATCGCCCACAAACTGGGCATGACGCCATCGAAGAACCAGGTCACCATGTACGACGGCCGCACCGGCGAAGCGTTCGAGCGCAAGGTCACCGTCGGCGTGATGCACATGCTGAAACTGCACCACTTGGTGGACGACAAGATGCACGCCCGTTCGACCGGTCCTTACTCGCTCGTGACGCAGCAGCCACTGGGCGGTAAAGCCCAGTTCGGCGGCCAGCGCTTCGGTGAGATGGAAGTCTGGGCGCTGGAAGCTTACGGTGCATCGTATGTGCTGCAAGAGATGTTGACCGTCAAGTCCGATGACGTGAACGGCCGTACCAAAGTGTATGAAAACCTGGTCAAAGGCGACCACGTGATCGACGCCGGTATGCCTGAATCGTTCAACGTGCTGGTCAAGGAAATCCGTTCGCTGGGTATCGATATCGACCTCGAACGCAACTAAAAGACAGTCCACTGTCATTTGGTTTGGGAAGTACAAAGCCCGGCTGGGAAACCATGCCGGGCAATGTAGTCTCAGGAATATAGAAGTTTAATCACCTCTGGAGTGATACATGAAAGCACTGCTCGATCTATTCAAGCAAGTTCAGCAAAACGAAACCTTCGACGCGATCAAGATCGGTCTGGCGTCGCCTGAAAAAATCCGTTCGTGGTCCTACGGCGAAGTCAAGAAGCCGGAAACCATCAACTATCGTACCTTCAAGCCAGAGCGCGACGGCCTGTTCTGCGCGAAAATCTTTGGCCCGATCAAGGACTACGAGTGCCTGTGCGGCAAGTACAAGCGTTTGAAACACCGCGGCGTGATCTGCGAAAAGTGCGGCGTCGAAGTCACGCTGGCCAAGGTGCGCCGCGAGCGCATGGGCCACATCGAGCTGGCCTCGCCGACCGCCCACATCTGGTTCCTGAAGTCGCTGCCGTCGCGCCTGGGCATGGTGCTGGACATGACGCTGCGCGACATCGAACGCGTGCTGTACTTTGAAGCGTACGTGGTCACCGATCCCGGCATGACGCCGCTGAAGAAGTGCCAGATCATGTCGGAAGACGACTACGCCGCCAAGTACGAAGAGTACGGCGACGACTTCACCGCCTTCATGGGCGCCGAAGGTATCCGTGAACTGCTGCGCTCGATCGACATCCACCGCGATGCCGAAACGCTGCGCGTGGAACTGAAGGAATCGAAGTCCGAAGCGAAGATCAAGAAATACGCCAAGCGCCTGAAAGTGCTCGAAGCGTTCCAGCGTTCGGGCATCAAGCCGGACTGGATGATCATGGAAGTGCTGCCGGTGCTGCCGCCGGAACTGCGTCCGCTGGTGCCGCTGGACGGTGGCCGTTTCGCGACCTCGGATCTGAACGATCTGTATCGCCGCGTCATCAACCGCAATAACCGCCTGAAGCGTCTGATGGAGCTGCGCGCTCCAGAGATCATCACGCGCAACGAAAAGCGCATGCTGCAGGAAGCGGTCGATTCGCTGCTGGACAACGGCCGTCGCGGCAAAGCGATGACCGGCGCCAACAAGCGTCCGCTGAAATCGCTGGCTGAAATGATCAAGGGCAAGGGCGGCCGTTTCCGTCAAAACTTGCTGGGCAAACGCGTCGATTACTCCGGTCGTTCGGTCATCGTCGTGGGCCCGCAATTGAAACTGCACCAGTGCGGTCTGCCTAAGCTGATGGCGCTGGAACTGTTCAAGCCCTTCATCTTCAACAAGCTGGAACTGATGGGCCTGGCGACCACGATCAAGGCCGCCAAGAAGCTGGTCGAGATCCAGGAACCGGTCGTCTGGGACATCCTGGAAGACGTGATCCGCGAACACCCGATCATGCTGAACCGTGCGCCTACGCTGCACCGTCTGGGCATCCAGGCTTTCGAGCCGGTGCTGATCGAAGGCAAGGCCATCCAGCTGCACCCACTCGTCTGCGCGGCCTTCAATGCCGACTTCGACGGTGACCAGATGGCGGTCCACGTGCCGCTGTCGATCGAAGCGCAGATGGAAGCGCGCACGCTGATGCTGGCGTCGAACAACATCCTGTTCCCGTCGAACGGCGAGCCGTCCATCGTTCCTTCGCAGGATATCGTGCTGGGTCTGTACTACGCGACCCGCGAAGCGATCAATGCGAAAAACGAAGGCATGCTGTTCCAGGACGTGTCGGAAGTCATCCGTGCCTACGACAACAAGGAAGTCGAACTGACCACGCGCATCACCGTGCGTATCGTCGAGCATCCGAAAGATCTGGAAACGGGCGAATTCGTGCGCACCGTGACGCGTTACGAAACCACCATCGGCCGCGCCATCCTGTCGGAAATCCTGCCGAAAGGCCTGCCTTTCTCGGTGCTGAACCGCGCGCTGAAAAAGAAAGAAATTTCCAAGCTGATCAACACGTCCTTCCGCAAGTGCGGCCTGCGTGCGACCGTCGTGTTCGCCGACCAGCTGATGCAGTCGGGCTTCCGCCTGGCGACGCGCGCCGGTATTTCGATCTGCGTCGACGACATGCTGGTACCGCCGCAAAAAGTCACGCTGATCGCGGCCGCCGAATCGGAAGTCAAACAGATCGAGCAGCAGTACGCTTCGGGTCTGGTCACCGCCGGCGAGCGTTACAACAAGGTCGTCGACATCTGGGGCAAGACCTCGGACGAAGTCGGCAAGGCCATGATGGACCAGCTGAAAGTGGAAGACGTCATCAAGCGCGACGGCACCAAGTCGACGCAGGAATCGTTCAACGCCATTTACATGATGGCCGACTCCGGCGCCCGCGGTTCCGCAGCGCAGATACGCCAGCTGGCCGGTATGCGTGGTCTGATGGCGAAACCGGATGGTTCGATTATCGAAACGCCGATTACCGCGAACTTCCGCGAAGGCCTGAACGTGTTGCAGTACTTCATTTCGACCCACGGCGCTCGTAAAGGTCTGGCCGATACGGCGCTGAAAACCGCGAACTCGGGTTATCTGACCCGTCGTCTGGTCGACGTGACCCAGGATCTGGTCGTCATTGAAGATGATTGCGGCACCTCGAACGGCACGCTGATGAAGGCGATGGTCGAAGGCGGTGAAGTCATAGAAGCGCTGCGCGACCGTATCCTCGGCCGTGTCGCCGTCAACGACGTCGTCAATCCGGAAACCCAGGAAACGCTGTACGAAGCCGGCTCGCTGATGGACGAAGACATGGTCGAAGAGATCGAGCGTCTGTCCATCGATGAAGTCAAGGTCCGTACGCCGCTGACTTGCGACACGCGCTTCGGCCTGTGCGCCAAGTGCTATGGCCGCGATCTGGGCCGTGGCGTGCTGGTCAACGCCGGCGAAGCGGTCGGCGTCATCGCCGCGCAGTCGATCGGTGAGCCGGGTACCCAGCTGACCATGCGTACCTTCCACATTGGTGGTGCGGCGTCGCGTGCGGCGGTGGCCTCGTCGGTGGAAGCGAAGTCGAACGGTACCATCCGTTTCACCTCGACCATGCGTTATGTTACCAACGGCAAGGGTTCGCAGATCGTCATTTCCCGTTCCGGCGAAGTGCTGATCACCGACGACCACGGCCGTGAGCGCGAGCGTCATAAAGTGCCGTACGGCGCGACGCTGATCGTCAAGGATGGCATGGTCATCAAGGCCGGTACGGCTTTGGCGACGTGGGATCCGCTGACCCGTCCTATCATTACCGAGTACGCCGGTCTGGTGCGCTTCGAGAACGTCGAAGAAGGCGTCACCGTGGCCCGTCAGGTCGACGAAGTCACCGGTCTGTCGACTTTGGTCGTCATCGATGCGAAACGTCGCGGTTCCTTGACCAAAACGCTGCGTCCACAGGTCAAACTGCTGAACGACGCCAACGAAGAAGTCAAGATCGCCGGTACCGAACACTCGGTGGCGATCGGCTTCCAGGTCGGCGCGCTGATCATGGTCAAAGACGGCCAGGCAGTGTCGGTGGGTGAAGTGCTGGCACGTATCCCGACCGAATCGCAGAAGACTCGCGATATTACCGGTGGTCTGCCGCGCGTTGCCGAGTTGTTCGAAGCACGTTCGCCGAAGGACGCGGGTATGTTGGCCGAAGTGACCGGTACCGTAGCATTCGGTAAGGAAACCAAGGGCAAGCAGCGTCTGGAAATCACCGACATGGACGGCAACAAGCACGAGTTCTTGATCACCAAGGACAAGCAAGTGCTGGTCCACGACGGCCAGGTGGTGAACAAGGGCGAGATGATTGTCGACGGCCCGGCCGATCCGCAAGATATTCTGCGTCTGCTGGGTATCGAAGCGCTGGCGCGTTACATCGTTGACGAAGTGCAGGACGTGTACCGTCTGCAGGGCGTGAAGATTAACGACAAGCACATCGAAGTGATCGTGCGTCAGATGCTGCGTCGCGTGCAGATCGTCAATGCCGGCGACACCAACTATATCGTTGGCGAGCAGGTTGAGCGTTCGGAATTGCTGGATCAGAACGACCTGATGGAAGCCGGTAATAAGATTCCGGCCACCTATGAAAACGTTTTGCTGGGTATTACCAAGGCATCGCTGTCGACCGATTCGTTTATCTCGGCCGCATCGTTCCAGGAAACCACCCGGGTTCTGACCGAAGCCGCCATCATGGGCAAACGCGATGGCCTGCGTGGTCTGAAAGAAAACGTCATCGTTGGTCGTCTGATACCTGGCGGTACGGGTCTGGCATTCCACCGCGCACGCAAAGAAAAAGAAGCGTGGGAAGTGGAAGAGCGTCAAGCCCTGCTGCAAGCCGAGAAAGCCTCGATGGCTGGCGAGCTGGAAGCAATCGAAGCAGCTTCGATTGCGGCACAGCATGGCGGCGACGAAGCGTAATTCTGCAGCTTTAAAGCGTCAAACAAAAACGGCACCTTAGGGTGCCGTTTTTTTATGTCCAAATTTTAAATATATGGGTTTAAATATCAGCGTTTGAATATTGATTTCATACATAAGTGCTCATCGGTTTATTCTAATGTGCCGTTATATGACGTAAAGCATGTCCTGGCTTTCCAGGCCCGGCTTGCGGTCCGTCAGCGCCACCCGGACGCAGGTTCAATCTGGGCATGCTGACTGCCGTTGCACAGCGGCGTGATGGCGCGCCGGAATCCATGCCGCAGGGCTTGAGTTGCCGGAAAGGATGATGGAGGGTCTGCACCGTTTGCTGTAAAGTGCCTGAAGCCCAGTCATTTTCGGAACTCAGGTGGGAAATGCGGGCGCTCCATGCTAATTTCCAGTTCAGACATGCTAATATTTAGCTCATGATAGCTCAAGCCCTCTTCACACCCGCCCAGCAAAAGCTGTTGGGCCTGCTTTTTGTGCGCGTCAACCAAGGCTTCCACCTGAATGAGATCATGCGGCTCACCGGCTTGGGCAGCGCCTCGGCCCAGCGGGAGCTGAGGCGCCTGCACGACAGCGGCCTGATCGTCTCTGAGCGCATCGGCAATGTGCGCCGATTCCGACCCAATCAGGACAGCCTGGTCTATTCCGAGTTGAGTGGGCTGGTCAAAAAAACCTTTGGATTGGTGAGCGTGTTGAATTCCGCGCTGGCACCGCTGGCCGGTGCGCTCAGTGTGGCGTTTGTGTACGGCGCGACCGCCAAAGAGCAAGAGGCCATGGAAACCAACGTGGAGTTGCTGCTGATCGGAGATAACACCAGTTACGGCGAACTGCTTTCGCGGCTGCCCGTGGCGGAGCGGATATTGCGGCGTAAAATCAACCCCAATCTTTATTCGGTTCCCGATTTCAGGCGCCGGTTGCGCGAACAGCAGCCATTTATTCTGCAAGTGCTGCATGAACAAAAGATTTACGTCCTTGGCGACGAAACCAATCTTGATTTTATCAAGCAGGAATAAAAAGGACGGGCAGGCTATGGATAATCATTCCGAACTACCTCGCTATCGTACATTCAAAGAGTTTTATCCTTTTTATTTGAATGAACATCGCAATGCGATTTGTCGTCGATTGCATTTTGTCGGCTCGACGCTAATATTGACATTATTGTTGATTGCCGTAATCCGCGCATCCTGGCAATTGCTGTGGTTTATACCTTTGATCGGTTATGGCTTCGCGTGGGTAGGCCATTTCTTTTTTGAACATAACCGGCCGGCCACCTTCAAATATCCCTTATTCAGCCTGCTCGGCGACTGGGTCATGTTCCGTGACATGATAATCGGCCGGGTGCGCTGGTAGCGTTGAGATTCACCGACCGCCGGCCGATAAGCTCGGCAATAAAAAAACCGGGCCAGCCGATGATGGCTGGACCCGGTTTTTAGCACTGATCGATCAGGGCCGGCTTACTTTTGCGAGGCGATCCAGCGATCCACTTTGGTTTCCAGCAAGCTCAGCGGCAAGGTCCCGTCGCTGAGCACCACTTCATGGAATTTCGGCAGGCTGAACTTGTCGCCCAGTTCCTTTTCCGCGCGGTGGCGCAGCTCAAGGATTTTCAGCGAGCCGATCTTGTAGCCCAAGGCCTGGCCCGGCCACGCCATATAGCGCTCGGTTTCGCTCTTCGCCACTTCGTCGTAGCCGAGCGTATCGTGCATGTACTGGATGCTTTGCTCGCGCGTCCAGCCTTGGGCGTGCATGCCGGTATCGACCACCAGGCGCACGGCGCGCAGCAGCTCGTCGTTCAAATGGCCGAAGTATTGGGCCGGATCGTCATACAAACCCATTTCCTTGCCCAGCGTTTCCGCATACAGCGCCCAGCCTTCGGTGAAGGCGTTGTTGCCGCCGTATTTGCGGAAGGCCGGCAAGTTCAGCTCCTGCATCAGCGCGATGTGGAAATGGTGGCCCGGCTTGCCTTCGTGCAGGAACAGCGTGGTCATGCCCGGACTTGGGTATTTGGTCGGATCGGTGACGACGGACCAGAACACGCCGGGACGCGAACCGTCGCCGGCCGGCGCCGTGTAGTGGTCGGACGCCGTGTCGCGGCTCAGTTCAGGCTCCAGACGCAATTCCAGCTTGGCCTTCGGCATCAGCGTGAACATGGTCGGCAGCTTGGTGTCGAGCACGCCGTTCAGCTTGCGGTAAACGGCCTGGACTTCATCTTCCGTCTTGAAAGGGTGGAACTTCGGCTGGGCCGCGACCCACACCGGCAGACCGTTGGCCGGACCGTCGTAGCCCAGTTGCGGGCCGAGCACGGCGAATTGCTGCTGGATGCGCGCCACTTCTTTCAGGCCGGTCGCGTGGATTTCAGCCGGCGTCAGCGTGGTGGTGGTGGCCGCTTCGACGCGCGCCTGATACCAGGCCTGGCCATGCGGCAGCGCGCCCAGGCCGGTGCTGGTGCGGCAAGCCGGCAGGTAGTCTTTTTCCAGGAAGGTGGCCAGGCGCGCCAGCGCCGGCATCACGCTGTCGTTGATGGTGCGGCGATAGGCGGCCGTCAGGCGCTGCTTGTCGGCATCCGAGAAACCGGCCGGCAGCTTGCTGATCGGCGTGTAGAAGATGCTCGCTTCCGGCGTCGCGCTGACCAGCTTCTGCAGCTGCGGCAGCGCCGACACCATGATTGCCTTCGGCTGCGTCACGCCGCTCTTGATGCCGACGCGCATATTGGCGATGGCCTGGTCTATCCACGCCGGCAGTTGCGCTACGCGGCTCAGGTAGGCGTCGTATTGCGCCACCGTGCCGATCGGCTGCGATGCCTCGCCGCCGGCGTAGTTGGCCAGCATGATGGGCACGCTGTCCATCTGGTTGATCGGCAGCAGGTGTTCGGGGAAGGGCGCCAGTGCCAGCAAGCTGTGCAGCTCGTAATCGAGGATGTCGTAGTTGATGCGATCCGTGTGGTCCAGCTCGGCGCGCGGGATGGCGTGCAGCTGTTTGACGAAGTTGCGGTACAGGACGAACTGCTGCGCGCGTTTGGCCGGCACGATGTCCATACCCAGCTGGTCGTCGTAACGGTTGTCGCCGTTCTCGGTCGCGCCGATCGGCGAGTAGCGGGCCGCCGCATCGTAGTAGGTGTCGACCAGCGCCAGGATCTGCTTGTGCGCCTTGGCACTGCTGGCGGCCGGCGCATGCTCGGCGGCGACCGGCGCGGCGGCGATGGCGGCGTGCAGCGGCGCGCCCAGCAGGCAGATGGCGGCGGCGAGGGGAGCTAAACGGAGGCGTAGGCGATGCGTCATGGCGTGTTTCCTGTTTCGAAAGTGGGAGGGGCAATGCGGCGCCCAGCATACGCGATTCCGCGCCGCCGGACCAGTGCAGGGAAGGACGGCTCAGGCCGGCAGGCCGTGGGAAATCAGCTCCAGCGGCAGCGCCGTCGTGAACTTGATCTGCTCCATCGAAAACGCTGACGACACCCCGCTCAGCTGGGCCACCTTGATCAGCTTTTTATAGAAGCGGTCGTAGCCGTCGATGTCGGTCGTCACCACTTTCAGCAGATAGTCGACGTCGCCGCTCATGCGGTGGAACTCCTGCACTTCCGGCAGCGCGACCACGGCCGCCGCGAAGCGGGCCAGCCACTTGTCGTCATGCGTGCCGGTGCGCACGCTGACGAACACCGTCACCGGCAGGCCGACCCGGCGCCGGTTGACGATGGCCACGCGGCTCTCGATATAGCCGTCCTCCTCAAGCCGCTTGACGCGCTTCCAGCAAGGCGTGCTTGACAATCCCACCCGCTCGGCCAGGTGGGCGATGGACAGCGTGCCGTCGGCCTGCAGCGCGGCCAAAATGGCGCAATCGAATTTGTCGAGTTGATTCATTCTATAAATTTCAAAATAACGGTATAAAAATTCTATTTAATGGCGAAATTTCAGCCATTTTAGTACATATTCACCGCCAATACTGCGTAAGCTGATTGCTTATTCCCCACCCGCCAGAGCGCCATAACATGAGCACCGACATCTACCTCGACGGCAACGCCACCTCCGCCATCCTGCCCGCCGCGCTGGCGGCCGCCGTTGACGCCATGGCCGAACGCTTTGGCAATCCCAGCAGCAGCCACGCCACCGGCCTGCGCGCCCGCGCCGTGCTCGACGCCACGCGCCAGCGCGCGCGGCGCGTGCTCGGCGTCGGCGACGGCCGGTTGATGTTCAACGGCGGCGCCACCGAAGGCATCCAGACCGCCGTGCTGTCGGCGTTGTGCGCGCTGCGCGAACGCCAGGCCGGTGGCGCAACCATCGGCACGCTGCTGCTGTACGGCGCCACCGAACACAAGGCCGTGCCGGAAAGCCTGGCGCACTGGAACCGCCTGCTGGGCCTGAACCTGCGCCTGCAAGCGATTCCGGTCGATGCCGACGGCCAGCACGATTTGTCCATGCTGCGCGGCTGCGTAGCCCAGGCCGCGCTGCTCTGCACCATGGCCGCCAACAACGAAACCGGCGCCATCTCCGACCTGGCCGCCATCGAAGCGCTGCTGAACCAGAGCGCCAGCAAGGCCTACTGGCTGGTCGATTGCGTGCAGGCGCTCGGCAAGCTACCGCTGGCCCTGAGCTCGACCCGCATCGACTACGCGCCGTTCTCCGGCCACAAGCTGTATGCGCCCAAAGGCATCGGCATGTTATATGTGCGCGCCGGCGCGCCGTTCACGCCGCTGATCGTCGGCGGCGGCCAGGAGGGCGGCCAGCGCTCCGGCACCGAGAACATGGCCGGCATCGCCGCGCTGGGCGCCGTGCTGACCGCACTGGAAGAGGGCGGCGTCTTCCGCAGCCACGCCGAGTTGCTGGCCGTGCGCGTGCGCCTGGCCGAGAGCCTGCGCGAGGCCTTGCCCGGCCTGGTGTTCAACCACGCCTTCGCCAAGTCCTTGCCGACCACTTTGAACTTTTCCGTGCCCGGCCTCGGCAGCCGCGAACTGATGGACGTGTTCGACGCGGCCCAGGTGCGCGTCAGTTCCGGCAGCGCCTGCTCCGCCGCCAAGGCCGCGCCCAGCTACGTGCTCGACGCGATGGGGGTGGCGCCCTGGCGCAGCAGCGGCGCCATCCGCATGTCCTTCGGCCCACTGATCGACGACGCCACCGTCGCCGAGGCCTGCGCCCGCATCGCCCGCTGCGGCGAGGCCTTGCGCGCCAGCTGTCTGATCCCGTCCGAGCGGTCGCCGCTGCCGCACGACGGCGTGGTCCAGCTCGGCACCGACGGCGCCTGCAGCTGGCTGCTGCTCGACGCCGCCACGCGCAGCTGCATCATCATCGACCCGCTGCCGGCGCTGACCGAACGCATCGAATCGTTCGTGCGCTGCCAGAACTACCGCGTGTGCGCCATCCTCGGCAGCTCGCCCGATTCCGACCGCGCCACGCTGGCCGGCGCGCTGGGCCGCCACATCGCCCGCGACCAGGACGGCGACGCCTTCGGCTGGCCATCGTCCGGCCATTGCGTGACGCTGGCCGACGATGGCATCGTCGCCGGCTTGCCGTTCGGCGCAAAGGTGCTGGCACGCGTGCTGCATGACGATGCCCGCGCCAGCTATTTGTTCGGCGATGCCTGCGGCGACGGTGAGCTGCCAGTCGCTGCCGCAGCGAGCTACGTCGGTGAAGAGCTGTCGCCGCTGCGCGAGAAATTGCGCCTGCCGGCCACCGGCGTGCGCTATGCCTTCGTCGGCCACGCCGCGCAAGAGGGCTTGGCGGCGCTGGTCGACGCCGACACGCTGCTGTGTCCGTCGCGTGATCCGCACAACGCCTTCTGCACCAGCATGCGCGCGCTGGCGTCGGTGCAGGACTCCACTAGTCTGGCGACCGGCACCGACACCAATACCGGCAGCGACGGAGCCGCCACCGCTGCCGAGCTCGACGCTTCCGCCCTCGAGCTCGACGCCGCCACGCTGGCCGACTTCCTCCGGCGCCATCCCGATGCGCAGCTGATCGACGTGCGCGAACCCTATGAATACGCCGCCTCGATGACCACCGGCCCCGGCGGCCGCATCGCCCGCAGCGTGCCGCTGAGCCGCCTGGCCGACCAGCTTGGCGACTGGTTGCGCGGCGAGCCGCTGCCGTTGCTGTTCTTTTGCCGCAGCGGCAACCGCAGCATCAAGGCCGTCCAGTGCCTGCGCCGCCTCGGCTACCGGCAGGCGTGGAACGTCAGCGGCGGTTTGGCGCTCGCTGCCGCCCCGTTGACCCTGGCCGCCTGACGCGGCGGCTTTTCCTGACATCGGGCCTGACCTCGCCCATATGTACGTCAGCGTACAGTCGTGTGCCGTGCGCCCCGCTACCATGCCTTGGAACATACTCCATCGCGCGATTCGTTGTACCAGGCAAAAGCTGGCCGGCGAACGGCGGAGCAACGGTACGCGAACCAAGCGAGGTCAAGTTGAACGAACATATTCCATTCCTGCCCGAAACATCCCTGGGCTTTCGTGCATCACCATCGGGCGCGCTGCTGAGCGACGAAGACGAAGACGACCTGCCGCTGCGCGCCGAGCTGTTCAGCGCGGCGCAGATGGCGGCCCACGGCAAGACGCTGGCCGCGCATCACGAATTGAGCAAGCGCGGCGGCCGCGACCGGCTGCTGTCGCGGCTGGCCGACAACGCCACGCTGATCGGCGCCACCTGCGAGGACCTGACCACCGCCATCAAGGCCGGCCGCCAGATCACCCCGGCCTCCGAATGGCTGCTGGATAATTTCTACCTGATCGAAGAGCAGATCCGCACCGCCAAGCGGCACCTGCCCAAGGACTACAGCAAGGAACTGCCGCGCTTGGGCAAGGGCGCGCCGGACGGCGTGCCGCGCGTCTACAAGATCGCGCTGGAAATCATCTCGCACGGCGATGGCCGCGTCGATCCCGAAAGCCTGTGCCGCTTCGTCGACGCCTACCAGGAAGTGGCGACGCTGAAACTGGGCGAGCTGTGGGCGATTCCCATCATGCTGCGCCTG
>Ga0209862_1000674_pt1 | contig 11928 bp, 10 predicted proteins | sample OrgsoiDNA_201061_FD_185809 | JGI IMG/M metagenome (GOLD analysis project Ga0209862, IMG submission 185809) | Permafrost soil microbial communities from the Arctic, to analyse light accelerated degradation of dissolved organic matter (DOM) -... | ecosystem: Environmental > Terrestrial > Soil >... | reverse complement strand
GAATTACTTTTTTACCATGATTTAGCGCATGGCATGGCGCTTTTACTGTTGTTCCGGCGCCCGCACATAGGCGATCAGCGCGCGCGTGCGGCGGTCCGGCGCCGGCGTCAGCAGGCTGACGCCGGCCAAGGTCAGCAGGCCGGCCGGCACGCCGAAGATGCCGGCCGAGATGGCTTCGATGTGCAGCCACTGGCCGGCCGCGCTACCGCCCAGCACCGGATTGGTGTGCAGCATGTAGTAGACGCAGACGCCGAAGCCGGCCAGCATGCCGGCCACCGCGCCCTGGTAGTTGGCGCGCTTCCAGAACACGCCCAGCACCAGCGCCGGGAACAGCGTCGACGCGGCCAGCGAAAACGCCGCCGCCACCACCGACAAGATGTCGGCCGGCTTTTGCGAGGCGGCGTAGGCGGCGATGAAGGCCACGGCCAGCAGCAGCAGTTTGGAGATCGTCACCCGCTTCTGCGTCGACGCGGTCGGGTCGACCAGCTTGTAATAGACGTCGTGCGACAGCGCGTTGGAGATCGCCAGCAGCAGGCCGTCGGCGGTCGACAGCGCCGCCGCCAGCCCGCCGGCCGCGACCAGCCCCGAGATCACATAGGGCAGGCCGGCGATTTCCGGCGTGGCCAGCACCAGCACGTCGCCGTCGATGGCAATCTCGGCCAGCTGGACGATGCCGTCGTGGTTGACGTCGACGATGCTGATCAGCGGATTGACCTTGTCGACGTTGGCCCAGTAGGACACCCAGCTGGGCAGCTGGTCGTAGCGGCTGCCCACCAGCACGCTGTAGATGTCGTACTTGACCAGCACCGCCAGCGCCGGGATGGTCAGATAAATCAGCAGGATGAAGAACAGCGTCCAGAACACCGACACCCGCGTCTCGTGCACCGACGGCGTGGTGTAGGCGCGCATCAGGATGTGCGGCAGCGCGGCCGTGCCCAGCATCAGGCAAAACACCAGCGCCAAAAAGTTGTTGCGCTTGGCGTCGGACTGCGCCCGGTCGGCGCCGGGGAAGGGCGTGGCGTGCGGCGTGATCGGCTCGGCCCGCGCCAGGTTTTGCGCGCGCGCGTCGGCCCACAGGCGCGCCGCGTCGTCGGGATTTTTCGGATAGGCCAGCACGGCGCGTTCGGCGCTGCGGATGTCGACCAGCGAGGCGCCGTGCTGCTTGACGATGTCGAGCTTGCGCTGCGCGGCGATGCGGCCGCTGTCCCACGACGCCGGCAGCGCGTCCAGCCGCGCCTGGTATTCGTCGGCGCGTTGGCGGAACACGGCGCGCACTTCCAGCTCGCCGGGATCGCGGTTCAGCTGCGCCTCGCGCGCGCCCAGTCGCGGCAGCAGCTTGCCGTAGGCGACTTGCGGGATGGGATTGCCGCTGTGCTTGGCGGACAACCACATCGCCGGTATCAGGAACGCGACCAGGATGATGATGTACTGCGCCACCTGGGTCCAGGTGATGGCGCGCATGCCGCCGAGGAAGGAGCAGACCAGGATGCTGGCCAGGCCGAGGAAGATGCCGACCGAGAAATCGACGCCGGTGAAGCGCGAGGCGATCAGCCCGACCGCGTAGATCTGCGCGACCACGTAGGTGAACGAGACGATGATGGTGGCGGCGACGGCGAGGATGCGCACGGCGCGGCCGCGGCCGCCGTTGCCGGCGTAGCGTTCGGCGAGGAAGTCGGGGATGGTGTACTGGCTGAACTTGCGCAGATAGGGCGCGATCAGCAGCGCCACCAGCACGTAGCCGCCGGTCCAGCCCATGATGTAGGCCAGGCCGTCGAAGCCGTGCAGGTACAGGCCGCCGGCCAGGCTGATGAAGCTGGCCGCCGAAATCCAGTCGGCCGCCGTCGCCATGCCGTTGAAGACGGCCGGCACGCGCCGTCCCGCCACATAATATTCGAGCACGTTGGAGGTGCGGCTGACCACGCCGATCGACGCGTACAAAATGATGGTGGCGAACATGAACAGATAGCCTATCCATGCGCGCGACATGCCTTCCTGTTCCAGCACGGCCAGCGCGACGAGGAAGGCCGCGAAGCCGGCCGTGAACAGCGCATAATAGCGGCGCAGGCGCTGGAAGAAGGTGCGCTCGGCTTTCACTGGCGCTCCTCGTCGAAGTCGCGGTCGAGCCGGCGCATGCGCCAGGCGTAGCAGCCGATGATGGCCAGATAGACCAGCGACGAGCCCTGCGCCGCCAGATAGAACGACAGCGGCCAGCCGAACACGCTCAGCGTCGCCAGCTCGCGCGCGAAGTAGGCGGTGCAGAAGCCGGTCACCAGCCACAGCGTCAACAGCATGGCGGTCATGCGACGGGTGCGCTGCCAGTGGCGCGCGTGGGGCGTGGCCGCCAAGGTCGGTGCCGGAGTAATTGGCGATGCCGTGGCAGTCGCCGCCTTCGTTGCCGGCGGCGTCTGCGACTCAGGCGCCGGGCTTGCTGGCGCTGGTGCGCCGTCGTCGTCGTTCACGAGGCGGCTCCCGGTTGCCGCCGCCTGGTCCTGCTGACACGCTTATCCAAAATAGATTTCCTCGTCATCAGGCGCGTCGCCGCGCAGCAGCGGGAAGCTGACGCGGAACAGGCTGCCCGGCCGCTGCGGATGATGCGCGCGCGGATTGTTGAACACATCGATCTCGGCGCCGTGCTGGACGACGATTTCGCGCACGATGGCCAGCCCCAGTCCGCTGCCGTCGGCCGCGCTGCCGAGGATGCGGTAAAAGCGTTCGAAGATCTGGCGGCGCTCGGCCGGCGGAATGCCGGGGCCGGTGTCCTCGACTTCGACGATGCCGTGTTCCTCGTCGGCGCGCACGCGCACGGTGACGCTGCCGCCGGCCGGCGTGTAGCGCAGCGCGTTGTCGACCAGGTTGGAGAGCATTTCGCGCAGCATGGTCGGGTTGCCGGCGATGGCGACCGGCGCGCCGTCGGCCGGCGCCTCGTAGCCGAGGTCGATCTGCTGCGCGAACGAGGTCGGCACCCAATCCTGCACGGCGCTGCGCGCCAGCTCGGCCAGCTCCAGCGCGACCAGGGCGCCGCCGCCCCGCGGCTGGTTTTCCGCGCGCGCCAGCGTCAGCAATTGATTGACCAGGCGCGTCGCCGCCTCCGAACTTTTTGCCAGCTGCAGCAGCGAGCGGTGGATTTCGCCCTGGTCGGTCTGGCGCAGCGCCAGCTCGGACTGCATGCGCATGCCGGCCAGCGGCGTTTTCATCTGGTGCGCGGCATCGGCGATGAAGCGCTTTTGCAGGTCGATCGACAGCGACAGCCGCGCCAGCATGTCGTTGAGCGAGCGCACCAGCGGCGAGATTTCCTCCGGCACCTGGTGCGACTCGATGGGACTCAGGTCGTCCGAACTGCGCGCGCGTATGCGCTCCTGCAATTGCGCCAGCGGCGACAGGCCGCGCGCCAGCGCGAACCAGACCAGTGCCAGCACGATGGGCAGGATGATGAACTGCGGCAGGATCACGCCCTTGATGATCTGGTTGGCCAGCTGGGCGCGTTTTTCCAGCGTCTCGGCCACCTGCACCAGCGCCAGCTGCGCGTCGTCGTCGCCGGCCCCGGGCGCCTGCGCCGGATCGAGCGCAACCCAGGCGTAGGCCACGCGCACCTGCGTGCCGTGCACCATGTCGCTGCGGAAGCGCACGGCGCCGGCGCGGCGGTTGTCGTCCTCGGCCGGCGGCTGGGGCAGGTCGCGGTCGCCGTCGATATAGTCGCCGCGCGGGCCGAGGATCTGGAAATAGATGTTGTCGACGTCGTCGGCGCGCAGGATGTCGCGCGCCGAGCCGGGCAGGCGCTTGACGACCTTGCCGTTGATTTCCTTGACCTGCTGCGCCAGCACGGTGACGCTGTCTTCCAGCGCGTGGTCGAAGGGCTCGTTGGCGATGGACTTGGCGACCAGGTAGGTGATGGCGATGCTCATCGGCCACAGCAGCAGCAGCGGCGCCAGCATCCAGTCGAGGATCTCGCCGAACAGCGAGTGCTGGATGTCCTGGTCGGACTCGGGCGCCGGCGGCTGGTAGGCGTCGGCAGAGTCCCCGGTGTCGTCGAGGCTGGCGGGCGGCCGCGCTGTCACTTGGCCGCGCTGTGCTTGTCGGGGCCGTCGGCGCCGCCGGGTTTGGGCGCGTCCGTGTATTTTTCCAGGCAGTAGCCTAGGCCGCGCACGGTGGCGATGCGCACGCCGCCCACTTCGATCTTCTTGCGCAGCCGGTGCACATACACTTCGATGGCGTTGTTCGACACTTCCTCGCCCCATTCGCACAAATGGTCGACCAGCTGTTCCTTAGAGACCAGGCGGCCGCTGCGCGCCAGCAGGATTTCCAGCAGGCCCAGCTCGCGCGCCGACAGTTCCAGCATCTGCTCGTTGATATAGGCGCTGCGGCCGACCTGGTCGTAGGACAGCGGGCCGTGGCGCACCAGCGCCGCGCCGCCGCCGGCGCCGCGCCGTGTCAGCGCCCGCACGCGCGCCTCCAGCTCGGACAGCGCGAAGGGCTTGGCCATATAGTCGTCGGCGCCGAGGTCGAGGCCGTTGACGCGCTGCTCGATCGAATCGGCCGCCGTCAGGATCAGCACCGGCAGCAGCGAGGCGCGCGCGCGCAGCCGGCGCAGCACTTCCAGGCCGGACAGCTTGGGCAGGCCGAGGTCCAAAATCAGCAAATCGAATTCCTGGGTCGACAGCGCGGTGTCGGCCTCCTGGCCGTTGGCCACGCAGTCGATGGCGTAGCCGGACTGGCGCAGCGAGCGCGTCAATCCATCGGCCAGCACACTGTCATCTTCGGCAAGTAAAATACGCATCATCGTTTATCCGGGGGCGCGGCGGCGTCGCAGTATCCTATTGTGTTTCATTTCCCGCAAGGTGGCGAATTTTTGTGAAATAGTGTGCGGCGCTTGACCTGTTTCAAACTCCCTGTAAAATCGCGCTTGCAATAAGCACTGTTTTTTTATACAGTATCGCTTGTACGCACTTTCCACCCCGTTGGACCCGGCAAATAATCTGCTTGAAAGAACATTATGGACGATAAAAAAGGCGTAGTACCCGCATCTGAGAAGGCCAAGGCCCTCGCTGCCGCACTGGCGCAGATCGAAAAGCAGTTCGGCAAAGGGTCCGTGATGCGCATGGACGCCAGCGCCCCGATCGAAGAAGTGCAGGTCGTCTCGACCGGCTCGCTCGGCCTGGACATCGCGCTCGGCGTCGGCGGCTTGCCGCGCGGCCGCGTGGTGGAAATCTACGGTCCTGAATCGTCCGGTAAAACCACGCTGACCTTGCAGACCATCGCCGAGATGCAAAAACTCGGTGGCACCTGCGCCTTCATCGACGCCGAACACGCGCTCGACGTCGGCTATGCGCAGAAGCTGGGCGTCAACCTGCACGAGCTGCTGATCTCGCAGCCGGACACCGGCGAGCAGGCGCTGGAAATCTGCGACGCGCTGGTCCGTTCGGGCAGCGTCGACCTGGTCGTCATCGACTCGGTGGCCGCGCTGACGCCACGCGCCGAAATCGAAGGCGACATGGGCGATTCGCTGCCGGGCCTGCAGGCGCGTTTGATGTCGCAGGCGCTGCGCAAGCTGACCGGCTCGATCAACCGCACCAACACGCTGGTCATCTTCATCAACCAGATCCGCATGAAAATCGGCGTCATGTTCGGCAGCCCGGAAACGACGACCGGCGGTAACGCCTTGAAGTTCTACGCTTCCGTGCGCCTGGACATCCGCCGTACCGGCTCGATCAAATCGGGCGACGAAGTGATCGGCAACGAAACCAAGGTCAAGGTCGTCAAGAACAAGATCGCGCCGCCGTTCAAGGAAGCCCACTTCGACATCCTTTATGGAGAAGGCACGTCGCGCGAAGGCGAGATCCTCGATCTGGGTTCGGATGCGAAGATCGTCGAGAAGTCGGGTTCCTGGTACAGCTATAACGGCGAACGTATCGGCCAGGGTAAGGATAATGCGCGCGCCTTCCTGAAAGAACGTCCGCAACTGGCGTGGGAAATCGAAAACAAGGTGCGCGAATCGCTGGGCGTGCGCGTCTTGCCGGCCCTGGCGGCGGTCGCGGAAGAAAAAGCCGAGCCGGTCGCCAAGCTGAAAGCCGTCGACATCAAGGCCGCCGAAGGCTGATCGACCATAGTCGAGCATACGGTTTATATCGTTAGTATCGTTTATATTGTTTATACAGTAAGCCACCGTGCCGCGACTTGCGGCCGGTGGTTTTCTCATTGTGCGGAGAATTTTTTATGGCGGCACCGCGATTGAGCCTGAAGGGCCGCGCCCTGCGCTATCTGTCGATGCGCGAACACAGCCGGCTGGAGCTGGGCCGCAAGCTGGCGCGCTACGCGGAAGAGGGCGACGACGTCGAGGCCCTGCTCGATCTGCTGGAAAAAAATAACTGGCTGTCGCAGGAGCGTTTTTCGGAGGCGCTGATCCACCGCCGTTCCGCGCGTTTCGGCAACAGCCGCATCGTCGCCGAATTGCAGAGCCACGGCATTAACGGCGAGGCTTTGCAGGAGTTGAAGGCCGGCCTGTCGGCAGGCGAAACCGAGCGTTGCTGCGAAGTGTGGCGGCGCAAATTCGGCACCGTCCCCGCCGACCAGAACGAGCGCAACAAGCAGGTGCGCTTCCTCATGCAGCGCGGTTTTTCCCAGCGCGCCGTGCAAGCCGCGCTGAAAGGCGTCGATCTGGACGACGATTTTTGCGAGTGAGTATCTGCGACTGGGCCGTGCGATAGAATGGGTTGGCCCCCATAAAAAACGCTACGATGAAACGCAACAATCAATACGGTGATGAAGAGTAAGGCCGTCAAGGCGCTGTTGCTGGCCGGCTGGTTATGGCTGCCCACGCTGGCCGTGCTGACCACCGACAATCTGCAAACGGCCAGCGACATCGTGGCCTTGCTGGCGTTTTCGCTCATCGTGCTGGCCGCGCCTTTGGTGCTGGTGCCGCGCCTGCGCTATTATTTTTTGCTGTGGACGCCGCTGGCGCTGCTGGTCGCGCCATATGCTTATCTGACGCTGATGTACGGCAGCGTCCCCGGCGATGCCTTGCTGTCGGCGGCGCTGCACACCAGTCCGACGCTGAGCTTGCAGGTGTTGGCCTCTTTCGGCTGGCGGGTCTGGCTGGTGCCGGCCAGCCTGCTGATCTATGTGCTGTTGGCATGGTCGCTCGACCGCGACTGGAAGCTGGGCGCGCCGGCGCGCAAGCGTCTGCTGGCCGGCCTGCTGACGATCATCATGTTGGCCATGGTGGCGCGGCAGGCGGCGAATCAGCGCATATCGCTGCCGCCGCTGCTGGAACAATCGACCGCCGACCTGGCCTTTCCCAGCGGCCTGGCGCTATCGCTGATGCGGTTGTCCCGCCACGCCATCCAGCCCAACGATATGGCCAGCGTGCGCGGGCATGCCAGTGCCGCCGTGCCGGCGCCGTTGCTGGTGGTGCTGGTGGTGGGCGAGAGTTTGCGCGCCGACCATCTCGGCATCAATGGTTATGCGCGCGACACCACGCCGCATCTGGCCGCGCTGGGCCCGGATCTGCTGTCTTTTCCCGACGTGGCCTCGACCGCCAACTGGACCAACCGGGCCGTGCCCGGCATCGTGACCTTGTCTGTCGGCCGGCGGCAGGCCAACCTCGTGCAGACTTTCCATGAAGCGGGCTACCGGACGGCCTGGCTGTCCAATCAGGAAGCGTCGTCCCTCAGCGCCTCCGCCGACGTGGCCGAGCATGCCGTCGATGCCCGGGATTTTCACCTGCGCACGGATGCCAATCTGCTGCCGCTGTTCACATCCTTCGTGCGGCAGGCCGGGCCGCGCCAGTTCGTCGTGCTGCACATGATCGGCAGCCATATTCCTTATGAAGAGCGCTACGGTGCCGCTTCCAAGGTGTTTGCACCGACGCTGCGCGACCTCGGCGTGGCCGAGCCGGTGCTGGCCGACAAGGCGGCCGCCATCAATTCCTATGACAACACCGTGGTCGAGACCGACAAATTCCTGGCGCGCGTGATCGCCGTGTTGCGTACGGAGCGGCGTCCGGCCGTGCTCTTGTTCACCTCCGACCACGGCGAAAACCTGTTCGACAACGAGCGCCACCTGTTCATGCACGCGCAGCCGGGGCCGACGCATGTCGATACCCACGTGCCGCTGCTGGCGTGGATGAACGCGCCATACCGCGCCGCCTATCCGGCGCTGGAGCAGGCGCTGCGCGCCAACCGGAATAAAAAAATCAGCCACGTGAATGTTTTTCCGTCGCTGCTGCAACTGGGCGCGGTCGACTGGGACGGCCGCAACGACAGTGCCAGTTTCGCCTCGCCGGCCTATCGGGAAAGTCCGCGCATGGTGATGCAAGACCTGAGCTCCACGACCAGCTACGACAGCCTGAAATAGCCCGGTCATAGCCCAGTGGCGCGCGCCGATTTGCTCATTGTTGACACAAGGCACATCGCAACTCGGGCCGGTGTGTGCTACACTTTTACGGTTTTTGCAGCACCGCGGGTGCGGTGGTTGTCCGTAGAAGCTGCGGCAACGTGCTTTCTTTACAAGAGAAAAGTGCAAGGCTGCTAACTAATTTCTGCCGCAAACGCGGTATCGGTCTATGTCCCTGTCAACTCCAGTTTCCCGACGCGCGCTGAGGCACACTCGCGCCATCACCGTCGAAGCGTATGCCCGCGACGACGGTCTGTGGGATCTTGACGCCCGTATCACCGACATCAAGGTCAAGGACGTGACGCTGGCTTCCGGCCCGCGCCCCGCCGGCCTGCCGCTGCACGACCTGGCGCTGCGCATCACCATCGACCGCGAACTGACCATCGTCGCCGTCGACGCCGCGTCCGACGCCGTGCCCTATCCCGGCTTTTGCGACACCATCGCGCCGGCCTACCAGCAGCTGGTCGGCCTGAACCTGATGAAGAATTTCCGCCACGAGCTCAAGCGCCGCGTCGCGGGCGTCGCCGGCTGCACCCACCTGACCGAGCTGGCGCAGATCCTGCCGACGGCCGCCGTGCAAGCGTTTGCCGGCGACGTCTGGTCGACCAGCGACGCGGCCAGCGCCGACGCCGACAGCACGCAGGTGCAACCGTTCCAACTCGACAAATGCCACGCACTGCGCACCGACGGCGGCGCCGTGGCCCGGTTTTATCCGCGCTGGGTGGCCAAGGCAACACCGGCTTAGCGCCTAGTCTCACCTGCTTATTTTTAGTCTGACCGTAGCACCTATTTCGCCTCATCCTCGCAACATCAACCGATTTTTACAATCAGCATCAGAAGGGAAGCCAGCATGAAAATCCATGAGTATCAAGGCAAAGAAATCCTCCGAAAATACGGAGTGACGGTACCGCGCGGTATTCCGTGCCTGTCCGTAGAAGAAGCCGTCAAAGCCGCTGAAACCTTGGGCGGCCCGGTCTGGGTGGTCAAGGCCCAGATCCATGCTGGCGGTCGCGGCAAGGGCGGCGGCGTCAAAGTCGCCAAGTCGCTGGAACAAGTCAAGGAATTCTCCGAGCAGATCCTGGGCATGCAGCTGGTCACGCACCAGACCGGCCCTGAAGGCCAGAAAGTGCGTCGCCTGCTGATCGAAGAAGGCGCCGACATCAAGAAGGAACTGTACGTGTCGATGGTCACCGACCGCGTTTCGCAGCGCGTCGTGCTGATGGCCTCGTCCGAAGGCGGCATGGACATCGAAGAAGTCGCCGAGTCCCATCCGGAACTGCTGCACTCGATCGCCATCGACCCGGCCGTCGGCCTGACCGATGCCGAAGCCGATGCCATCTCGACCAAGATCGGCGTGCCTGCCGCATCGATCGCCGACGCCCGCGCCAACCTGCAAGGCCTGTACAAAGCCTACTGGGAAACCGACTCGTCGCTGGCGGAAATCAACCCGCTGATACTGACCGGTTCCGGCAAGGTCATCGCCCTGGACGCCAAGTTCAACTTCGACGCCAACGCCCTGTTCCGCCAGCCTGACATCATGGCTTACCGCGATCTGGACGAAGAAGATCCAGCCGAAGTCGAAGCATCGAAATTCGACCTGGCCTACATTTCGCTCGACGGCAACATCGGTTGCCTGGTCAACGGTGCCGGCCTGGCCATGGCCACCATGGACACCATCAAGCTGTTCGGCGGCGAGCCGGCCAACTTCCTCGACGTCGGCGGTGGCGCCACGGCCGAGAAAGTCACCGAAGCGTTCAAGATCATGCTCAAGAACCCGGGCCTGAAAGCCATCCTGGTGAACATCTTCGGCGGCATCATGCGTTGCGACGTGATCGCCGAAGGCGTCATCGCCGCGTCGAAAGCCGTGTCGCTGCAAGTGCCGCTGGTGGTCCGCATGAAGGGCACCAACGAAGACTTGGGCAAGAAGATGCTGGCCGAATCCGGTCTGCCTATCATCGCTGCCGATACCATGGAAGATGCAGCCAAGAGCGTCGTCGCCGCCGCTGCCGGTCACGCTTAATTAAGGAATCAACATGTCCATTCTGATCAATAAAGATACCAAAGTCGTTACCCAAGGGATCACCGGCAAGACCGGCCAGTTCCACACCCGCATGTGCCGCGATTACGCGAACGGCAAAGCCGCTTTCGTCGCTGGCGTCAATCCTAAGAAAGCCGGCGAAGACTTCGAAGGCATTCCAATTTTCGCCAACGTCACCGAAGCGAAAAAAGAAACCGGCGCCAACGTGTCGGTCATCTACGTGCCGCCAGCCGGCGCCGCCGCCGCGATCTGGGAAGCCGTCGAAGCCGAGATGGACCTGGCCATTTGCATCACCGAAGGCATTCCTGTGCGCGACATGATGGCCTTGAAAGACCGCATGGCCAAGTCGGGTTCCAAAACCCTGCTGCTGGGTCCTAACTGCCCAGGCCTGATCACCCCTGACGAAATCAAGATCGGCATCATGCCAGGCCACATCCACAAGCAAGGTCGTATCGGCGTGGTGTCGCGTTCGGGCACGCTGACCTATGAAGCGGTCGGCCAGCTGACCGCCTTGGGTCTGGGCCAGTCGTCGGCAGTCGGCATCGGCGGCGACCCGATCAATGGTCTGAAGCACATCGACATCATGAAGATGTTCAACGACGATCCTGATACCGATGCGGTCATCATGATCGGCGAAATCGGTGGTCCGGACGAAGCCAACGCGGCTTACTGGATCAAGGACAACATGAAGAAACCAGTGGTCGGCTTCATCGCCGGCGTCACCGCTCCTCCGGGCAAGCGCATGGGCCACGCCGGCGCGCTGATCTCGGGCGGTGCGGATACCGCGCAAGCCAAGCTGGAAATCATGGAAGCCTGCGGCATCACCGTGACCAAAAACCCGTCGGAAATGGCGCGTTTGCTGAAAGCCATGCTGTAATTGACAGCACGCTAGACAGTTAGTCACTATAACGGGGAGCCTGGTGCTCCCCGTTATTGTTTTACAGAGAAGAAAGGTGGGATAGCTTGGCGAAGATCATCATATCGCGCGAGGGCACGGTCGAGCAGCAAGTGCAGCTGAGCAAGGAGCGCATGACCTTGGGCCGCCATCGCCACAACGATATCGTGCTCGGCCATCCGTCCGTCAGCGGCGAGCACGCCGTCATCGTCACCATCCTCGACGACTCCTTCCTGGAAGACTTGCATAGCACCAATGGCACTTTCGTCAACGGCCATCGGATCGGCAAGCACTTCCTGCAAAATAACGACCTCATCAAGATTGCCAAGTTCCAGGTGCAGTTCGTCGCCGACGGCATCCGTCCGCTGGCCGCCGCCGCCGCGGCCGTCGCCGAACCGCTGCTGGCGCAGATCGCTGTTTTAAATGGCAATAACGCCGGCAAGCAGATGGAATTGAGCAAGCCGCTGACCACGCTCGGCCGGCCCGGCGTGCAGGTGGTGGTGATCAACCGCGGCCACGACGCGTATACGATCGCCCATGTCGAAGGCGAACGCGCGCCGCTGCTCAATGGCGCGGCCGTCGGCAAGCAGCCGGTGCGGCTGCAACA
>Ga0209862_1000666_pt1 | contig 12001 bp, 10 predicted proteins | sample OrgsoiDNA_201061_FD_185809 | JGI IMG/M metagenome (GOLD analysis project Ga0209862, IMG submission 185809) | Permafrost soil microbial communities from the Arctic, to analyse light accelerated degradation of dissolved organic matter (DOM) -... | ecosystem: Environmental > Terrestrial > Soil >... | reverse complement strand
ACGTGGGACGGAATGCGCGCGAGTTCATCAATGCGATGCCGCGCATGGGCGTGGCGGTCGGCCGCCCCTTCCCGCCGCTGGAGAATATGCTGCGCGTGACGATCGGGACCGGCCAGGACATGGCGAAGTTCCGGGAAGTGTTCTGGAAGGTTTATAAGGCCTGATCTAAGAGGCCGCTCCACGCGATTTTAAGAACTGTTCCATTTTAGGTTGTTTGGCCTTAATGGCGAGCGCCAGCGGGGTTGTCGCAATGCCTTTCGACAGGAAGGTGGCGTTGATGTCGGCGCCGTTTTCAAGCAGCAGCGCGGCCAGATCGACATGGCCTTTGATGGCGGCGATGTGGAGCGTGGTCTGGCTGAATGACTTCGCGTGCACGTCGGCGCCGGCCTTTAACAGGTGTTCGGCGATGGCTGTCTGCGGATTTCCCCAAGCCGTGTAGGACAGAAGGGCGATATCGTGGGCGCCGCGTTCGTGGAGGCAGAGACGGTCGCCTGCGACGGCCTCTTTCACGCGATCCGCAAGGCCCAGCAAAACGGCGGTGCAGGTGGAGACGGTGGCGCCGCGCTCGGCCAGCCACTCGGCAATCGGCGTCTGGCCGACGTGGGCGGCGGCTTCCACGGCCAACTCATCCCAACTGGCGCGGGTGTGGAGCAGCGCGGGCGTCTCTTTGTGGAGCTGCTTGATTTTTTCGAAATCGAAATGGCCCACCCTGACAAACTCGTTGACCAGGGTCCAGGGAAGACCGTTCGAATCGTCGCGGGTTACCGGCTTGCCGTGGACATCCTGTATATAGCGGCGGCCGTAATGGGCGCGCTCGATTTTGGAGGAATCGCGAAGCACGCGCGCGGCCTCGCCGGTGGCAGCGGCGGTTTCGCGGGCAGTGACCAGCGCGCCGCGGTGGATCAGAATTTCGGCGATATCGGCATAACCGCGGGCGGCGGCCAACTGAAGCGCGGTCTTGCCCTCGCGGCTCCTGGCGTTGGGGTTGGAGGCATTGAACAGGATGGTCTGCGCCATGGCGGCGGCTACGGCGTGGTCGGGATAGTCGACGGCGGCGATCAGCGGGCTCTCGGGTCCGGCGCTGAGTTCCGCGCCGTGGGACATCAGGAAAATGACCATGTCCGGTTTGCCATTGGCGGTGGCAAAATGCAGGGGAGTACGGCCGTCCGTGGAGCGAAGCCGTACCAGTTCGGGATCGGCGTTGAGCAGTTCGGTGGCGCGCGGAACGTCACCGGCGGCGGCAGCTTGCCAGATGTCGGGCTTATTTGTGACGCCATCCGGCTTGGTGTTTGCCACCTGTGCCTGGACGGCGCCGGCAACGGCTACGGAACCTAGAAGGAAGGCTCGTCTGGTGTTATGCATGCGCCCATTCTGCTGGGGCGGGGCGCATCCGGCAAGACGGCGCTGGTCAATTTTGTATTAGCGCGCAAGGGGTCTATTTCGTTGCGGTTGCACGGCCACGTCATCGAATGCCCGGCGGCGGATTTGGGTTGGGACTGGCGCCGTGCCCGTATACTGGGACCGTGGCCTCCACCGGCACCGAGGTGTTGATCCTTCGCTTCGGCGCGTTCGAACTGGATGTGCGGTCGGGCGAACTGCGCCGGAGCGGCGTGCTGATCCGGCTCTCGCCGCAGCAGTTGCGGCTGTTGCGGTTTCTGGCGGAACATGCGGGGCAGGTTTGCACGCGGGAGGAGATCCAGCGGGAGATCTGGGGCAGCGAGGTCTTTGTCGATTTCGACCGCGGGCTTAACGTTTGTATCGCGCAGATCCGCGCGGCTTTGAACGACGATTCCGAAGCCCCGCGGTTTATCCAGACGGCGCCGCGCCGCGGCTACCGGTTTCTGGCGCCAGTGGAGCAGGTGACGGCGGCTTCAGCGATTGCGCTTCCCGAACCGGCGCGTGTTCGGGCGGTGTTTACGCGAACAACATTGGTACGGACAGCCCTGACGCTGTTATGCGTAGGGTTGGCGGCGGCGGCATGGAGCGTGTGGAGCCCGCCCGGCCGGACCATGCTGGCGGTGCTGCCCTTTGAGAACCTGACCCGGCACGCCGAGGATGGGCCGACGATCGACGGTCTGGCCGACGAACTGATCACGCAGTTCGGGACGGTGGACCCGGCGCGGCTGGGCGTGATTGGCCGCACTTCCGTGATGCGATATGCCAGTAACAGGCCAACCCTGGCGGAAGCCGGGCGCGAGTTGGGAGTGGATTATATTGTGGAGGGCGGCTTCCGCAATGAAGGCGGGCGCACTCGGATCTCAGTGCGAATGGTGAAGGCCGCGGACCAGGCGCAGGTGTGGAGCGAGACCTACGAGCAGGATGCCGCGGGCCATCTGGAGATGCAGGAAGAAATCGCGGCGCGCGTGAGCGTGGCGGTGGTGGGACGCCTGTTTCCGCGGAGCACTCCGGCCGCCGCTCGCGCCCACGTGCCGCAGGCGGCGGCCGGCGAGGTGTTCCTCAACGGCCGATACCTTGCGCGTAAGAATACGCGCGCCGATGCCGAGCGGGCCATCGCCTTTTATGAGCAGGCCGGTAACAGCGACCCGGCATTCGCCGAGCCGTGGGCGGCGATAGCGGAGACCTACATTGGACTCGCGATGTCCGGACGGTCGCCTGGCCCCGATGCCTACCCGAAGGCGCGGGCGGCGGCCGAACATGCGCTCCGTGTGGCGGAAAGCGCGGAAGCGCACACCGCGCTCGGGGACGTCTGTTTCTGGTACGACTGGAACTGGAACCAGGCGCGGAGCCACTTCGAACGCGCGATTGCGCTCAACCCCAGCCTGGCGCGGGCGCATCACGATTATGCGTTTTACCTGGTGGCGATGGGCCGCACGGAGGCGGGCCTCTCCTCACTGCGGCGGGCGATCGCAATCGACCCGCTTTCCCCGCACGTGAATCTGGATGCCGGATGGCTGCTGCTGCAGGCGCACCATTTCGACGAGGCTATTCGCCAGGCACGGCGGGCGCTTGAACTCGAACCGGGATTGAGCGAGGCCAACGCATGTATCGCTCGGGCGCTGGCTTATCAGGGTAAGTCAGTGGCGCCGGCGCTCTACCGTCAGATGGCGGACACCAGCAAGGATGCGTATTACCGGGCGCTGGCTTTTGCGATGCTCGGGGAAAAGGCGGACGCGCTGAGGGAACTTGAGGCAGCGTATCGGCAGCACAGCACGATGATGCCGCTAATAGGGACGGAGCCGGCGTTCGCGGGCTTGCACGGGGATGCACGGTTTCGGGAGATTGTCCGCAAGGTGGGGTTGACACTGGCTATTAGACCCTGATACCTTCGAGCCATCGCCAGCAAGAGGGTAAGTACATGAACATTCTAACCGAAGAGCAACAATGCGACTTAGTGAAGCGCGGTTTTACGCGCCGGAGTTTTGGCCGGATTGCCGCCATGATGGGCGCCGGCGCAGCGGCGATGCCGTTCTTCAACGAGCCCGCTCTGGCGCAGCTTTCGAAAGTGGATGCGGGGCCCGATGCGGTCCTGATCAACGCCAATGAAAACCCTCTGGGCCCGTGCAAAGAGGCCAGGGAAGCCGCGCACAGCATGATCGCGCACGGCGGGCGCTACCGGTATAGCGAAAGCGACCGGGTGCAGAAGATCCTGGCCGAACAGGAAGGCGTGAAGCCGAATTATGTGAGGATTCATGCCGGGTCGAGCGGTCCTTTGCATCAGGCGGTGCTGGCGTTCACTTCGCCCACCCGGCCGTTCGTAACCGGCGACCCGGGCTACGAAGCGGGCGAGCGCGCGGCCAGGTTCATCGACTCCAAAGTGATCCGCGTGCCGCTGCTGAAGGACAAGGGCTATGCCCACGATGTGAAGGCGATGGCCGCGGCCAGTCCCAATGCCGGGCTGATTTATCTCTGCAATCCGAACAATCCCACCGGCACGTTGACGCCGCGTTCGGAAATCGACTGGCTGGTGGCGAACAAGCCCAAAGGGGCCGTGGTGATGATCGACGAAGCTTACACGCACATCTCGGGCGCGCCGTTCTGCAGCGACCTGGTGGCGGCCGATAAGGACGTCGTCATTCTGCGGACGTTCTCGAAGATCTACGGCATGGCGGGCCTGCGCGCGGGCGCGGCGATCGCCCGTCCGGATCTTCTTGAAAAAGTGAGCGGGTTCAGTTCCACCATGATGCCGATCACCGGCATGGCGGCGGCCAGCGCCAGCCTGGATGCGAAGTACGTGGTTCCGGAACGCCGGAAACTCATGGCCGACGTTCGTGAGAACGTTTTCGAGTTCATGGAAAAAGGGAAATACACCTATGTGCCTTCGGTTTCGAACTGCTTCATGGTGGATGTGAAGCGGCCGGGACGCGAGATTATCAATGCCATGGCCAAAGAGAATGTCTATATCGGCCGCGTGTGGCCAAGCTGGCCCACGTACGTTCGCGTCACAGTTGGAACCCAGGAAGAGATGGACAAGTTCAAGGCCGCCTTCCGTAAGGTGATGGCGTAACGCTCCAGGACTCGGGACGCCGTGGACGCCCCGCAAGGGCCGGAGGCAGGGAGCGGTATACTGAGCTTGTGAGCAAGAGAGTCGCGACAGTTCCAGCTTTGACGAATCGGTCTCGCCGGTTGGCGCCTAAGACTCCCTTAACCTCCATTACCAGCCTTGTGAAGATCACAGAGGATGATTCCGACGGCATCATCAGTACGCAGCGTCTGAAGAAAGAGCGTCGGTACAGCTTGGACCGCGTCCTTCGCGAAAATGATTGCAAGCTGGCGCGTTGAGTTCACCGCTTCGGGCCGCCGCGAATTCAAGAGCCTTGGTTTTCGGGAAAAAGAAGCCGCCGTTCGGGCAATTGGGGAACTTACCGAAGATCCAACTCCGGCTGGTGCAATCGCGTTGCGTGGGTACCGCAATCTGTACCGGATCCGATTTTACCGAGATCGGTTTCGCTTGATTTACTACGTTTCGGAGAAGCAGCGTACGATTGTTATCACTCGGGTGCGGCCGAGAGGCAATGCGTACATCGGTATGCACGAAGGCTAAACCACAGCCGTAGCGACGGCGTTAACCGGCTACTGAAGCTGGACCAATCCCTGCGGCTGGCCGGCGCCCGCCTGCGACGGCGTAAGGTCTTGCGGGTCGCGCCAGAAATCCATGTACGAGATCTGGTGCACGCAGGAGACGGTGCAGCCGGGGGCGCAACTTTTGACGGTCCGGTATTCGCGGCGGATGTCTTCCACCGTGTACTCAAGCAGGGGCTTGCCAGGGTAGCCGCGCTGCTGTGAGCAGTAGTGCACCAGGCCCTCTTCACAGATGTACAGGTAACGCGCGCCGGCCCGGCATCGCCAATTGTTTTCCTTGCCGTGCGCGATGTTGTCCTGGAAATAGTTGATCTGCGCGTAACTGCTCTTTTCCATGGAGCGCATCGCCATGTAGACCTCGCGCTCGGCGCTCTGCAGCGGGTGCAACTGGCCGTCGCCGTCATGAATGATCCCCACGGTCGACGTGAAGCCCAGTTGCAGCGCGCGCCGGCCGATGGTGAGAGCGTCCTGCGGCGTGCGGATACCGCCGCCGACCACGGAGTTGATGTTCACGTGAAATTCGGCGTGCGCGGCCAGGAGCTGGAGTTTCTTGTCCAGCACCTTCAGGCTCTTCTTCGAGACCTCATCGGGCTGCACGTTGTCGATGGAGATCTGCAGGTGGTCCAGGCCGGCGCGATTGAGGCTCTCAATGCGGCCGGCGGTCAACAGGTAGCCGTTGGTGATCATGCCGGCGATGGCGCCGTTCCGGCGGATGCGCGCGACGATCGAATCCAGGTCCGGGTGAAGCAGCGGTTCGCCGCCGCTGATGGTTACGATCGTGGTCCCCAGGGCTGCCAGACGGTCCAGCCGCTGGTACATGATTTCGATGGCAACGGGCTTGGAAGAATCGTCGTACTCGTTGCAGTAGGTGCAGGCAAGGTTGCAGCGGCGCATCGGGATCACGTGCGCGAGGATGGGGTGGTCTCTTGAGGCCAACCCTTTGGCGATCATCCGGATCTCACGGGCCCGGCGGTGAAAGCCGTTCCAAGCCCTGATGAGACGTTTGTCTCGGTGCGGCATATGGCGAAGGATATATTAAGGCTTTATTAAAACACAAGGCAAGACGTTTGGTGGCCGGAGTGGCTCGATTGGGGCTTAACGGGGGTTAAACGGTCGCGATTCAGCGCCGTTTGCGAGGTGTTGTATAATTTGACTCTCGTCACCGCAAATGATAAATGTAGGAGTCTTCACGAGGAAAATGAATGGCTGATGAGCAGACGCCTGGGGGCTCGCAGGCGCCTCCTCCCGAACCCGTTAAGCCCGCCGCGCCACCGGCAAAACCAGCCGCGGCGGCGGGTCATGCAGCCCCGCCTAAACCGCCGGCGACCATGGCTGCCACGGGGTGGGATAGCGATCTTGCCCGTGGGTTGAAGGAACGGTTCGGCGACAGGATAGGCGAAACCTTGAGTTACCTGGGGCAGAATTTCATCGTTGCCAAGGCCGAGGCCGCGATCTCCGTTGTGGAATATCTGAAACTTGAGGCCGACTTCGACTATCTGGTGGATATCACGGCGGTGGATTGGCCCAAGCGGGCCGAGCGCTTCGACCTGGTGTACATTCTGTACAGCTTCGCCCGGAATGAGCGCGTACGGGTGAAGGCGTATATTGCGGAAGGCTACAAGCCCGAAACGGCGGTAGACGTACACCTGACGGCCAACTGGCTGGAGCGCGAAGTGTTCGACATGTTCGGCATCGAGTTCGCGGGGCATCCGAACATGACGCGGATTCTGCTGCCCGAAGAATGGCAGGGCTACCCGCTGCGCAAGGATTACGGTATTCTTCAGCAAGACGAGCGATGGGTGCAGGAAAACTTGAGCATAGAGAGCGGCCAGTGACGCAATGCCGGATCAAACTTTTCTAGACTCCACGGAATTAGTTCTCAATATGGGCCCGCAGCACCCCTCCACTCACGGGGTGCTCCGCGTGATTCTCAAGCTCGACGGCGAGAAGGTGCTGGGGACGGAATGCATCATCGGCTATCTGCACCGGGGCGTGGAGAAGATTGCCGAGAACCGGACGTACGCGCAGTTCAATCCCTACGTGGACCGCATGGACTACGTGGCGGCGATCTCAAACGGGCTGGGCTACTGCCTGGCCGTGGAGAAGATGCTGAACGTGGAGGCGCCGCCCAGGGCGCAGGCGATCCGCGTGATCCTGACGGAGCTGAACCGGATTGCGAGCCACCTGCTTTGGCTGGGGACGCACGCCCTCGATATCGGCGCCATCACGCCGGTGTTTTACTGCCTGCGCGAACGCGAAGAGGCGCTGAAGATCTTCGAGAAATACTGCGGCGCGCGGCTGACCACGCACGCATTCCGCATCGGCGGGCTGCTGTATGAAACCTATGACGGCTTCGAGCGGGAGATCAACGAATTCTGCGACATGTTCGTGCCGAAGGTGGACGAGTACGAAGAGCTGCTCACCAATAACCGGATCTGGGTGGGGCGGCTGCGCGACGTCGGCATTCTGAGCGCCGACGAGTGCAAGGAGTTCGGCGTGACCGGGCCGGTGCTGCGCGCGGCGGGCGTGAAGTGGGACTTGCGCAAAGCCCAGCCATACTCGGGCTATGAGAAATACGAGTTCGACATCCCCACGCGGCGGAACGGCGATACCTACGACCGGTACGTGGTGCGCATGGAAGAGATGCGGCAATCGGTGCGCATCATGCGCCAGGCCGTGGCCGCGATTCCCGAAGGGCCCATCATGGGCAAGGTGGGGAAGGTGATCAAGCCGCCGGTGGGAGAGGCGTACGTTTCCATTGAAGCGCCCAAGGGCGAACTGGGATATTACGTGGTGAGCGACGGCTCCACGCAGCCGTATCGGGTGCGGGTGAGGCCGCCTTCGTTCGTGAATTTGCAGGCGCTCGACCGCATGATCCGCGGCGGGCTGGTGGCGGATGTGGTGGCGGTGATCGGGACGCTGGATATTGTGCTGGGCGAGGTGGACCGGTAGTGCCGCGGCCTGCTCTTCACCGCGGAGACGCGGAGACGCGGAGAAATGATGGAGAAGAATTATCGAATGTGCTCTCCGCGTTTCCTCCGCGCCTCAGCGTCTCCGCGGTGAAGAATTGGATGGTTAACCTATGATTCGGCTTCTTAAGAAAATCTTTCTGGTGGATCTGTTTCAGGGGCTCTGGGTAACGTTCCGGAATCAGAATCCGAAGTACATCTACACGGAGCAGTATCCGGCGGAGCGGCCCAAGGTGGCGGAGAGGTATCGCGGGGCGCCCCGGCTCAACATCAATCCGGACAATGGGGAGACGCTGTGTATTTCGTGCAATCTGTGCGCGCTGGCCTGCCCCGAAGACCTGATCGTTGTGACCAGCATGCGCAATGAAGTAACCAAGCGCAAGGACCTCACCACGTTTATCTACGACACTTCCCGGTGCATGTTCTGCGGGCTGTGCGAAGACGCCTGTCCGGTGGATGCGCTGGAGTTGACGCAGGATTTTGAAATGGCCACGTACACGCGTGAGGGCCAGATCTGGGACCGGCAGATGCTGGAAGAGGGGCCCAAGCCCACTCAATACAAATGCTGACCGACACCATTCTGTTCTACATCTTCGCGGCGATGGTGCTCTCAGGCGGCATCCTGACCATCACCAGGCGGAACGCCATTCATAGCGCCATCTCGCTGATCGTATCCCTGCTGGGCGTGGCGGGCCTGTATCTCTTGCAGCAGGCCGAGTTCCTGTTCGCGGTACAAATTGTGCTTTACGTGGGCGGCATCATGGTGCTGTTCCTGTTCGTGATCATGCTGGTGAACCTGGACCTGGCGGCCAAGGAACGGCAGTTCAACCGGCAGTGGCTGGTGGCGCTGGCAGCGGTGGCGGTGGTGGGCGCGGAGGTGAGCTATTTCATCTACCGCGGCGCCGGAAGCATTCACATTGCCGATGTGCCTGTGCCGGGGATGCCGGCCGGATTGGGAAACACGGAAATGGTTGCGGACTCGCTGTTCGGCGAATATCTGCTTCCTTTTGAGATTGCGTCCATCCTGTTGCTGGTGGCGGTGGTGGGTTCCGTAGTCATGGCGAAGAAGAGGATATGATCACAACCGTTCATTACCTGGCCCTGAGCGCGGCGCTTCTGCTGATCGGCACGGTGGGCGTGCTGACGCGGCGGAACATCGTGATCATCCTGATGTCCATTGAGCTGATCCTGAACGCGGTGAACATCAACCTGATCGCGTTTTCGCATGTGTGGGGGAATCCGCGCGGGCAGGTCTTCGCTATCTTCGTGATTGTCGACGCGGTGGCGGAAGCGGCCGTGGGGTTGGGCATTCTGATCGCGCTGTTCCGCAATAAAGAGACCGTGCTGGCGGATGAAATCGACTTGCTGAAGTGGTAGGAGAGACGTGAATTTCCTGGACCAAATCTGGCTGATCCCTTTGTTTCCGCTCCTGGGAGCGGCGCTGATGTTTTTCTTCGGCAGGATGCTGGACCCGCAGCCGGTGTCGAACGTAGCGGTGGCCCCCGGAGTGGAGCCGATCTACGATGAGCATGATGCACACGGACATGACCACTCGCACGATCACGGGCATTCGCACGATCACGATCACGGGCACACGCATGATCACGATCATGATGCACATGGCCATCATGACCACTCGCCGCTGAAGTTCCTGGTCAATCTCATCTGTCTCGGGATGCCGCTGCTGTCTTTCATCTTTTCGGTGGGCGCGGTCTGGCAGCTTGCGCAGAGAACGCCGCGCGTTTATGAACTGATCCAGTTCACGTGGATCGCGGGTCTGCCGTTCCACATGGCCAACGGCCAAATGGCCACGTTCCAGGCGGACTGGGGATTTCTGCTGGACCCGCTGAGCTCGGTGATGATCCTGGTGGTGACCGGCATCGGATTCCTGATTCACGTGTACTCCACCGGGTACATGGCGCACGATAACGGCTACTACCGTTTCTTCGGCTACCTGAACCTGTTCGTCTTCTTCATGCTGATGCTGGTGCTGGCGAACAACTACACGCTGCTGTTTGTAGGTTGGGAAGGCGTGGGCTTGTGCAGCTACCTTCTGATCGGTTTCTACTTCCAGAAGAAATCGGCGGGCGACGCGGGGAAGAAGGCGTTCATCGTAAACCGCGTGGGCGATGCGGGCTTTCTTTTGGGAATGCTGCTCATGCTGTCGGTGCTGGGCACGGTGCGTTTCACGGACGTAAATGCGGTATTGCGCAGCGGGCAATTTACTCCGGAAGTGGCGGGCTTCGGCACGCTGAGTATCATTTCGCTGCTGATGTTTTTCGGCGCCACGGGAAAGTCGGCGCAATTCCCGCTGTACGTCTGGCTGCCGGATGCCATGGAAGGACCCACGCCGGTTTCCGCGCTGATCCATGCGGCCACCATGGTTACGGCGGGTGTGTACATGGTGGCACGGTCGGCGGCGCTGTTCCAGTTGACTCCCAACACCTCCACGGTAGTGGCTTCGGTGGGCGCATTCACGGCGATTCTGGCGGCGTCAATCGCATTAGTGCAAAACGATATCAAGCGCGTCCTGGCATATTCCACGGTCAGCCAGCTTGGGTACATGTTCCTGGCGCTGGGCGTCGGCGCGTACTGGGTGGCGGTGTTCCACCTGTTCACCCACGCGTTTTTCAAGGCCCTGCTCTTCCTTGGCTCGGGCTCGGTGATCCATGCGCTCGGCGGCGAACAGGACATGCGCCGCATGGGCGGGCTAAAGGACAAGATACCGATCACGCACTGGACCATGTGGGTGGGGTCGGTGGCGATCGCGGGCATTCCGGGGTTGGCCGGCTTCTTCTCCAAGGACGAAATCCTCTGGCAGGCATACAGCTCGCCGCAGGGCTCGACGCTGTTGTGGGGAGTCGGCCTGGCGACGGCGGCGATGACGGCGTTCTACATGTGGCGCCTGATGAACATGACGTTCTACGGCAAGTCGCGCGTCTCGCCGGAAGCCGCCAGCCATATCCACGAATCTCCCGCGTCCATGACCGTGCCGCTCACGGTTCTGGCGATGGGAAGCGTCCTGGCGGGATGGTTGGGCGTGCCGAAGCTGTGGGTCTTGTTTGGCGAAAACTTCCGGGGCTTCGAACGGTGGCTCGAACCCTCCTTCGCTTCGGCGGCCGTGGTAGCGGCCCAGGAGGGCGCGCACGATGCGTCGGTGGAATGGACCCTGATGGGGCTTTCCGTCGCCATCGCCATCATCGGCATTGTAGTGGCCCGCTACTTCTATGTCAGCAGGCCGGAAATACCGGACTCCATTGAGAAGTCCGTGAAGCCGCTGCACAACCTGCTCTACGCCAAGTGGTACGTGGACGAGATTTACGATTACCTGTTTGTCGACGGTCTGTGCAAACGCGGCGGCCTGCTGCTGGGCGCGTTCGACCGCAACGTGGTGGATGGCGGCGTGAACGGCGCGGGCTGGCTGACGCGCTTCAGCTCGACCGTTTCGATGTGGTGGGACACCTGGATTATCGATGGCACGGTGCGCTTCGGCTCGTTCTTCGTGAAGATGCTTTCCTATCCGGTGTGCATTCTGCAGACGGGCCGCGTGCAGGCTTACGCGTTCTTTGTGGTGCTTGGCGCCCTGGTGTTCTTCGGATATTACGTCGTGCGGTAACCCTATGGACCAGCACTTACTCAGCATCATTCTGTTGACGCCACTGGCCGGCCTGGCAGTCCTGCTTTTCATTCCGGGATCGCAAAAGGGTCTGATCCGCGGATGGGCGAACTTCGTTGGTTTTGCGGGGTTCATGATTTCCCTGCCGCTGCTGAAGAGCTTCGAAGTGGGGCGGCCCGGGTTCCAGTTGGAAGAAAAGGCCGACTGGATTCCCGCACTCGGCGCGCACTATCACCTCGGCGTAGATGGTATCAGCCTGTTGCTGATCATGCTCACCACGCTGATGGGCTCGATCGCGATTCTCTGCTCATGGAGCGCCATTCAGGACCGCACGAAGGAATACTACGCCATGTTCCTGTTGCTGCAGACGGGCATG
>Ga0209862_1000665_pt1 | contig 12001 bp, 12 predicted proteins | sample OrgsoiDNA_201061_FD_185809 | JGI IMG/M metagenome (GOLD analysis project Ga0209862, IMG submission 185809) | Permafrost soil microbial communities from the Arctic, to analyse light accelerated degradation of dissolved organic matter (DOM) -... | ecosystem: Environmental > Terrestrial > Soil >... | reverse complement strand
CGCGGCAAGCGCGCTGAATACGGAGGGCAATTTCGCCACGGTTGGCAATGAGGATTTTTTCAAACATGATAGGTTCGCTAATGTTCGTGAGTGCCGGCGCGCCGGCAACAGCATGGAGAGAGGAATGCGCTATGAAATCCGGGCGGCCCGCACCAGGAGGCGCGGGCCCGCGTGCGGACTTAGCCTATCACAAACAGGGGTTGACCGAATTCGACCGGTTGGCCGTTCTCGACCAGGATCTGGGTCACGACGCCGGCTTTGTCGGTATCGATTTCATTGAGCAGCTTCATCGCTTCGATGATGCACAGGGTATCGCCTTCCTTGACGGTGGCGCCGACTTCGACGAAGGCCGGCGAGCCCGGCGCCGACGAGCGGTAGAAGGTGCCGACCATCGGCGACTTGACGACATAGCCGGTCGGTTCGACGACGGCGGGAACGCTGGCGGCGACCGGCGCGGCCGCTGGGGCGGGAGCGGCAGGCTGGTAGTGTTGTTGCATGCCTTGCGGCTGCATCATCACGACCTGGTTTTGCGGCAGCGCGGACGACTTGACGATGCGTACTTTGCTTTCGCCCTCGGTCACTTCCAGCTCTGCAATATCCGATTCAGCAACCAAGTCTATCAACGTCTTCAGCTTGCGTAGATCCATGTGTAACCCCCAGGAATGTCTTTGTTATGTAAGTGTGTACGGCAACGCCTTGTGGGCGGAGCCGCGCTAAATGCGCGCAGATCGCGTAGATTAACGTGTTTTAAGCACAAAGTCGATGGCTAAGCGATATCCATCGATACCGAGGCCGCAGATCGTACCCTGTGCTATTGCGCTGAGGAAAGAGTGATGGCGAAATGCTTCGCGCTGATAGATGTTGGAAATATGTACTTCCACAAACGGGATGGCGACGCCCGCCAGGGCGTCGCGCAGGGCCACGCTGGTGTGCGTCAGCCCGCCCGGATTGATGACGATGGCGTCCACGCCTTCCGTGCGGGCCGCGTGGATGCGGTCGATCAGCGCACCTTCGTGGTTGCTCTGGAAACAGGACAAGCTCGCGCCCGCCGCGGCCGCTTGGGCCACGGCCGCGTGTTCGATGTCGGCCAGGGTGCTTGCGCCGTACACCTCAGGCTCGCGGCTGCCCAGTAAATTCAGGTTGGGGCCGTTGAGCAGTAGGAGCTTTGTTGCCATGTCGTCTAGACCGTTTTCCGCGAAAGTTCCGCATTTTGCCGCCAACGGCGCACCTTGGCAAGAGAAAAAATCGTCAGGAAAACTTGTACTGCTGGTTACAGAGTTGCCAAGTCCGCACGCAGCTGATCGAATTTCAACTGACCCAAATAGGTCTTTTTGACCTGGCCGTCGGCGCCGATCAGCACCGTGTAGGGCAGGCCGCCGGCGCTGTTGCCCAGCTCGCGCGACAGGTCGGTGCCTTCCATGCCGCCCACGTAGACCGGATAGGTGACCTTCATGCGGTCGGCGAATTCGGTGATATTGGCCTGGGTATCGATGCCGATGCCAATGATTTGCAGTTTCTTGCCGGCGTCGGACGCGGCCAGCGCGGACAGTTCCGGCATTTCGCGCACGCAGGGGCCGCACCATGGCGCCCAGAAGTTGACCAGCACCGGCTTGCCCTTCCATTGCGCCAGCGCCTGTTTGATGCCCTTGCTGTCCGGCAGCGACTGCTGGAACAGCTTGTCGACCGGCGCGCTGGCCGTGGCCGCGACCGGGGCCGCCACCAGCGCGGCCGCCGCGTCCTTCGGATTTTGATGCGAGCCATACCAGGCACCGGCCGCGCCGAAGATCAGTGCAACGATGGCAATACCGATTACATTATTTTTTTTCATGGTCTTTATTTGATGAGGTCGTCGAGGTTGCTACTCATGGGTGCTACTAACTAGCAGGGCGCGCAGCGCCGCCAGATCGGCGCGCAGCGGCTTGCCGTCGCGCGCTTTCAGGGCGCCGCGCAGGTCGTGCATTTCATACAAGGCGGCGTGGACGCCTTCCTGCCGCCACAGGAAACTGACGGTCTCGACCGGCTCGAAGCGCGGTCCCTTGAAATGGGGCGTCTCGGAAATATCGAGGTTCAGGTTCTGGTTCAGCAAATAAATCTCCACTTCCTTGGCGCTGTCGGCGAACAGCTGCAAGTGGATGTCGTCGTGCGCGCCGGCCGTGCCGTTCAGCACCGCGCCCGTCAAATAGGGATTAAAACGCTGCAGCTCTTCCATCAGCTGCGCGGCCAGCGTGCGCAGCTGGAACAAACGGGCCGGCTGGGTGTCGGCCTTGAACAGCGTGTGGTACAGGCGCACTTCGTTTTCGATTTGCGCGTTGTCGGGCAGCAGCTGCTCGTTGGCCTGAGCCTCGCCGAGCACCTGGCGCGCGGCCTTGCGCTTGGCGCTCAGGTAGTCGGCGCCGTCCTGCGCGATCAGGCGCGCGGCCGCGGCGGCGATCTCGGCGCGCAGCAGCTGGGCTTCGTCAAATGGGGGCGGCGTCATGGACGAGATGATACCCTGAACCGGATAATGTCACCGCGTCGGGTAAAATCCCGTATTCGTCTCACGTCCAACGCATCGACTTCACGGCTTCGTCATTACTCATGCATATACATATACTCGGCATCTGCGGCACCTTCATGGGTGGCCTGGCGGTCCTGGCGAAAGAAGCCGGCCATCGCGTCACCGGCTGCGACGCCAATGTCTACCCGCCGATGAGCACCCAGCTGGAAGCCCAGGGCATAGAGTTGATCCAGGGCTTCGGCCCCGAGCAGATCGAACTCAAGCCTGATTTGTACGTGATCGGCAACGTCGTCTCGCGCGGCAATCCCTTGATCGAAGAAATCATGAACCGCAACCTGCCGTTCACCTCCGGTCCGCAGTGGATGGGCGAGCACATCCTGCAAGACCGCTGGGTGCTGGCCGTGGCCGGCACGCACGGCAAGACCACCACCTCGGCCATGCTGGCCTGGATACTGGAGGACGCCGGCTATGCGCCCGGCTTCCTGATCGGCGGCGTGCCGATGAACTTCGGCGTCTCGGCGCGCCTGTCGGGCCAGCGCGACGGCCAGAGCGCCGACTCGGCCTTCTTCGTCATCGAGGCCGACGAGTACGACACGGCCTTCTTCGACAAGCGCAGCAAGTTCGTCCACTACCACGCCAAGACCGCCGTCCTCAACAACCTCGAATACGATCACGCCGACATCTTCCCCGATCTGGCCGCGATCGAGACCCAATTCCACCATCTGGTGCGCACCGTGCCCGGCATAGGCCGGCTCATCGTCAACGGCGACGAGCCGGCCTTGCAGCGCGTGATCGCGCGCGGCTGCTGGAGCGAGCACGAAAACTTCGGCCGCGCCGATGGCGTCAACTGGACCATGACCGAGCATGATGACGGCAGCTTCGACGTCATCTTCGACGGCGAGCCGTCCGGCACCGTGCGCTGGTCGCTGACCGGCAAGCACAACCGCGCCAACGCGCTGGCCGCCATCGCCGCCGCGCGCCACGTCGGCGTGCCGGTGGCGCAGGCCGCGCAGTCGCTGGGCGGTTTCGAGAACGTCAAGCGGCGCATGGAAGTGCGCGGCGTCGTCAACAGTATTACCGTGTATGACGACTTCGCCCACCATCCGACGGCCATCGCCACCACCGTCGGCGGCCTGCGCCAAAAATTGAAGCATGACGGCGCCATCGGCCGCATCCTGGCCGTGCTCGAACCGCGTTCCAACACCATGAAGCTGGGCGCGATGAAAGATGCCTTGCCGGGCAGTCTGGTCGACGCCGACCTGGTGTTCGGCTACGGCAGCCACGACGCGCTCGGCTGGAGCCTGGCCGACGCGCTGTCGCCGCTGGGCCAGCGTGCCAGCGCCTACGAGGACATCGCCGAACTGGTCGCGGCCATCGCCGGCGCGGCCCGTCCCGGCGACCACATCGTCGTGATGAGCAACGGCGGCTTCGGCGGCGTACACCAGAAAATCCTGGAGGCGCTGGCGCGATGATTTTGTATCTGCACGGTTTCCGTTCGTCCCCCAAGTCGATGAAGGCGCGGCTGGTCGGCGAGCGCATGGCGCAGCTGGGCCTGGCCAAGGACATCGCCTGCCCGCAGCTGCCGGCCTCGCCGAAAGAGGCGATGGCGCTGGCGCTGCGCCTGATCGACGGCGTGCCGGCCGACAAGCTGGCCATCATCGGCTCCTCGCTGGGCGGCTATTACGCGACCTGGCTGGCCGAGCGCATCGGCTGCCGCGCGGTGCTGCTCAATCCGGCCATCGTGCCGCTCAAGGATCTGGAAAAACATGTCGGCGTGACGACCCAATACCACTCCGACGAGCCGTTCGAATTCAAGCACTCTTATATAGAGGAGTTGCGCGCGCTGGCCGTGGACCAGATCACCGATCCGCAGCGCTACTTCCTGATCGCGGCGACCGGCGACGAGGTGCTGGACTATCGCGACATGGTGGCGCACTATGCGGGCGCGCGCCAGCACGTCATCGCCGGCAGCGACCACGCGATTGCCGAATTTCCCGACTACGTCGACCAGGTCCTGCAATTTTGCGGCATCGAGGCCGCGCGGTGAGGGGAGCGTCGCTGCGCCAGGCCCAGTGGCACACGCACGTCAACGCTGCCAATCCGCCGGCCGCGTTGCGTCATTGGCTGACCGGCGGCGGTTCGCTGACGGCCAAGCTGAAGCGGCACAGCGAAAAATTCCGCGTGCAGTGCCTGCACCAGCACACGGCGCGCTGCCTGAGCGACGAGGCCGCCGCGATCGGCCTGCGCCAGCCCGGCCGCGTGTGGGAACGCGAAGTGCTGCTGCGGTGTGATAATACGCCGGTGGTGTTCGGCCACACGGTGGTGCCGATGTCGGCCACGGCCGCCGACTGGCCGCTGTTCAGCGCGCTGGGCGAACGCTCGCTCGGCACGACGCTGTTCGGCGACCCGCGCGTGCAACGCGGCGTGCTGGAATTTGCAAGATTGCGGGAAGGTCATCCCTTGATCGCGCGGGCCCGTGCCGCGCTGGGGATCACCGCCCACGAAGAACAACTGCTGTATGCGCGCCGCTGTTTATATCAGCGCCGCCAGGGCGTGCTGCTGGTGACCGAGGTCTTCCTGCCGACCGTGCTGGACCTGCTGCCGCAGCCCATAACAACGATAACCAACCTAAGCTAGCAATGAATCTATTTTTCGAAGAATCCGGCGACTTCAAAGTCGGCACCGTGCTGTCGCAAGCCGGCGAGGCCTATCAAGTGGAAATGGCCAGCGGCAAGCGCACCAAGGTCAAGATCAAGGACGTGCTGCTGCAGTACGAGAAGCCGGCCCCGGCCGACCTGATGGAGCAGGCCAGGCAAGTGGCGGCCGACATGGACCTCGACTTTCTGTGGGAAGTGGCGGGCGAGGAGGAGTTCGGGTTCGCCGAGCTGGGCGCCGAATACTTCGGCCACGCGCCGCTGCCCTTCGAGGCGGCCGGCCTGATCCTGAGCCTGCACTCGGCGCCGATCTACTTCTATAAAAAAGGCCGCGGCCGCTACAAGGCCGCGCCCGAGCAATCGCTGCGCGCCGCCCAGGCCGGCATCGAGAAAAAGAAACAGCAGGCGCTGGTGCAGGCCGGCTACGTCGAAGAGCTGAAGGCGCAGCGCCTGCCGGCCGCCATGCAAAACATGGTGCTGCAACTGTTGTTCAAGCCCGACAAGAACACCATCGAATACAAGGCCATGGAAGCGGCCTGCAACGAGCTGCACACCAATCCGCAGCAGCTGATGCTGGCCTGCGGCGGCATCGCCTCGCCGAAGGAACTGCACCTGTCCAAGTTCCTGTTCGAAAACTTCCCGCGCGGCGCCGGCTTCCCGGACGTGCCGGTGCCGTCCGCCACGACCAAGCTGCCGACGGCCGCCGTGGCCGCGTTCTCGATCGACGACGTCACCACCACCGAAATCGACGACGCCTTCTCGGTCGTCAAGCTGGACGACGGCAAGGTCCGCGTCGGCATCCACATCGCCGCGCCGGCGCTGGGCATCAAGCCCGACGACGCGGTCGACAAGATGGCGCGCGCGCGCATGTCCACCGTCTACATGCCGGGCGATAAGATCACCATGCTGCCGGACGCCATCGTGCAGGCCTTCACGCTGGCCGAGGGCAAGACCTGCCCGGCGCTGTCGCTGTACGCGACCCTGGACCCGGCCGACTGGAGCGTCGTCAGCACCGAGACGCGCGCCGAGCTGGTGCCCATCGCCAGCAACCTGCGCCACAACGACCTCGACGAGCTGGTCAACGAAGAGACCCTGGCCAGCGGCGTAGGCGAATACGCCCACAAGGACGAGCTGGCGCTGTTGTGGCAATGGGCGCAGCACCTCGAGCAGGGCCGCATGAAAAAGCGCGAAGGTTTCGGCCTCAAGCCCGAACAGAACAACCGCGTCGATTTCAATTTCTACGTCGACGACGACGTCGTCACCGTCACCCGCCGCAAGCGCGGCGCGCCGCTCGACAAGATCGTCGCCGAGCTGATGATCTTCGCCAACAGCAGCTGGGGCAAGCTGATGCACGAGCACGGCGTGCCCGGCATCTACCGCAGCCAGGGCGGCGGCAGCGGCGGCTGGGCCGCCAAGATGCAGGTGCGCATGGTCACGCACGCGGCGCCGCACCAGGGCCTGGGCGTCGACCAATACGCGTGGAGCACCTCGCCGCTGCGCCGCTATACCGATCTGGTCAACCAGTGGCAGATCCTGGCCTGCGCCGAGCACGGCGTGACCGCGCCGCTGGTGGCGCCGTTCAAACCCAAGGACGCCAACCTGTTCGCCATCGTCTCGCAGTTCGATGCGGCGTACTCGGCCTACGGCGATTTCCAGTCGAATATGGAACGCTACTGGTGCTTGCGCTGGCTGGGCCAGCAAGAGGCGCGACAAGTCGAGGCTGTCGTGTTGAAGGACGAGGTGCTGCGCCTGGTCGACATTCCGCTGATCATCCGCCTGCCCGGCATGCCGGCGGTGGCGCGTGGCGCGCAGGTCAAGCTCGACATCCTGCGCTGGGACGAGGTCGACCTGAGCATCGAAGCGCGCCTGCTGGAAATCCCGGCCGCCACGACGGTGGCCAGCGATGCCGAACTCGACTATGAGGATGAGGAAGAGGGCGCCGCTGATGAGGCGCCAGCCGACGCCGCCGAAGTCGACGGCGCATCCGATCCCGAAGTCGAAGCGGCCGAAATCGCCGGCGAAGCACCCGCCGAGGCGCCGCTGGCCGAATAAGCCGACGCAGCTCCGGGGCCGCCGCCGCGCGGCCCCGTTTCCGGCTCCTGCCGCCGAGGTAAAACCAGCGCGGCCCTGCCTGGCTGTGGCCGTTCCCCGGCCGTTCTTTCTTGCGGCCCCAAAAACATTCAGAGCTTCCCCGTCTTTGTCGTAAAATCAGCCATCCTTTTCACGCAGCACCCTGATTGGCCTGGTCACGAGTGAAGTCTTTTCAAGAAAACCGATTCCTGTACGTCGCCATCGGCATTTCGCTGCTGGCCCACGGCGCGTTGCTGGCGGTGCACTTCGTCGCGCCGGACGCCTTCCGCGTCCAGCCCAGCGACCCGGGCCTGGAAGTCATCCTCGTCAACGCCAAGCACGCGCGCGCGCCGATCAAGGCCGACGCGCTGGCGCAGGCCAACCTCGACGGCGGCGGCAACGCCGACCTGGGACGCTCGAAATCGCCGCTGCCCGACATGCGCAAGATGGAAACGGGCGACAGCGTCAAGGCCGCGCGCCGCCGCATCGCCGACCTCGAAGCGCAGCAGCAAAACCTGCTGACCCAGGTCAGCCAGCCGAGCGCGTTCACGGCGCCGCCGGTTACCGAAAAGAGCAAGCCCGACCCGACGCCGACCGGCGCCGATGCGCTCGACATCAGCAAGGCCATCGCCCGCGCCGCCGCCGAGATCAGCGAAACCATCGACGACCAGAACAAGCGCCCCAAGAAAACCTACATCACGCCGAGCACGCGCGAAGTGGGCTACGCCGATTACTATAAGACGATGCAGAAGAAGATCGAGGACATCGGCACCCTCAACTTCCCGCAGGTGAACGGCCGCAAGCTGTACGGCGAGCTGACCATCTACATCCCGGTGTTCCAGGACGGCTCGATCTATATGCGCGACGGCGGCCCGCACGTCGAGCGCAGCTCCGGCAATCCGGCGCTCGACGCCAGGGCGCTGGCCATCGTCAAGCGTTCCGGCCCGTTCGGTCCCTTCCCGCCCAAGATGCGCTCGTCCGACAAGGACGACCTGTGGGTCATCGTCACCCGTTTCAAATTCACGCACGAAGAAAAAATGGAAGCCAACTTGAGCAGCGGAGGCAATTGATGGACCAATACTGCGTCTTCGGCAACCCGGTCGCCCACAGCAAATCGCCGGCCATCCACGCCGCGTTCGCGCTCCAGGCCGGCCAGGAGATCGTCTATGAAAAACGTCTGGCGCCGCTCGACGGCTTCGCCGCCGCCGTCCACGCCTTCATCGCCGAAGGCGGCAAGGGCGCCAACGTCACCGTGCCGTTCAAGCTCGAAGCGGTGCGCGTGGCCGACGCGTTGACGATACGCGCGCAAGCGGCCGGCGCCGTCAACACGCTGCACTTCAGCGACGACGGCATCATCGGCGACAACACCGACGGCGCGGGTCTGGTGGCCGACATCGTCAACAACGCCGGCGTGCCGATCACCGGCAAGCGCGTGCTGCTGCTGGGTGCCGGCGGTGCCGCGCGCGGCGTGGTGCTGCCGATACTGGAACACCGGCCGGCGCAGCTGCTGATCGCCAACCGCACCGTGGCCACGGCCGATGCGCTGGTCGCGCAGTTCTCCGCGCTCGGCGGCGCCGGCGTGGTGTCGGCCTGCGCGTATGCCGACATCACCGGTGTGTTCGACATCGTCATCAACGCCACCTCGGCCAGCCTCGATGCGGACCTGCCGCCGGTGCCGTCGTCGGTGTTCGAGTGCGGCACGCTGGCGCTGGACATGATGTACGGCGCCGAGCCGACGGTGTTCATGCAGTTCGCTGCCGATCACGGTGCGCTCACGCGTGACGGCCTGGGCATGCTGGTCGAGCAGGCCGCCGAGGCCTTCTCGGTGTGGCGCGGCGTCCATCCCGACACGGCGCCGGTGCTGGCCCAGATGCGGACGGGCGTATGAGCAAGGCGCGCAAGGCCGGCGGCCGGCCGTGGATCAAGTGGCTGTTCATCGTTCCGATCACCCTGGTGCTGCTGGTGCAGCTGTATTTCTTCCTGCAGATCTGGTGGTGGGTCGACCACAATCCCGGCACCACCAGCTTTATGCGCGAGCAGCTGTCGGTGATGCGCGAGACCAATCCCAACGCCAACATCCAGCAGCTGTGGGTGCCCTACGAGCGTATCTCGTCCAACCTGAAACGCGCCATCATCGCCTCCGAGGATTCCAACTTCAACGAGCATGACGGCGTCGATTGGGACGCGCTGGAAAAGGCCTACGCCAAGAACAGCAAGAAGCACAAGGTGGTGTCGGGCGGTTCGACCATCACGCAGCAGCTGGCCAAGAATTTGTTCCTGTCAGGCTCGCGCAGCTATGTGCGCAAGGGGCAGGAACTGGTCATCACCTATATGCTCGAAACGCTGATGGACAAGGAGCGCATCTTCGAGATTTATCTGAACGTCGTCGAATTCGGCACCGGCATCTACGGCGCGGAGGCGGCGTCGCGCCACTATTACAACGTCAGCGCGGCCAATCTGGGCGCGGCGCAGGCGGCCAAGCTGGCCGTGCTGCTGCCCAATCCGCGCTTCTTCGACAAGCACCGCGACTCGCAGTACCTGGCCAAGCGCACCGGCGTGATCCTGCGCCGCATGGGTTCCGCCGAGCTGCCCGACTAATGATGGAGAGCGCGCATGGATCGCACCAATAAACGCAGCAACTATAAAAGACAGCGCGGTATCAGCCTGATACAGGTGGCGATCGTCATGGCCTCGCTGGCCGCGATCGCGATGGCGGCGCTGTATGGCATGCGCTACGAGCGCAATCCGCTGCTCGACGGCCTCGATAAATTGAGCGGCCGTCCGCTGTCGCAGGACATCCAGCCGGCCGGCGGCGCACGCGCCGCCGCACCGGTGAGCGCGGCGCCGGCCACGCCGGCCGGCGTGCTGCGCAAGTGCGTCATCCACGGCAAGACCGTGTTTTCCGACGTCGAATGCGGCGCGCACGACCCAGCGGTGCAGGTCCACGCAAGCCACGGTTTCGAAGCGCCGAAAGTCCCCGCGCCCGATCCGGCGGCATCGACGCCACAGAGCGCGCAAGACCAGGCCATCGAAAAAGCCACGCGCTGAAGCCGCACGGCTGCGGCGCACCGCTGCGGCGTTCCTTTGCGGCGGCATATCCATTAGAATGGCGCCGCTGGCTACGCATGCTGCGCGCGTTGTCATTCTGCTGTCACTGTGATCAGTTAAACTAGCTCGTTAAACTTATCGAATCCACCCGATCATCACGTTCGTAACGCATGCCGTTGCCAGAGAAAGTCCACGAATGCTAAAAAAACGGCAGTTCTTCCCTCGCCAGGTGGTCGAAGCCGGCGGTAACCGCTGGGACTGGGCCTTGCTGCCCATCGTGCTGGCGCTGTTCGTGCTGCTGGCCTACGGCAGCCAGCAGATGGTGCGCCCGTATCAGGTCGGCCAGACCTTGCCGCTGTCGCTGGAACCCTACTATCTGCCGTACTACCTGCTGCGCACCACCTTGCGCATGTTCATCGCGCTGGGCGCCTCGGTGGTGTTCAGCTGCGTGTTCGCGGCGCTGACCACCAAATTCCGCGTCGCCGAAAAAGTGCTGGTGCCGCTGCTCGACATCCTGCAATCGATCCCGATTCTCGGCTTCCTGTCGATCACGGTGACGGCCTTCATCGCGCTCTTTCCCGGAAATTTGCTGGGCGTCGAATTCGCCGCCATCTTCGCCATCTTCACGTCGCAGGCGTGGAATATGGCCTTCAGCGCCTATCAAGGTTTCCGCACCGTGCCGGCCGAATTGTCGGAAGCGGCGGCGGTGTTCCAGCTGTCGGGCTGGCAGCGCTTCTGGCGCCTGGAGCTGCCGTTCGCCATGCCCGGCCTGTTGTGGAACATGATGATGTCGATGTCCGGCGGCTGGTTCTTCGTGGTGGCCTCGGAGGCGATTTCGGTGTCGGGCCAGAACATCAAACTGCCCGGCATCGGCTCCTACATCGCGATGGCCATCGAGCAGCAGAACCTCGGTGCCATCGGCTGGGCCATCCTGACCATGTTGGTCGGCATCCTGATGTACGACCAATTATTCTTCCGCCCCCTGCTGGCGTGGGCCGACAAATTCCGCTACGAGGAAACCGGCGGCGACACCGCGCAGGAATCGTGGCTGCTGACGTGGTTGCGCCGCACCGACCGCACGCAGCAACTGGTCGAAATGTTCGGCGGCTTGCTGGAGCGCTCGATCGCCATGTTCCGCCTGCAGCACGACGGCACCTCGATCCGCGCCCGGCCGCAGCAATCGTCGCTGGCGCCGCAGCGCATCTGGGACGCCGTCATCGCCGCCGTCGTGTTCTACGCCTTGTGGGAGCTGGGCCACTTCATCAGCACCGAAGTGGGTTGGTCGGAAGTACTGCACGTCGGCGTGCTCGGTGTGTACACGCTGCTGCGCGTGATCCTGCTGCTGGCGCTGGCCGCGCTGATCTGGGTGCCGGTCGGCGTCTGGATCGGCATGAACCCGCGCTGGGCCTCGCGCACCCAGGCGGTGGCGCAGTTCCTCGCCGCCTTCCCGGCCAATCTGATGTTCCCGGTGGCGGTGGTGCTGATCGTGCGCTTCCACCTCAATCCCGACATCTGGCTGTCGCCGCTGATGATACTCGGGACGCAATGGTATTTGCTGTTCAACGTCATCGCCGGCGCCTCCACCGTGCCGACCGAGTTGCGCCACGCCGCGCAGAATTTCGGCCTGACCGGCTGGCTCAAATGGCGCCGCTACCTGCTGCCGGCGATCTTCCCCAGTTTCGTCACCGGCGCCATCACCGCCACCGGCGGCTCGTGGAACGCCTCCATCGTC
>Ga0209862_1000664_pt1 | contig 12006 bp, 7 predicted proteins | sample OrgsoiDNA_201061_FD_185809 | JGI IMG/M metagenome (GOLD analysis project Ga0209862, IMG submission 185809) | Permafrost soil microbial communities from the Arctic, to analyse light accelerated degradation of dissolved organic matter (DOM) -... | ecosystem: Environmental > Terrestrial > Soil >... | reverse complement strand
GTTCCCCATCCTATGCTAATAGCTTGTGCACGGGCCAATAACGACTCTGATGCGCTGATCATCGTCAATGTGCTGGTAGGTGTACGTTTATCGGCACGTAAAACCATAGCCCAGTTTGGATTGGCTGTTGTAAAGATAACCGTAGAAGTACGATCGCCACCCGGAGGAAGACCTGTGTTTGATGATACTGTACCGCCTGTTACGTTATTAGGATCGTTAAAAGCGCCACCGTATATAGTTGCCCTTGCATCGCCTAAGCTCGCTAATAAATCGGTCATGGTTTTGCTTTCAGCATAATCCGATCTACCATCGTACAAGTTAAATAAAGGATCTTTATAAGTACCTGATGGGTAAGTTATAGCGAAGTTATCTGCATTAGAGGTAATAGTACCACCAGCATCGGCTAAGGCAGCTTTAAATTGAGTTGCTGCAAAATCAGTAGCTGTAGGCATTTTTTTCGATAACTGTAACGATATTAACAGGCGCAAAGAGTTGGTGAACTTTTTCCATTTGGTTACATCGCCGCCATAAATAACATCACCGCTAAGTGATGAGGCATCAAACTTAGCTGCTGCTGATGTTAAACTGGCCAACATACCTGTGTAGATGCTTTGTTGGGTATCGTAAGCCGGGCTGATATAAGCCAACCCTTTTAAAGCCTGGCTGTATGGAACATCGCCCCAGGCATCGGTAATATGCCAGAATATGTATTGTTGCAATACTGTAGCGGCAGCAACCATGTTGTTGCTTGGGTTAAGATTGATGATATTTTGCAAATCGTACAAAATACCACTATACTCACCTATAAAAGCGATTTGCGGAAGCGAATACAATGATACTGCCGGATATTGTGTTTCGGCATAGTATTGAGAATACTGCGCACCATTAAGTGCTTCAACCTGAGTTGAGGCATACAGCGGTAAGGTTAACTCGACATTGGTTAACAAGGCCGAAGGCACTGGTACGGATATACCTGCAGGATCGACGTTGGTATTACCAAAGTCGCTCGGTTTTTTACAACCCGCAACACCCCAAATGAGTACTGTTGAAAGTGTATATAAAAATATTTTTTTCATGTTGTGTCTCTTTTAAATTATTCTTTAGTTCTCAAATGATCAGAAACCTACTTTTAAGTTAAAACCAATTCCTCTTGTTCCTGGCAATTGTCCCGACTCGCCCGATACAGCAGATATTTGCGATGGGTCAAAGTCCTTAGTTTTTGCATAAATTAACAACAGGTCTGTTCCTTCGATCTGGAAGCTTGCGTTTCTAACATATTTTGCAATACCTAACTTTTTAACCGGGATGCGATAACTTAAACCAGCTTCGCGCAGTTTTATAAAAGTTAAATCGTAAACAAACTCATCACCGGTTTTGTTATTGTAGTTGTTTTGGTAGTAGGTATATGCATCAACATAATAGCTAACTGGCTTACCGGTTGTAGCATCAACACCAACTGTGTGTACACCACCACCATTTGCAACAGGGTCACGAACAGGTATCCCTTTATCATTTAAGGCTGCAGTACGCGCAGTTAAACCGCTATACGATCCCCAGAAATCAGATAATGAAGAGAATTTACCACCTACCTGGCCATCAATGTTTACGTTAAGTGTAAAATCTTTAAATACGGTAAAGCTGTTTTGTACACCACCTGTGTGTTTTGGTAATGCGCTGCCAAAAGCAGTTTTAGGGTTATTGGTATAAAAACCGCTTGAGTTTAAAATTGCATCGCCGTTGGCGTTACGGGCTATGCCGTTACCATAAATTTGGCCCCATGGCATACCTTGTACCTGGTATAAACCTGGTATCTGGCTGTAAGCATTAAAGCCTACTGTAATGGTACCGATGCCATATTTGTTGCTTATTTCGTCAACATAATCCCTTAACAAGTTTGAGTAAGTAGCAGTAATCGTCCACGAGAAGTTTTTGATTTTTACCGGTGTACCTGCTAACACAAAGTCGATACCTTTTTTAGTGATTTTACCAAAGTTTGTTAAAATGCTGGTGAAACCGCTGGCTGCGTTTACTGTTACCGAACCAGGTAAGTCAACCGTGCTGCCATCCCAGTAAGTAGTGGTCAATTGGATACGGTCATTAAGGAAGCTAAAATCAGCGCCTATTTCTTTCTCTGTTGTTACCGCGCCATGTATACTGGGGTCAACATAGGTATCCGAGGTTTGCATTAACAAATTGCTGCCACTATATTTTTGTGCCGAAACACTATAGCCAGAACCAGGATACCTTGCAAAACCAAAAGGATCGGTGCCTTGACCCAAGGCTTGAGGCACCTGTCCGTAAGTTGCACGTAATTTACCCAAGGTTAACCAGCTCGATTGGCTTTTCAACAAGTCGCTAAATACGAACGATAAACCGATTGATTTTGACAAAACAGAAGCACCGGAAGTTGGCAAAGTTGAAAACCAATCGTTACGTATTGTACCGTTTAAAGTCAACATGTTTTTGTAACCAATTGATCCCGTTGCGAAAAGGGCGTTATATTTTTCTTTTTGACGGGTATTACCAAAAGTTGGCGCATCTACCGAGTTGTTTACTGTAAAAAGATCCGGTATGCTTAAACCGTTGTTGGTGTTGGCACTCATATCGGCATAGTTATATGAAAAACTATCGCTACCCGCGTTTACATTTACTGTAAAATCCTTTATGGTTTTATTATAGGTAGCTAAAAACTCATAGTTTTCGCGGTTTGAATAGGTGTTATAGGTTCCGTAGTAACCTTTATTCCTGGTCTCGTTACCGGTAGTTTGTACACCGCTTGATGCCAACTCTGATGCGAAAGTGGTGGTACCATAGCTGGTGGCTTGCTGTTTACGATAAGTAACTTTAAAGCTTAGATCGTTGTTAACTTTGTAAGCTAACGAAACGTTGCCGTATAACCTGTCGCGGTTGTTTACCTGGCTCACTAAATCCTGGTATGTATAAAAGTTGTACCAGTAGTTACCGGCATAAAAAGCATTGGGGTTACTTGGATCATAGGTATTAGGGTCAGCGTGGTTCCAGCTTGCATATACACCGCTTGGTGTACGTAAACCTCTCAACTCTTTCATGATGCCCATATCCAGATCACGGTGAAACCATTGGTTAAACGAACCCGAAGTTTGGTTGCTATAAGCATCATTTACCAAACCATCTTGTTTTTGGGTAAGGTAGCTAATGTTTGCAGCCAAAGTAAAGTGCTTGTTTAAGTTAATGCTGGTGTTTAAGTTAAGAGTGGTCTTTCTTAAATCCTGATCAGGAACAATACCTTTTACAATTTGATTACCAAAGCTAAAGCGGATGTTGTAATCGTCGCTTGCTTTACTAACAGCTAATGTGTTATCATAATTTACACCTGTTTGATAAAAGTCGCGTGCGTTGTTAGGGTTTGGCGTTAATGAAGCCGTTTTGTATGAGTATTGTGTACCAGGGTAGTATGCATACCATGGAATATACTCCTGGCCAACCATTTTTGGGCCCCAGCTGCTATCATCGCTGTAATCAGGATAATATTTGCCGCTCAAAGCCTGCCATGCAGTCGGATCGCCGGCTTTCCACACATATTGAGTTAAATCGGGATTATTACCACCTGAATAGGTGTTTTGATAGTTAGGCAAAATATACGCCATATCAAACTTTGCGCCTAAATTTAAATCAACATTTAAGCCATCGCCTTTTTTACCTTTTTTGGTAGTCATAACAATAGCGCCGTTAACACCTTGCGAACCAAACAGAGCGCCTGCAGCCGCACCCTGCAATACTGAAACATCTTCAATATCGTCAAGGTTAATGTCGTTTGAGTTTGGTAAAATAGTACCATCAACAACATAAATAGCGCCGTTACCCGATCCAAAACCGGTTGCACCACGAAGCCTAACTTCTGTTTGACGGTCCAAATCACCTGCCGACTGGCTACGCACCTGGATGCCGGCAACTTTACCGGCCAATGCGTTGTTGATGTTTGGCTGACGAACAGTGTTCAGCTCTTCGGAGCTAACAACCTGTGCAGAGTTAGAGTTTGAGCGTTGAGTTGTTTTGATACCAAAAGCGCTGGTTACCTCAACTTCGGCAAGGGCCTTGCTCGATACTTCGAGGGTAGCGTTTACAGTTGATCCTGTAATTGCTTTCTCAATAGTACCATAGCCAATAAAACCAAATACTAAGACTTTTCCGGTTTCGGGAACTTTGATGGAGTACTTTCCATCGGCACCGGTGATTACACCAAGTGCGGTGCCTTTTACTTTGACACTAACACCGGGGATGGGGCCGCCATCCTCTTTAGCGATAACCGTACCTGTTACTGTACGGCTCTGTGCGAATACATGGGCTATACCAAGCCACAAGAAACACAAACTTACGAGTAGAAGTTTTTTCATTTCGTTAATAAATAAGATCAGTTAATAGTTAATTAATTATAAAAGTAACGTTACGCTTTCAAATAATCAAGCGAAAATTGAAAACAATGTGCGATTCTCACCAAAACTTTTAATTATAGCCTATAACTACATGGAATATAGAGGGTGCTTTTTACTCAAAAATGGCCTTAAATGTCCTTATAAATATGATAGTGGCAATAAAAACAAACCAAAATCATAAAATCAGCAGCAAATCGCCCAATCAATTAAAAAATAAATAAAAATTATATTTTTTTGCATTATTTTAGTACTATGTATTGCATAATACAATCCAAAGCATATATCTTTGTATTATGATTGTAGAGAACACACAAACCCAAATGCGAAAGGGGATATTAGAGTACTGTATACTCTCCATAATATCCAAAGGCGAAACCTACGCATCAGATATAATTGCCGATTTAAAGAAAGCCAGGCTGCTTGTAGTGGAGGGCACACTATACCCCTTATTAACCCGGTTAAAAAATAACGGGCTGCTCAGTTACAACTGGGTCGAATCCACATCGGGGCCACCCAGAAAGTATTACGTGCTATCGCCCGAAGGTCGTGCGGTACTCGAACAGTTGGATACCACCTGGGCCGAACTATCGTTCGCGGTGCAAACTGCGCTCGAAGGGCGTAACCATATTAATCTTACTAAAAAGGATATCTGATAAAGATCAAACCACACTCATCATAAAGAAATCATGAATAAAACTATCATCATCAATATAAACGGAACGGTATTTCATATAGAAGAGGATGCCTATGAGGTACTGAAAAATTATATGACCGATGTTAAGCGCCACTTTGCAGATGCCGAAGACAGCCTTGAGATCACAACCGATATTGAAAACCGCATCGCCGAAATGTTTACCGAGATATTAGCCGCCGAGGCTAAACAGGTAATTGTTACCGCCGATGTAACCAAAGTTATATCGCAAATGGGCACTGTAGAAGATTTTGAAACATCGGCTGCCGACCCGGATAACATCTATACCGCTCATCAAAACTTTACAGGCAACCGCAAACTGTTTCGCGATCCGGATGATCACCTGATAAGCGGTGTGTGTGCCGGCATTGGTAACTACTTTGATATTGATACCGTTTGGGTGCGCCTGGCATTTGGCTTAGCCTTTGTTTTATGGGGCAGCGGCCTGCTGTTATACATTATATTATGGATAATAGTACCCAAGGCCGTAACACGTGCCGATAAAATGGCGATGAAAGGCGAAAAGCTCGATCTGCAAGGCTTTAAAAAGAACTTTGAAGAGGAACTAAAAACCGTTCAGCATTCGGTAAGAAATGCCCACACCGCGGCCAGGCCATTTGTTTACCAGTTCCGCGATTTTATAAGCGACTTTTTCCATCACCTGCGCTTGTTTATAGGCGGAGCAGGCAGGCTTTTCTTAAAATTCTTTGGGGTAGTGATCTTATTAATGTGCCTTGGTTTTATCATTGCATCAATTGTAGGGTTTATTTGCCTGCTGGTTTATGGTAACGATGTTTACCATGTATTCCCGTTCAGCGTACTTAATTACGGTTACAGTAATATATTATATGTAGGCGCTTTTGCCCTGGTGTTTATACCGCTGCTGGCTATTGCCTTATTAACTATAAGGGTGATATTTAACGGTAATGCTTTGGGCCGATCAACCGCTTACACCATGCTTATTATATGGGTTTGTGCGCTAAGCTTAGTTGTTTACTACTCGGCCAAAATAACCGGACAGTTTAGAGATGAGGCCTCATTCAGCCAAACCATCAACATCAAACCAACAAAAAACAATGTTTATCATTTAACATTAAACGATGTTAAATACCTTACCCGCGAAGACAGTCTGCAAATGGACATCAACGGCAAGTTTAACGGCCGCATTATTTTGGATGACCGCCGCGATAACGATATGATGCCCCGCAACGTGAGCATTGATATTGAACGCAGCGATGTTAAACAGGTAGTGTTAGTCGAATCGTTCAGTGCCAAAGGTGCTCAATACGACAGTGCCCTGAAGAACGCCCAAAACTCGATCTACAATTTCTCACAGCGCGATTCGGTTTTAACCTTCGATCGCCGCCTGCTATTACCAAAAGGCAGCCTGTGGCGCGATCAGCAGGTTGAGCTAACCCTTAAAGTACCTTATGGCGTAACCCTGATCATCGACGAAGACCTGGCCAATATGATGAGGCGGGGTATTAACCTATGGGATTGCAAACAGCAAAACCATACTCCAGATGCCCAAACCGCTCCTTTTATCATGACTAACGATGGTTTACAATGCAAAGTTGATACCCTGTCACAAGCTCAAGCTATTATAGAACCGGACGCAAAATAACAGAGATATGAAACACGCTTTAGTTTTTTGTATGATACTCTTCTCACTCAACGGCACGGGCATAGATGCCAGCCTTAAGGATAAGCAAACTTGTAGTTCGGGGATAGCTCCCCGGCTACAGGCTTACTGCCTTAAAAAAGTTAAAAAGGAAAAAATGCGTTGCCAGGCGCAGGCAAACTATTTTAAAACCGCTTTTAACAACTCTTTGCGCTTTATTGATAGCAGCATTTTAAACAGCGTGTTGCCCTGTTTAAAATAAAATTAAAAATTGGTGTAACCAAAGGCACCTAATCTGCATCTTACTACCAAACGCCCGATAAATACAATGAGGTATATCCCCTGCCTCAAGTATTGGGAATAACAAACAAGCTATTAACTAACATTTAAAAAAAGAACGCAATTTCTTTTAAGGGATTTTTATTGACATTTTTTTATCACAACTATGAAACCACTTTACATTAAAATACTCATACTGCTTACCGCCACCGCCTGCCTGGTAGTTACCGCGGCATTGGCACAAACACCTAAACCTGCATACAAGGTATCCGGTTCGGTGATTGACGAAACCGGCAAAGGCGCACCCTTTGCTTCGGTGGCTTTACTAAAAGCGAAGGACTCATCGCTGGTTAAAGGCGCTATCACTAACGATAATGGCGCTTACACTTTCGACCATGTGGCCGGTGGTACCTATATTATACGTACCACCGTGGTTGGCTATACCAAAGGTTACAGTAAACCGGTTAAAGTTAACGCCGAAGCGGCCGAAGTTAACGTACCGGCTATCAAACTTGCGCCAACATCAAAAACCTTAAAAGCGGTTGAGATAAACGCTGCCAAACCGTTGATCGAACGTAAACTCGACCGTATGGTAATGAACGTTGAGAACAGCGTGCTGGCCGCCGGAAACGATGCCATGGAGATATTAGAGCGGGCTCCCGGCGTTACCGTTGATAAAGACGATAACATCAGCGTTAAAGGCAAACAAGGTGTTACCGTAATGATAAACGACAAGCTAACGCACTTGTCATCGGCACAATTGGCTACCCTGCTGCACTCTACCGACGGCAGCACGATTAAATCCATTGAAGTTATCACCAACCCCTCGGCAAAGTACGATGCCGCAGGTACTTCGGGTATCATCAATATTGTGCTAAAAAAGAACAACTCGGTTGGTACTAACGGCACGATAACGGCTACGGGCGGCTATGGTGCCTATCCTAAAGGCAATGCCACGGTTTCTATCAATCATAAAGAAGGCAACCTCAATTTTTATGGCTCATACAATATAGGTAGCAGGCAGAATTCCAACGATATTTATATCGACCGGCTCATCGACACGTCGGGCAAACAAACCTATTTTACACAGCACACATTTCTGCCATCAACCAGGTATAACAACACCTATCGCCTTGGTGTTGATTATGATATGGGCAAAAATAACAGCCTGGGTCTTTTATTCAGTGGTTATTATAATGGCGAAACCGATAACAACCTTAACAAAACCGTTATCGGGTCGGCGCCTGGCCTTACCGATTCGTTGCAAAACACCACGTCGACAATCAGTCAAACCTATCATAACTATGAGTTTGACCTGAACGATAAATACCGCATCGATAGCTTAGGGCAGGACATCAGCTTCGATATTGATTATACTAACTTCACCAACACTAACAACGCCCTGTATAACAACTATTACCTGTTTGCCAACGAATCCCAGCAGCACGCGCCCCTCATCCAGCGCAACCAATCGCCATCAAACATCCAGATCAATACCGAAAAGATTGATTATACCCTGCCATTCCATAAAACCATGAAGTTTGAGGCCGGGCTAAAATCGAGCTATGTTAAAACCGATAACGACCTGCAGGCCCAGGTACAAAACAGCGGTGGTAATTTTGTAAACGATACCACCCGCACTAACCATTTTATCTACAAAGAAACCGTTACCGCAGCTTATGTTAACCTGAGCAGGGTATATAAAAAAACACAGGTACAAATAGGGTTACGGGCCGAGAACACGCATTCCATAGGCAACTCGCTTACCACCAACCAAATTGTCGACAGGCAGTACACCGATCTTTTCCCGAGCGTTTTTATCAATCACAGCCTGTCGGATAATCACGAACTCGGCTTTTCGTACAGCCGCCGTATCGACAGGCCGCAATACGATAACCTTAACCCGTTCCAGTACAATTTAGATCAGTACACTTACGAAAAAGGAAACCCTTTTTTAAACCCACAATACACCAACTCTTTCGAGGTTGATTATACCTACAAACACTCCATCAACGTAAGTTTAAACTATAGCCATACCGACGATGTGATCACCCAGATCATCCTGCCCGACAACGCCCGCAAATCGACCTATCAAACCACGCTCAATCTAAACACACAGGATGTTTACAATATCAACATCAATGTGCCCTATACCTTTACCAAATGGTGGAGCGGCAACGCAAATTTGAACGCCAATTACTTAGTGATCAAGAGCAAGGCTTTGCTTGGCGCCGATCTGGATGCCGGTGCTCCCGCAGCGCAGTTTAGAACAACACAAAGCTTACAGCTGAGTAAAACTTTAAGGGCCGAGATCTCGACCGCCTACCAATCGCCGCAAACCTATGCAGTTTTAAAGCTGAAGGCACAATCGTGGACAGATGCGGGCATCAGCCAGGCGATGTTCAATAAAAAGGCCAATCTTAAGTTTTCGGTAAGCGATGTATTCAACAGCCGCAAAAACGCCGCAACCAGCCTGTATCAAAGTCTCGATTTTGCGTTTCACCAAAAGAACGAAACCCAGGTTGCCCGCTTAACCTTTACCTATAACTTTGGTAACTCAAAAATTAAGGCCCGCCAGCACCAAACCGGTGCCGAAAGCGAAAAAGGCCGGGTAAATACCGGGAACTAACAGCCCCAAATACAACCACGCGTCATTGCGAGGCACGAAGCAATCCCCGACTTACAGAGTCATCAGGGATTGCTTTTTTGCTTTTAGTGCGAAGCCGCCGTTAAATAATCGGCAATATCCAAACCCTGTTGCTTTTGCAGTGGCGTTGCCTTTAGCTCTAACAAGTTCGATACCGTAACATGGGCTATGCCCTTAAGCTGTTTGGCTTTCGCCGACCATAACTCAAAGCCGTTGAGATCGGGAACCAAAAACACCTGCCGCCCTTTTAACACCGCGCAGGTTTGGGTGTTGATGTTGGTGAGACTGCCTGCCGCTATCCAGATAAAGGCGGGATAATACGCGCTGGCGATGATGGCCGTTTTCTCGCTCTCCACAATAGCCACGGGCAGATTATTGTGGTTTAGCAGGTGTTCGCCAAAAAAGCATTGGCGCAAATTGTACGCCTTAAGCTTTAATACCGAGTGTACCCAATTGATATGATTAAAAGGCTGCTTTACCCGTTTGCCGGATGCAGCGTTGTACAGCATAATTTTACCTGTGCGAATGTTGCCTTTAATATCTATCTGCCAAAACACCACCGCACCCGGCCAGTGCTTTGCCGTACCAATGCAATAACGCTTGATCAGTCCTTCGGCTACAGCCACACCAAACAAACGGGTTAAGTGGTGCACAAAGTTGTTTTGGTGATAGTGCGATAGGCTGCGTTTGAATAGGTTGTATGGTATGGTATCGGTTTTCAGTTCTCTGTTGTCAGTTTTCGGTTTCTGACGAACAACTGGCAACTGATAACCAACAACCGACAACCCATTCTCAGCAAACCATTGTTTAGGCGTGTAATGGTAGCCGCATTTATCCAGCCTGTCGCATTTACCTACTGCCGGGTTTAGCGGTTCGCCGGTTTGGGTGTCGATGTATAAGGTAAAGGTTTTGCGCCGGTGGCGGCATGCCGGGCAATGGTAGCGGCTGCGCATACCCTGGTAGCGCTGTAATTGGTATTGATGCATGGGATTGGAAAGTTTTGGAAACCTTGGAAACTTTGGAAACCTTGTAAAAGTAAGTTGCCAGGGTTGCCAGGCTTTACAGCGTTTACAGTTTTTTGAGCAGTTTGCCTACTGTGGTGTGCGATATGCCCAACTCCCGGCCAATTTCGCGTGTGGTTAGGCCATCGGCATTTAGCTTTGCTATCTTTTGCAGCGTTTCGCTGTTATCCTTTTCTGTCGGCTCTTTTAAATGCTCGCGTTCGGTGCCGAAGCCGGTCATTTCAAAGCGTACAAAGTTTTTGGGTTTGGCTATCTGGCACAGTAAGATGTTATCGGCGCCGTACATCTGCTCGGTATTGCGCTGTTTGATCTGTTTCAGATAGCGCAGGTTTTTGTCTTTACAGCTTTCGCCGATGGCAAAGGCGCTGTCGCAAAAGTTAATGAGCATCTTACTTCCTGACAGGTCGTTACGGCTGATGGGTTTGCTCAGATCGCGCTTGGGGGTGTGGGCAAGCACCAGCATACTCAGGTCGTACTTGTTTTTTAGGGCTTTTAGTCGTTTCATCAACGGCAGGGCATCTTTAGCCTTTTCGGTTTCGTTTTTTAGGTAGGTCAGGTTATCGATGATGAGCACCTTGGCCTGCTTTTCAACCAGGGTACGCTCCAGGCAATCGGTCAGGTAATCTTCGTAGGGCTGGCCGTCGGGTGGGATAACATCGTGGTTAAACTCCACCCGCAAAAAGTTTTCGTCGAACTCGAAGTGGGCGCATTTGTTAACCGAGTAGCGTACCTCGAACTGCTTATCCGTTAGCTCAAAATCGAAGTACAATACCGGCTGCGCGCCTGGCTGCATCGGGAAACCGGGGATGGCCTTACCGCTGGCAATGCTTTGGCCAATTTGTACCGCCAGTATGCTTTTACCCAGGTTGGTATCGGCAAACAGGATGCAGATCTCGCTATCGAACCAAAACTCGGCAAAAAGCATTTGCTGGATGGGGCGGTTTTTGGCCTGCTCCATCCAGTGGTTGGCGGTTTTAACAATAAACAGGCTATCGCCACCGGTTTGGTTGGCGGTGCTTAGCAAGGAGCTAAGGTGAGCTGTAATATCATCGGGGGTGATGTTGTGCAGCCCTTGGTTTGAGAGAGGGTTTTGATTTGTCATTATTTTATTACTTTAATGACAAATGTAATTTATTACTTTCAATAATTAAAGTAAAAATATAATTTATTTTTACTTTATAGTGTTTTTGTTTCAGGATAGAAAGAAAACAGGATTTTGGAAAGGGTGGAAACTTTGGAAACCTTGTAAAGTAGGTTTACAGGGTTGCCAAGGTTTACAGAGTTTACAACGGGCAAGCCTCACCCACATGTCATTGCGAGCGATAGCGTGGCAA
>Ga0209862_1000657_pt1 | contig 12069 bp, 7 predicted proteins | sample OrgsoiDNA_201061_FD_185809 | JGI IMG/M metagenome (GOLD analysis project Ga0209862, IMG submission 185809) | Permafrost soil microbial communities from the Arctic, to analyse light accelerated degradation of dissolved organic matter (DOM) -... | ecosystem: Environmental > Terrestrial > Soil >... | reverse complement strand
CCCGAGATCACTTCGCGGTCTTCGACCACGTTCTCGCTCCATGGCTTGGCTTCGACGAAGTTGGCGCCGGCCGCCACCAGGCCGTCCTGCGGGAACAGCTTCATGTGGCCGCCGCCCAGGAAGCCTTTGGCCTGCTCTTCCTCCTCGTCGGTGAAGGCGGTGACTTTATAGCCCTTGTAGATCCAGTTGGCCGGCGCGGCCGGATGCTTGCCCGACTCCAGCGCGGTCACGAAACCGTTCGCATCCGGCACCGCCGACACCATCGCGATGGTGCCGTGGCAGGTGAAGCCGGTGACCTTGGCGTTATCATGGAAATAAGTCAGCAGCTGGCCCAGCTCCTTGTTCTTCAACAGGTCCTGCATCGGGATATGGCCGCCCGGCACGAACACGGCGTCGAACTTGTCGTAGCCGATTTTCTTCACTTGCGCGTAGCTGATCGCCGGCGTGCCCGTCTTCGACGTCAGTTTCAGCGTGGCCAGCAGCGCCAGGCTTTCCTGACGCGCTTTTTCATTGCCGCCCCAGAAATTCACATCATTCGATTTCTGGTCCGCCGTCGGCGCCTTGCCGCTCGGCGTGGCGAAGACCACGGTCTGGCCGGCCTGCACGAAAGCCTGCACCGGCTCCATCAACTCGTTCAGGAAGAAGCCGGTTTGCATGACTTTGCCGTCTTTCAGGTTCAATTGATCCTGGTCCGACAGCACGACCAGCACCGTGCCGGCGTTGGCGAAATGGGCGGCGGCGGTCAGCAGGCCGGCGATGAGGGGTTTTTTCATGGGATGCTCCAGTGGGTGATTGAGTGCAGCCATCTTATTGCCCCATAAGCTGGCGATAAATCCCCTCAGCTGGATTTCACTTGTTACACTGCGTAATGTATCGGCGTAATAAAAAGCCCGTCGCTGGGACGGGCTTGGGTTTGATCTTGACAGCGGCGTTACAGGATCGTCGCCAGCGCGCACTGTCGGTAATGCGACGCGGCCTCCTCCGGCTGCTGCAAGGCGTCGTGCATCTGCGCCAGCTTCAAGTGGGCTTCGCGCACCATGCGCGCGTCGCTGGCGTCGGACAGCGCCTGCTCCAGATAGCGCTGCGCCTTGCCCCACAGCTTCTGCTTCAGGCACAGCGAACCGAGTGTCAGCGCCAGTTCGGCGTCGGTCGGACGCGCGTTGATCCAGCCCTCGCAATGCTCGATCTGCGCCAGCAGCGCCGGCGAACCGGCCGGCGCCGCCGCCTCGCGGTAGGCGCGCACGACCCGCTCGTCCCAGCTCGCGGCCAAGGCTTCCTCGGCCACCAGGCGCGCCTCGTCGTGCAGGCCGCGCTCGTTCAGCGCGGTGGCCGCGCGGCTGGCCACGAAGGGCTTGATGCGGTCCACCGTCGGCACCGTCGACCAGACGCGCTGCAACGATTCCGCGTCGTGCGCCGGGTCGGACAGCAGGTCGTCATAGGCCAGCTCGCGCAAACGCGACGACAGCGCCGGATGCAGCGCGCGGTGCTTGTCGAGCGAGCGCACCAGACGCAGCACTTCCGGCCAGTTCTTGGCCTGCTGCTGCGCCTTGAGCGACCACTGCAGCGCATGGATGTGGCGCGTGCCGCTGGCGTTCAGTTCACGCACCGCTTCCAGCGCCGCTTCCGGCTGATGGTCGTCGACCAGCAATTCGGTCATCGTCATCAGGCGCGCGGTCTTCATCGATGGATCGTTGCGCAGCTCGAACAACCAGTTGTCGCGCCGGTCGGTCTGACGCATGCGGTGCGCGGCGCGGGCGCCGATCAGCGCGGCCACGCCGGCGTTTTCCGGCAGGTCGGCGGCGCGCAGCGCGGCTTTTTCGGCATGGCCGAAGCGGCCTTCGAACAGCGCCTTCAAGGCGTCGCGCAAGCCCTTGTTGCCGTCGCGCTCGCGCTTGCGCAAGCGGTAGGCGGCGACCCGGCCCGGCATCTTGATGGTCGCGCGGAAGGCGCGGATCGCCAGGTACAGCACGGCGAACAGCGCCACCTCGATGACGACGAAGAAATTGAGCGACAGGTCGATCCGGTGCGGCGGGTAGAACAGCACCACGTTGCCCGGATTGAAGCGCGCCGTCACGGCGATGCCGATGGCCGCGGCCATCAAGGCGAGTAACCAGAGGAATAAGCGCATGGTTATGGTTTCGCCTTGTAGTTACGGACCGCGTTCAGGCTGTCCGACAAGGTCGGCATTTCTATCGCCAGATTGCTGGCCTGGACCTGGCGCAGCAGCGCCTGCACGCTCTGGGTCTGCTTGGCGCGCGCGTCGAAATACTTGGCCAGCGCGTCCTGCGAGGCGATCAGGTCGTCGCGGAAGGCCGTCTCATTGCGCGACAGCAGCGCCATGCGCGCGTTGAGCAAGCGCAGCTTGACGTTCTCGCGCATGAAGTAAGCCTGGCTCGGCGACAGCATCAGCGCGTCCGGCGTGTCGACGGTGCGCACCCGGATCAGCTGGCGCACGTCGCTCCACATATCGCCGCTCCACTCGTTCCACGCGCCCTGCAATTTTTGCAGCCACGGCGTCGGCGCCGGCGGTCCGACCAGCGCGGGCGCGCCGGCCCTGGCCTTGACGATTTTCTTCTCGGCCGCCGCAGGCGCCACCAGCGGCGCCGGCGCCGGCAGCGTCGCGTCCGACAACAGCGGCAGGCTGTCGATCTGCGCGATCACGCTGTCGATGCGCAGCGCCACGCCGGTCGAATCGACGCTCGGCAAGGCTTTCAGTTTTTCCGTGTCCTTGGCGATGGCACGGCGTATCGTGATGAACTGCGGCTTGTCCGAGCGCGACAGGCTGCGGTCGGCGTTTTCCAGCGCGATCAGCGCGCCCGGCACGTTGCCTGCCAGTTGCAGCTGCTGGCTGGCGGTCGACAGCACTTGCTCGATTTCCGTCAGCGCCCATTCGTCGCGGTTCTTCGACAGGTCCTGGTACAGCTGCTCCAGCGCCAGTTGCTGGCTCTGCGCCTCGACCTGCTTGCCTTCGAGCTGGCTGACCTTGGCCTGCAATTCCTTGCTGGTCTCCTGCACCGAGCGCGCCATCGAGCCGGTCTCGGCGTTCGATGCGTCGTTCTGTTGCAGGCGGTGCGCCATGTCCTCGCGCAGATTGCGCAGGTGGTTGTGGGTCGACCACGATTCGGCCGCCAGCAAGATGGCGACGGTGGCGATGGCGATCACCAGCGGCTGCTGGACGATGGCGCCCAAGCTCGGGCTTGGGCTGGTCTGCGCGGGCGGCGTCTCGGCGGCGGGGCCGGCGGACGGGGCGACTGGGTCTGGTAAGGTAGGCAATTCGTTCATGGGTGTGATTGTAACGCGGCCAGCAGGCGTTCGTCGCCTGATCCGGTGAGCGTCAGACGGGTAAAACCGAATTGTTTCGCCGTTTCGGCGATCCGGGCGTGGGGAACGATCAAATGTTGACGTTGCATTTTTGCAACAGTTGTATCGTGTATATGTTGTTGCGCTGCGGCGCCAGCCTCCCGGCAAGCCAGCTCCTCCAATAGCAGCATGAGGCCGCGCAACGCTTCCGAGCTGGTGACGATCCAGTCGTTTTGCTGCGCCAGCAAACGCTGCAAGGTGGCGCTCAAGGCCGGCGTCAGCGCCGGCACGTCGCGCCGGTAGGCCGCCACCACGGTGACGTCGGCGCCGGCCGCGCGCAGGCCATCTGCCATCAACTCCCGGCCGCTTTCACCACGCACGATCAGCACGCGGCGGCCGCGCAGCGCAGCCAGGTCCAGCGTTTGCAGCAGGTGTTCGGAATCGCTGTGGGCGCTGTCGGCCGGGCTGACGATGTGGGCGTTGGCCGGCGTGACGCCGTGCGCGGCCAGCGCCGCGCGGCTGCCCTCGCCCAGCACGGCCAGCGTCACGCCGGCCGGCCATTGCGCGATGTGGGCGAAGGCGGCGTCGATGGCGTTGGGCGAGACAAAGGCCACCAGCGCGTAATAAGGCGTTACAAGCGTCGCGGGTGTTGCGGCCGTGGCGGGTGGTACGGCCGTGGCGGCCGCTGCGGATGTAGTGGCTGCTGCGGCGCTGGCGAGCGTCGCGGGCGCGGTCAGCTTGGCCAGCGCCGCCAGCAGCGGCGCCGTGTCGGCCAGCGCATGGATTTCCAGCAGCGGCAGCAGCTCGACCGTGCGGCCGAGCGCCGCCACGCGTTCGGCCAGCGGCCGCGCCTGCGCGAGGGGACGGGTGATGACGACGGCGCCGGTCATCCGCGGATCAGGCGTCCGCAGCGGGCGTGCCGGCGGCCAGCTCGGCCGAACGGGCGGCGTCGTCGGCCTGCGCCGCGTCGCTCAGGCAGGCCGCCAGGATGGCCACCGCGTCCTGTGCGCGCAGCAGTTCCGCCACTTGCAGGCCCAGCGCCTCGGCCTCGATGGCCGGCCCGCGCGCCTCCGCGCTGATCATGCGCTGGCCGTCCGGCGTGGCCACCATGGCGCGCAGATGCATCTGCCCGCCTTCTATCGTCGCATAGGACGCCAGCGGAATCTGGCAGCTGCCGCCAAACACTTGCGACACCTTGCGCTCGGCGATCGATACCAGCGCGCTGGGCGCGTGGTGCAGCGGCGCCAACAAGGCGGCCAGGTCGACGCCGTCGGCGCGTTCCGGCACTTCCAGCGCCAGCGTGCCCTGCCCCGGCGCCGGCAAGCTGCTGTCCGGGTCCAGCAAGGCGCGGATGCGCGCGGCCAGGCCCAGCCGCTTGAGTCCGGCGGCGGCCAGGATGATGGCCGCGTATTCGCCGCGATCGAGCTTGCCCAGGCGGGTGTCGAGGTTGCCGCGCAGCGGCTTGATGACCAGCTGCGGATAACGCGCCGCGATCAGCGCCTGGCGGCGCAGGCTGCTGGTGCCGACGACGGCGCCGGCCGGCAAGGCGTCGAGCGAGGCGTAATCGTTGGAGACGAAGGCGTCGCGCGCATCCTCGCGCTCCAGCACGGCCGCCATGACGAAACCTTGCGGCAGCTCCATCGGCATATCCTTCAGGCAGTGCACGGCCAGGTCGGCGCGGCCCTCGGCCATCGCCACCTCCAGTTCCTTGACGAACAAGCCCTTGCCGCCGACCTTGGACAAGGTGCGGTCGAGGATTTGATCGCCGCGCGTCGTCATTCCCAGAATCGTCACCTCGCACTGAGGATATAATAAAGTCAAGCGCGCGCGGACGTGCTCGGCTTGCCACAGGGCGAGGCGGCTTTCGCGCGAGGCGATCACCAGTCTGGACGGGACAGTCACTGCCAATTCGGATGTTTTCAAAACCAGTTCTTTCGCTGTTGCGGACGCTCACCGGCGTTGGCCAGTTACTGCGCATGTTTAAGATCACAAATTTTATCATGCGCGCCACCTCGCAGAACCGGCCATAAGCCATAGCACCGACCTTCACCATTTTTTGCGGCTTATCTCATCACATGGCAAAACAATCTAGTGCAATGAACGAAACAAGGGCTGAACCAGCGAGCGCGGACGCGCTGCAAGACAAGGACGCGCCGCTCAAGGAAGACATCCGCCTGCTCGGCCGCCTGCTCGGCGACGTGCTGCGCGACCAGGAGGGCGAGGAAGTCTACGCCGTCGTCGAAACCATCCGCCAGACGGCGGTGCGCTTCCGCCGCGAGGCCGACGCCGGCGCCGCCAAGGAACTCGACGGCATGCTCAAGATCCTCACCCGCGAGCAGACCATTTCCGTGGTGCGCGCGTTCTCCTATTTTTCGCACCTGGCCAACATCGCCGAGGACCAGCACCACATCCGCCGCCGCCGCGCCCACTTGCTGGCCGGCTCGCGGCCGCAGCAGGGCAGCGTCAGCTACGCGCTGTGCAAGCTGAAGGACGCCGGCGTCGACAAGGACACCGTCGCCACCTTCTTCCAGGACGCGCTGATCTCGCCCGTGCTGACGGCCCATCCGACCGAGGTGCAGCGCAAGTCCATCCTCGACGCCGAGCACGACATCGCACGCCTGCTGGCCGAACGCGACCTGCCGCTGACGCCGAAAGAGCGCGCCGCCAATATGCACCTGCTGCGCGCCCGCGTGGCCACGCTGTGGCAGACGCGCATGCTGCGCTACTCCAAGCTGACGGTGGCCGACGAAATTGAAAACGCGCTGTCCTACTACCGCATCACCTTCCTGCGCGAGCTGCCCGGCCTGTACGACGACATCGCCGACGACATCGCCACCCACTACGGCGAGGCCAGCGAGACCAGCACCGCCGCGCCCTACGTGCAGATGGGCAGCTGGATAGGCGGCGACCGCGACGGCAACCCCAACGTCAACGCCGGCACCATGCGCCACGCGCTGGAACGCCACGCCACCACCATCATCGACTTCTATCTGGAAGAGACGCACACGCTGGGCGCCGAACTGTCGATCTCCACGCTGATGATCGCCTGCAGCCCGGCGCTGAGGGCGCTGGCCGACGCCTCGCCCGACACCTCCGACCACCGCAGCGACGAGCCCTACCGGCGCGCCCTGATCGGCGTCTACGCGCGCCTGGCCAGCACCGCGCGCGCGCTCGGCGCCACCAACATCCTGCGCAAGGAAGTCGGCCACGCCGAGCCCTATCCCTGCGCCGCCGACTTCGCCGCCGACCTGCAAGTGCTGATCGACTCGCTGCAAGCGAACCATGGCGCGATGCTGGTCCAGCCGCGCCTGTCGACCCTGAAGCGCGCGGCCGACATCTTCGGCTTCCACCTGGCCTCGCTCGACATGCGCCAGAGCTCCGACGTCCACGAGCGCGTGCTGGCCGAGCTGTTCGGCCAGGCCGGCGCGCAGGCCGATTACGCCGCGCTGGACGAAGACGCCAAGGTCGCGCTGCTGCTGTCCGAGCTGGCCCAGCCGCGCCTGTTGTACTCGCCCTACATCGGCTACTCGGCCGAGACGGATTCCGAGCTGGGCGTGCTGCGCGCGGCGCGCGACATCCGCGCCCGCTACGGCGCGCGGGCGATCCGCAACTACATCATCTCGCACACCGAGACCGTCTCCGACCTGCTCGAAGTGCTGCTGCTGCAAAAGGAAATGGGCTTGCTGCGCGTGGCCGCCGACCACGCCGACGCGGAACTGGACCTGATGGTCATCCCGCTGTTCGAAACCATCCCCGACCTGCAACGCGCGGCCGGCATCATGCAGACCGCGATGGCGATTCCGTTATTCAAAACGCTGATCGCAAAGCAGGGCCAGATCCAGGAAGTCATGCTCGGCTATTCCGACTCGAACAAGGACGGCGGCTTCCTGACCTCGAACTGGGAACTGTACAAGGCCGAGACCCACCTGGTGACCGTGTTCGCGCAGGCCGGCGTCAAGCTGCGCCTGTTCCACGGCCGCGGCGGCACCGTCGGCCGCGGCGGCGGACCGAGCTACGAAGCCATCCTGGCCCAGCCGCAAGGCACGGTCAACGGCCAGATCCGCCTGACCGAACAGGGCGAAATCATCGCCTCGAAGTTCTCCAACAAGGACATCGGCCGGCGCAACCTGGAACTGCTGGTGGCCGCGACCCTGGAAGCGAGCCTGATGCCAGCCTCCGGCGACGACGGCCACCGGCAGCAGCTGGCCGGCTTCGAGAGCGTGATGGCCGACATCTCCGACCGCGCCTACGCGGCCTACCGCAACCTGGTCTACGAGACGCCCGGCTTCACCGACTACTTCTTCGCCGCCACGCCGATCGCCGAGATCGCCGAGCTGAACCTTGGTTCGCGCCCGGCCTCGCGCAAGTCGACCAAGCGCATCGAGGACTTGCGGGCGATACCGTGGGGCTTCTCGTGGGGCCAGTGCCGCTTGCTGCTGCCGGGCTGGTACGGCTTCGGCAGCGCCATCGGCGCGTGGATAGACGCCGGTCCGCGCGCGGAACGCCTGCAGCAGCTGCAAGCGATGTATCAAGAGTGGCCGTTCTTCGCCACGCTGTTGTCGAATATGGACATGGTGCTGGCCAAGACCGACCTGGCCATCGCCTCGCGCTACGCCGAGCTGGTGGCCGACAAGGAACTGCGCGAACGCATCTTCAAGCGCATCACCGACGAGCACGCGACCACCTTGTCCATCCTGCAAAGCATCACCGGCGCCACCGAGCGGCTGGCCGGCAACCCGCTGCTGGCGCGCTCGATCCAGAACCGCTTCGCCTACCTCGACCCGCTGAACCACTTGCAGGTCGAGCTGATCAAGCGCCACCGCGCGCTATCGATAGCACCGGCCAAGACCGACGAGCGGGTCCACCGCGGCATCCACCTGTCGATCAACGGCGTCGCCGCCGGCCTGCGCAATACCGGCTAAACAGCGAGACGCCCCAGCAAAGCGGAAGCGGCCACGACGGCGCTTCCGCTTTTTTCGTCGACTTGGAATGCAAATTAAATTATCGTAAAGGAAAGAAAAAATAGCATTGTTCCTTTACAATACGCCGCATAAGACGGGCCGGCCCATCCGGTTCCAGCCTCTCCCGATTTGCGGAACCGTGCCGATGACAACCTGGTCGATCAAAAATCTCAGCCTGGCGGCCATCGCCATCCTGCTGCCCGTGCTGGGCGGACTGGCCGTGCTGGCCTGGCAACAGGACCATGGCGGCGGACCAGCGCCGCACTACGCACACCTGTCGCTGCTGCTGGCCGGCGTCGTCGCCGCGCTGCTGACCAAGGTCTATATCCTGTATCTGCTGCAGCGCCGCTCCGGCAAGCTGCTGGCCCACAGCGAACGACGCTACCGCCAGATCGTCGAGACGGCGCTCGAAGGCATCTGGCTGGCCGACGCCGACGGCCGCATCCGCTACGCCAATGTGCGCTCGGCCGAGATGGTCGGCTACCTGCCGGCCGAACTGCTGGGCCGCCACGTCAACGACTTCATCGACGCGCCGCCCGGTCACATCCGCTGCGACATCTACGAGCATCCCGAGCAAGACATCCGCCAGCTGCGCGACCTGCGCTACCGCACCCGCGACGGCCTGCCCGGCTGGGCGCTGGTGCGCAGCCAAACGCTGCGCGACGACGACGGCCGCTTCGCCGGCGCGCTGGTGATGGTGTCCGACATCACCGCCCGCAAGCTCGGCGAACAGGCGCTGGCGCAGGCGCACGCCGAGCTGGAGCTGCGCATCGCGGAGCGCACGGCCGAACTGGAAACGGCCGTGGCCCGGCTGCGCGCCGAGATCGCCGTGCGCCGCGCCGCCGAGCAGGCGCGCGCCAACAGCGACAGCCGCCTGCATGAAATCATCTCGATGATGCCGCTGTCGCTGTTCATCAAGGACGGCGACTCGCGCATCATCCTGATGAACGAGGCCTGCGAGGATAGCTGGGGCGTGCGCTTCGACAGCGTGTTCGGCCAGCGCAGCGGGGGCGAACTGCCGCCCGAACAACTGGCCGAATTCCTGGCCAACGACCGCGCCGCCTTCGCCCGCCGCGAACTGGTCGTCAGCGAAGAAACCGTGTGGAATGTGCGGCGCCAGCAAAGCCGCCACATGCGCACCTTTAAAAAGCCGGTGTTCGACGCCGACGGCCGGCCGCAAATGCTGATCTGCATGAGCGTCGACATCTCCGAGAGCAAGCTGGCCGAGGCGGCGCTACAGCAGTCGCTGCAACAGCTGCGCGCGCTGTCCGACCACCACCACGCCATCAAGGCCGAGGACCGGCGCCGCATCGCGCTCGACATCCACGACGAACTGGGACAAAACCTGATGGCGCTGAAGATCGACGTCAGCCTGCTGCACGCGCGCACCCGCGCCGCCCATCCGCGCCTGCACGCGCGCACCGCCGGCGTGCTCGACACGCTGGACGCGACCATCGATTCGGCGCGCGCCATCATCAACGAGCTGCATCCCACGGCGCTGGCGCTGGGCCTGCACGCGGCCGTCGAATGGCTGATGCAGCAGATCGAGCGGCGCAACGGCCTGCGCTGCCGGCTCGACGTCATCGACGCCAGTGCCGAAGCGCTGCTCGATGCGCGCCAGACGGCCGCCATCTTCCGCGTCGTGCAACAGGCCTTGAGCAATGTGAGGGTCTACGCCGGCGCGACGACGGTGCGGCTGTCGCTGAACCTGCACCCGCAGCGGCTGATCATCGTCGTCAACGACGATGGCGCCGGCCCCGCGAACGACGCGCTGCTGCGTGCGGCGGCGTTCAGCCACAACGCCGTCAAGGAGCGCGTGGCGGCCATGGGCGGCGAGCTGGTCGACGCGCGCCGCCAGGGCGGCGGCGGCTCGCTGTCTATCATGCTGCCTGCCGTGGCCGCGCTGCCCAGGCAGGCGCTGCCGTGCGACGCCTGAGCCGAGCTCCCGATCCGGCGCCTGCCCATATTCGCGTTGCCGGCCTCGGCTGGATGGGATACCATCATCCGCGCCACCTACACCGCAGCGGCGAATTTTGAATGTCATTTCACAGCTCAATAACAGGACATGCCATGAACAAACGTCACGCATTGATCGCCGCAGCGCTTGCTGTTTTGAGTGTCAGCGAAACGGCCCTGGCCGCCGACACCGAAAAGGAGAAATGTTTTGGAATCGCCAAAGCCGGGCAAAATGACTGCGCCAGCGTGATGGGCACCCATTCCTGCGCCGGCCAGGCGAAAAAGGATATGGACCCGAGCGAATGGAAATATACGGTCAAGGGCGGCTGCGCCAAAGCCGGCGGCACCACCGCCATGCCACCGGGCGCGAAATAATACGTACCGGACGGCCCGGCTAGCGGCGCGCAGTCACGCTAGCCGCGGCCGGCAACAGCGCAGCGTGCTGCCTGGCCACCGCCCAAGGCAGCGCGATCAGACCAGGCGCCGGCCGTTCAGGCGCGCCGTGCAGACCACCTCCGCGCTAGTAATACACCATCTCCTTGAAGTCGCTCAGGATGCTCTGGAGTTTAGACTTCGAATCGCTGCCATCCGGCACCAGATCCTTGTTCCTCAACCTACGGTAATTCTGGCTTTGGGCTTGCAGCGTGAGCAGGGCCTCGTCGATGACCGGCGGGATCGACTGCAAGCGGACAAACTCGTTGACCGTGCCGGAGAGCCGGTGCGGCGTCGCACCCGATTTGGCGGCGTCCGCGTCGGCCCCGCTGTCCGGCGGGCGCCGCACGGTCATCATCGTGATGATCTGCAGATGGGAATCGGTTTTCGCGGAATTCTTGAACAGATATTGCAGCACGGGGATATCTTGCAGTATCGGCGTGCCCGATTCGGCCAAGGTGTTTTGCTGGGCGATCAAACCACTGACGACCAAGGTTTCGCCGAACCTGAGCTTGGAACTGGCGCTGATCGAGTTGCGCGACTGCTGCAGCAAGACCGACGAACCCAGCGGCACCAGGTCGGTTTCCAGAAACGAGCGCGTGGCGCGCATCGACACCAGCAGGTTGTCGTTGTCGATGAAGGTGGGCGTGACCGTCAGGCTGACACCGACCGGCTTGTCGACGATGGTGCTGGTGCCGCCGCCGACACCGGCGATGCCCAGGGTGATTGTCGCGCCGCTGAAGAACACCGCCGGCACGCGATCGATGGCGGCCAGGGTCGGCCGCGCCAGCACTTCGTCGCGCGTATAGGCCGCGTTGGCGATATTCAGGGAATAGCGCAGCACGTCGATGGCATTGTCGACGCCGTTCGACAGCACGAAATTGTTGGTGTTCGTCGTGGTGCTGGCATTGGTGTTGCCCGCCGTGGTGGTGCGCGCCCTCTGCAGCGTGAAGATGCCGGTCAGTCCGTTCAACAGGTTGATCCCCAGGTTTTTCCCCTTGGTCTCCTCGGTCTGGATGATCGTCACCTCGATGAGCGCGGTCCTCGGCGTCTCTCCGGGACAGGGCGCCGGCAAGGGCGGCAGCGTGATGTTTTCGTCGGAGGCGCCGGCGCCCGCATTGACCACCGCGCGCGAGGGAATGGCCGGCGCCGTGTCGCAACGGAACCATTTGGGCACTTGCGCCGCGTCGCCGGCGGCGGCCGGTGCGGCCGGCTTGACATCGGACTTGGCAGCGCCCGGCGCGACGGCCGGCGTCGCCACGGCCGGCGCGACCGCCCCCGCGCCGCCGGCCGGGCTGGCGCCGTCGAAGCGCGCGGGCTGCATCGCCAGCAACTGGTCGACGCGCGTGCGCAAATAAGTGGCGTCGGCGTGCTCGCCGGTCGAGCGGGTGTAATCGGCGCTCCAGGCGCGGGCAGCTTG
>Ga0209862_1000656_pt1 | contig 12070 bp, 9 predicted proteins | sample OrgsoiDNA_201061_FD_185809 | JGI IMG/M metagenome (GOLD analysis project Ga0209862, IMG submission 185809) | Permafrost soil microbial communities from the Arctic, to analyse light accelerated degradation of dissolved organic matter (DOM) -... | ecosystem: Environmental > Terrestrial > Soil >... | reverse complement strand
AACCATGATCCGGTCGCTTTGCTGGCTCATGTAGCTGGCGATGCGTTTGAGCTGGCGCGGCAGGCTTTCGTATTCGTTGGTGATCAGCTGCAGCAAACGCTCGGCATTGATCGGGGGGCTGGGGAGGTCGCTCTCAGGCGTGCTCTCGGTGGTAGCCGGCTGATCGGTGCGGGACATAAAGGATCCTTCTGGCTTGTTCTTATAGGAATGACGAAAAGGTCATCCCCTGACAATAGGTTGGCTGTGCGCAGTCTACAGGGTAGGCCGGAATAAAATCTTGAGCTTGCCGATCGACAGACACTTGCTGAAACGATGCACTGTGTCTGGAGCGCTCGTTCAGAGTTTATTGGAAAAAATATTCCACGTAAAAAATATATAGAATAAATATTGATTATTCAGTCCGAGACGTTTTAGTCTGCATCCACCAAGAGTGTTCGGCACGGCCATCGTCCCGAACGCAGGCTGATAAAAATAACAGGAGCCAGCATGGGCCAGACTCGTTTTGCCAGTGGGCGTCAATTGGATCTGATTTGCCTGGGGCGCCTTGGCGTCGACCTTTATGCGCAGCAAGTCGGGGCGCGGTTGGAGGACGTTTCAAGCTTCGCCAAATACCTCGGTGGATCGTCCGCCAACATCGCTTTTGGCACCGCGCGCCTGGGCCTCAAGTCGGCGATGTTGAGCCGGGTAGGGGACGACCACATGGGCCGCTTCCTGCTCGAATCCCTGGCCCGCGAAGGTTGTGACGTCAGCGGCATCAAGGTCGATCCGGAACGCCTGACCGCCATGGTCCTGCTCGGTCTCAAGGACCGCGAAACCTTCCCTTTAGTCTTCTACCGCGAAAACTGCGCCGACATGGCGCTGCGGGCCGAAGACATCAGCGAAGCCTTTATTGCCTCCAGCAAAGCCTTGCTGATCACCGGCACCCATTTCTCCACTGACGGCGTCTACAAGGCGAGCATTCAGGCGCTGGATTACGCCGAGAAGCACAACGTCAAACGTATTCTGGACATCGACTACCGCCCGGTGCTCTGGGGCCTGGCCGGTAAGGCCGACGGCGAAACCCGTTTTGTCGCCGATCAGAACGTCAGCCAGCACGTGCAGAAAATCCTCCCGCGTTTCGACTTGATCGTCGGCACTGAAGAAGAGTTTCTGATTGCCGGCGGCTCCGAGGATTTGCTCACCGCGCTGCGCAATGTGCGGCGTCTGAGCGCCGCGACCTTGGTGGTCAAACTCGGCCCGCAAGGTTGCACGGTGATTCACGGGGTGATTCCGGTGCGTCTCGAAGACGGCGCGATCTATCCCGGTGTTCGTGTCGAAGTGCTGAATGTGTTGGGTGCCGGCGATGCCTTTATGTCGGGCTTCCTCGCCGGTTGGCTCGAAGACGCCAGCGACGAGCGCTGCTGCCAGTTGGCCAATGCTTGCGGTGGTCTGGTGGTGTCGCGCCATGCCTGCGCCCCGGCGATGCCGACCCGCGCTGAACTCGATTACCTGTTCAACAGCCCGGTGCCGATCACCCGGCCGGATCAGGACGCGACGCTGCAACGCCTGCATCAGGTCAGCGTGCCGCGCAAACAGTGGAAGCAATTGTTCATCTTCGCCTTCGATCATCGCGGGCAACTGGTGGAACTGGCGCACAAGGGCGGTCGCGACTTGAGTGCGATCTGCGAACTGAAACAACTCTTTATTAAAGCGGTGGAGCGGGTTGAAGCCGATTTACAAAAGCAGGGCATAGAGGCCGACGTCGGGCTGCTGGCCGATCAACGCTTTGGCCAGGACTCGCTGAACGCCGCTACCGGTCGTGGCTGGTGGGTGGCGCGGCCGGTGGAAGTCCAGGGTTCACGGCCGCTGGCGTTCGAGCACGGGCGCTCCATCGGCAGCAACCTGATTGCCTGGCCGCAAGAACAAATCATCAAGTGCCTGGTGCAATTTCACCCGGACGACGAGCCGCTGTTGCGGCTGGAACAGGAAGCGCAGATCAAGGGTTTGTATCAGGCGTCTCAGGTCAGCGGTCACGAACTGCTGCTGGAAATCATCCCGCCCAAGGATCACCCCTCGACGCACCCGGACGTGCTCTATCGCGCGCTGAAACGCCTCTACAACCTGGGCATCTATCCGGCGTGGTGGAAGATCGAAGCGCAAAGTGCCGAGGAATGGAAACAGCTCGACGAACTGATCCAGGAGCGCGACCCGTACTGCCGTGGCGTCGTGTTGCTGGGCCTGAATGCCCCGGCGGCGGCCTTGGCCGAAGGCTTTCAACAAGCCAGCCAGAGCCAGACCTGTCGCGGGTTTGCCGTGGGCCGAACCATCTTCCAGGAGCCGAGCCGCGCGTGGATGGCCGGTGAAATCGACGATGAAACGCTGATCCGCCAGGTGCAGGGCACGTTTGTCGAACTGATCGACGCCTGGCGCACAGCACGGGCCTGAAGAAACACCGCAAAACCAATGTGGGAGCGGGCTTGCTCGCGAAGAGGCCGGCACATTCAACATCAATGTTGCCTGACCCACCGCCTTCGCGAGCAAGCCCGCTCCCACAGGGGATTAGCGTCGGTCTTACTGATTTGTAAAAACAATAATAGGTGCAGCCATGCCCGCTATCCGAATTGGCATCAACCCGATCTCCTGGAGCAACGACGACCTGCCGTCCCTCGGTGGCGAGACGCCGCTGAGCACCGCGTTGAGCGAAGGCAAAGAGATCGGCTACGAAGGTTTCGAACTCAACGGTAAATTTCCCAAGGATGCCAAAGGCGTCGGTGATGTGCTGCGGCCTTACGATCTGGCGCTGGTCTCCGGCTGGTACTCCAGCCGTCTGGCCCGCCGTTCGGTGGCCGAAGAAATCGACGCCATCGGCAGCCACGTCGAGCTGCTGGCCAAGAACGGGGCCAAGGTGCTGGTCTACGGCGAAGTTGCTGACTCGATTCAAGGCCAGCGCATTCCACTGGTCGAACGCCCGCGTTTCCATACCGAACAAGCCTGGCAGGAATACGCCGACAAACTCACTGAACTGGCGCGTTTCACTCTGTCCCAAGGCGTGCGTTTGGCGTATCACCACCACATGGGCGCTTACGTCGAATCCCCGGCCGACATCGACAAACTGATGGCGCTGACCGGCAGCGAAGTCGGCCTGCTGTTCGATTCGGGCCACTGCTACATGGGCGGCGGCGAACCGTTGCAGGTGCTGCGCAAACACATCGAACGAATCTGCCACGTGCATTTCAAGGACGTGCGCAAACCGGTGGTGCAACTGGCGCGCAACAACCTCTGGAGCTTTCCGGACTGCATCATCAACGGCACCTTCACCGTGCCCGGCGATGGCGACATCGATTTCGGTGCCTTGCTCGACGTGTTACTTGCCGCTGATTACCACGGTTGGCTGGTGGTCGAAGCTGAACAGGATCCGGCAGTAGCGCCAAGTTATGTCTACGCCAAAAAAGGCTTCGACACCCTGCGCGCACTGCTCGATGAGAGGACTAAGTGATGAGCCTGCTGGTCAAAAGCAATGCCCGTGGCCGGACCATGGTCGAGCTGGGCAAAGGTGAATTGGAATACGTCGGTTTCGCCGCGTACCGCTTGAGCCTCGGTGAAACCTTGCCGGTGTCTGCGGGCGATAAAGAACTGTGCCTGGTGCTGCTCAGCGGTCGCGTCAGCATCAAGGGCGAAGCGCCGGAGCAGGGCGCGTTCGATTGGGACAACCTCGGCGACCGCCAATCGGTGTTCGAAGACAAATCGCCGTTCGCCGCCTACTTGCCGCCGGGCAGTCAGGCGCAAGTGGTTGCGCTCAGCGATGTGCAAATCGCCGTGTGTGCCGCGCCGGGTTCGACGAGCAATGGCATCGGTCCGCGCCTGATCAAACCCGAAACCATGAAGCGCAGCGTGCGCGGCAAGGGCGCCAACACCCGTTACGTCTGCGACATCCTGCCGGACACCGAGCCCGCCCATTCGCTGCTGGTGGTGGAAGTGCGCACGCCGTCCGGGCACTCGTCGAGCTACCCGCCGCACAAGCACGACACCGACGACCTGCCGCACCAGAGCTTTCTCGAAGAAACCTATTACCACCAGATCAACCCGCCCCAGGGTTTTGTGTTTCAGCGGGTCTACACCGACGACCGCAGCATCGATCAAGCCATGGCCGTGGAAAACAGCGACCTGGTCGTGGTGCCCAAGGGTTACCACCCGGTCAGCGTGCCGTACGGCTACGAGTCGTACTACCTGAACGTCATGGCCGGGCCGAAACGCGTCTGGCAGTTCCATAACGATCCGCAGCACAGTTGGCTATTGGATCTTTGAATTAGAAAGCCTGAATTCCAACACCTTCACGGAGAACAAGAACAATGAGCAACGCCCCGGTTTTAGGCCATTACATCGACGGTCAGGTGCAGGACAGCGGCAGTGAGCGGTTCAGCAACGTGTTCAACCCGGCCACCGGCGCGGTCCAGGCACAAGTCGGTCTGGCCAGCCAAAAGACCGTCGACCAAGCCGTCGCCTCGGCGTTAAAAGCATTCCCGGCCTGGTCCGAGCAATCGTCCCTGCGTCGCTCCCGGGTGATGTTCAAGTTCAAGGAACTGCTCGACCGTCATCACAACGAGCTGGCGGAAATCATCAGCCGCGAACACGGCAAGGTGCTGTCCGACGCCAAGGGTGAAGTCACTCGCGGCATCGAAATCGTCGAATACGCTTGTGGCGCGCCGAACCTGCTGAAAACCGATTTCAGCGACAACATCGGCGGTGGCATCGACAACTGGAACCTGCGTCAACCGCTGGGCGTTTGCGCCGGGGTCACACCGTTCAATTTCCCGGTGATGGTCCCGCTGTGGATGATCCCGCTGGCGCTGGTCACCGGTAACTGCTTCATCCTCAAGCCGTCCGAGCGTGATCCGTCCGCCAGTTTGCTGATGGCCCGTTTGCTCACTGAAGCCGGATTGCCGGACGGTGTGTTCAACGTGGTTCAGGGCGACAAAGTGGCGGTGGATGCCTTGCTGCAACACCCGGACATTGAGGCGATTTCCTTTGTCGGTTCGACGCCGATTGCCGAGTACATCCACCAGCAAGCCACTTCTCGTGGCAAACGCGTGCAAGCGCTGGGCGGGGCGAAGAACCACATGATCGTCATGCCCGACGCCGATCTCGATCAAGCCGCCGACGCGCTGATTGGCGCGGCTTACGGCTCGGCTGGCGAGCGTTGCATGGCGATCTCGATTGCCGTCGCAGTCGGTGATGTCGGCGACCAATTGATTGCCAAACTGCTGCCGCGCATCGATCAACTGAAGGTCGGCAACGGCATGCAGGGCGACAGCGATATGGGGCCACTGGTCACCGCCGAGCATAAGGCCAAGGTCGAAGGCTTTATCGGCGAAGGCGTGGCCCAGGGCGCGCAGTTGATCGTCGATGGCCGCAACTTCAAGGTGCCGGGGGCCGAGAACGGTTTCTTCGTTGGCGCGACGCTGTTCGATAACGTCACGACCGAGATGAGCATCTACCAGCAAGAAATTTTCGGCCCGGTGCTGGGCATCGTCCGCGTCCCGGATTTTGCCAGCGCCGTCGCGTTGATCAACGCCCATGAGTTCGGCAACGGCGTGTCCTGCTTCACCAGTGACGGCGGCATTGCCCGCGCATTTGCCCGCACGATCAAGGTCGGCATGGTCGGCATCAACGTGCCGATTCCGGTGCCGATGGCCTGGCATTCGTTCGGTGGCTGGAAGCGCTCGCTGTTCGGCGATCACCACGCGTATGGCGAAGAAGGCATTCGTTTCTACAGTCGCTACAAAAGCGTGATGCAACGCTGGCCCGACAGCATCGCCAAAGGTCCTGAATTCAGCATGCCAACCGCCAAATAACTCACCCTTTTGGAGAACAACAATAATGAGCAAGCCCCTGCGTTTCGCCTTGAACCGTATGGTCGCCCCCCGTTTGTCCCTGCCCGCGTTCATCGAGTTGGCGGTGACCCTCAAGGCCGACGCCATCGAGATCCGCAACGACCTAAGCGGCGTCGAGATCGAAGACGGCACCGCGCCTGAGCGCGTGCGTGAGTTGTGCGCGGCCAAAGGCATCACCGTGCTGTCGATTAACGCGCTGTACCCGTTTGATGTGTGGAATGACGAGCGTCGGGCTCAGGCTGTGAAGCTTGCCGCTTATGCTCGTGATTGCGGCGCTCAAGGTTTGGTGATGTGCCCGTTGAATGATCGCGCCGACTCGCGCAATGAAGCCGAACGTGCTTCGGGTTTGCGCACGGCGTTGACTGAACTGGCGCCGATCCTGCGCGATCACGGCATTCTCGGTTTCATCGAACCGCTGGGGTTTGAAGAGTGTTCACTGCGGCGCAAACGCACGGCGGTGGACGCGATCAAGGCGATTGGCGGGCTGGATGTGTTCCGGTTGGTTCACGACACCTTCCACCATCACCTGGCCGGTGAGCAGGAGTTCTTCCCTGAGCTGACCGGGCTGGTGCACATCTCTGGCGTCGAGGATGCCGAAGCGCCGCTGAACAGCATCCGCGACGGCCATCGCGTGCTGGTGGGCGAGGGCGACATCCTTGGCAATGCGGCGCAGATTGAGAAGTTGCTCGCCAGCGGTTACAGCGGCTATCTGTCGTTCGAACCGTTTGCCGACAGCGTGCATGGTCTGGCGGATATCGAACAGGCGATCGGCGCGAGCATGAACCACCTGCAAAAATCTCAAGGTTAATGAAGATCCCCTGTGGGAGCGGGCTTGCTCGCGAAAGCGGTAGGTCCGCCAACGAAGATGTTGAATGTGATGGCCTCTTCGCGAGCAAGCCCGCTCCCACAGTGATTGGATTTCAGAGCACATACCGGATTTAGCTTCAAAGGAAGGTGCAAGCATGACCACAACAAGACTGACCATGGCCCAGGCCCTGGTGAAATTCCTCGATAACCAGTACATCGAGGTCGATGGGGTTCAGAGTAAATTCGTCGCCGGGATCTTTACCATTTTCGGCCACGGCAACGTGCTCGGTCTGGGCCAGGCCCTGGAGCAGGACAGCGGCGACTTGATTGTCCATCAGGGTCGCAACGAGCAAGGCATGGCCCATGCGGCTATCGGTTTCGCCAAGCAACACCTGCGCCGCAAGATCTACGCTTGCTCTTCATCGGTCGGCCCCGGCGCGGCGAACATGTTGACCGCTGCCGCCACCGCCACTGCGAACCGCATTCCGTTGTTGCTGCTGCCTGGCGATGTCTACGCCTGTCGCCAACCAGACCCGGTGCTGCAACAGATCGAACAGTTCCACGACCTGAGCATCAGCACCAACGATGCCTTCAAAGCCGTGAGCAAATACTGGGACCGCATCAACCGTCCCGAGCAATTGATGACCGCGGCGATCCACGCCATGCGCGTGCTCACTGACCCCGCGGAAACCGGCGCCGTGACCCTGGCCTTGCCGCAAGACGTGCAAGCCGAGGCCTACGATTACCCGGATTACTTCCTGCAAAAACGCGTGCACCGCATCGAGCGGCGTCCGGCCACCGAAGCCATGCTGGGTGATGCGCTGGCGCTGTTCAAAGGCAAGCGCAAGCCGCTGATCATTTGCGGTGGCGGCGTTCGTTATTCCGGGGCCAATGCCGCGTTGCAGGCGTTTGCCGAGCGCTTCGATATTCCTTTCGCTGAAACCCAGGCCGGCAAGAGCGCGGTGGTGTCGAGCCATCCGCTGAACGTCGGCGGCATCGGCGAAACCGGTTGTCTGGCGGCGAATCTGCTGGCCAAGGACGCTGATCTGATCATCGGCATCGGCACCCGTTACAGCGACTTCACCACCGCGTCGAAGTCGTTGTTCCAGCATCCGGACGTGCAATTCCTCAACCTCAATATCAGCCCGTGCGATGCCCTGAAACTCGACGGCGTGCAGTTGTTGGCCGACGCCAAAACCGGTTTACAGGCACTGGCGGTCGCATTGGGCGATTACCGTTCGAGTTGGGGCGATCAACCCCGTCAGGCCAAGGCGCAACTGGACGAAGAAGTCGACCGCATCTACCAAGTCGAATACCAGGCCAAGGATTTCATCCCGGAAATCAACGACCACATGGACCCGGCGGTCCTGCGGGAATTTATCGAACTGACCGGCTCCTGCCTGACCCAAAGCCGCGTGCTCGGCGTGCTCAACGAAACCCTGGCCGACGACGCGGTGATCGTCGCCGCTGCCGGCAGCCTGCCCGGTGACTTGCAGCGCAGCTGGCGCAGCAAGGGCGTGAACACCTACCACGTCGAGTACGGCTATTCCTGCATGGGTTACGAGGTCAACGCCGCACTCGGCGTAAAACTCGCCGAGCCGGAGCGCGAGGTCTATGCGCTGGTCGGTGACGGCTCTTACATGATGCTGCACTCGGAGCTGGCGACCTCGATTCAGGAGCGGCGCAAGATCAACGTGGTGCTGCTGGACAACATGACGTTCGGCTGTATCAACAACCTGCAGATGGAGCACGGCATGGACAGCTTCGGCACTGAGTTCCGCTTCCGTAATCCGGAGACCGGCAAGCTCGATGGCGGCTTCGTCCCGGTGGATTTCGCCATGAGCGCAGCGGCTTATGGCTGCAAGACTTACAAGGTGAACACCGTTGAAGAGTTGCAAGCGGCGCTGGCCGATGCGCGGTTGCAGACGGTTTCGACCCTGATCGATATCAAGGTTCTGCCCAAGACGATGATTCACAAATACCTGTCGTGGTGGCGGGTCGGTGTGGCGCAAGTCTCCACCAGCGCCCGTACCGATGCGGTGGCCAAGACCCTGAACGAACGACTGGCCAAGGCCCGTCAGTACTGATTGCCCTGAACGAACAACTACAACTCCAGGAGTCTCTACATGTCTTTAAAGATTGGCGTCATCGGCACCGGGGCCATCGGCCAGGACCATATCCGTCGTTGCAGCCAGACCTTGCTCAATAGCCAGGTCGTTGCCGTCACCGACATCAATTTGCAGCAAGCGGCGAAAGTCGTGTCCGACCTGAAACTGACCGCCGAGGTTTATCCCGACGGTCATGCGCTGATCAAGGCCCCGGAAGTCGAGGCAATCCTTGTTACCTCCTGGGGCCCGAGCCACGAAGAATTCGTATTGGCTGCGATTGCCGCCGGCAAACCGGTGTTCTGCGAGAAACCCCTGGCCGTTACCGCTGAAGGCTGCCGCAAGATCGTCGAGGCCGAAGTGGCCCACGGCAAGCGCCTGGTGCAGGTCGGTTTCATGCGTCCGTACGATGAAGGTTATCGCGCCCTCAAAGCGGTGATCGACAGCGGCCAGATCGGCGAACCGCTGATGCTGCACTGCGCACACCGTAACCCGACCGTGGGCGAGAACTACAAGACCGACATGGCAATCACCGACACGCTGATCCATGAACTGGATGTGCTGCGCTGGTTGCTCGATGACGATTACGTCTCGGTGCAAGTAGTGTTCCCACGTAAGACCAGCAAAGCCCTCGCACATCTGAAAGACCCGCAAATCGTCCTGCTGGAAACCGCCAAGGGCACGCGCATCGACGTCGAAGTCTTCGTTAATTGCCAGTACGGCTACGACATCCAGTGCGAAGTGGTGGGGGAGACCGGCATCGCCAAATTGCCGGAGCCGCAACAGGTGCAGTTGCGCAGTGGCGCGAAGCTGTCGAACGCGATTCTGATGGACTGGAAGGATCGGTTTATCGCGGCCTACGACGTTGAGCTTCAAGCCTTCATTGATGGCGTGCGTGCAGGTCAAGTCGGTGGCCCATCGGCATGGGACGGCTTCGCAGCAGCAGTGGCGGCGGACGCGTGCATCGAAGCACAAAACAGCGGCCAGATCGTCAAAGTCGGCCTGCCAGAGCGCCCACACTTCTACGGTTAACAATGGTCCCCTGTGGGAGCGAGCTTGCTCGCGATAGCGGTGTGTCAGGCGACTTCAATGTTGAATGTACCGCCGTCATCGCGAGCAAGCTCGCTCCCACAGGGGGAGTGGTGAAGGAGAACAAGAACATGCGCATCGCACTAGACCCCTACATGTACCGCAATCTGTCCCTGGGCAAGATGGTCGACAAGGTCGCCGAGCTCGGCTACGAACACATCGAGCTGTCGCCTCGGGAAGATTTCCTGCCGTTCTACAAGGCCCCGCGCGTCGACAAGGCGCGGATCAAGGAATTTCGCAAAGCCCTGAGCGACACCGGGGTCAAACTCTCGTCTTTATTACCCATGTACCACTGGGCCGCCGCCGACGAAGGCCTGCGAGTCGCCGCCGTGCGCAACTGGAAGCGCGCTATCCAGATTGCCGTGGAGATGGACTGCGAACTGGTCAATACCGAATTCACCGGCCAGTCGGACAACCCGCTGGTGTGCGAAAACCAGTTCATGCGCTCCATGGATGAGCTGATGCCCGAGTTCGAACGCGAAGGCATCAAGCTCGACATCCAGGCGCATCCGTATGACTTCTGCGAGCGCAACAACGAGTCGGTGGACATCATTCGCGGGCTGGATTGCGAGTGGATCAACTACCTCTACGCCGCGCCGCACACGTTTTTCTATGACGACGGCGTCGGTGATATTGCTTCGATGCTCAAGTACGCCGGCTCGAAACTCAGCCACCTGATCATCGCTGACACCTACAACCACAAGGCCTCTTCGGGGTTGCGCTACATCGTCAACCCGCCGGGCGTCGTCGCCACCGTGCACCAGCACTTGGACATCGGCCAGGGTGAGGTCAATTGGGATGCGTTCTTCGGCACGTTGCGCGAGATCCAGTTCGACGGCATTGCCACGGTCTCGGTGTTCGCCTGGGAAGACCGGCCGGACGAGTCCAACCGGATGATGCTGGAACGGGTCAAAAGCGAACTCTGCCGCTAAGCCCACCACAAAACCCTTGTGGGAGCGGGCTTGCTCGCGAAGGCGGCGGACCAGTCAATATTGATGTCGGCTGACACACCGCTTTCGCGAGCAAGCCCGCTCCCACAGGGGCCGCGTACACCCGGTGAGTGGTTAACAGAACAATAAGAAGGAATGCACACATGCGTATCGGACTTGTCGGTTATGGCCATGGCGGCCGGTTTTTCCATGCTCCGCTGCTCAGCAGCCTGCCGGGCGCGACCTTTGTTGGTGTGGTCACCCGTTCACCAGAGCGCCGACAATTGCTGGCCGCCGAACACCCCGGCGTGCCGGCCTTCGACAGCATCGGCCAACTGGTCGAAGCCGGGGTCGATGTGCTGGTGGTGTCCACACCGCTCAAGGGCCGGCCGGCGCTGGTACTCGACGGCATCGAGCACGGCGTGGCGGTGGTCAGCGACAAACCGTTCGCCGCTGATGCGCAACAGGCGCAAACCCTGATCACCATGGCCGAGCGTCAGGGTGTGCGGCTCAGCGTCTACCAGAACCGGCGCTGGGATTCGGACTTCCTCACCGTGCGCAAACTCATTGAGTCCGGCGCGCTGGGCCAGATCACGCGTTTCGAATCGCGGATCGAACGCTACTCGCCGCAAGCGGTGAACAATGGCAGCGGCGGCGGCTTTCTCCGCGACTTGGGCAGCCATCTGGTGGATCAGGCGCTGCTGCTGTTCGGTCCGGTGACGCGGGTGTACGCCGAACTGGAATACCTGGAAAAAGGCCAGGTCTTCGACAACGGCTTCTTTATGTCCCTGACCCACGCCAGCGGGGTGACCTCGCACCTGGGCGGCAGTTGTCTGCAAAACACCCCCGGACCGCGTTTCCGCGTGACCGGGACCCAAGGCTGCTACAGCGTCGACGGTCTGGACGGGCAAGAGGACTCGGTGCTGGCCGGGCTTTCGCCTAAATCCGAAGGCGACCGCTGGGGCGTGGAAGAACACCGACGCTGGGGCTGGTTTGAACAGGGCGAGGTGCGCGAGCGGGTTCCGTCTGAGCGTGGCTGCTGGAATCAGTTCTATTTACAGCTACAAGCCGCGTTGCAGAGCGGTGGCCCACTGCCCGTCGAGGCCCGTGATGCACTGGCGACCACTCGCGTTTTGGACGCGGCACGGTTGAGTGCCGAGCGCCGGCAAGTGGTGGATTTGGGTCAGTTCGATCACCGTGGAATAAAAACAGAATAAAATTCTAAAATGAGTTGATATAGAAATTATTTTCCAATAAAGTCATTTCCAGG
>Ga0209862_1000650_pt1 | contig 12108 bp, 13 predicted proteins | sample OrgsoiDNA_201061_FD_185809 | JGI IMG/M metagenome (GOLD analysis project Ga0209862, IMG submission 185809) | Permafrost soil microbial communities from the Arctic, to analyse light accelerated degradation of dissolved organic matter (DOM) -... | ecosystem: Environmental > Terrestrial > Soil >... | reverse complement strand
TGCCGTTTATTGCATGGCGAATACCGGGCGCTTCATTAAATTCATCGAGATGACGACGCGCCGGCCTTTATTGGGCGGCACTTCATGCTTGATGATGCCGGGGAACAGGATCATGCTGCCGGGCTTGGGCTGGACCTTGACCGTGCGCGAAAAGATGATGGGCGCACAACCTTCGTCGGCTTCCAGATAAATCGCGCAGGCGAATTCGGCGGGAAAGTGATTGTGCGGCTTGGTGTAGTCGCTGTCCTCGTAAATGATGCCCCAGCAATTCGAGACGTAGAGTTCGATCTGCATCGCGCTGAACCAGGCCCCCATGGCGCTCTGCGCCATCATTTGCGCGATCGTCACCACGCTGTCGCACAAGGGCATCAGTTTGGCATTGAGCGCGTGGCTATTCCATGGACTCATGTAGACGGCCTGCACGTTCGACGGCGTCGATTCGGGATGGCTGACGCGCAATTCGTCGATGGCCTGGCGCGCCAGCACCAGCTGCGCCTCGATCAGTTTGAGGTCGCACACGAATATCGGTAGCTCGGAGGGGATATAACTCATCTCGACCGTCACTTTGTCTGCCAACGGGGCGGTAACGGCAGGCGGTTGAACGTCACTCACTGGCGCTCGCTCCTAAAATGAAGAAAGCGTTTAAGATAGGAGCTTGTCCGTTGAGGGTCTAGAACGCAATTGCGCAATCGCGCAAGCTGGCGCCGACGTTGGGGCTGCTGGAATTAGCCCGCACCGACATCGGCGTTCCGGCGATAGTGGAAATTTTTATGAAAACAAGATGTCAGCTTGAGGCGGCGGCCGGCCCTCTCATTTATGGTTATATCGAAACACCTTTTCGCGTCGAGTTGACGCACGCGCGCTTTAGCCAGCAGCAATTCGCGCCCCACGCGCATGCAGGTTGGTCGCTCTGTGCGGTCATCGCCGGCAGGAAGAATATTGCGCTGCAAACCAAGCCGCAACAGCTCGCGCAAGCCGGCGACATCTATCTGCTGCATCCCGAACAAGCGCACGCGGGCGGCTCTGTCGACGATCAGCCGTGTGAATATGTGATGCTGCATATTCCCGACGACGAATGGCAGGCGCAATGCCTGCGGCGCGGCCTGCCGCTGCATCGACGGGGCGTGGCGCCGCGGCCGGATGGCGCGCTTTGCCGGCGCATCTCTGCATTCGTGTTGCGCGTATTGGCGCATCCGGATCAGCGTCTGGACTGGTCGGAAGAGTGGCGCTGGCTATCGGACTTTATTTTTGAAGAAAACAAGCTCTGCGGCGAAGCCGGTCCGGACGCGGCCAGCGACGGGCGTCTGCGGGCTGCCCGCGAGCACCTGCGCACCCATTGGAATAAGCCGGTGCCGCTGGAAGCGCTGGGCAGTCTGTCTACCCTGTCCAAATTTGAATTGACGCGCCGTTTCTGCGCCGCTTACGGCCTGCCACCGCATCGTTATCAAATGACTCTGCGCATCATCGAGGCCAAAGACCTGCTGATGGCGGGGCGGCCGATTGCGGAGGTCGCCACGGCGACCGGCTTTTCCGACCAAAGCCATCTGGGCCGCGTGTTCAAGTCGGTGCTCGGACTGACGCCCGGCGCTTTAAGTCATCAAATCGGTCGCCATCGCTTGACGGCGGATCAATAAGCCTGCGGCGCGTGGTCGGCATTTGTCGCGCTGCGCTTAGCATGGCGCCGCCATCGCCATCGCCATCGCCATCGCCAACGCCAACGCCGCCGGCACAGCCGCCCCATCGGTGATATCTCGCTGCGCCGCAGCATTTTTTTTCGCCAGCATTTTTTCAGGCGCGGTGTGAAAAAATCCCGAAACTGCGCTATCATTTGCGTCGCGCAAACGTTTGCGCGCAGCAAGAGCACCGTCAAGATGTGCGCCAACCCACCCTGGAGACTTAGATGAATCGTCGTACCAACCTGAAACTGATCGCCGCCGCCGTTGCCCTGAGCGTGCTGCCCGCCATGTCCGTGTTCGCCGCCGATGCCCCCGCCAAGCCGAAGGTCGCGCTGGTGATGAAGTCGCTGGCCAATGAATTTTTCCTGACCATGGAAAACGGCGCCAAGGCCCACCAGAAAACCCACGCCGCCCAATATGACTTGATCGCCAACGGCATCAAGGACGAAACCGACACCGCCAACCAGATCAAGCTGGTCGAGCAGATGATCGTCTCCAAGGTCAACGCGCTGATCATCGCCCCGGCCGATTCCAAAGCGCTGGTGCCGGTGCTGAAAAAAGCCGTCGACGCCGGCATCCTGGTGGTCAATATTGACAACAAGCTCGACGAAGCCGCGCTGAAAGAAAAAGGCATCACCATCCCGTTCGTCGGCCCGGACAACCGCAAGGGCGCGAAAATCGTCGGCACCTACCTCGGCAAGCAGATCAAGGCCGGCGACCAGGTCGCCATCATCGAAGGCGTGTCGACCACCTTCAACGCGCAGCAGCGCACGCTGGGCTTCCAGGACGCCATGAGCGCCGTCGGCGCCAAGGTCGTCAGCGTCCAGTCGGGCCAGTGGGAAATCGCCAGCGGCAACACCGTCGCCTCGGCCATCCTGAACGCCAACCCGAACGTCGTCGCCCTGTTGTGCGGCAACGATAACATGGCCATCGGCGCCGTGGCGGCCGTGCGTACCGCCGGCAAGACCGGCAAGGTCAAGATCGTCGGCTACGACAACATCCAGGCCATCAAGCCGATGCTGGCCGACGGCCGCGTGATCGCCACCGCCGACCAGTTCGGTTCGCAGCAAGCCGTGTTCGGTATCGAAACCGTGCTCAAAGCCATCGCCGACAAGAAGACCCAGGCGCAACTGGCCTCGACCATCGAGACCAAGGTCGAACTGGTCACCCACTAAGAACTTCCCGCGCGTCGCCGCGGCTACCGTTGCCTGCATCTGCGTCCCGCGTTGGACGCGGTGCGGCTCGCCGACACTGCCGATCGCGGCAGCGGCGTTCGTTCCAGGCGGGACGGACGCCGACCTGCGGCCCACGGCCACCCGACACGCCCTGATTTCCTGAAGTGCCCGGCGCCGTGTGTGCCCGGACCCGGCACGTCCCTCGTTTTGAGTCCGATCCGATTGCGGAGACCGTAATGACAGTTGAACCCACCGCCGCCGCCCCAGCCCTTGCGGGCCAGCCGGCCCCGGCGCCGTTGTTGAGCCTGACCGATATCGGCAAGACCTATGTCGAGCCGGTGCTGCGCGGCGTCGCGCTGCAATTGCACGCCGGCCAGGTGCTGGCGCTGACGGGCGAGAACGGCGCCGGCAAGAGCACCTTGTCGAAGATCGTCTGCGGCCTGGAACCGGCCACCACCGGCGCCATGCTGCTCGACGGCCAGCCCTTCCAGCCGGCCTCGCGCGCCGCCGCCGAGCAGCTCGGCATCCGCATGGTGATGCAGGAGCTCAATTTGCTGCCGACCTTGTCGGTGGCCGAGAATTTATATCTGAACCAGCTGCCCAACCGCTACGGCTGGATAGACCGCGCCAAACTGGAGCGCGACGCCATCGCCCAGATGGCCAAGGTCGGCCTGAACGACATCGACCCGTGGACGCCGGTCGGCCAGCTCGGCATCGGCCACCAGCAGATGATCGAAATCGCCCGCAACCTGATCGGCGAGTGCCGTTTGCTGGTGCTCGACGAACCGACCGCCATGCTGACCCACCGCGAAGTCGAGCTGCTGTTCGTGCAGATCGAGCGCCTGAAGGCGGCCGGCGTGGCGATCATCTATATTTCGCACCGCCTGGAGGAATTGAAACGCGTGGCCGACCGCATCGTCGTGCTGCGCGACGGCGAGATGGTCTGCGACGACGCCATCGCCGGCTACAGCAGCGCCGACCTGGTGCGCCTGATGGTCGGCCGCGCGGCCGACGCCGAGATCGACCTGAGCGGCCGCGTCATCGGCGCGCCGCTGCTGCGCGTGCACGAGCTGGGCCGCAAGGGCGTCGTCCATCCGACGTCGCTGGAAGTGAAGGCCGGCCAGATCGTCGGCATCGCCGGCTTGATCGGCTCGGGCCGCACCGAGCTGCTGCGCCTGATCTTCGGCGCCGACAGCGCCGACTCCGGTCAAGTCTTCGTCGGTGATACTACCGTCGCCGCCGTCATCAACACACCCAAGGATGCCGTCGAAGCCGGCATCGCCATGATCACCGAAGACCGCAAAGGGCAGGGCTTGCTGTTGCAGCAGTCGATCGCCGTCAACAGCACCCTGGCGCGGCTGGAAGGCGTCAGCAAGGGCGGCTGGCTGGACGGTAATGCCGAGGCGGCCGTCGGCGCCGACTACATCGAGCGGCTGGGCGTACGCAGCCGCAACAGCGCGCAGGCGGTCGCCGAACTGTCCGGCGGCAACCAGCAAAAAGTCGTCATGGCGCGCTGGCTGTACCGCGACGTGCCGGTGATGCTGTTCGACGAGCCCACCCGCGGCATCGACATCGGCGCCAAGTTCGACATCTACCATTTGCTGGCCGACCTGGCGCGCCAGGGCAAGGGCTTGCTGATCGTCTCGAGCGACCTGCGCGAGCTGATGCTGATCTGCGACCGCATCGCCGTCATGAGCGCCGGCCGCATCGTCGAGACCTTCGAACGCGGCGCCTGGAGCCAGGACGCCATCCTGTCGGCGGCCTTCAGCGGCTACCTCGGCAGCAACGACCACACCCATAACGATACCGCCGCATCAGCGGCCTAACCGGGACGACCTATGAAGAACACGACCTTCCAGCGCGGCATGGCCAGCGCAAAAAACTACGCCGGCCTGATCGGCGCGCTGATCGCCATGTGCGTGCTGTTCGGCTTCGCCAGCGAAAACTTTTTCACCTTATCCACGCTGTCCACGCTGTCCAATGACATTCCGACGCTGGTCGTGATGGCGGTCGGCATGACCTTCGTACTCATCATCGGCGGCATCGACTTGTCGGTCGGCTCGGTGATGGCGCTGGCCGCGTCCATCCTGTCGCTGGCCACGGTGCACTGGGGCTGGCCGGTGTGGGCCTCGGGCCTGCTCGGCATGGCCGCCGCCACCATCTGCGGCGCGACCACCGGCCTGATCTCGGTCGGCTGGCGGATTCCCTCGTTCATCGTCTCGCTGGGCGTGCTGGAAATCGCCCGCGGCCTGGCTTATCAAGTGACCGATTCGCGCACCGAGTACATCGGCAGCGCCGTCGAGTTCATCAGCGCACCCATCGTGTTCGGCCTGTCGCCGGCGATTTTGATCGCGCTGGCCATCGTCGTGGCCGGCCAGCTGGTGCTGACCAAGAGCGTGCTGGGCCGCCACTGGATAGGCATCGGCACCAACGAGGAGGCGGTGCGCCTGTCGGGCATCGCGCCGCGTCCGCGCAAGGTGCTGGTGTATGCGCTGATGGGCTTGCTGTCCGGCGTCGGCGCGCTGTTCCAGGTGTCGCGCCTGGAGGCGGCCGACCCGAACGGCGGCGTCGGCATGGAGTTGCAGGTGATCGCCGCCGTCGTCATCGGCGGCACCAGCCTGATGGGCGGGCGCGGCTCGGTCATCAGCACCTTCATCGGTGTGCTGATTATCTCCGTGCTGGAGGCCGGCCTGGCGCAAGTGGGCGTGAGCGAACCGATGAAGCGCATCGTCACCGGCCTGGTGATCGTCGCCGCCGTCGTGCTCGACACCTACCGCCGTCGCGGCGAACGCGCCTGATCGCAGGGAAGGGCGTTCGCCATGGCCACCATTAAACAAGTCGCGCAGCTGGCGGGGGTGTCGTTCACCACCGTCTCGCACGTGCTCAACGAGACGCGCCCGGTCAGCGCCGACGCCCGCGCGCGCGTGCTGGCGGCGGTCGAGGAGCTGCACTACGTGCCCAGCGCGCTGGCCCGTTCGATGAAAAGCCGCACCACCGGCACCATCGGCCTGATCATCCCCAACAACACCAACCCGTATTTCTCGGAAGTGGCGCGCGGCATCGAGGACAGCTGCTACGCGGCCGGCTACAGTGTCATCCTGTGCAATTCGGACGACGACCCGGCCAAGCAGCGCGACTACTTCAACGTGCTGCTGGAAAAGCGCTGCGACGGCTTGATCCTGGCCGCGCTGGCGCAGACCGACAGCGAGCTGCTGCGCAAGATGCGCATCCCGGCCGTGCTGCTCGACCGCGCGCCGCATGATTTGCTCACCGACGTGGTCGGCGTCGACAACGTCGCCGGCGGCCGGCTGGCGGCGCAGCATCTGCTGGCGCTGGGCCGGCGCCGCATCGGCTGCATCGGCGGTCCGGACGACATCGAGATTTCGCGCGAGCGCATCGCCGGCGTGGCGCAGGCGCTGGCCGAACAGGGCGGCACGCTCGATCCGCAACGCTGCCGCAGCGCCGACTTCACCAGCGCCGGCGGCTACCGCGCGGCGTTGTCGCTGTTCGACCTGCCGCAATACCAGCGGCCCGACGCGCTGTTCTGCTGCAACGATTTGATGGCCATCGGCGCCTTGCGCGCCGCCGCCGAGCGCGGCATCGACGTGCCGCGCCAGCTGGCCGTGGTTGGCTTCGATGACATCGACCTGGCCAGCTTCGTCCATCCGCCGCTGACCAGCGTGGCGCAGAACACGCGCGAGCTGGGCCGCCTGACCGCGCAGTGCCTGCTCAGGCGCATCGCCGACCCGGCCATCGCCTTGCAGCAGCACGTGGTCGCGCCCGAGCTGCATGTGCGCGGCTCCAGCGTGGCCGAAGCGCATCCCCCTCATTTCAATATATAGGAAGACCGTCATGATCGTCGTTATCGGCAGTATCAATATGGACCTGGTGCTGCGCGTGCCGCGCATGCCGCTGCCAGGCGAAACGCTGGCCGGCGGCGCCTTCGCCACCATCGCCGGCGGCAAGGGCGCCAACCAGGCCGTCGCGGCGGCCCGCCTCGGCGGCGGCCAGGTGCCGGTGGCCATGGTCGGCTGCGTCGGCGACGACGGCTTCGGCGTCACGCTGCGCGCGGCCCTGCAAGCGGACGGCATCGATGTCAGCCACGTCAGCACCCTGGCCGGCGCGGCCACCGGCGTGGCCTCCATCCTGGTCGACGCCAGCGGACAGAACAGCATCGTCATCGCCGGCGGCGCCAACGATTTGCTCAGCCCGGCCCACATCGACGCCGCGCGCGACTTGATCGCGCAGGCCAGCATCGTCGTGCTGCAACTGGAAACGCCGCTGGCCACGGTGCGCCACGCCATAGCACTGGCCGACAGCCTGGGCAAGCCGGTGTTGCTGAACCCGGCGCCGGCGCAGCAACTGCCGGTGGAATTGCTGGCCATGGTCGACTATCTGGTGCCGAATGAAATCGAGGCGGCCATGCTGGCCTCGGCCAACAGCGCGCGCGGCGCCAGCGTGGCCGGCAGCGACGCCGCCGTCGCGGCGGCGGCCACGCAATTGCTGGCGCTCGGCTGCGGCCGCGTGCTGATCACGCTGGGCGCCGACGGCGTCTACGCGGCCGGCCCGGACGGCTGCCACCACTACCCGGCCGAGCGCGTGCGCGCGGTCGACACCACGGCCGCCGGCGACACCTTCATCGGCGGCTTCGTCGCGGCGCTGGCCGGCGGCGCGGCCGAGCCGGACGCCATCGCCTACGGCCAGCGCGCCGCCGCCTGGAGCGTCACGCACGTCGGCGCGCAAACCTCGATCCCTTATCAACGCCAACTGGACACGCCATGAAAAAAACGCCGCTGCTGAACATCGCGCTGTCGCAACTGATCGCCAGCCTGGGCCACGGCGACATGGTCGTCATCGGCGACGCCGGCCTGCCGGTGCCGCCCGGCGTACCGCTGATCGACCTGGCGCTGACGGCCGGCGTGCCCGGCTTCCTGCAAACCGTGCAGGTGGTGCTGAGCGAGATGCAGGTCGAAAGCCATGTGCTGGCCGAAGAGCTGGCCGGGCGCAACCCGGCCGTCGCGCTGGGCGTCGAGGCGCTGGCGCTGCCGCGCCGCCGCCTGCTCAGCCATGAGGACTTCAAGCAACTGGGCAAGGCGGCGCGCGCCATCGTCCGCACCGGCGAGCACAGCCCGTATGCCAACATCATCCTGGTGGCCGGCGTGGTGTTCTAGCGCGCCCCAAGCGCCAGGCAAGATGAAAGCCCGCATCGTCGTGATGCGGGTTTTTTTTCGCTTGTCAGGAATTTGTCAGCGTTTCCTCAGGGAAATGAAAGCTTGCCGCGTTATCATACTTGAAGCAAAGTCCGGCATTGCCGCCGGACCGCAACCAACGGCATGGGGCGCGCAATGAAAAAAATCCAGACTGGCTTTACGCTGATCGAAATCATGATCTCGGTGGCCATCGTCGGCATCTTGATGGCCGTCGCCTTGCCGGCCTATTCGGACTACGTGACGCGCGGCCGCTTGACCGAGGCGTTTTCGACGCTGGGCGCGGCCCAGCCGGCGGCCGAGCAGTACTGGTCCAACGGACGCGACTACACCAATTTCGGCACCAGCTCGGGCTTCCCGGCGCCGACGCCCAATTTCACCTACGCTCTCAGTAACGCCAGCACGTCGACCTACACCATCACGGCCACCGGCACCGGCAAGATGGCCGGCTTCGCCTACACGATAGACCAGAATGGCAACCGCGCCACCACCGCCAGCCCCACCGGCTGGGGCACCAGCACCACTTGCTGGGTCGATCACAAGGGCGGCGCATGCTCGCAATAAGCACAATCGACGACGTCGGCAACATCGGCAAACGCGCGCGCGGCGGTTTCACGCTGGTCGAGCTGCTGGTGGCGATGACCGTGTTCGGCCTGTTGCTGGCCATCGGCGTGCCGAACATGACCCGCTGGATCGTCAAGAACAAGGCCGCGTCGGCCGCCGAATTCTATGCCGACGGCTTCAGCACGGCGCGCCGCACGGCCGTGTCGCGCAATGTCGAAAGCCGCATCAGCCTGATACCGAACAGTAGCAACGGCCAGCTCGACTGGGAGGTCGACATCTGCGCGCCGACCGCCGCCATCGCGTGCAGCGACATCTCCGGCACCTGGTCGACCGTCACCACGGCCGTGACCGGCACGTCGGGGGCCGGCTTTCTGTCGGTGTACCGCGCGGCCGACGCCTTGCCGCAATCGTCGGTGCTGGTGCCCAGCCTGCAGCCGGGCGGCGCCTCCTACATTTATTTCACGCCGCTGGGCTGGGTCGACACCAACGTCAGCAACCGCGTCACCCGTATCCAGTTCGACCCCGCGCCGGCGTACACGGCCGACATTCCCTCGTCGGCGGTGGCGGTGACGCTGTCGGGCATGGCCAGCACCTGCATTCCATCTCCATCCGTCACGTCGTCCGATTCGAGGGCCTGCCCACCATGATTTCCCGACCCATGCACCGGCAGGGCGGCATTGCGCTGCTCGAAGCGATGATCGCCACCGTGATCCTGGCCATCGGCCTGCTCGGCACCATCGGCCTGCAGGCGCGCGCCTACTCGGCGCTGGCCGACGCCGACATGCGCGCCGAGGCCACCATCGCCGCCGACAAGTTGCTCGGCGTGATGGCCAACGACACGGCCAACCTGAGCTCGTATGCGCTGGCGGCCGGCGGCACGCCGTCGACGGCGCTGCAATCGTGGGTGACCGAAACCCAGTCCTACATCCCCAACGCGGTCATCACCGTCACGCAGACGCAGCTGACCGGCTACGTCCAGGTCGACATCCTGATCAAGTGGACCCGCAAGGCGGCATCGGGGACGACGCAGGCCATCACCAACCAGCACCAGATTACCTCGTATATATGAACAGCGCCATGAACCCGTCGATGACCATCACGGCGCCGGCCGCGCGGCGCCCGGTGCGCCTGCGCCGCCGCGGCGCCGGCTTTTCCGTCGTCGAACTGATGGTCAGCGTCGTCGTCGGCCTGCTGGCGCTGATGTTCGCCACCAAGCTGATCGTCAATGCCGAGCAGAACAAGTCGGTCTCGCTGGGTGGCTCGGACGCCATGCAGAACGGCATGCTGGCGCTGTTCACGCTCAGCGGCGACGCCGGCCAGTCCGGCTGGGGCTTGAACGACGACCGCGTCAATGGCTGCAACACGGTGATGAACGACGCCAACGGCTATACCCTGCTCAACAGCAATGTCGGCGGCGTCGCCGCCACGCCGCTGGCGCCCGTGGTGATCCAGTCCAACGGCAGCGGCTCGGACCAGATCTCCTTCAACTTCGGCGGCGACAGCAACGCGGCCGCGTCGATGAGCCTGGCCCCGGACTATACGCCGGGGGCCGCCACCATGCAGGTCGACAGCAATCCGCCCTACGGCTACAAGGCCAATGACGTGCTGCTGGTGGCGCACGATCCGGCCATCGCCGGCGGCAATTGCACGATGGCCGAAGTGGGTAGCGTGGCCACCAACGTCATCACCGTCGCGACCGGCCGCTTTACCGCCGGCACCGGCATGAGCGACGTCTACAAGGCCAACCAGTCGCGTGTCTTCAATCTCGGCCCGGAAAAATATCTGGCCTTCCACACCTGGTCGGTCAACAACGGCGTGCTGATGCTGCGCTCGACCAACCTGGCCGGCGCCTCGGCCGGCGCGGTGTCGGTGGTCGACAACATCGTCGCCATCAAGGCCCAGTACGGGTTCGACACCACCGTCGTGCCGTCGCTGCAAACCTATTCGGCCGACAAGGGCATGCTCGTGGGCCAGTGGTCCGGTCCGATGATAGACGCCGATGGTGACGGCGTGGTCGGCGGCCCGGGCGATTTCCAGCGCGTCGCGGCGGTGCGCGTGGCCGTCATTGCGCGCAGCAAGAATCCGGAGAAGCCTAACGCCGCCAGTGGCCAGTGCACGGCGACGACGGCGCAGCCCGTCGTCTTCAGCAGCGCCTCGCCCAATAGCACGCCGGGCAGTCCGATGACGGTCAACGTCGCCGTCAACGGCGATGCGATCGACTGGAAATGCTATCGCTACCGCGTGTTCGAGACCATCGTCCCGATGCGCAACCTGGAATGGAGGCCGTGATGACCCACCATCGCGCCACGCCCGCAGGCGTGCGGCGCCAGTCCGGCATCGCGCTGCCGGTGATGCTGATCATGCTGGCGGTGATGCTCATCAGCAGCATCTACCTGCTCAAATCCAGCACCTCGACCACGCTGACCACCTCCAACCTGGCCTATGACTCGGCGCTGGGCAAGGCGGCCGACCTGGGCGTCTATAAGGCTTTTCAATGGGTCAGCACGGTCGACAAGAGCACGCTGATCAACGACATCGCCGCCGCCGGCTACAAGGCCAGCATGGCGCCCGAGCTGTCCGTCAACGACCCGGCGTTCTGGACTGGCTCGACCACCTTCACCGACAACGCCTCGCCGCCCAACCAGATCGAGTATGTGATCCACCGCATGTGCATGTTCTCCGGGCTGTATAACTCGCTGTCGCCGGCCAACAACTGCATGAAGAGCATGCCCAAGCCGACGGTGGCGTCGTCGACGCCGCTCGGTGCCGACCTGGCCAGCGACGCGCCCGACCTCGGCCCCGAACCGCAGCTGCACTACCTGATCACCGCGCGCATTTTCGGCCCGCGCGGCGGCAATGTGATGAACCAGGCCGTGGTGCTGATCAACCCCTGATCCGCCGCCGCGCCCTGTCGTACTCTTGATTGGAATGACCATGAAAGCACTTTTCACCTCCGTCGCGCTGTTCGCCGCCGCCACCGTCGGCGGCATCGCCGCGCTGGCCCCGTCGGCCGCGTTCGGCGCCGCCACCAATATCGCGCAGGTGCCGCTGCTTAACATCACCGGCACCGGCACCGTCAAGCCCAATTTGATGCTGCTGCTCGATAACTCCGGCTCGATGGACCAGTCGTACACGCCCGACTATGTGAACGACAATCTGTGCCGCACCGGCGCCCAGCTGTCGGGCGGGGTGCAGGCCTGCAACGTCGGCTTCCCGCCGTTCATGAGCAGCGACTTCAACAAGCAGTACTACAATCCGACCGTGCGCTACCAGGCGCCGATCAAGTACGACGGCACCTATTATCCGGACCAGACCTCGGCCGCCACCACCGCCTACACGGTGGTCAGCGGCGACGGCTTCGGCGCCCACAAGACCGACTTGTACGGTAACAGCTCGACCTCGATCAACCTGCTGACCGGCTACCCCGACGTCAAGTGGTGCAACCCCAGCAACACCAGCTCGTGCCAGACCAACAGTGCCAGCTAT
>Ga0209862_1000647_pt1 | contig 12174 bp, 13 predicted proteins | sample OrgsoiDNA_201061_FD_185809 | JGI IMG/M metagenome (GOLD analysis project Ga0209862, IMG submission 185809) | Permafrost soil microbial communities from the Arctic, to analyse light accelerated degradation of dissolved organic matter (DOM) -... | ecosystem: Environmental > Terrestrial > Soil >... | reverse complement strand
GTCAACACCGTGGCACCGGGACCAATCGAAACGGGCATGCTGTCGCGCTTCACCGGCGGTTCCGCCGAAGGCATGGCATGGATGGCAAGCACCGTGCCGATGGCTCGCGTCGGCCGCGTTGAAGAAGTCGCCGACGCCGTCGTCTTCGTCAGCTCGGACAAAGCGTCGTACATCACCGGCCAGCGCATCGGCGTTGACGGCGGCCGTACCGCACTGTAAATCGCACTGTCTATCCAACCCGCGCCGGCCGCAGCAAATGCGCGGCCGGCGCACCGATCAAGGAACCATCATGTACCTGCTGAACCTCAGCTATAGCAAAAGCCCGGCCGACGTCGAGCCGCACCAGAAAGCCCATACCGACTGGGTCAAGAAATATATCGCCGACGGCACTTTCCTGTTCGCCGGCGCCAAGAAGAGTGGCCTGGGCGGCATACTGGCCGTGAAAAGTATCGAAAAACAGCAGCTGCGCGAGATCCTCGCGCAGGACTCGTATGTCAGCGCGGATGTCGGCGATTACCAGATCATCGACGTCGACATCAAGCTGGCGCAGGCCGCGTTTGAAGTGTTGAAGCTGGCCTGATGTTGGCGCGCTAACGATATAAACTATATAAATCGTATACCGCCGGCTTACAGACGGGCTTCCATCCAGCGCAGCGCGTCGCTGAAAATCCGCTCGCGATTGAGCTCGTTGAAATTCTCGTGGTAGTTGTGCGGATAGTGGTGATATTCGAGCAGATGCGGCGCGATGGAGCGCAGCATCGCGCTGCCGGCCTCGGAGTCGGCCAGCTTGTCGTCGCCGGCGACCACCGCGAACAAATGATGGCGCCACGCGGGCATCTGCGCGGCCAGTCCGGCCTGCGCCCGCGTCAGCGCGTGGCCGAAGCGCACCGTGACCTCGGTGGCGCGCGTGTGGTCGCGCTCATCGGCGTAGTGGCGCGCGGTGATCGCGGCGTCGTGCGTGAGCAGCTGCGTTTGCGACGCCAGCGGCACCTTCATGCGCGGCACCAGCGCGGCCAGCACGCCGGATAGCGCCAGCAGCAGCGGCGCGACCTTGATCGCGTTGACGTAATACGGCGACGATAATATATAGCCCTTGATGGCCGCGTCATCGCGCCAGCGGTGCAGGCCCAGGTGCGTGGCGATCAGCGCGCCCATCGAATGGCCCATGACGAACAGCGGCACGCCGGGATAGGCGCGCTTGATCCATTGCAGCAGCAGCGTGCTCTCGTCGAGGAAGATCTCGAAGCCGGGTATGTCGACGCGTTTGGCCTGGTCGTGGCCGCACATGTCGTAGCTGATGGTGGCGATGCCGTGGTCGCGGAAGTATCGCGCCGGCGTCACGTAGTCGCCCGCGTGGGCCATGCCGCCGTGCAGCGCCAGCACGATGGCGCGCGGCGCAGCAGGCTCCCAGATATGGATGGTGCGCTCAACGCCGGCGGCGCATTCCAGCGTGGCGAGTCTGTCTTCCGAAAAGCGCATGGCCGCTCCAGTTATGTTTTTGGCAAAGCGCCAGCATAACTGAATTCGCTCGCGCCGGGCCGCGCGAAAACCGTCAGGAACAGATGCTCAGGGAGATGCCCATCGCGACCAGCATCTTCAGATCGGTCAGCGAAAAGTCCAGCGTCGGCGCGCCGGTTTCCTTGTCGGTGATGGCGATGCGCAGTTCGGCGTCGACGTCGACGCGCTCGAAGTGGATGCCGCGCGACTGGCATTCGGCTAGATAGGTGCGGATTTTTTTGAGCAGCACGTCCGGGTTTTTATCGGTGGCGACGCCGACGTAGAAGCCGGAGTCGATGCGGATGCGGCCATCGGGACGGACATCGCCCTTGTCCCAGGTGCTGTCAGGCTCCGTCGGCAGGCCGTCGCGGAGGTCCGCCAGGCCCTCTACGTCGCCGTGCACTTTCAAAGTTGCGATGTTCATGGTTTTACCTTTGCCCCGGTCTTACGCCGGTGTAAAAAGAGTGTCTAGCCTTGCGGTCTCCACGCAAAAGGTTATACCAAAGCAACTTCAAAGTCCACGTGAAATCGCCGCGGGGCCGATTGCATCAAGCCGCGCGGCGTTGGCCGGCCAGTGCGGGCTCAGGCCCCGGCGATGCCGTAACGCGTGCGGTAGGCCGCCACGGCGTCCTTGTGCTGCAGCAGTTGCGGGTCGGCGCCGGCGCCGTTCAGGTAGCTGAACAAGTCGTCCAGGTTGCCGATCGAGATCACCGGAATGTTATAGGCCTTGCTCACCTCCTGCACCGCCGACGATGGCGACAGCGCGCCGTCCTTGCCCGAGCGCTCCATGCGGTCCAGCGCGATCAGCACCGCGCACGGCTCGGCGCCGGCGGCACGTATCATGTCGACCGATTCGCGCACCGAGGTGCCGGCCGAGATCACGTCGTCGATGATGACGACCTTGCCCTGCAGCTTGGCGCCGACGATGGTGCCGCCTTCGCCGTGGTCCTTGGCTTCCTTGCGGTTGAAGGCGAACGAGGTGTTGCGGCCCTTGCCGGCCAGCGCCACGGCGGTGGCCGAGGCCAGCGTGATGCCCTTGTAGGCGGGGCCGAACAGCATGTCGAATTCGACGCCGGAATCGAGCAGCGTCTGGGCGTAGAACTGCGCCAGCTGGGCCAGCGTGGCGCCGTCGTGGAACAGGCCCGCGTTGAAGAAGTAAGGCGACTGGCGCCCGGCCTTGGTGGTGAACTCGCCGAAGCGCAGCACGCCGGTGGCGACGGAGAAGGCGATGAATTCTTGACGTAGTGTGCTCATAATGTCTCATTTCAGTAAAGTGCCTGTATTTTAATCCCCGCGCCGGACGGCGACAAATAAACCGGCCAGGCGCCGCCGCCCGCGGCGCCGCGAAACGCGATAAACTATCGCGGCCCGGCAGCGCAGCGCTGCCCTCTACTCTTGAGCCACTATGCCGAAAATTATCTCCGCCAACCTGAATGGCATCCGTTCCGCCGCCACCAAAGGCTTCTTCAACTGGATGGGCACGCAGGACGCCGATTTCATCTGCGTGCAGGAATTGAAGGCGCAAGCGGCCGACATGACGCCGGAATTCCTCAACCCGCACGGCTATCACGGCCACTTCCACTACGCCGAGAAAAAAGGCTATTCGGGCACTGGCGTCTACAGCAAAATCGAACCGGACCGCGTGGTGATCGGCTTCGGCAGCCCGGAGTTCGACGCCGAGGGCCGCTACGTGCAATGCGATTTCGGCCAGCTGACCGTGATCTCGGTGTACTGCCCGTCCGGCTCCTCGGGACCGGAACGCCAGGAAGCCAAGTTCCGTTTCATGGAGCTGTTCCTGCCGCACCTGCAAGCGCTGAAGGCCGAGGGCCGCGAAGTGGTCATCTGCGGCGACTGGAATATCGCGCACCAGGAAATCGATTTGAAGAACTGGAAGGGCAACAAGAAGAACTCCGGCTTCCTGCCCGAGGAACGCGCATGGCTGACGCGCGTGTTCGACGAAGTGGGCTACGTCGACGTCCATCGCGGCATCGACAAGCGCGAGGAACAGTACACGTGGTGGAGCAATCGCGGACAGGCGTATGCCAAGAACGTCGGCTGGCGCATCGACTACCACGTCGCCACGCCGGGCATCGCGGGCAAGGCGCACACCGTCGGCATCTACAAGGACGAGCGCTTCTCCGACCACGCGCCGCTGATCATCGAATACGCGACGATCTGACCTTACAATCGAAGCTTAAAGCTGGCGGCGGCTGGTGAAACAGCGCCACTCGCCGCTGAGCGGATCGATGAAGGAGATCGAGCGCGCCAGCAGCTTCAATGGCTGCGACACGTCGTCCTCCTTGCACGGCAGCGCCACCGGATAGAAGCCGTCGTTGGCGATCGGGCTGCCGAGCGCGGACAGGTGCACGCGCAGCTGGTGCTTGCGGCCCGTGTGCGGATACAGGCGGTACAAGGTCAGGTCGCCGCGCTGCTCGATGACGTCGATGATGGTTTCCGAATTCGGCTCGCCCGCCTCCTCTTTCATCAAAAAGAATTTGTCGCCGTCGACCATGCGGCTGCGGTAGGTGAACGGGAAGCTGCGGCCCTGCAGCGGCGCGGCCAGCGCCTCGTATTCTTTTTCGATGATCCGCTTCTGGAACATCGATTGATACGCGCCGCGGCTACTTTGCTTGCACGAGAAGATGACCACGCCGGCGGTCTCGCGATCGAGCCGGTGGATGGGCGTCAGATCGGGCAGGTTCAGTTTTTTCTTCAGCCGCACCAGCAGCGTCTCCTGCACGAAGCGGCCGGTTGGTATCGTCGGCAGGAAGTGCGGCTTGTCGGCCACCACCAGATGCTCGTCCTGGAACAGCACTTCCTCCTCGAACGGAATCGGCGTCTCCTGTTCCAGCTCGCGATAATAAAAGATGCGCATGCCGCGCCGGTAGGCGCTGGCGGGGTTCAGCAACCGGCCATCGCCATCGACCACGTCGCCGCGCGCCATGCGCTCGCGCCACGACGCCTCGCTCACGGCCGGGTAACGCTGCACCAGAAAAGACAGCATGTCCGGCCACTGGCCTTCCGGCAGCCACAGATAGCTGGGCGCGACGCCGTCGCGTATCGGCAGCGGCGCCGCGGTGATCGTCTTCGTCTTGCGTGTCATTTTTCAGCGTTCCACGGCGCGATTTTCGGCAGCATCAGCATGCCCGGTATCGCCAGCGCAAAGCAGATGAGGAAGAAGTGGAACCAGCCCGTCTGCGCGATGATGAAGCCGACCGACGCGTTGATGATGGTGCGCGGTATCGCCACCAGGCTGGAAAACAGCGCGTACTGCGTGGCCGTATAGCGCGGATCGGTGGCGCGCGAATTGAACGCCACCAGCGCGGCCGATCCCAATCCCAGGCTGGCGAACGATTCGAAGCCGAACACCGCGCTCAGAAGCAGCGGATCGGGGCCGACCTGCGCCAGCCAGGCGAAACCCAGCACGGCCAGCGCCTGCAGCACACCGAACACCCACAGCGCGCGGTTCACGCCCAGCTTGACCATCCACACGCCGCCAACCAGACCGCCCGCCACGCTGGCCCACAGGCCGGTGGCATTGGCCGCCGCGCCGATCTGGCCGGTGCTGAAACCGAGATCGAGGAAAAACTTGGTGGCCAGCGCGGTCGCCATGCTGTCGCCCAGTTTATACAACAGCATGAAGGCGATGATCAGTCCCGCCCTGCGCCAGCCGTCGCGCTGCACGAATTCGCGGAACGGTTCGATGATGGCCTGCCGCAGATTGCGCGGCGGCTCGCCATACACGTCCGGTTCGCGTATCAGCAGCGTGCAGACAAAACCGGGCAGCATGAAGGCGGCGATAATCCAGAACACCGCCTGCCACGGCATGTGGGCAGCCAGCAGCAGGCCTAGCGAGGCAGGCACCAGGCCGGCCGCGCGGTAGGCGTTGACGATCACCGCCGCGCCCAGTCCCTGCTCCTGGTCGCGCAGGATCTCGCGCCGGTAGGCGTCGATCACCACGTCCTGGCTGGCGGAGAGGAAGGAGATGGTGATCACGCACAGGCCGACGGCGCTCAGCTGCGTCGCCGGGTCCAGCATCCCCAGGCCGCCGATGGCAAGGAATAGTGCGATCTGCGTCAGCGCCATCCAGCCGCGCCGCCGGCCCAGCGACGTGATGCGATAGCGGTCGATCAGCGGCGCCCACAGGAACTTGAAGGTGTACGGAAAACTGAAGGCGACGAACAGGCCCAGTGTCTGGATGCTCAATCCCGCTTTGCTCAACCAGGCCTGCGTCAGATAGATCAAGGTGTACAGCGGCAGCCCCGAACTGAAACCGAGGAACAGGATCGCCGCCATGCGGCCATTGACGTAGGTGCGCCAGTTGGCGACCGGCGGCGCGGCTTGCAGCATCAGTGCACGCCCTTTTTACGCAGGCGGAACACGGCCAGGTCGCCGCGCAGATTCGGCAGCACGGAGACGATGCGGCCCTCGGCCAGCGCCACGCATTCGATCACTTCGAGGCCGCACTCCTCGGCCAGCTCGCGGAAGTCGGTGATGGTGGCGCAGCGCACGTTGGGCGTGTCGTGCCACTGGTAGGGCAGCGATTTGGAGACCGGCATGCGGCCCGTCATCAGCGATACGCGGTGCGGCCAGTAGGCGAAGTTGGGGAAGGAGACGATGGCCTCCTTGCCGACACGGACGATGTCGCGCAACAGCCGCTCGACATGCTTCATCATCTGCAGCGACGACAGGCACAGCACCGTGTCGAAGGAATTGTCGTTGAAGATGGCCAGGCCTTTTTCCATGTCCTGCTGGATCACCTGCACGCCGCGCTTGGTGCTTTCCAAAACCTTGTCGTCGGCGATCTCGATGCCGTAGCCGCTGCACTGCTTGTCGCTTTGCAGATAGTCGAGCATGACGCCGTCGCCACAGCCGACATCGAGTACGTGGGCGTTCTTCGGCACCCAGTGCGCGATGAAGGCGAGGTCGGGACGGGCGGTGCTTAATTGGCTGAAGTTCATGCTGCTTCCTTGATACTGATGTCTTTCCAGACCTGGTCGTAATAGGCGCGCACCATGTTCATGTAGCGCGGGTCTTCGAGCAGGAAGGCGTCGTGGCCGTGCGGCGCGTCGATTTCGGCGTAGGTGACCTGGCGCCGGTTGCTGACCAGCGCCTGCACGATCTCCTGGCTGCGCTCGGGCGAAAAACGCCAGTCGGTGGTGAACGAGGCGAGGAAGAATTTGGCCTTGGTGCCGGCCAGCGCCTTCGTCAGATCGCCGCCGTAGGCGCGCGCGGGATCGAAATAATCGAGCGCCTTGGTGATCAAGAGGTAGGTGTTGGCGTCGAAGTATTCGCTGAACTTGTCGCCCTGGTAGCGCAGATAGGATTCGATTTCGAAATCGATGCCGAAGTCGAATTTGTAATCGCCGCTGTCGGCGACATCACGCAGCTTGCGGCCGAATTTTTCGGCCATGTCGTCGTTCGACAGATAGGTGATGTGGCCGACCATGCGCGCCACGCGCAGGCCGTTTTTAGGCACCACGCCGTGTTCATAAAAATCGCCGCCGCGATAATCGGGGTCGGACAGGATGGCCTGGCGCGCGACGTCGTTGAAGGCGATATTTTGCGCCGACAGCTTGGAGGTCGAGGCGATCACCACGCAGTGGCGCAGCCGGTCCGGGTACATGATGCTCCACGCGAGCGCCTGCATGCCGCCCAGCGAGCCGCCCATGACGGCGGCGAATTGCGCGATGCCGAGGCGGTCGGCCAGGCGGGCCTGCGCGGCGACCCAGTCCTCCACCGTGACGACGGGGAAGGCCGCGCCGTATGGCTTGCCGCTGGCCGGGTTGATGTGCATAGGCCCGGTCGAGCCGAAGCAGGAGCCGAGGTTGTTGACGCCGATGACGAAGTAGCGGTCGGTGTCGAGCGGTTTGCCGGGACCGACCATATTGTCCCACCAGCCGGCGCTTTTCGGATCGCCTTCATAGGTGCCGGCGACGTGGTGGGAGGCGTTGAGCGCGTGGCAGACCAGCACCGCGTTCGATTTGTCGGCGTTGAGGGTGCCGTAGGTTTCGTACATCAGCATGTAGTCCTGCAGCGCGGCGCCAGATTGCAGCGGCAGCGCTTCGGGAAAATGCATGGTTTGCGGCGAAACGATTCCAATGGATGACATGTCTAAGTCGATTTTTTATTGGGGCGGCCCCACGGGCCAATTATCAATGCGGAACCGCGAGGATGGGTTCCGCAGGCTTACGGATATAAACGGTTTATATGATATAAACCATTTATATCATTAGACTATGGCGCCACACGCCATAGTGTCACAACAGGGTGAAAGCGGCGTCACATCGATTGCAGCTGGTGCACGGCGTCGGCGATCACGCTCGGCTCCATCGAGCGCAGGATCTTGCGCGTCTGCGGCATGATCAGCGCCAGGTCGCTGTTGAGGATCTCCTGCTTGACCGACAGCAGCTGCGCCGGATGCATCGAGAACTCGCGCAGGCCCATGCCCAGCAACAGGCGCGTGAGCTTGATGTCGCCGGCCATTTCGCCGCAGACGGCGACGTCGATGCCGGCCTTGTGGCCGGCCGCTATCGTCATCGCGATCAGTTGCAGCACGGCCGGGTGCAGCGGATTGTACAGGTGCGCCACCTCGTAGTCGACACGGTCGATGGCCAGCGTGTACTGGATCAAATCGTTGGTGCCGATGGACAGGAAGTCCATGCGCTTGACGAACATCGGCAACGCCAGCGCGGCGGCCGGGATTTCGATCATGGCGCCGACGTCGATGGCGTCATCAAATTTCAGGTTGGCTTCGCGCAGCTCGGCCTTGGCCTGGGCGATCATGGCCAGCGACTGGTCGATCTCGAAGGCGTGCGCCAGCATCGGGATCAGGATGCGCACCTTGCCGAAGGCGGAGGCGCGCAGGATGGCGCGCAGCTGCGTCAAGAAGATCTGCGGCTCGGACAGGCAGTAGCGGATCGCCCGCAGGCCCAGCGCCGGGTTGAGCGCCGTGTGGTCGGCCTGGTCGAGCGGCTTGTCGGCGCCGATATCGAGCGTGCGGATGGTCACCGGGCGGCCCTTCATCGCCACCACGGCTTTTTTATACTGCTCGAACTGTTCGTCCTCGGACGGCATCCTGTTGCGGCCCATGAACAGGAATTCGGAGCGGAACAAGCCGACGCCGTTGGCGCCCGCCTCCATCGCGGCCGGGCAGTCTTCCGGCAGTTCGATGTTGGCCAGCAGCGTGATCTGCGTGCCGTCCCTGGTGACGGCCGGGGTCTTTTTCAGCTTGTTGAGTTTTTTGCGGGCGCGCAGCATCGCGGCCTGGCGCTCGCGGTACTGGCTCAGCACCAGCGGGCTGGGATTGACGATGACCACGCCGGCGTCGCCGTCGATGACGATCCAGTCGTCCTGGTCGATCAGCGTCGAGGCCTGCGACATGCCGACGGCGGCCGGGATGTCCAGGCTGCGCGCGACGATCGCCGTGTGCGAGTTCTGGCCGCCGACGTCGGTGACGAAGCCGATGAAGGAGCGGTCGCGGAACTGCAGCATGTCGGCCGGCGAGATGTCGTGCGCGACGATGATCATCTGCGCCTGGAATTCGTCGTCGCCGCCGCCGGTCTTGGGCAGGATTTGCGCGCTGCCCATCAGCACTTTGAGCACGCGCTCGGCGACCTGCTGGATGTCGGCCTTGCGTTCGCGCAGATACGGGTCTTCGATTTCGTCGAACTGCGCCGACAGCGAATCGATCTGCGTCAGCAGCGCCCATTCGGCGTTGTAGTGGCGGGTGCGGATGATGTCGAGCGGCGCCTCGGAGATCAGCGGGTCCGACAGGATCAGCACGTGCACGTCGATGAAGGCGCCCAGCTCCGTCGGTGCGTCCTTGGGCAGCTCGTTCCACAGCGTTTGCAGTTCGCGGTGCACGGCGGCCAGCGCCTGCTGCAGGCGCGCCACTTCCGCTTCGAGGTGTTCTTCGGCGACCAGATAATGTTTGACGTCGAGCGCGGCCGGCGCGAGCATGTGCGCGCGGCCGATGGCGATGCCGCGCGAAACAGGGATGCCGTGCAGCGTGAACGATGCCATGCGCTGACCTGTGGGGATGCGGGGACGGCTGCGCTCTGCGGGCATTACTCGCCTTCGCCGAATTTGTCGTTGACCAGCGCGGCCAGCGCGACGATGCAGGCGCTTTCGTCGGCGCCGTCGGCTTCCAGCGTGACCTTGGCGCCCTTGCCGGCGGCCAGCATCATCACGCCCATGATGGACTTGGCGTTGATGCGCCGCGAATTACGGGTGAGCCAGACGTCGCTCTGGTATTTGGCCGCCAGCTGGGTGAACTTGGCGGAGGCGCGCGCATGCAAGCCGAGTTTGTTGATAATTTCTAGTTCTTGTTGAATCATTGTCGTCTCAATCAGATTGCGCACTGCAAAAAACCGCCGCCCAAGCTGCGGCGGCGACGTTGGGCGGCCCTAGGACTGGCCGACCCGGATACGATTGTCGACCCGCACCGCGCCGCTTTGCGCGCCGGCCAGCGCCATCTCGACCACCACGTCGAGCGTGTCGTGGCGATAGGTGATGGCGCGCAGCAGCATCGGCAGGCTGATGCCGGCGATGACTTCGACGCGGCCCTCGTCGGCCAGCTTGTTACAGCAGTTCGACGGCGTGCCGCCCTTGACGTCGGTGATCACCAGCACGCCGGTGCCGGCGTCGAGGCGCTTGATCGCTTCGGCCGCCAGTGCCTGCACCTCCAGCAAGTCCTGGTCGGCGATCACGTCGATCGCTTCGAGGCGTTCCGTCGGGCCGCGAAACACGTGGGCGCAGGCGGCGATGAAGGCTTGGCCGAGCGGCGCGTGGGTCATGAGCAGTATGCCAACCATATGATTAAACCGCCAGTGAGCGCGAGCGCTTTACAACGCGTTCGGCGTAATTATTTGTATAAGCCCAGATACACAGCGATGGCCCGGCGGCGCTCATGGCGCGGCCACGGCGTGATGGACCGCCTGCTCGACGGCGTCGATGAACATGGCAGCGACCGGGAAGCCGGCTTGCTCGGTGATCTCCTGGAAGCAGGTCGGGCTGGTGACGTTGATTTCGGTGAGGTAGTCGCCGATCACGTCCAGCCCAACCAGCAGCAGGCCGCGCGCGGCCAGGACAGGTCCCAGGGCTTCAGCGATTTCCAGGTCGCGCGCCGTCAGCGGCTGGGCCACGCCGGTGCCGCCGGCGGCCAGGTTGCCGCGCACCTCGCCGGCCTGCGGGATGCGCGCCAGCGAGTACGGCACTGGCTTGCCGGCGATGATGAGGATGCGCTTGTCGCCCTTGACGATGTCGGGGATGTAGCGCTGCGCCATGATGGTACGGCGGCCGTTGTCGGTCAGCGTTTCGATGATGGCGCCGAGGTTCATGCCGTCGGGCGTGACGCGGAACACGCCGGCGCCGCCCATGCCGTCGAGCGGTTTCAAAATCACGTCGCCATGCTTGGCCTGGAAGGCGCGGATGCGCGCCTCGCTCGAGGTGACCAGGGTCGGCGCGGTGAACTGGCTGAACTGGGCAATCGACATCTTCTCGTTGTTGTTGCGGATCGCCGAGGGCTTGTTGAACACGTGCGCGCCCTGCATCTCGGCCAGCTCCAGCAAATAGGTGCCGTAGATGTATTCCATGTCGAACGGCGGGTCCTTGCGCTGGATGATGGCGTCGAAGGCGGTCAAGTTGGTTTCCTGCGGCGCGTCGGCGCGGTACCAGTCGTGGGAATCTCCGGTCAGCTCGATGCGCGACGCGTGGGCGTAGACGGCGCCACCGTCGAGCGCCATGTCCTTTTGCTCGAACGCGTAGACGGTGTGGCCGCGTTTGGCGGCCTCGGCCATCATGGCGTAGGTGGAATCCTTGTAGGTTTTAAAGCTGGCCAACGGATCGGCAAGGAAAGCAATTTTCATGGGCGCATCCATTCTGGGTAATGCCTGATTTTAGCCGAGATCGGCCCGTGGCATCGCCGCGGGCCGCTGCGCGCCGCTCGCCGCCTCAATAGACTTCGGGATTCGGGTCGGTGCGTTCCATTTCCAGCGACGCGGCCAGCAGCGCCAGGCGGGCCACCACGCCGTAGACGTAGAAGCGGTTCGGCGCGGCGGTGCCCGGCTTGGCTTTCAGGTCGGGTATCGCGTGCTGCTGCGCGAACGCCAGCGGCACGAACTGCGAGCCGGGCGCGTTGAGGTTCTGGTCGATGCCCTTTTCGGCGTGGATGCGGTAGAAGCCGCCGACCACGTAGCGGTCTATCATATAGACCACCGGCTCGGCCACGGCGTCCTTGATGCTCTCGAAGGTCGGCACGCCTTCCTGGATGATGATGTCGGTGACGGCCTTGCCGTCCTTGACCACCGCCATGCGCGCGCGCTGGGCCGGGCTCAGGTCCTTGATCTCGGAGGCGTCCTTGATGGTCATGATGCCCATGCCGTAGGTGCCGGCGTCGGGCTTGATGATGACGAAGGGCTTCTGGTCCTTGATGCCGTATTCCTTGTACTTCTTGCGGATCTTGGCCAGCAGCGCGTCGACGTTGGCGGCCAGGCAATCCTCGCCCTCACCGCACATCAGGTCGACTTCGCCGCACTTGGCGTAAAAGGGATTGAGCATCCACGGGTCGACGCCGATCAGCTTGCCGAATTTTTTCGCCACTTCATCGTAGGCGGCGAAGTGGTTGCTCTTGCGGCGCAGCGCCCAGCCGGCGTGCAGCGGCGGCAGCAGGCTTTG
>Ga0209862_1000644_pt1 | contig 12181 bp, 10 predicted proteins | sample OrgsoiDNA_201061_FD_185809 | JGI IMG/M metagenome (GOLD analysis project Ga0209862, IMG submission 185809) | Permafrost soil microbial communities from the Arctic, to analyse light accelerated degradation of dissolved organic matter (DOM) -... | ecosystem: Environmental > Terrestrial > Soil >... | reverse complement strand
GGCCGCGCGCAGAGCATCGGCCACGCGGTACGCCTTGGCAATCATGCGGGTCATGGCGCCAATCCCCACCAGCCCGATTTCGTGTTGCCGCGCAAAATCGACCAGTTCGCCGTCCGTCATTGGTTGGGTGTTGCCGTCGATCAGCAGAACCTCGTGCCCAGGCGGCGTGAGTGACTGCAAAAGGAACATCCAGAGGTGAGGCATGAAGTTCTTCGTCACCCCGTTGTCTGGGTTATACAACAAGATTTTCATAAACTTGCCGGCGTTGAGCGGTGGCAACCACCGCTCCGTTTCCTCTCTCCGCCAAGGCGTCCCGGACGTAGGAGTGGATTGGGTTGAGACCCAGTCGTCCGAACAGGATGGATGTCGGTTAAATGACCGATAGCATTGTAGCACCTATGTGTCCAGCAGATTGTCAACCGCCCTTCGTGGTACTTTTACACTATGATGAAAAGCCGATTCGCCGCTTGCGCGGTTCTTATCACAACGGGTTCGCTGGTGTTGGCAGCGCCCCAAAAAGGCGAACAGAAGACTGTGACTGGCTGGGTTCTGGATTCCGCCTGTGCGTTCACCAAAGGGTTGACTAAACCCATCAGCCGCGATTGCGCTCTGGCCTGCGCGAAGAACGGGTCTCCGCTCGTCATTCTGCAGGATGACGGCGCCATTTATTGGCCGATTTCCGAGGCCACGCCGGCCCTAAGTCAGAACCAGCGGCTTAAGCCATTTGCCGGCAAGCGGGTCACCGCCACCGGAAAAATCTATGCGCGAGGCGGCTCGACTGCCATCGTACTTGAAAAGATCGACGCCGCCGGCGCGCTGTAACGGTGGGTGCGGAGACGGGCCTTCCGAACCTCGACTAGAATAGAGGATATGTTCTTTCGCCGGGAGCGCCCCAGGAATCCCACGTTCCAGGAGAGGCTGGAAAACCTTCGGAAGGCCGGTTTTGCCGTCACTCCACAGCCGGGAGGGGCCGTCAGGGTCAGCCGTGAGAACTGCGCCGTCGATCTGAAGGAAGAGAATGGCACGGTTCATCGCCACGATCGCGCCGGAATTCCGATCGGCAGCGAAATCGCCATGCTGGTGGATGGCGGTTACCAGAAATTCTTCCGGACGGGTACCGGGAAGCAGAAGCCCGCGCTGGCCGAAGAATTGAAGGCGCTGCACGATTTCGAGGAAGACGTGAAGGAGGCTTTGGGCGAGGAGAGCCTGTACAACGAGTCGCTGGGGACTGTGTCCACGTTCTATCTGTATGACCGCGTCAAGGACCGCGACCGCGGCGTTCCCAAGCGCGCCTGGGAGTCCTGATCGCCGGCGCCATGGAGAGCTTGCCCGAGAGATTGGCGGCGGTGCGCGAGCGGATTGCCCGGGCGGCTGAGCGGGCCCGCCGCGATCCGGCGGAGGTTACTCTGCTGGCGGTTACCAAAATCTTTCCGGCGTCGGCGATTCAGGAAGCCTATCGACTCGGGCTCCGGGAGTTCGGCGAAAACTACGTCCAGGAGTTCGAAGGCAAGGCGCCCGAGGTGGGCCGCCTGGCGGGCGCGCGGTTCCACTTGATTGGGCATTTGCAATCCAACAAATCGAAGAAGGCGGCCGAACTGTTCCAAGTGATCCAGACCGTGGATTCGGTAAAGCTCGCAGGTCGTCTGAACGAAGCCGGGGCTGCGCTCGGTGTGACGCTCGATGTGATGCTGGAGGTAAAGCTTTCCCATGAAGATGCCAAGAGCGGCGCGGACCCGGACCAGTTGCCGGAAATCATCGCAGCCGTGCATCAGTGCCCAAACCTCCGCCTGTTTGGCTTGATGACCATGCCCCCGTGGACCGGCGACGCCGAGGCCGCGCGGCCGATTTTCCGGCGCCTGCGGGAACTGGCGGAACAGCATGGGCTCGGCGGCCTCTCCATGGGGATGTCGCACGACCTGGAGGCGGCCATCGAAGAAGGTTCCACTTGCGTGCGCGTGGGAACGGCCCTATTCGGAAAGCGCGCGAAACACCAATGACCGTCGGCTTCTATTCGCCGCTGCCGCCCGCCCGAACCGGGGTGGCGGACTATGCCGCGGCGCTGCTTGCCGAATTGCGGATGCACGGACCCGTCGAAGTTGCGCCGGGCCGGAGCGATATCGCCCTCTACCACCTGGGTAACAACGGCTTGCACGCCGGCATCTACCAGCGCGCCCTGGCCTCGCCTGGAGTGGTCGTGCTGCATGATGCGGTCTTGCAGCATTTCCTGTTGGGGCAGTTGAACCAGACCGGGTACGTGGAAGAATTCGTCTACAACTACGGGGAATGGAACCGCGAGTTGGCGCGCGAGTTGTGGCGCGGCCGGGCGGGTTCCGCCGCGGACAGGCGATACTTCGCCTTCCCCATGCTGCGCCGCGTGGCGGAGCAGGCGCGTGCCGTGGTAGTTCACAATCCCGCTGCCGCGCGCGCCGTGAAGGAACATGCGCCCGCCGCACGGGTGGTGGAAATTCCGCATCTCTTTCAAGAACCGGAACTAACGGGCGTAGCGCAATCCCTTCGCTACCGGCAGCGGCTGGGTGTGGATCCGGCGGCCTTCCTGTTCGGCGTGTTCGGGTACCTGCGGGAATCCAAGCGCCTGGCCACGGCGCTTGAAGCCTTCGCGAAACTGCATCGCGAAAATCCGCGGACCGGCCTTCTGGTCGCGGGCCAATTCGTTTCCACGGATCTCGAGCGGGCGGTGGAACCAATGCTGGCCCAGGCGGGCGTGGTGCGGCTGCCTCACCTGTGCGAGCGCGATTTCCGGATGGCGGCGCAGGCCGTGGATGCATGCATCAACCTGCGATACCCTTCGGCCGGGGAGACGTCGGGAATCGGAATCCGCCTGATGGGAATCGGCAAGCCGGTGATGGTGACCGACGGCCTGGAGTGCTCCCGGCTTCCCGAGGACGCGTGCCTGCGCATCGCTGTGGGGGCGGCGGAACGCGACTCGCTGCTGCACCATATGGTTCTGCTAACATCTAAGTTTGGGGTGGCCCATGCGATCGGGCAACGGGGAGCCGGACACATTCGGGCGTATCACCGGGTGGACCAAATCGGTAAACAATATTGGGACTTGTTGAACGAGCTCTGTGCGTAGTCCTGGCCTGCTGCGCGGGCGTGGCTTCCGCCGCGCAGAAAATCACAATTAAGCAACTGCAGGTGACCGTGCCCATGCGCGATGGCGTGCGGCTTTCGGCCAATGTTTTCCGGCCATCCGAACATGCGCGCGTGCCCGCCATCCTGGTGCGCACGCCATACGGCAAAGGTCTCGACATCACACCGAATTACCAGGCCTTCGTGGACCATGGCTATGCCGTGGTGGTGCAGGATGTTCGCGGGCGCTACGAATCCGAGGGCGCATTTTTGCCGCTGCATCAGGAGCCGGCCGATGGGGACGATACCCTGAACTGGATCGCGCGGCAACCGTGGTCCGACGGCAAGATCGGCATGATGGGCGGTTCGTATGTAGGGATCGTCCAGTGGAAAGTGGCGCTGCTCGACAACCCCCACCTCAAGGCGATTTTCCCCGTGGTTTCGGGTTACGACGATTACCGCGACCGGTACTACTCCACGGGCGGCGCCATGAAGTTGGGCAACCGGCTGGAGTGGATGTCCGAGAACCTGCGGGCGCCCGGGTATCACCAGGACTTCGCCAAGTATGTGCTGCATCTGCCGGTGCGGTCGGCGGATGTGGCGGCGCTCGGTTGGACGTCGCCGCTGTACCGCGATGTGGCCGCCCATCCGGACTTCGATGCCTTCTGGCGGGCCATCAGCACGAAGGAGCAGCTTCGCAAGATCCGGATTCCGGTGTTCTCCGTGGGCGGCTGGTATGACAACTTCGTGCAGAGCGACCTGGAGGCTTACGCCGCGCTGCATAAGAGTACGGGGCTGAGCCGGATCGTGGTGGGGCCCTGGCCGCACAACATGTCCTACCAGTTCACCGGCGCCGATTTCGGGCCCGATTCCTCGGTGCCCATTCGCACCCTGCAAATCGAATGGTTCGACCAGTGGCTGATGGGCAAGGACACGGCCTTGTTATCGCAGCCTCCTCTGAAAATCTTCGTAATGGGCGCCAACAAGTGGCGCGAAGAGCGCGAATGGCCGCCGGAACAGGCGCGCTACAAAATGTTTTACCTGGACAGCAATGGCCGCGCCAATTCGCTTGAAGGCGATGGCGCCATGGGAGACCAGGCTTCGAAACACCACGCCCGCGACCAGTACGTTTTCGATCCCAACGACCCGGTGCCGACGCGCGGCGGCGCGGTCTGCTGCAACCCCAAGGTTTTCCCGTGGGGGCCAATGGATCAGCGCCCGGTGGAGCAGCGCCAGGACGTGCTGGTATACACCACCAAGCCGCTGAAGCACGATTTGGAGGCGATCGGGCCGGTGCAGGTGGTGCTGTATGTTGCCACCAGCGCCAGAGACACGGACTTCACCGCCAAGCTGGTGGACGTGTTTGCCGATGGCTCCGCGCGCAACCTCACGGACGGAATTCTGCGTCTGCGCTACCGCAATTCCCTGGAGAAGCCCGAGTTGGGAAAGGCCGGCGAAATCTATAGGGTAACGGTGGACGCGGGCGTAACCAGCAACGTTTTCTTGAAAGGCCACCGCATCCGCGTGGAGATTTCGAGCAGTAATTTCCCGCGGTTCGACCGCAACCCGAATACCGGCGGCGTGATCGCCGACGCCACCCGGCTGCTCAAGGCCAACCAGACGGTGTACCACGATAAGGACCATCCTTCCTGCGTGGTCCTGATGGTGATGCAGGGCAAGGGATAGGCGGCGCGTTATACTTCAGGAAGGAAGCATCTATGGCGCAGGACAGTCTGATCGAGGTGGTGAATACTCTTTCCCCCGAGGAACAAGCCGTGGTGCGAGAGTTCATCGAGTTTCTGAAGCGAAAGCCAACGACCCCGGAGAGCCCGTTCCTGTCGGCTGTTGATGAGTTCGTCAGCGAGCACGCGGAGTTGCTGCATCGTCTCGCGCAGTGAACTATTACCCCAGCGTAGAAGAAGTTATTTCCGCACACGATCTCCTGATTGCCCGCTTCGGTGGATCGCTGGGGCTGCGCGACCGGGGAGCATTGGAATCCGCGATCGCTCGTCCCCAGATAGGTTACTACGAGGACTTGATTCAGGAGGCAGCGGCCTTATGGGAGAGCCTCTCACAGAATCACCCTTTTGTGGACGGAAATAAGCGAACTGCGGTAACCGCGACGGCTGCGTTCCTGCGAGTGAACGGATACTTGTTGAAGTTTGACGATCATGTCGCTTACGAGTTCCTGCTGGATTTGTATACGACCGGGCGTTTCCAATTCGCGGAACTGGAGCGGTGGCTCCGGGCGCACACGATCAAACCGGAGCAGACCACCTAGAGGCGCCTTGGTAGCGCCGGCGGTCTAAGCCGCCGGTTCCGAATCAGTTATTGCTCGCGCTCGCGCCGCCGGCGTTCTTCACGTACTTGTTAAACCAGGTCATCTTTTCCCAGATCACGTGCTCCGTGGTCTCCTTCGCCCGGTAGCCGTGGGCTTCAAACGGCAGGAAGACCAGGCGCACCGTTCCGCCGTTGCCGCGGATGGCCTGGTACATGCGGTCGGACTGGATCGGAAACGTGCCATCGTTGTCGTCGGCTTCGCCGTGGATCAACAGGATCGGCGTTTTGATCTTGTCCGCGTACAGGAACGGCGACATCTTCAGGTAGACATCCGGGGCCTGCCAGATGGTGCGGCGTTCGCTCTGGAAGCCGAAGGGCGTCAGCGTGCGGTTGTGCGCGCCGCTTTCGGCCACGCCGGCTTTGAACAGGTCGCAATGCGCCAGCAGGTTGGCGGTCATGAATGCGCCATAGCTGTGGCCGCCCACGCCCACGCGCGCCGGGTCGGTCACGCCCATCGCGGCCGCCTTATCGATGGCGGCTTTGGCGTCCGCTACAATCTGGTCGATGTAGGTGTCATTCACGGTATCGGGATCGCCCACCACCGGCATGGCCGCGTTGTCCAGTACGGCGTAGCCATCCAGCACGTGGAACAGATGCGAGTAGCCGGTGACCTCGGTGAAGCGCTTGCTCGATCCGCTGACTTGCCCCGCGGTGTCGGCATCGTTGAATTCGCGCGGATAGGCCCAGATGATGGTGGGCAGCCGCGTGCCGGCTTTGTAATCGGGCGGCAGATAGAGGTCGAAGGAAAGCGGGACGCCATCGGGCCGCTTGTAGGTCACCAGTTGCTTGGTGACTTTGCGGAAGACCGGTTGCGGATCGGCGAAGTGCGTCACGGCGGCCGCCTGCCCCGTGGCGGTTCTCACGTAGTAGTTGGGCGGCTCGGTGGGGCTCTCGCGGCGCGTCAGGAACTGGTCGCCGTGGTCGTCCAGCAGCGCTTCCACCACTTCGTAATGATCGTCATCGCAGCGGAACAGACGCTCGGCCTTGAGCGTGGTCAGGTTGAAGCGATCGAGGAACGGGTGATCGCCTTCGGGCGATGCGCCGGGGCCGGTCAGGAAAATGGAGTCGCCGTCCTGCAGCAGCACGCGCCCGCCGTTGGGCGTGGCTTTCGACAACGGCGTACCGGGGCTGCGGTAGCGGTCCTGGTTGTTGAGGCTCCAGACCAGTTTCGGCGCCTGGTCGGGCTGCTTATCCACATCCAGCAGGTAAGTCCGCACACGGCGCGTGGTCCGCTCCGAGTCTTCCACCAGCGCGAGGCCGCCTTTCTCGGTCATCTGAATTCCGGAGAAGCGCTGCTCGGTTTTCAGGATCTCGCGCGGCTGTCCGGTGAACGGCGCTTTCAGGGAAACGATCTTGTCGCGGAACGGCACTTTGTTTTTCAGGTCGCCCTTGTCGAGCGCCTCCACCCACACTAATGTCGCGGGCTCACTGGGCCTCCATTGAATGCTGCGCGGGCCAACGATCACGCCGTTGATCGGCACCTTGTCTTCCACCGGCATGCTGGCTACTCTATGCAGGACTCTGCCGGCGCGGTCCCAGATTTCGATTTCCTTGGGGAAGGCGCTGGCCTGGTGGAGATACGAAAAGGGCCGATGAATAATGGTCACCAGAAGGTTCCTGGCGTCGGGCGAGACGCGCACGGATTCGATGATGCCGGGCTTGCCCACCAGCGTCGTCTTTCCGCTGGCCGCGTCCACGGAGGCAAGCTGCGAGGTGGCGTAATACTCGAACAGGTCTTCGTCGTGCGGCGTCTGGAGCATGTCTTCGTGAGTAACCACCGGGGCTGCCCCGCCGAGGCTCTCCTGGACGTTAGGCCCGGTGGGCACGGCCGATTCCACCGGCGCCGCGCCGCGGTTAGGTTTGACCAACTCCACCAGCAGCGTCTGGTTATCGGGCATCCACTGAACGTCGGACGAGCCGCCGCCGAACGCTCCGCCTCGGCCGCCGCCGAACGCTCCCCCGCGACCACCGCCCATCACAGCGTTCAGCCGCGCGCCTTCCACTCTGTGCGTCTTGCCGGTGGCGGTGTTGCCGATCCACAGTTCGACGCCGCTGTCGGTAGTGTTCGTGAAGGCGAAGTGCGCTCCGTCATGACTCCAGTGGCCCAGGCTCAGTTTTGCCGGACCATGGGCACTGGGCGGAAATTCTACTTTGATCTCCGTGCCGGAAGGAATTTGAATCAGGGTCAGCGAACTGTTGAAGGTGATGTTGTGCAGGCCGTTGGTCTTGGGGTTGATGCGCATCCCCGCGATCCGCAGCATGGGTTGCGACAATTCCGCGATCGGTGGATACCGCACCGGCTGGCCCTGCATGGCATAGGTATGCGTGGGGCTGATGGAGAGAGTCGGCGTGGCGGGGGCGTTCAGAACGTCCAGAACCGCCTTGGGAGGCTTCCGGTAAGGCTCCGCTCCGAATCCGAACGTCGCCGCCAACAGAACGGCCAACGAAGCTTTTGTTGCAGGTCGCATAGCCTACAGTATGGCAACCAACATGCATTTGGGGAAGCCGGGAGGGTAACTCGATGAATGGCAAATTGCCTGTAGCGGCAGTACTTGGGCTGTTTTGTGGGTCCGGCGCGTGGCCGCAAAATGTACCCGCGCACCGGGAAAATGTACCTATCTATCATGTCACCGTAATCGAACGCACGGTAAAAGCGGTCGACTACCAATACCGGCAGTTGCCGACCCGGGTCGATTTCAAGGGAACCGTTCTGCTGCCTCAGGCCAAGGGAGAAGCCACGGTGGAATCGAAAAGGGGGCGGACCGAGATTGAGGCGAAGTTCGACCGTGTGGAGGCGCCCGCGAGGTTCGGCCATGAATACCTTACTTATGTGCTTTGGGCGATCACGCCCGATGGGCACCCGAAGAACCTTGGCGAAGTCGTGGCCGGTGGATCGGACCACGCCCACCTGCATGTCACTACGGATTTGCAGGCATTCGGAATGATTGTTACGGCGGAGCCATATTCGGCTGTGCGGCAACCGAGCGACGTGGTGGTGATGGAGAATGAGATTCGTCCCGACACCATCGGCGCCACGGAACTGATCCAGCCGAAGTACGAGTTGCTGCCCAGGGGCCACTACACTTACACCGTGCCGGACGGCCTGCAGGCGGACGAACGCAACGCAACCAGGTTGCCGATGGACCAATACGAAGCGCTGGTGCAGGTGTATGAAGCCCAAAATGCGGTGCAGATCGCCAAGGCGATGGGGGCGGACCGATATGCGTCAGAGACCTACAACCGGGCGGAAGACTTGCTGCGGTCGGCGCGCCGGATGCAGGATGGCAAAGGCGATCGGAGCGCTGTTGTAACCATCGCGCGCCAGGCGGCGCAGACCGCCGAGGATGCGCGGATGATCGCCATGAAGCGCCAGCAGGACGACGAATTGCAGAAGGCCCGCGACCAGGCGGCACAGGAACAGCAACGGCGAATCCAGGCTGAGGCCGAAGTGCAAAGAGCCCGCAGCGAAGGCTCGGCGGATCGGTTGAATCTGGTTGCGGAGCGGAGCGCGCGTCAACGGGCCGAAACCGAGGCTGCCGCGCTTTCCACGCCGCCGCCTCTGCCGGCCAACCCGGCGCCTGTGGTGGTCATAACCCAACCGGCCCAACCGGCCGCGAACCAGCAGGCGTCTCAGAAAATGGACACGCGGATGAAGTTGTTGCAGCAGATCAACCGCGTTTTCCCGGCGCTCGACACTCCTCGCGGGCTGGTGGTTACCGTATCGGATGCCGATTTTCGGGGAACCATGCTGCAACCCGCGCTTATCTCGCGAGTCGGCAGTCTGGGCGCGATCCTTGCAACGGAACCGGGTGTATCGGTGGAAGTGGAAGGGCACGTAGACAACGCAGACGAGCAATCGTCTTATGTGCGCGCTGCCGCCGTGCGCGACGCCCTGACGCGCGGCGGCATTCCTCAAGCCTCGATTTCGGCGCGCGGGATGGGGAACAGCCGTCCGTTAGGTTCCAATGCATCAGCCGCCGGGCGGGAGCGGAACCGGCGGGTTGAGATCACCATTTCGGGCGATGCCATAGGCAGCATGGCGACGTGGGACAAGAGCTACGCGTTGGCGCCGCGGCAGTGAAAAATCCGCCAACATTTTGGTAGCATAGATCGCGTGCCTGACATCTGGAATGACATCCGGTACGCTCTGCGGTTTTTGCGGAAGAATCCGGGGTTCGCGGCCATCTCCGTGCTGACCCTCGGATTCGGCATCGGCGGCAACACCGCCATCTTCACCATGGTGGACGCCATCGCATTGCGCGGCCTCCCCTATCGCGAACCGGACGGGCTGGTCGCCATCGAGACGCGCAAGACCCAGCAGCCCGAACTGGAGCCGTGGACGTCCGCTCTGGACTTCTTCGATGCGCGCCAGCGCACGCGGTCGTTTTCCTCGATAGCCGCGATCAGCCCCATCTGGAACGTGGTTCTGACGGGGCGGGGAAGTGCCGAACGCCTGGAATGCCTGTATGTCTCGGCGGACTTTTTTCCCATGCTGGGCGCGGCGCCGGCCGCGGGCAGGCTATTCCTGCCGGCTGAGGACAAGCGCGCGCAGCCAGCCAAGGTAGTGGTTCTGTCGCACGCCTTCTGGCAACGGCGGTTCGGAAGCAGCCCCGACGCGATCGGTCAAGCGTTAAACCTGGACGGAGGGGCTTACACGGTGATCGGCGTGCTGCCGGCCGGGTTCCGGTATGTCGGCGAACCCATGGCGGGTACCGCGTCGCAGATTGATGCCTGGTTTCCGTTGTCGGATAATCCGCTCACCGGTACCATCCGCGGTTTGCGATTCCTGAAAGTGATCGGACGTCTCAATCCGGGCGTCTCCGCCGCCCAGGCCGGTGACGAAATCCGCCGCTTCGGCGCGGTGCTGGCGGGGCAGTACCCGGATTCCAACCGCGGCTTCGCGTGGGACGCGCTGCCGCTCAATCAGCAGGTGACCGGACGCATCCGCCTGACCATGCTGCTGCTGTTGGGCGCGGTTGGGTTCGTTCTTCTAATGGCGTGCGCCAACGTGGCAAATCTGCTGCTGGCGAGGGCCGTGGCGCGCCAGCGGGAAATTTCGGTGCGCGTCGCGCTGGGCGCTTCGTGGGCCCGGCTTCTGCGGCAACTGCTGGCGGAAGGCTTCGTGCTGGCGGCCATCGGGGGGCTGGCGGGGCTTCCGCTGGCGTATGCCGGTTTGCGCTTCCTGATCGCGAGCGGGCCGGAGAGCCTGGTGCGCAACCATCAGATCCGTCTGGATACGCGCGCCCTGCTGTTCACCGCGGCCGCCGTGCTGGCGTCGGCGATTCTGGCTGGGCTTCCGCCGGCGTGGCGCGTCTTGCGGGCCCAGATCGCCGACGGGTTGCGCGAAGCCGGTCGCGGCCTCACGGTGGGACTTCATCGCGTTGGCTCCGCAATGGTCATGGGCCAGGTGGCGCTGGCGCTGGTCCTGCTGGTGGGCTCAGGGCTGTTGATCCGGAGTTTTCAAAGGCTGCTGGATGTGAAGCTGGGTTTCAATCCGCATAACCTGGTCACGATTTCGACGCAACTGCCCGCCGCCGCCCGTACGCCTGAGCAGCGCACGGCGGTCTTTCGAGCCATGCGGGACCAGTTGGCGGCGGTGCCCGGTGTGGTCGGCGTAGCAGCGGTAAGCCGGTTGCCGCTGACGGGCCGCAGCCTGGGCAGTTGGGTATTTGTGGAAGGCAAGTCCATGCCGGGGGCGCCGGCCGCCGAAGTCGAATACCGGGTGGCCACCGGCAGCTATTTCGCCACCATGGGGATTCCGCTGCGCGCCGGCCGGTTGTTCGACGACCATGACGATGCCAATGCGGCCGCAGTGATGCTGATCAACCAAACCATGGCGCGGAAATTCTGGCCCGGCGAGAATCCTATTGGAAAACGGGTTAAGGTGGGGCCCACTCCGGAACGCCAGGCGTGGATCACGGTAATCGGCGTGGTCGGTGACATTCGGCATTTGGGCCTGGATACGGAACCGCGGCCGGAGATTTACCGGCCCTATGCCGTGAACCCGCTGGGCGCTCCGATCCTGGTCATCCGCACCCGCGCGGATCCGGCGCCGATGGCGAGTTCATTGAGCTCCGCGGTGCGCTCGGTGAATGCGGAGATTCCAGCATATGATGTATTCCTGATGGAAGCTCTGGTGGACCGGTCCACCAGGGAGCGGCGCTTCGTGATGCTGCTTCTGAGCGGCTACGCCCTCGCGGCATTGTTGTTGGCGGGCGTAGGAATTTATGGAACGGTATCGCAATCGGTGATGCAACGGACCCAGGAGATCGGGTTGCGGATGGCCCTGGGGGCGTCTCCCCGAACCGTATTGCGGATGGTGTTCCGCGCGGGCTTGCGCCTGCTGGCGGTGGGGATCGGCATCGGGTCCCTGGCAGCGCTGGCGCTGACCGGGCTGATGCGGAGCATGTTGTTTGAAGTTCGCCCGCTTGACCCGCTGGCGTTTGCGGAGCAGCCGCCGTGCTGGCCGCGTTCGCGATGCTGGCCTGCTACCTTCCGGCGCGGCGAGCCACCAGGGTGGACCCGCTGATTGCGCTGCGGCATGACGGTTGATGACGGCTGATAGCGGCGCGAGTGTTGACTTCATCGCTGCCGGCGCGCTATTTTGCAACTATAGCTTTGCGAGAACGGCGCGGTAGCCAAGTGGTAAGGCAAAGGTCTGCAAAACCTTTATACGTCGGTTCGACTCCGACCCGCGCCTCCAGCTAATATTCCATTGATCAATAAGTTGCTGGTTAACGCTTAAGGCTCG
>Ga0209862_1000643_pt1 | contig 12184 bp, 11 predicted proteins | sample OrgsoiDNA_201061_FD_185809 | JGI IMG/M metagenome (GOLD analysis project Ga0209862, IMG submission 185809) | Permafrost soil microbial communities from the Arctic, to analyse light accelerated degradation of dissolved organic matter (DOM) -... | ecosystem: Environmental > Terrestrial > Soil >... | reverse complement strand
GGCGGGAAGCGCGGGCGAAGGCCCTTTCGCGCGGGAAAAACAGAGGTCGGCTGTGAACGCCAAAGGTCCCCAAAATGAAAATTGAAAAAACCAACGAAGGGCTCGATCCGAAAGCGTTGAGCGGCTTGGACAAAGCGCCGGAAGCGGGCGCCTCGGCGGACTTGCGCGCATCAACCGCGCATCCAATGCCAAGCACCGCGAATTCGCAGCTTTTCGCTCTGGCCGCGAGTTCCTTGCCCACCGCCGTTCGCGATCAATTGGGCCAAAGGCTCGTGTTGGCGATGTTGATGTGGGAGCAATCAGCTCCTGGCTTTTGGCCTGATTTGCGAATTGAGCTGGAAGCGCTCCCGCCCGCAGAGCGCCATGCCATTTTTTTCGAATCCAAAGCGATAAAAAAGGATGAGGCCGTCGTTCTGGCTTTGGCCACGACGACAAGCTCGGAGCCCTTGCTTCGATGGCTGCTGGAGTGGCTGGGCGCGCAGGAAAAGCCGTTCGCGGAAAACGGCGCCAAAAACTTGTGGATCGATAGGCAATTTCCGTTGGCCAACGGCGAGGACATGGTCAATGTTTGGGGCGAGACGACAACGTTGCCCAAGCCCCGGCAATTTCGCAATCTGTTGATGCGCGCGGCGGAAATAGGCCGCGCGGACTTGGTTCAAACGCTTTTGGGCTTCGGAGCCTGCCCGGACGCGCGAGACGAACACAGCCAAACGGCCTTGATGATGGCCATCAAAGACGGGCAACTGGATTGCGCCCAAGCATTGACCGGAGTCTCCGATCAATCGGCGACGGATTTGGGCGGCAATTCCGCGGCTTACCTGGCCGCTATCGAAAACGACGATCGAATCGTGGCGTTGTTCGCCAACAAGGAAGATCAAGCGCGACGCGCTCCGGGCGGATGGACTCCGCTCATGGCGTCCGCGCACCTCGGGTCCCTGAAAGCCGTGGAGATTCAAGAGCCGTTCGCCGACTTGCTCGCGGTTGACGAGGGCCAGCGCACGGCCCTCGACATCGCCTGCCACATCTCAATGGGCGAGTGCGTGGAGTTTTTGGCGCGAAAAATGCACGAAAGGCATGGCGAAAAGTTGGCGGAGCTGGTTCCAAATTGGACGTGGAGCGCCATGTGCGAATTTTTGCGCACAGGCCGAGACGCGGTTGAGGAGCATTTGCTGAATGGGTGCCAAACATTTGTCGAATTGGGCGCAGACCTGACTCGTTCTGAGCCCAGCCGTTTGTTGCCCGAAAAGAGCCGAAACGTCTTTTCCTGCGCCGTCGAGGGCGAGGCGCATGCAAGCGTTGTGGAGTGGATGCTTGACGAAGGCTTGCGTCGCGCGCCTGAAAAAACACGAGCGCTGACAGGGCGCGCGCTTCGAGATCTTTTGGCGGAGGACTTCTTGCAAGAGGGGATGCTGGAGTTGTTCCTCTCGCGAGTCGAGTTTTCCTTGGAGCAACTGCAAAGCGCCGTTTCACGAGAGAATTTGCCCGAATCGGCGCCGAAAACCATTCCTCCGGCCATCGCAGAGCTGATCGCTCAAAAAGAGGCGATCGCTCTCAAAGCGTCAATGAGCGCGCATGAGCAGCAAAAGTCCGAGTCAGAAACAAAAACCACGGCGCATGCAAAGAAACCGTCGCCGCGATTGTGAGATTGGCGAGCCAGCAAGGAGGGGGCCGCAAAAGAGGCGTCAAGAGGCGTTAAAATCAAGAACCAGCGCAGAGCGTCGCAAACAGAAAAGAAAGACACCCGCTTCAAGCGGGTGTCTTTTTTCATGCTCAGATGAAGCTGAGATTCGCCCCACAGCTTCCAGGGGCACTCGGCACGCTTCGAATAAGCTCCGAATTTTCACGGCTGGGCAAAAGCCCCAACTGAGACGCCCCGAAGCGATCCGTCTTCACTCCCGAGGGCGATCGCTTCGATTAGGCTGGCTTCCAGCTTCGATTAGGCCGGCTTCAATTGAGGTTGAGAATCAGGCCAGGCCCGCTGCGCCAGTGCCTGTGGTGCCAACGATCGTAATACCAGCCACCGCCGCCGCCATGATAGCCTCCGCCACCGTGATAACCGCCGCCGCGGTGTCCGCCGCCATGATTCTGGCTATGCCCGCCGCCATGATTGCCACCGCCCCCATGGCCGCCACCGTGCCCGCCATGATCCGCCGCTTGGGCGACACCGGCCATGCAAAGAAGGGCCGCGATTAAAAGAGTCTTTTTCATATTCACATACTCCTAGGAGTTAGTCCGCCGGCGAGGAAAATCCAAGACAGGACAGAGCGCATGTCCAAAACTACGCCCAGAAGCTTTCAAAAGCAACGGAAAAACTTTCAAAAAGATGCGAATTTTGTAAGCGCAAATGACAGGGCGTCCAGGCGGAGCGAAAGAAGGGACAAACGGGCTTTGATCCCCTGATGACATCCCGGCGTTGCGAATTCAACGCGTTCGTGACAAAGGCGACAAAGAGGGACACGAGTTGAAAAGTTAAAAAAGGCGCTTGAAAGCGCCTTGTGCTCGCAAACGACGCGACGCGTCAGTAGGCCGATCGGTGCGTGCCGGGCTGGCCGGTGTAGGGATTCGTGTTGCCTTGCGCGGAATAGTTGTCTGTTTGCGTGTTGTCGCGTTCCGTCCTGTGATAGGGCTGGACTTCGGTGCCGTTGCTGCGCGTGTAACCACTGACTTCTTGGTCTTGCCCGTAAGAGCTGGAGCCGCTTTGGTGGTGCGAACTCGATTGCGCGTAAGCGCAGGCCGGAGCCAGAGATGCCATGGAGAGAAGAAGCGCAAGCAAAGCCGGGCGGTTCAGTTTGTTGATTGTGGTCATTTTTGGATTCTCGACAGAAAGGGGCGGAAGGAGCGGCGAACCAGAGCGGCCCGACGGAGTGAACAATCAGCATTACGGCGCTCAGTCGAGAAAGGCAAGCCTTTCTGGGGGCCGGCCTCAAAGCCAGCCAAAAGGACCCACACGGTTACAACCAAAAGAGGAAAATTTGGGCCAGGCGCCTTGCCTTGCGCAAGCCATTTCGATCTGGACGCAAAGGAGATGAAAAATCGACCGGAGCCTTTTGGCATAAAGGGAAAACCCGCAAAGTTTGCCAATGAAAAGACAATCTGAACGAACGCTCGTTTCAAAACACCGTCAGTTTCTTGCCCGCTGATCGGAATAGAAAGAAAGTGGGGCCTGATCGTATTTTCGAGGGAAAAATCGGATTGCGTTCCCCAAGGCTTAAGGCTATTGATGTTTTCGTAGGTTTTCGTTGCGCTTTCACAAAGCCAGCAAAAGTCTCGTCTTTCAGGCGGCCCGCCACAAGCGGCGTCTCCTGTGGCGTTCTGTGGCGCCAAAAGGTCGTTGTCGCGTCGTGGCGTTGCGGGACGCATAAAACAATAAAAACAAACAACAAATTAAAAACAACAACAAATTAAAAAAATCGGCGTCTCTGGCTTGCCTCCCGGCAAGCAGAGTTCGCGGTCCAGCGTGTTTTTGCCTATTGGGCATGCGCGCCGAACGTGAAAAGAGGCGAGAGAAAGGGCCCTCGCGGCCCGTCCCCAATGGCGACTGCCGTCATTTTGAGCGCAGCCTTCGAGTTTCGAAGGCTGTTGTCTTGTTCCTTGCTCGGTTCGCCTTCTTCCCCTTGCTTTGCAAGCGGCCTCGCTCGCGACAATAAACCTGCCTTGCGCCTTCGCTGCCTTGAACGAAGGCTGTCCGTGGTGTAAAGTATGGCAAGGGAGCGGTCGCGTTATGACGCCGATGGCGCAGTGCCCAGGCCGCGCCCGCCTTCACCCGTTCAGCCATTTCATCACCTCGACAGGCCTTCCATGTCCTTGACTCAGCCAGCCGCCCCATCGCTCGCCCAGCCGGCAAATGGGGACCCGGGGTCGGCGCAGGATCGCGACAGCGAATTGGAGAGAGACTCCATTGGGCGCACGGCGCTTCAGGGGGCAATCGAAAACGGGTCGTTCGAGACGTTTCTGCGCGTGGTTGAAAAGCACGACGTTTCCGCCCCCATTGAGCGGCAGGACTCGCGGAGCGGGACTCTGACCCGAGTGGCCGAGAGCGCATTCGACCTCGCTTGCATGCGCGGGAATTTCAGGGTCGCGCAATGGCTGCTCCCAGGAGCCACGGCGAGCATGACTCCCGAGCGGTGGAAAACCGTTTTGTTCAGGGCCACGATCGACAACCATTTCGGCGTCGTTGAGTTGGCCGAGCCTTTTGTGGACGTCAAAGCCCCGTTGAACGAAAACAACGAAACCGCCTTGCTTTTGGCGATGTCTTTTGGTCGCGAAAAAATTGTCGATTTTCTTCTTCCCCTTTCAGACGCTCGCGTGAAATGCGTGGACGGCACGACGGCGCTGGCCTGGGCCGTGAAGAACGAAATGGAAAAACGCGCGCGCGATTGCGTTGACTCGGTGCCTGAGCCTGAGCGCGAAGCGCTCGTGGCGGACGCCATTGCCTCGTTGTTCGCCATTGGCGTGGGCGACGGCGAGGAAATAGCCCTTGAAATGTTGCGCTGGATAAGCCCTGCCATAGCGCCTGGCGTGATTGAGCGCGGCCGCGCGCTTCACATGGAGCAACTGGACTATCCGACCACGCAAAGCGGCGGAGCTGACTTGGGCGCGTTGTGGCCCCCGCTGCTGGCTCTGGCTGAAAGCCATGAGCTGGCGCGGGCGGCAAGCGAGGCAAGCGCGGCGACCCCATCGGGCCAATTGCCGATTTCGGCCAGTGCGCGGGGCGCAAAGCCCTTGACGAGATTGTAGGGCGATCGTCGCGTTGTTTTGAAAAATGAAAAAATGAAAAACCCCACTCAAAAAAAATCACGTTCTCCTGCGGCGCCTCCCACTCTGGCTTGGCTGATGGATGCGGTGCGGCTAGATGACATGAAAAAGATTATGTCGATTTTGGAGAAAGCTCCTTTTTTGGCGCAAGAAAGGGGCGTCTTCGGCCGCACAGCGTTGATCATGGCGGCCAGCGTGGACAGCCCGCCGGATTGCGTGCGCGCGCTGATCCCGTTTTCGGACGCCAACGCTATCGACAACACGGGGCGAACGGCCCTCATGCACGCAGCCGGCGGCGGATACGCAGAACGCGTGCAAATGTTGCTAGAGGTCTCGGACGCAAAAGTGGCCGACGGTGGCGGGCAGACGGCGCTGATGATGGCCTGCGCAACGAGAAGCACGGCATGCGTGAAAGCGTTGTTGCCAAGATCAAACGCCAATGCGGTGGATGAAATGGGACGGTTCGCGTTGTTTCATGCCTTCGGAGTGGGCGCAGCTCCTGAGCCGGTCGAAATCGTTCGTTTGTTGGCGCCCGCGACGTCCCCGAGATTAATCAAAAGCCGACTGGAAATTCAGCGCCAAACTGTTTTGATGCTGGCGGCCATCGAAGGGGCGGCTGAGTGCGTGAAACTGCTGCTGCCCAAGAGCCGCCCTGACGAGCAAGACGAAGAGGGCCGCACGGCGCTCACGTTGGCTCTGCAATCCGGCTGGCCGGGCGCGCCTGACGCCATTCGCGCGTTGCTTGCTGTTTCTGATCCCAACAAAGAAAAAACAAGCGGCGAGAACGCGTTGTTCACGGCGGTCGGGAGGGGCGACGCCGAGTTTGTGCGGTTTCTTTTCCCCCTTTGCGAAAAGAAAGGCAACGTGATTGGGACGACCGCGCTGGATGTGGCCCGCGTGATGGAAAAACCCGGCGTGATCGATGTCTTTTCGTCGCTCATCGAGCCCGATGAGCTTGCCGATCTTGTGAAAACGCACGGGGCGGAAAACATGCCGCAAGCCGCGGCTCGTTTGGAGGCCATGGAGCTCCAAGCGGAAATCAAGAAAGAGCCGAAAGCGCCGGTTTTGGGCGCGCCCGGGTTCGGATCCGCGCTCGCTTTGGCGGACGGCGGCTTGCCGCCAAGAAAAACGAGGGGCCGGCTGTGAGCGCGCCTTCGACTCTTCTTCATGGCCTTCCGCCAGAGAGCGCGGGCGCTCGATTGGTCGCGGCGGCGGCCGTGGGCGACACGGAAATCGCGCGGGAAATCCTCGCGAAGTGTCCTGTTTTCGACGAGCCTGGCGAGAATGCTTGGAATTCGCCAGACCGAAAGGCCTTCTTCGTCGCGGCCCAAGAAGGCCACGCCGAGATTGTCCGCTTGCTGTGCGAAAGAGTCAAAATCAAGGATGAAGGCGATTTCCATGTGGGCGGATTGGGAATCGCCCTGTTTGTCGCCGCCATGAGAGGGCACGCGGACTGCGTCCGACTGGTGTTGTCGGTTGTGCCCGGACAACGCCCGGACCGAAAGTGGCTTCCGCAAAGCCTTGATTTTTTGGGGGCCGCCGCCGGCGCTGGCCACGCCGAGTGCGTGAAGCTTTTGCTGCCCTGGTGCGACCCGCGGAGCCTGCGCAACAGCGAGGGCATGACCGCGCTGATGCTCGCCGCTTGGCGCGGACACGCCGAATGCGTGAAAATCCTCATCCCCGAAAGCGACTTGAGCCAAGTGGACGACCAAGGCCGCCCGGTGTTGAGCGTCGCCGCCGAAAGCGGCTCGGCCGCCGACTCGCGAGCCGAGGTGATTCGCCTGCTGTTGCCCTGGTGCGACGCGCGCCGGGCAAGCCTTCGCGACCGTTCAACGCCCTTGATGGACGCGATCGACATGGGGGACATCGAGGCGGCTCGCGTGTTGCTGCCGGCAAGCGACCCGGGCGCGCGAACGCTGACGGGCGGCACAGCCCTGATCCACGCCGCGGAAAGCGGAAACGCCGACGCCATCCGCCTTTTGATCCCTGTTTCCGACCTGAACGCGCGCGACGACCAAGGCCGAAACGCTTTGCAGGCCGCGGCGCTGAATGGGGCCGCGGAGTGCGCTCGCGCGCTATTGCCCGGGTCCGACGCGAAAACGCCGGATCGGTGGGGCCGCGCGGCGTTCCAACTGGCGGTGTCCGATGGCGCGCGGTATGAAGGCACCCCGGCTTGCGCCGACGTCCTCGCCGCGTTCGCCACGCCAGAGGAGTTGGAGGCCGCGCTGAACGAATTCGGCCCCAAAAAAATGCCGCACGCGGCGGCTCTTCGAGAATCTCGAATTTTGGGCGCCGAAATGATCGCCAAAAAAGGCCGCCAAGAGAAACCGGAGAGCGATGAGCCTCAGGCCGCGCCGAACGACCGCGGCTCCGGCCGCGTCAGCGACGGCGTCGAGCCCACGGGCTCTGGCGAAAAAGAGGGCATCGACTCTGATTTTGGAGAAAAACGGACAGACCGTCAGGCGGGAAGAAAACCCCGCGCCCTGTGATTTGCGAGCCCGGCGGGCGAAACAGAGGGTTTCCTGGGAAAGCCCCGAGGACCGCGCGTTGTGCCGTCAGCGAAAAAGCGGGATACTGGACGGGCGACAAAAAACGATAAAAACACCGTCCAAAGTTCAAAAACCAAAAGCGGGCAACGCGCAACGCGCAAACGAGGGCGGCATGAGCTTCATCCCCAAGAGCTGGCAGGAAATCGAGCCAAAGGCGCAGGCGCTGATCAGGGCCGCGGTCGACGGGAAGATTATTCTGTTGGAGGAAGCCCTGGCCCACGACCCGGCGCTGGCGCATGAACGCGACCACAAGGGATACACCGCGCTGGAAGTCGCCACGCGAGCCGGACAGATCGGAAGCATTCGTTTGTTGATCCAATATGGCGAACCGGAAGATCCGCGCAAGCACGGAAATCTTCTGTGGCTGGCGACCCAGGATCATCAGTTGGAAGCGCTCAAGGAGTTGCTGCCGCGCGTGGACATTCAGGCCATCCGAAAATCCTCGCAAAATCCCCTTTCGATGGCCGCGTGGCGCGGATGGATGCCTGGGTTGGAGGCCATGGCCCCTTTTTTCGATTTGGATGAGCCGGACTGCTCCGAAGAAAAAACTCCATTGATAAACGCCGCGGCGAGCGGATGCCTGGACGCCGTCCGTTTTCTGCTGCCCTTGTGCGACGCGAACACGCAAGGCCAGGGAGGGCAAACGGCTCTTTTCTTCGCCGCGGCCTATGGGCACCACGAATGCGTGAGCCTGCTGCTGACGCGGTGCAACCCGCGCATCGAAGACGACAATGGGCGCACCGCAGTGAACGCGGCGTTGGAAGACAAAAGCAACGCGAAGTGCTTTGATTTGCTTTTCGAGCACGCCAACGAAGAAGAGTTCGCGCGCGGCCTTGATTTCTATGGGCTTGAAAATTTGCCGCGCGCCAAAGCGCGACAAGAAGCCGCTGAGCTGCGCGAGGCGGTGAAGAGCCTCCCGACGGCGTCGCCCGAAGGCTTTGCGGACGCTTCAAGCTCTCGCGACGGCGACGAGCCCCCCGCGCCCCAGCGGTCCGCGGCCGGACGCCGGCCTCGATCGTTGTGATTTTCCGATTCAGCCCAGCCGACACGAATGCGGCCACAAAAAAAAGCCGACATCAAAAAAACGCCAACAAAAAAATCACCAATTCCTAAGAAAAAGCAGATTTCCAATAAATCCATGAGCGACGCAAACAGGGCGTCGCTGACGCCGCAAACAAGGATTCAAGATGAACGCCTTTGAAAAACTCTCGAAAAAAGCCATCGACGCCCAAACAAAGGCGCAAGGGCTCAAAGCCACGCGCGATCAACGCGTCACGGCGAACGTGGGCGCTTTGTCCGAAGCCGATGCCAAGCGCATGCTGGCCGCGCTGCTGAGCCCCGAAACGCTTTTCACGGAGAATGACGGCCAATCGACCGTGTTGGAGCGCGCGATGGACGACGGCGACGAAAATTTGGCGGCTTTTCTGGTGAAGCAAGAGCCCCGGCTGTTGATGACCGAGGACAGCGCTCGCATGTGGCCGTTGGACAAGGCGGTGGAAGAGGGGCGGCTCGGCCTGTGCGAAAAGTTTTTGGAAGTGTTTCGCGACAATCAAGCGGAGTTCGCGGACAAGCCAGAGCTGGGCCGGTTCGTGGTCAAATCCGCGTTGAGGCTGGCGATTGACAAGAGCGACGAAAAAGCCATGGCGCTGTTGTTGCCTTTTTGGTCGGACATCCAAAGCGCCGACACGGACGACGTGCATGAGCGGCCCCTCGGACGGGCCGCAGGAGCCGGGCAATGGAAGGCCTTCGCGCAGATTCTGGATCACTCCTCGGCCGAAGAGATCAATCACTGCGACCGAGACGACGGCGAGACGATCGCGCATTATTTGCTGGCCATCGCGGGGCATTCCCCGTTGTCCACCGAGTCCCAAGCGCTCTGGTCCAAAAACACGGACGCCAAGGCTGCGGAGAAAAACAGGAAAGAGGCGAAAAAGGCATTCGCGGCTCTCGCCCAACGCCCAGATTGGGACGCGGAGAACATTGAAATCCCGCGCCAGAAACGCATCCGCGGAAAATCCCCCTTGCTCGCAGCCATTGGGACGGAGAATCCGGAGGCCGTCCGCTCTTTGATCCTCAAAACGGATGTGAACGCTCCGCGCTCTGTCATGGGGAAGAAGATGTGGGATCGCCGCGAGCCAATGGAGACGCACACGCCCCTGTCTTACGCCATCGTCACCGGCAACTCCGAGGCGTTCGCCGCGTTGCTGCCGCTGTCGCGCGAATCCCTGCACAAAAAGAACATCGAGTGGGAGGGCCGGGCTGAAAAATTCACGTCGCTGGACGTCGCGCTGAAAATGAAGGCCTGGGATTGCGTGGTGCTTTTGGCGCGCGAATTGATCGAAACAGGAAAGCTCTCCACGAATGGGCAAGAAGCGGTGGAGGAGGCCGTTCAATATCAAACGAGCTCTTTGTCAAAAAAATTGCGCGACTACAAAGAGCAATTCGCCGCGGCCCGCGAAGCTTTCGAAATTCGGGCGGTGATCGAAAAAACCAACAAAAAAGCCACAGTGAAAGCCGATGGAGCCACCCAAGCCGGGGCAGCCCAAGCAGCCACGAAACCAAAAACAATGCGCCTGTGACACGGCGCCGCCACGCCGCGCAGAAGCGCTTGGCTGACAAGGGGCGAAAACGGGGCGCGAGCCGTGCAGTTCAAGGGAAAAGAAAGAACAGCAGCCGGAGCGGTGAAAAACACAGGGGCGCGCAATCGCGCTCGATTGAAAGTGAGGCAGGAACGTGGAAGAAAAACCAGTGTTGACGCAGATGGATCCCAATGTCGCGGCGTTGTCCGAAGAGGACGCCAAGCGCCTGTTGAGCGCTTTGTTGAGGCCCGAGCAGTTGTTCGCGGAAAACGAAAAAGGCCAAACGCCTTTGGCGCGGGCCATTGATCAGGGCGATGACGACTTGGCCATTTTGATGGCGAAAAAAGCGCCCAAATTGCTCATGGTGGCGAATGAGAGGAACCAGTGGCCTTTGGAGCAGGCGGCGATGGCGGGCCGGCGAGGGCTGTGCGAGGGCCTGTTGGGTGTTTTTCTGGACAACCAAGCCACCGCGCTTAAGGACGTGAATGCCCAAAATCGCCGGTTTGCGCCGGTTTTGGCTCTCAACGCCGCGATCAATGAGGGGCATGTGGATGTTGTGGCGCTGTTTTTGCCGTTCTGGACGGACCCCGTGGGAACGCGGCGATGGCCCACTGACGATCCCGCGACTCCGATTCCGGTCAAAAGCCGCCCTTTGGGGCTGGCTTGCGAGGCTCGCCAATGGGAGGCGTTCGCTTATATTTTGGATCATTCATCCGCCGAGGAAATCAACCATTGCGACGTCGACGGCCTCCACAAAGGGGAAAGCATTGGGCACAGCCTTCTGTCCAAGATTGAGGTTCACAGCTCGCATCCGGCCGAAAGGGAGGGCCACATGAACGCCTTGGGGGCGTTGGCGCGACGCCCGGATTGGGTGGCGGACGCTTTGGCGACGCTGGAGCAGATCGAGGCGGGCGCCCACAAGCGCTCTGTCATGATGGCTGCGATTGAAGCGGAAAACATCGACGTGGTTCGTCTGCTGATTCCCCGAGTGGAGGTTGACGCATTGCGCGCGGTTGAAGCCGAGCCGCAAAAAAGAAACGGGAGAGAGAGCGTGGAGAAGCACACGCTTTTGTCGTTCGCGATCCATATCGAAAACAAAGCGATTGTCGAGGCGTTGTTGCCTCATGCGAAAACCTCCTTGACCGCGAAAAATGTGGAATGGGCGGGGAGCGCGCAATCTGTGCTGGAGCTGGCCCGGGAGAATTATTCTTGGGAAATCGCGGTGGTTGTGGCCCGTGAGCTGCTCAATCGAGGTTTGATGTCAAAAGAGGAGCAACAAGCGCTCGAAGAGCAACTGGCTGGCTTCAAAAGCGTGCTGCCGGACTCCGCGTTGGACTACAAGGGACAATTCTCCGCGGCCCGGGAGGCGGCCGAGATTCGGGCGGTGGTGGGCGCCGCGCGCCAAGAGGCAACCCAGGAGCAATCGTCTTCCGTGGATGCGCCGCCCAAGGCGTCAAAACGGCTGTGAGGGGGAAAGCCTATGGGAGGGCCTTGCCGAGAGTTCAAGGTCTTTCGGCCCCAAGCAAAAAGTATCATCAAAACCACGCAAAGCTTGGCGTTTGGCTCACCACGGCGTAAAATAACGAAAAAACGGCGCGAAGCGATGCCCTTGCGCATCGTCCCGCGGTGGCGCTGCCCCAGCGGCCAGCCAGCCAAATCAACAAAATTTCGTCGGAGCGCGACAAAAATGGCCGCCACACAGCCACCCCGTGGAACCTGGAAACCTGAGCCTCAGCCTGAGTTCGCCATGCAATCGGCGATCAAGGCCGGCTCGCTCTCGCGTGTGTTGGCGACGCTCTCCAAATTCCGGTTCGCGTTGGAAAGGCCCGCAGGAAACGGCCTGACACCCTTGGCGCAAGCAGCGCAGCTCGGACATGCCGAAATCGTCAAGGCGTTGTTGGAGCGCGGGGCGCTTGCGAATGCCGTCGACAAAGTGAGCCAAACGCCTTTGATGCATGCGGCTCAAAACGGCCACACAGAGGCCGTGCGGGTGTTGATTCCGGTGTCGGATGCCGAAAAGGTCAATGAGTATCGCAAAAACGCCTTGATGCTGGCGTTGGAGAACAAGCACGCCGATTGCGTCCGATTGTTGGCCCCCGGGCGAGACCTCCGCCAGGAGTCCGCGCACAAAGAGACGCCATTGTCTTGCGCCGGGCGCTCAATGGCGTGCGTTCGGGCGCTGATTGAAACGGCGTCCGAGCCCATTGAATGGCGCTGCGGCGCCCCTTATGGCCTGAGCGCGTTGAGCGAGGCCGCGGCCGCGCAAGACTTGGAGGCGCTTGCTTTTTTGATTCCTTTTTC
>Ga0209862_1000634_pt1 | contig 12246 bp, 11 predicted proteins | sample OrgsoiDNA_201061_FD_185809 | JGI IMG/M metagenome (GOLD analysis project Ga0209862, IMG submission 185809) | Permafrost soil microbial communities from the Arctic, to analyse light accelerated degradation of dissolved organic matter (DOM) -... | ecosystem: Environmental > Terrestrial > Soil >... | reverse complement strand
CGCTGCGCTGGCCGTTAGAATTCTTCCCAGCCGTCGTTGCCGGCCGCCGTTGCGACAACCTTGGCTTCGATGCGCCTGGGCGCGGGAGCTGAAGCTTGTTTGACCGCAGCCGCAGGACGCGGCGCGGTGGATGGTTTAACAACGGCCGCGGGACGCGTCGCGACGCGCGGCGACGCCATCGCATCGAGCTTGAACACGCTGACCACCTGCGCCAGTTGCGCCGATTGCTGCTGCATCGATTCGGCCGCCGCCGCCGCCTCCTCCACCAGCGCCGCGTTCTGCTGCGTGACCTGGTCCATCTCGCCGATGGCGCGGTTGACCTGCTCGATGCCGGCATGCTGCGCGTCGCTGGCGTCGGTGATCTCGTTCATGATCTGCGTGACGCGGCCGATGCTTTGCACGATTTCGTCCATCGTCTGGCCGGCCCGGTCGACCAGCGCCGAGCCGACCGACACCTTCTGCACCGAGTCGTCGATCAGTCCCTTGATATCCCTGGCGGCCGACGCCGAGCGCTGCGCGAGGTTGCGCACTTCCGACGCCACCACGGCGAAGCCGCGTCCCTGCTCGCCGGCGCGCGCCGCTTCGACGGCGGCGTTGAGCGCGAGGATGTTGGTCTGGAAGGCGATGCTGTCGATGACGCTGATGATCTCGACGATCCTGCGCGACGAGTCGTTGATCGAGCCCATGGTGCTGACCACTTCCGACACGACCGCGCCGCCACGGCTGGCGATTTCCGACGCGCTGATGGCCAACTGGTTGGCCTGGCGCGCGTTGGCCGCGTTCAGTTTCACGGTCGAGGTCAAGTCTTCCATCGACGACGCGGTCAGCTGCAATGAGCTGGCCTGTTCCTCGGTGCGCGACGACAGGTCCAGATTGCCGGCGGCGATTTCATTCGACACCGACGTCATCGTCACGCTGCCGCTGCGCACCTGGCCGACAATGTTGACCAGATTGCTGTTCATGTCCTTCAAGGCGCTCATCAGCTGCCCGGTTTCGTCGCGGCTATCGACGCGGATGTCGCTGGTCAGGTCGCCGGCCGACACGGTCTGCGCCACCTTCACGGCCGCGTTGATCGGCTGCGTGATCGTCCGCGTGATCCACCACGCGAACGCGATGCCCATGATGATGGCGGCCGCGCCCAAGGTGACCAGCAGCGTGCGACCACTCCGGTATTCCTGGTGGATCTCGGCGGCGGCTTCGTCGAGGGCGGCCTGCTGGTTTTCGGCCAGCTTGCGCAGCGCCTCCAGATAGACTTTGCGGCTGCTTTCCATATCGTTTTCAAACAGCCGCTTGCCGGACTCCAGATCGCCGGCCGCTTTCGTTTTGAAGACCGATTTGCGGATCGCAAGGTAGGCTTTGCGGGCACTGAGTACATCGTTGTACAGCGCCTTGGCATCGTCGCGCTCCAGCCGTTTGCCCATTTGGTCCTGGATCTCGGTGGCACGCACCGAGGACTGCGCCATATTTGTTTCAAAGTCCTTCTGGGCATCGGCGTCGGCGACCTGCCAGGCGGCGGTCGCGCGCACGGCGTTCACTTCGATGACCTTGAACCATTCGGAAATCAGCCGCTCGTTGTGCATGCGGACGTTGATCATTTCATCGGTCATATCGCTGGCGCGGTTCATGCGCAGGATGCCGATCGCCGTCAGCACCGTCAACAGCAGCAGCACCACGGAAAATCCCACGCCGAGGCGGGCACCGATCTTCAGATTCTTCATGGGTCATCCCCTTCACAATGACAGCGACGCTACGGTACATCCGAGTGTGTACTGTTCGGGGAAATATTTCAACTGATTTACCGGAGGGCAGTCAGGGCAAGGGGCGGCTTGCGACCTGCCAGCCATTGCTGCGGCGCGTCATCGCGGCGCGTCGGCTGCGCCCAGCAACTCGTCCAGATCGGCGATGGCGGCGGGGTCCTTGATGACGGCACGCAGCCACAGATGCAGCGGCAACTCGCCCCAGCGGGCGGCCTTGTCGGCCAGATAGGCGACCGGGCTGTGCGGTTCGGTGGCGCGGAAAAATTCGCCGACCATGCGCAACTGCGCCAGCGCCTGCGCGCGATTGCGTATCGGGCCGTCGACCGCCATGGCCTGCGCCGGTGCATCCACGCTGTGGGCGACACCATTCGACAGCGCAGCTGGCGATGCCGTCACAGCGTGCGCGCCGGCCAGCGGCTTGATGAAATGGATGACGCCCGCCAGCGCGTCGCGCGCCGCGCTGAAACCGGGACCGTCGGCGCCCAGCCGCTCGTCGACGACGCGTTCAAGCTGCAGCAGCGTGGCCAGGCAGTATTCCGCGTCGGCCAGCAAGGCGTCGTTGAAGCGCGCGGAGTTGCGGCGCCGCTCGGCCTCCAGTTCGGCCAGCGTCTGGCCGGGGTCCGGCATCGGCGCGCCCCAGTTCTGCGGCGGCGTCGCATCGGCGCTGCTGGCGCGCTGGCGGGCCGACTCGAAATCGGCCAGCGCATAGGCCGCGCCCTCGGTCAGCACCATCTGCTTGACCAGCAGCGGCGTGCGCGCCAGCAGCCACGCCAGATTGCCGACGCGTTGCTCGTAATGGCCGTCGTCCGGCTGCGGATGCAGGCCGTCCCAATAATGTTCGCACAGCCCGGCCAGCACGGCGTAGGCGTCGCCCAGGCCGCGGAAGCCGCGCGTTTTGGCCTGCGCCTCGGCCATCCACACAGCCAGCCTCAGGTCCTTGCTCCTGGCTTCAATCAGCTTGGCGCAGCGCGCGGCGACGAAGGGCCAGTCGGCCTCCTTCAGCGCGACCACCCATTCGCCCTGGTCGAGCGTAGGGTCGTCGTACAACCGCGCCTTGGCGATGACGTCCACCTCGGCGCTGAACGAGATGTCTTCGCCGCAGCTGTGTGTGGCGCTGATGGGGATGAGCAGTTGCGCGATGCTGAACATGATTGGTCTCCTGTCACTTGATGGTGTATTTGAATTGGCCCTGTGGGTTGGCGCCGACCTTGATTTTGCTGATGGCGGCGCCGTCAGCCATCTTCGCCAGCACCGCCTGCGCGATCTCCGGCAGCAGACTGCCGTTCAGGATATGGTCGACATTGCGGGCGCCGGAATCGACTTCGGTGCAGCGCGCCAGCACGGCATCGACCAGCGAGGCGTCGCAGACGAAATCGGCACGATGGTTGTCGCGCACGCGCTGCTCAATGCGGCGCAGCTTCAGCGCGATGATGCTGGCCAGGACCGTGTCAACTATCGGATAGAAGGGCACCACTTTCAGGCGGCCGAGGAAGGCCGGCTTGAAGTGTTTCATCAGCGCGGGCCGCAGCAGCAGTTCCAGCTGCTCCGGCGTAGGCAGCTCGGCCTCAGGCTTGTTCAGGCAGGCCTGCATCAGCTGCGCCGAGCCGACGTTGGAGGTGGCGATGATGATGGTGTTGCGGAAGTCGATCTCGCGCCCTTCCGCGTCATCGAGCACACCCTTGTCGAAGACCTGGAAAAACAGTTCGGTGACGTCGGGATGGGCCTTCTCGATTTCGTCGAGCAGCACCACGCTGTAGGGATTGCGGCGCACCGCCTCGGTCAGCACGCCGCCCTCGCCATAGCCGACGTAGCCGGGCGGCGAACCTTTCAGGCCGGAGACGCTGTGCGCCTCCTGGTACTCGCTCATGTTGATGGTGATGAGTTTGCGCTCGCCGCCATACAGCAGCTCGGCCAGCGCCAGCGCCGTTTCGGTCTTGCCGACGCCGGACGGGCCGACGAACATGAACACGCCGGCCGGCTTGTTCGGATCGTCGAGTTGGGCGCGCGAGGTGCGCACGCGCTGCACCACCGCTTCGATGGCGTGCGGCTGGCCGAGGATGCGCTGCTGCAGCGCGTCGCCCAGATTGAGCACGGTGCGGATGTCGTCCTTGACCATTTTACCCAAGGGGATGCCGGTCCAGCCGGAGACGATGGCGGCGACGATCTGCGCGTCGACTTCGATCGGCACCATCACCGATTCTCCCTGCACGGCCGCCAGTTCTTCTTTCTGCGCGCGGATCTCCGGCGTGTCGCCGGCGCCGGCGTCGAGCGCGGCGCGCCGCCGGCCGATATCGGCGACGATGGTTTGCTCGCGCCGCCAGCGCTCCTTGTGCGCTGCGTGCTCCTGCCGATGCACACCGTGCGACGCGCGCAGGATTTTCAAGCGCGCGGCGTGGCGCGGCCCGTCGTCGTCGCGCTCCAGTGCCGCGATTTCCGCCGCGACGTGTTCGATGCTTTTCTCGGCCGCTTCCAGCACGGCCGGCGCCGCGCTTTGTCCCAGCGCGACGCGCGCGCACGCGGTATCGAGCACGCTGATCGCCTTGTCGGGCAGCTGGCGGCCGGTGATGTAGCGGTGCGACAGCCGCACCGCTGCCGTCACCGCCTCGTCGCGGATGCGGATATTGAAGTGGCGCTCCATCAGCGGCGCCATCGCGCGCAGCATGGCGCAGGCGACGTCCTCGCCCGGCTCCTCGACCTTCACCACCTGGAAGCGCCGCGCCAGCGCGGCATCCTTCTCGAAGTATTTCTTATACTCGCTCCACGTCGTCGCCGCGATGGTGCGCAGCTCGCCGCGCGCCAGCGCCGGCTTGAGCAGGTTGGCCGCGTCGTTCTGGCCGGCCTGGCCACCGGCGCCTATCATGGTGTGCGCCTCGTCGATGAACAGGATGATGGGATGCGGGCTTTTGCGCACTTCGTCGATGACGTTTGTGAGCCGGCTTTCAAACTCTCCCTTGACGCTGGCGCCGGCCTGCAACAGCCCCATGTCCAGCGCATGTAGCTGCACGCCTTGCAGCACCGGCGGCACCGTGCCGGCGGCGATACGCAACGCCAGTCCCTCGACCACGGCGGTCTTGCCGACGCCGGCCTCGCCGGTCAGGATGGGATTGTTCTGGCGCCGCCGCATCAGGATGTCGATGGCCTGGCGGATTTCCATTTCGCGGCCGATGACGGGATCGAGCTTGCCGTCGCGCGCCAGTTGCGTGAGGTTGGCGGTATATTGGTCCAGCGCCGGCGTGCGCGCAGCGGCAGGCGTCGCCAGATCGACGGCGGGGTCGTCGTCCACAACCGGCGCCGCAACGGCCTGCTCTTGCGAGCCTTGCGCGATTTTTTCCAGCTGGTGCTTGAGTTCTTCAACGCGGAATTGGGCGAAGCGCCTGGAGCCGCGATACGCCAACTGCGATAGTTCAGGTTCCGTCAACAAGGCCAGCAGCAGATGGCCGCTGCGGATCTGGTCCGGCTGCGGCGCGGCCAGCGACGCGATCAGCCAGGCGTGTTCGAACAGCGTCGGCAAATGTTTGGAGAACACCGGCGTGCGGCTGCTGCCAGTTTTGAAGCCGGCCACTTCCTGCCGCAGGTCGCGCTCCAGCGCATCGAGCGGAATGCCGCATTGGCGCGCGATCACGGCGAAGTCGCTGCGTTCCTGCTCCAGCAGGGCCAGGAACAGATGTTCGATATCGACCTCGTACTGTCCGAGTCCGACGCAGATGCTGGCGGCGCGGGTGGCGGCGACGCGCGAGGTGTCATTGAGTTTGCCGATCAGGGTTTTCAGATTGAGGCTCATGGCGTGGCGTGCTCCCAAAAAAAATCCGCGGCGGGTGGTCCGCCACGGATGTCTTGCGCTACGGGGAATTAGACGACACGGTTGCTGGCCAGGTCCCAGCCGCCGGAGGTATTGCCACCGGAGCCGCCGCTGATTTTTTGTTGTGTGTACTTCCAGCGCACTTTCGAGAACTTGAAGCCGACTTCCTCGGCCAGGATGTCGCCCTCCTCCACTTCGGGCGTGACGGAACCGATCAGCACATTCTCGATTTCGATTTCATAGTATTTGACGCGCTGGCCCTGCGCGTCGGCGCGCATGAACTCGAACTTGGCCTTGGGGATGGTCTTGCCGGCCGAGCAGGTCTGCAGCAGGATGGGCGAGGACAGGTCGGCCAGCTTGGTGATGGTGATGTCGTCGTGCTCGCAGCGTTCGGCCGTGTGGCCGCCGCCGGTCGACGCGGTGGCCGACTTGGGCTGGCTGACGCCCCAGTTGACCGACTGGCATTCGATCCAGTCCTTGTGCGTGTCGTCGGCCGACTCGCCCTTGATGCCATCAATGTACAGATAAACGTCGATTGCCATTGCGCGCTCCTTGTGGTGGTGATGCTGGTGGAAGATCGTTAATTGGTCGATTGCGGCAGCTCCGCGACCAGTCGGAGGGAAACGGACAGCTCGTCGAGCTGGAAATGCGGACGCAGGAAGGACACGGCGCGGTACACGCCGGGCCGTCCCGCCACCTCGTGCACCTGCACCGACGCCTCGCGCAGCGGGAACTGGGCCTTCTGTTCCTGGCTGGCGTTATCGTCGAGCAGGACGTACTTCATCAGCCAGCGGTTGAGGAAATCCTCGACGTTGGAGGCGGCCGAGAAGCTGCCGATTTTGTCGCGCATCATGGCCTTCATGTAGTGCGCCACGCGCGACACCGCGAAAATGTATTGCAGCTGCGACGACAGCACGGCGTTGGCGTTGGCCGCGTCGCTGCTGTACTTGCGCGCCTTCTGCGCCGACTGCGCGCCGAAGAAGGCGGCGTAGGCGGTGTTCTTGCAGTGCACCAGCGAGATGAATCCGAGGTCGCTCAACTCCTTTTCGCGGCGGTCGGTAATCGCCACCTCGGTCGGGCACTTCAACGCGATCTCGCCCTCGTCGGTCTTGAAGGTGTGGGTCGGCAGGTCGTCCACCAGGCCGCCGCCCTCGACGCCGCGGATAGCCGCGCACCAGCCGAAATCGTCGAAGGCCTTGGTCAGCTTGGCGCCGAAGGCGTAGGTGGCGTTGCACCACAAGTACTTCTGGTGGTCGCTGCCGTCGACTTCCTCGACGAAGTTGAAGCCTTCGACGGTGGTGCCGTCGACCGGGTTGAATGGCAGGCGGCCGAGGAAGCGCGGCAGCGTCAGGCCGACGTAGCGCGAGTCCTCCGATTCGCGGAAGGCTTTCCACTTCGCGTATTCGACAGTGTCGAAGACTTTCGACAGGTCGCGCGGCTTGCCCAGGTCGCCGTAGGATTCGAGCCCGAACAGTTCCGGCGCGGCCGAGGCGATGAAGGGCGCGTGCGCGGCGGCGGCGACGTGCGACATCTGCTCGACGAAGTACATGTCTTCCGGCTGGCGCGAGACTTCGAAGTCGCCCAGCAGCGCGGCGTAGGGCGCGCCGCCGAAGGTGCCGAATTCCTCCTCGTAGATTTTCTTGAACATCGCGCTCTGGTCGAATTCCAGCGCGGTCTGGAAGTCCTTCACCAGTTCGCGCTTGGTGGCGTTGAACATCTTGATCTTCAGACCGGGACCGGTGGACGAATTCTTCACCAGGTAATGCAGGCCGGTCCAGCTCTGTTCCAGCTTCTGGAACTGCGGCGCGTGCATGATGGCGCTGAGCTGGCTGGAAATCAGCCGGTCCAGCTCCGCCACGCGCGCGTCCAGCGTGGCCGACAAATTGGCCGACACCACCACCGTTCCGTCGAGCACCTGGCTGACCAGTTCCGAGATGATGTCCTTGGCCCGTTCGTGTTCGACGCTGGACTTGGCGACCTTGCTTTCTTCGACGATCTGGTCGAGCAGGCTGGCCGCCGGCACCGAGTGATCAGACACACTGTGCGGGACGCTGTCAACGGCGCTTGCCGCTTGCGCTTGGGCCGCCATCATTGCTCCTTGGCCGGCGCGGCGGCGCCGATGCTATTCAATTGCTCGGTGTTGTTGAGGACATCGGTGAGGATGTCCTCCAGCTTGTCGTTACCGGCCAGCTTGTTGCGCAGGTCGGCCAGCTTGGTGCGCGCGTCGAGCAGCTTGCTCAGCGGCGGCACCTGGCGCACCACCGACTCGGGCCGGAAGTCGTCCATCGAGCGGAAATGCAGATCGACCATGAACTGGCCCTCCTGGTCGCTCAGTTCATTCGACACAGCGAAGCGCGCCACCGGATCGACGCCGCTCAGCACCTCGTCGAAGTTGTCGATGTCGATGTTGACGAACTTGCGATCCTTCAGGCGCTTTTTCTCGACATCGGCATTGCCGCCGAAATCGCCCAACACGCCGACCACGAAAGGCAGTTCCTTGTTTTCCATCGCGTCGCCGATTTCCACGTCGTAGGTCATTTGCACCCGCGGCGGACGCACCTTGGTCAGGCGCTTCTGGACACTGTCACCGTTAGCCATAGCCACTCCCCTAAAAAATGAATCGAAAATGCGTCTAATAATTACGTATGGATGGCGCGCGCTTATTTGAGGCCGCTGAAGGCGTCGTCGGTGCCGGAGGGCGTGGCGTCCTTGCCATGCGCGGCGTGCGGCGCGGCCTTCTTCGCCGCCGCCGGCTGCTTGGCGACCGATGCGCCGGCGGCCGGCACCAGCACGTCCTCGCCCAGGCTGGCGCGCAGCAGCTTGGCCAGGTCCTTCGCTTCCGAGCGCAACGATCCGTTCAGATTATTTTGTTGGCTCAGGTCCGCCAGCGCCTTGGTCGACAGGCGCAAGCCGCTGACGGCGACGATGCTGTTACCCAGCTTGTCGTTCGGATCGCGCTGCAGCGCTTCGAGCGCGTTCATGATCGCCTCGCCGTAGCTGGCGCGGTCGAATTTGATTTGCGCCAGATGCAGCCAGGGCGCCTTGTCGGCCGGGTAGGTGGCGCTGGCGTTTTTTAAAATCGTCTGCGCCTTGTCGGTCTGGCCGGCCGCGATGGCGCTGTCGGCGTCGGCCAGCGCGCGTTCCAGCGTGACCTTGGGCTGGCCGTCGGAACGCAGCGTGCCGCCGTCGGTGGCGCAGGCGGACAACAACGCGGCGCATGCCAGGCATGGCAAGAGGTGGGTGGACTTCATCTGGAATGCTCCCTTGAAAAGGACGTGCGGTAAGCGGCGGGTGGAGGCCATTATTCATCATCGGCCGGGCGCGAAATTGCGCTGCCTCAAGGGAGATGACAGGCGCGGCCGTTGCGCGGCTGGCGCCATCCGCGCGGCAAATCGGCTTTGCTTGCGACGACGCAAACGCCGATGGCGCGGCCTTCGGTCTAATGACGGGATTGTTCGGAGCAAACATGAACCCATCACGCTGGCGCATCACGATACTCATTGCATGCATGACGGCGCTGGGCGGCTGCGCGGCCGGTACGCTCGCCAGCACCGCGCTCGACATGATTGGCATGCACAAGACGCCGGAGCTGCCGGACGCGCAAAGGCCGGCGCGCAGCGTCGCCATCCGCCTGCACGCCAGCGACAATCTGAACATCGACAAGGATGGCCACCCACTGGCGCTGGTGGCGCGCATCTACAAGCTGCGCCAGAGCGCCGCCTTCGAGCAGGCCGCCTACGACGGTTTCCTCAATCCGCGCACGGAGCACGACATGCTGGGCAACGACCTGCTGGAGGTGAAAGAGGTGATGCTGGTGCCGGGCCAGCGCTACGAAGTCGTCGAGAAGGTCACGCGCGAGGCCTACTTCATCGGCGTCGTCGCGCTGTTTCGCGCGCCGGCCGAGCAACGCTGGCGACTCGCCTTCGCTGCCGACGACGCCGAGAAAAGCGGCATCACCGTCGGCCTGCACGGCTGCGCGCTCAGCGTCGGCAACGGCGCGGGTGCCAGCACCGACAGCGTCGGCGAGACGCGCCAGCCGCTGTCGTCGGTCCACTGTCAATAATTCGTCCACCGGGAGCAGCAACATGACGGCACATTTGCACATCACGGAACACACCATCAGAGCGGCTGCGTCGCGCAACACCTTGGGCGACCATCCGCATGGACAGCCGGCGGTGGCGGCATGACGCCGCAGGTCGAACGCCGCGCCGTGCCGTCGCTGCTGGGTGGCCAGCGCCGTGGACCGCGCGCCGATGGCGGCCGCACGCCATCGCTGCTCGATCTGCTGCACGAGGGCTTCTACCTGCTGTTCATGATCAAGAACGGCGCCGTGCCGCCCGGCGAGGAGACCTTCATGGACAAGGTCACCGCGCTGCTGGCCGATTTCGACCGCGAGGCACGCAAGCTGCACATGCAGGGCGACGATATCGACGCCGCCAAATACGCCTATTGCGCGGCGCTCGATGAAATCATCCTCGGCTCGAAATTCGAGCTGCGCGCCGCTTGGGAGCGCAGGCCGCTGCAGCTGACGGTGTTCGGCGACCAGCTGGCAGGCGAGCATTTCTTCGACCGGCTCGAAGAGCTGCGCAGCAAGGGCGGCGCGCGCCTGCAGGCCTTGCAGGTGTTCCATATGTGTTTGCTGCTGGGCTTTGGCGGCCGGCACGCGATGGACGCCAGCGATAAGCTGAACTACCTGAACGCGCGCCTGGGCGACGAAATCGCCCACATCAAGGGCAAGAGCCGCGGCTTCGCGCCGCAGGCCGAGCGGCCCGACCAGATCGTCCACAAGCTGCGCGGCGACGTGCCGCTGTGGGCTTTATCGGCGGTGTTCGCGCTGATCGCGCTGGGCGCCTACGTCGGCCTGAAATCGTCGCTGACGCGCGCCTCGCAAAACACATTGGCTGCCTACGTCGACCTGGTCAAGCTGGCGCCGCGACCGGCCAACGTCACCATCACGCTGCCCTGAAGCGCGGCCGGCCGCGCCCTCACTGGGCGATGCGGAACTCGATGCGGCGGTTGTGGGCGCGGCCGTCGGCACTGGCGTTGTCGGCCACCGGCCGGTCCGGTCCCTGGCCCGATACCGAAACCATATCGGGATTGATGCCCTTCTCGGCCAGATACTGGCGCACCGCTTCGGCACGCGCCTGGCTCAGCGCCAAATTACTTTCGCGCAGGCCGACGTTGTCGGTGTGGCCGATCACTTCGACTTTCTTATCCCTGACCCTTTGCAGCGCGGCCGCCATCTCGTCGAGGATGGCCTTGCCCGACGGCGTCAGCGCCGCCTTGCCGCTCTCGAATTCGATGATGCGCCTGGCCAGCGTGGCGTCGAGCAGATTCTGTTCGGCGGCGCTGACGCGCAAGCCGTTGTTGACGGTGTAGGTGGGATTGAGGCTGGTGGCGAAGTCGCTGGCGACCTGCTGGCGCTGCGCCTCGTTGGCCACCTCGCCGCGCACGCTGACGTTGTTGCCGTCGATCTTCAGCTGGCCTTTGCTGATCAATTTCAGATCGGGGCCGATCAGCTTTTGCACGTAGCCGCTCCAGTTGGGCGGCAGCGACACGCTGCCGATGGCGATCTGGTCGACCACGCGGTCGGCGCCGTACAACTCGCGCAGGCGCGCCAGCATGGCCGCCTTGCTGGCCTCGTCCGGCACCGTGCCGCTGATCAGGATCTGACCTGGCTTGGGCGACACCGGCGCCGGCACCTGCGCCGGCGCGCCGCCCGGTGCGAGGACGAAGATACTCAACATCGACAGCTCAATCAAATGGCGCATCGGCGGCTCCTTTGGTGGTCAGGATGGGGTCAGAAAAAAGTCTCGTGGAACAGCGCGTGGGCCGAGCGCAGCGACAACTGGCCCTGCTCCAGATAGGCCGACAGCTTTTGCACGGCGGCGTCGGCGGCGATGTAGTCGGCTATCCAGTCGGTGTCGTCGAAGGTGATCTGCTGCGTCGCTGCGACAGCCGGATCGATGATCGCCTGCAGCGTCTCCGGCGCGGCGCCGCCAAAACCAATCACCATCAGCTGGCGCGGGCCGGCTTCGGCGAAAAACAGTCCCAGCTCGAAATCGGCGCCCGGTAAAAACGCCATCACCATATCCAGCCAAAACGTCGCCACCAGGTAGCGGAAACGCGGCTCGTTCGGCAGCGGCAGCACCAGGCTTTTTTCCAGCCGCGCCGCGCCGCTGTGGCGCACCGGTTGCAGCAGCAAACCCAGGGCCAGAATCACCTGCCGCAGCGGCGCCTGCGACAGCATCGCCTGCAAACCGGCCACGGTATGGCCGTCGAGGAAGCGCACGAAGGCCGCTTCATGGTCGGCGCCATGCGGATCGATCTCGATCACGGCGGCGGCCAGCGCCTTCAAGGCCTGCTCCGGATCGGCCGCCGCCACCACCTCGGCGGCCAGCGCGTCGAACTCGTGCCACAACGGCGCCAGCGCCAATGGGCTGCGCGGCACGAAGGTGTCGGGGTCGTCGATCTCGATGGCGCTGGTCACCAGGAAGGGAAAGCGGCGCTGCGACTGGTCGCAACTGGCCACGACATGGCCGGCGATGGCGCGCTTGCTGCGCGTGCCGACGAAGGCGAAATGCAGCGGCTTGAGCGCGTCGTAATTGTGCTTCCAGCGCGGATCGGCGGTCAGCAAATTCATCACCTCGGCCAGCCACTGGTCGAGCAGCGTCACCAGCGGCAGGTTCT
>Ga0209862_1000628_pt1 | contig 12288 bp, 12 predicted proteins | sample OrgsoiDNA_201061_FD_185809 | JGI IMG/M metagenome (GOLD analysis project Ga0209862, IMG submission 185809) | Permafrost soil microbial communities from the Arctic, to analyse light accelerated degradation of dissolved organic matter (DOM) -... | ecosystem: Environmental > Terrestrial > Soil >... | reverse complement strand
GCCATGATGACGCGCGCCGTCGCCGGCTTGGGCACCAGCTTGACCGTCACTTCGGTGACGATGCCGAGCATGCCCTCGGAGCCGATGAACACCGACAGCAGGTCGAGGCCCGGCGCGTCGAGCGCCTCACCGCCCAGTTCCACCACGTCGCCTTCGATGGTCACCATGCGTACGCGCAGCACGTTGTGTATCGTCAGTCCATATTTAAGACAGTGCACGCCGCCCGAATTTTCGGCCACGTTGCCGCCGATGGTGCAGGCGATCTGCGACGAGGGATCGGGCGCGTAGTACAGCGCGTGCTGCGCGGCCGCTTCGGAGATGGCCAGGTTGCGCACGCCCGGCTGCACGACGGCGGTGCGGGAATAGGCGTCCAGCCGCACGATCTGGTTCATGCGCGCCGTCGACAGCACGACGCCATCGGCGATCGGCATCGCGCCGCCGGACAGGCCGGTGCCGGCGCCGCGTGGCACCACGGCCACCGCCAGCTCGCGGCAGATGTTGAGGATGGCGACGACCTGCGCCTCGCTGTCGGGCAGTGTGACGATCATCGGCAGCTGGCGGTACGCGGCCAGGCCATCACACTCATACGGCCGCGTGTCCTCCGGCTCGGACAGCACGCAGCGCGCCGGCAGCACGGCCAGCAAGGCGGCGGCGACGCGCTGCCGGCGCGCTGCGAGCAGCTCGGGATCGGAGTTGTGATCGAAATCGACAGCGTTCATGGTTCGGCACCAGCATGGACAGGATACGATTAAAGCACAAACCGTCCCACCCGAGTGGCTTTGCTGCGCATGCGCTGGCCCGCATGCAACTAGGCGCGTCCGGCGCGGCGCCCGGCCGACTTATTTCCCAGCCAGCGGATCACGGCAGGGCCGTAGCTGGCCGGAGCCTTCGACGCCGTGCGCGCCGCCAGATCGGCCAGCGTATGCTTTTCCAGCGCCTCGCGCATGCCCTTTTCGGCCTCCAGCATCACGGCGTGGATCGAACACACGCCCTTGGTCGCCCAGCTCGGCGTGGTATCGCCAAACACCGCGCAGCGCGCGCGGATTTCGCGGCATTCAAACAGGGACTTCTCGCCATCGACCGCATCGACCACATCGAGCACACTGATGTGCTGCGGCGCCTTGGCCAGCGCGAAGCCGCCCTTGACGCCCTCGGATGCGGCCACCAAGCCGGCCTTGTTCAATTTGGTGAACAGCTTGGCCGCGTATTCGCCCGGTATGCCCTGCAGCTCGGCGAGGTCCTTGGCACTGGCCTCGGGCGCGTCGGCCGGCAGGTCGGCCAGGAATAACAGGCAATGCAGGGCGTATTCCACGCCAGTGCTGATGTGCGACATTTAAACCCCGACTAATTTTATCGTAGTTTCATAAGATAGCCAATTTTCCACGCAAAGACAAGCAAAAAAAATTGGTGGATTTTTCTTGCGGATCGGTTTTTCGCCGACTATACTCGCAAACTACGACAAATTGAGTCGTAGTTTAAACCTCCGAATAATTTACTGAATAGGCAATCTCATGTCCCAAAAAATCTTGATCATCGGCGGCGGCTTCGCAGGCTTGTGGAGCGCATTGGGCGCGGCGCGTGTACTCGATAACAATGGCAGGAGCGGCGACGTCGAAGTCACGCTGATTTCGCCGGAACCCCTGCTGCACCTGCGTCCTCGCCTGCATGAACAAGCGCCGCACGGCATGACCACGCCGCTGCTGCCGGTGCTGGAGGCGGCCGGTGTACGCTACATCCAGGGCAGCGTCGAGCGCATCCACGCCGCCGATTCCTGCGTCGACGTCATCGATGCGCGCGGCAACCGTTCAACCATCGCCTACGACCGCATGGTGCTCACGACCGGCAGCAAATTGTTCCGCCCCGCCGTGCCGGGCATCGAGCAGCATGCGCACGCCGTCGACCAGCTGGACGAAGCGGTCAAGCTGGACATCCACCTGGCGCGCCTGGCCGACCTGCCGCCGTCGGAAGAACGCAATACCGTGGTGGTGGTCGGCGGCGGTTTCACCGGCATCGAAGTGGCGGCCGAAATGCCGGAGCGCCTGCGCAAGGTATTCGGCCATGATGCAAAGTTCAACATCGTGATGATCGACCGTGGCAGCGAAGTCGGCGCGGAGCTGGGCGCCGGTCCACGGCCGGTCATCACGCAGGCGCTCGACGCGCTCGGTGTGAAGACGGTGCTGTCAACCTCCGTCACAGCGGTCGATGCCGACGGCGTGCTGACTTCGGACGGCCAGCGTATCAAGGCCAAGACCGTGATCTGGACCGGCGGCATGCGTGCCAGCGCGCTGACCGGGCAGGTATCGTCGCAACGCGATCAGCTGGGCCGCGTGCATGTCAGCCGCGACCTGCGCGTGGCCGGCAACGCCCGCATCTTCGCCGCCGGCGACGTCGCACTGGCGCAGACTGACGACGAAGGCAACCACGCCATGATGTCGTGCCAGCACGCCATCGACATGGGCCGCTACGCCGGCCACAACGTCGCCGCCGACCTGCTTGGCATGCCGACGCTGAACTACGACCAGGCGTTCTACGTCACCTGCCTCGACCTGGGCGCATGGGGCGCGGTCTACACCGAGGGCTGGCAGCGCGAAGTGAAGATGGTCGGCGCCGAGGCCAAGGCGCTCAAGGTGAAGATCAACACGCAATGGATCCATCCGCCACTGGCCAGCCGCAGCGCCACGTTGGCCGCCGCCGATCCGCAACGCTCGGTAGTCGCCTGAGCAACGCTGATTTTGTAGCGCGCGCATGGCGCGCATTCGCCTGCGGCCGCAGGCGAATGCGCGGCCTTGCCTCCAGGCCTGCCCGGTTTTTGCGCCGGATCACCGGACAATTCCACGCCACGCTTTTCCTGTTTGACGCCGTTTCCACCCCGTTTCATCGCATATCGGTGGCCGCTGGGCGCGGCGCTGGGCATAGTTCACCCATCCCAACCCACACAAGAAAGCGAGACCATCATGCTGCAACAGATCATCAGCCACACTCCCCTCTACGTCTGGGCCCTGCTGGCCTTCCTGATATATCGCGGCTACCTCGCCAGCATGGACCGCGAAACGACGCTGCGCAACCTGTGCATCATCCCCGGCGTGATGCTGGTGCTGTCGCTACAGGGCATCGTCGGCAAATTCGGCGGCAGCGACAGCGCCCTGCTGGCCTGGGCGGCCGGCGCCATCGTCAGCACGGCCGTGACCTGGTCGCTGATCGACGCCAGCCGCATCACGGCGGACCGCGGCAAGGGCACGCTGCACCTGCGCGGCAGCTGGGTGTCGCTGATGCTGATGATGGCCATCTTCGTCGTCAAGTACAGCGTCGCCATCGTCTCGGCCATGCATCCGGCGCTGAGCGAGAGCAGCACCTTCATGCTGGCGATCTGCGGCCTGTTCGGCCTGTGCAACGGCATCTTCTTCGGCCGCCTGCTGCGCTGCGTCTCGGTCTACCTCCAGCAGCCGGCCGCAATGAACGCCTGATAGCGCAGCATTTTTGACCATGGCTGCCGATTTGACGTATCCTCACTTCTTTTCAGATCAGGAAGCATCATGGGCAATCGACTCTCCAAAATCGCCACCCGCACCGGCGACAACGGCACCACCGGCCTGGGCGACGGCAGCCGCACCGACAAGGACAGCGCCCGCGTCCACGCCATGGGCGATGTCGATGAACTCAACTCGAATGTCGGCCTGCTGCTGTGCGAAGCGATGCCCGACGCGCTGCGCGAAGAACTGGTGGTGATCCAGCACGACCTGTTCGATCTCGGCGGCGAGTTGTGCATCCCCGGCTACCAGATGATCACCGAAGACCACGTGGCGCGGCTCGACGACCTGCTGGAAAAATACAACGCCGACCTGCCGGCGCTGACCGAGTTTATTTTGCCGGCCGGTTCGCGCGCCGCGTCCCTCGCGCACATCTGCCGCACCGTCTGCCGGCGCGCGGAGCGCAGCATCGTCACGCTGGGCAAGGCCGAGACCATCCACGACAATCCGCGCCAGTATGTGAACCGCTTGTCGGACCTGATGTTTGTGCTCTCGCGCGTGTTGAACCGCTACGCCGGCGGCAGCGACGTGCTGTGGAACCACGAGCGCAAACGCAAATAAGCGGAATAATTACGGCCGCGCGGCGAACAGCAGCGCCATGCCCTTGGCCATGCTGAGGCGCGACGCGGCGCTGGGATGGTCGTCCGCCATCAGCGAGGCCTGCTCGGTGGCGGCCAGCTTGCGGTAGAAGCTGACCATGGCCGACGACGGCCAGCCGGCGCGGTGCGCCAGCACCATGCCCAGTTGATCGGCCTCGCTTTCCTGCAGCGACGACAGCCCTTCCAGCCGGATTTGCAGCGACAGGTCGGTGTCGAGCCGCTCCATCAGCACGTCCAGCGGCACCACCGGATGGCGGTTGAACAGCAGCGCCTCGGACAGGGTTTCGCGGTGATGCTCGGCCACGGCGTGCGCCACTTCATGGCCCAGCAGCGTCGCCAGTTCGCCGTCGTTGAGCGCGAGCTGGCGCACGAAGGCGCTGCCGACGAGGATTTTACCGCCGGCCATGCAATAGGCGTCCACCTCGGGATCGCTGGTGACGTGGACTTCCCACTGCCACTGCGCCGCCTCCGGCTTCATGGTAATGGCGGCGCGGATGATGCCGGCGCTGATGCGCCGCAGGCGTTGCAGCAGCCGGCGTTCCTCATCGAGCTTGCCGGCGGCGGCCAGCTCCACCACCTGCTCGATGTAGCGGTCTTCCATGCGGCTGTCGACCTCCTCGGCGGCGAAACTGAAATCCTGCCAGCGGCCCGATTCCGGCACCTGCGCGCGCGCCGGGGCGCACACCAGCAGCCATCCCGCCAATACCAGCGATATCGATATAAGCCGCATCTCGTTCTCCCCGCAAGCACAGGCCGAAAACTGGATAAACTGTTTATATCAATATAGGCCGGGATGGAGCGGGACGCAAGCGGACTATGCCCGGCGTGCGCGGGACGTCAGGAATCAGGGGAAGGGAAATGGCGCCGCCCGGGCAGGCGGCGCCGATGCGGCGCTGATATCGACTATCAGCGCCGGGGATCAAGCGTTGTTGACGACCGACAGGCGCGGCTCGTCGCCGCCAAAGCGCTGCTTGACGGCGGCGGCGATGCCGGCGCCGTCCAGGCCCAGGCTGGCCAGCAGCTTGGCATGGTCGCCATGGTCGATGAACTTGTCGGGCAGGCCGAGCATCAGCAGCGGCTTGACGATGCCCTCGGCGGCCATCGCCTCGGCCACGGCGGAGCCGGCGCCGCCCATGATGGCCCCCTCCTCCACCGTCACCAGGTAGTCGTGGTCGGCGGCCAGCTGCTTGAGCAGTTCCACGTCCAGCGGCTTGACGAAGCGCATATTGGCGACGGTGGCGTCGAGCGTGACGCCGGCGGCCACGCTGGGCGCGACCATCGAACCGAAGGCCAGGATCGCGATCTTCCGGCCCTGGCGCTTGATTTCGCCCTTGCCCATTTCGATGGCGTCCAGCGACGCCGAGACGGCGGCGCCGGTGCCGGAACCGCGCGGATAGCGGATCGCGGCCGGACCGTTGTAGCGGTAGCCGGTGGTTAGCATCTGGCGGCATTCGTTTTCGTCCGACGCGGCCATGATGACCATGTTCGGTATGCAGCGCAGGAAGGCCATGTCGTAATTGCCGGCGTGGGTGGCGCCGTCGGCGCCGACCAGGCCCGCGCGGTCGAGCGCGAACGTGACGTCGAGGTTTTGCAGCGCCACGTCATGAATCAGCTGGTCGTAGCCGCGTTGCAAAAAGGTCGAATAAATCGCCACGACCGGCTTCAAACCCTCGCAGGCCAGGCCGGCGCCGAAGGTGACGGCGTGCTGCTCGGCGATGCCGACGTCGAAATAGCGGTCCGGGAACTGCTGCTCGAAGCGCACCATGCCCGAGCCTTCGCGCATCGCCGGCGTGATGCCGACCAGGCGCTTGTCGATGGCGGCCATGTCGCACAGCCAGTTGCCGAATACCTCGGTGTAGGTCAGCTTGCCCGGCGCGGCGGCCGGCTTGATGCCTTCGGCCGGATTGAATTTGCCGGTGCCGTGGTAGAGGATAGGCTCGGCCTCGGCCAGCTTGTAGCCCTGGCCCTTCTTGGTGACGACGTGCAGGAACTGCGGACCCTTGAGCTGCTTGATGTTCTGCAGCGTCGGGATCAGCGAGTCCAGGTCGTGGCCGTCGATCGGGCCGATGTAATTGAAGCCGAACTGCTCGAACATCGTGGCCGGCACCACCATGCCCTTGGCGTGTTCCTCGAGGCGCTTGGCCAGTTCCAGCACGGGACCGGGCAGCATCGACTTGCCGACGTTTTTGGCGGCGGCGTAGAACTGGCCCGACATCAGGCGCGCCAGATAGCGATTGAGCGCGCCGACCGGCGGCGAGATCGACATGTCGTTGTCGTTCAGGATCACCAGCAGGTTGATGTCTTCCTGGACGCCGGCGTTGTTCATCGCCTCGAAGGCCATGCCGGCCGTCATGGAGCCGTCGCCGATGACGGCGATCGAGTGGTTGTGCTCACCCTTGATCTTGGCCGCCTGCGCCATGCCCAGCGCGGCCGAAATCGAGGTCGACGAGTGGGCCGTGCCGAAGGTGTCGTATTCGCTTTCGACGCGGCGCGGGAAGCCGGAGATGCCGTCCAGCTGGCGCAGCGTGTGCATGCGCTCGCGCCGGCCGGTGAGGATTTTGTGCGAATAGGTCTGGTGGCCGACGTCCCACACGATGCGGTCCTGCGGCGTGTTGAACACGTAGTGCAGCGCCACCGTCAGTTCGACGGTGCCGAGGTTGGACGACAGATGGCCGCCGGTCTTGGACACGGAATCGAGCAGGTAGGTGCGCAGTTCGTGGGCCAGCGGCGTGAGTTGGTGGCGCGACAGCTTGCGCACGTCGGCGGGGCTGTCTATATTTTCGAGCAAGTTCATTTATGCCTTTCGCTGCACGATCAAATCCGCGAGTTCGCGTAAGCGCAGAGCTTTTTCTGCAAACGGCGCGAGCGCTGCGTGCGCGTCGAGCCGCAATTTTTCCGCCAGCGCGCGCGACGGCTCCAGGCCGAGGATGGAGACGTAGGTCGGCTTGTTATCGGCCGCGTCCTTGCCGGCGGTCTTGCCCAGCGTGGCCGAATCGGCGGTCGCGTCGAGCACGTCGTCGACCACCTGGAAGGCCAGGCCGATGGCGCGCGCGTAGTCGTTCAGCGCCGCCGTTTCCTCGGCGTTCAAGTCCTTGCCGGCCAGCGCGCCCAGCACCACCGAGGCGCGCAACAGGGCGCCGGTTTTCAGCTGGTGCATCTGCTCCAGCTGTTCCAGGGTCAGGCTGACGCCGACGCTGTCCAAATCGATGGCCTGGCCGCCGCACATGCCGGCCGAGCCGGACGCGTGGGCCAACAGCCGCAGCATCGCCACCTGGCGCGCCGGCGGCAACGCACTGCCTTCGCCGCCTGCTTCCGACAACACCAGGAAGGCCTGCGATTGCAGCGCGTCGCCGACCAGCAGCGCGGTCGCTTCGTCGTAGGCCACGTGGACGGTCGGTTTGCCGCGCCGCAGTGCATCGTCGTCCATGCACGGCATGTCATCGTGGACCAGCGAGTAGGCGTGGATCATCTCCACCGCCGCCGCCGCGCGGGCCAAGGTCTGCGCATCGGCGCCGAACAGCGCGCCGGCCGCGTAGACCAGCAGCGGGCGCACGCGCTTGCCGCCGCCCAGCAGCGCGTAGCGCATCGCCTCGTGCAGCTTGGCCGGGACCGCGTCGGCGGCGGGCAGGAAACCGTATAAATCGTTTTCAACGCCGGCCTGCACGGACTTCATCCAGTCGTCGAAGCCGGCCGTCATTCGCCGTCCTCCCCGGCGAGGGGTTTCAGCATGTCGCCTTCGAGCACCTTGACCTGCGACTCCACCTTGTCGAGCTGCGTGGCGCAAAACTTGACCAGTTCGGAGCCGCGCTGGTAGGCCGCGACCGACGCTTCCAGCGGCAGCTGGCCGGCTTCCATCTGGCTCACCAGCTGCGCCAGTTCGGCCATGGCGGTTTCAAACGAGACGGGTGCGTCGGCCGTTTCGGCGTTTAATTTCTTAGGCATAGGCATTCAATTCAGGCACTCGGATCGTAAGGCTAAGGGTGGCGGCACAGCCGCACTCCCCAGTGTAGCCCGATATTTTAGAACAAACCACCTTATTGGGTGGAACTAACGCGCGCACGGGGCAAGTCGGGGCGGCCGGATTAAGTTATTTATTTATCCATATTTTACAGCGGCCCGAGCCGCTACGGCGCCCGCCATGGCGTTTACGCAACCTTGTCACCGCCCGGCGCGCCGCCGCTTGCGGCCAAAGCTGCGGAGCAGGCCGTATTCGCGGTATAATCGCCGGTTCTGTCCGAAATACCATTTCAAAAACTTGAATTCAGGTCTTTACGGAGTCTGTCTCTCTTTGGTTTGATGTACATATTAAGGGGGGTTGGGATGTCCGATCTGGGTACCCACGCCAAGCTCGCGCGCTCGAACGCGCAACTGCCGGTAAGCGTCTATTTTGACGAAGCGCTATTGCAGCGCGAAATGCAGCAACTGTTTCAGGCCGGTCCGCGCTACGTCGGGCATGAGCTGATGGTGCCGAACGTCGGCGATTTTGCGACCCTTGTCTCCGAAGACGAAGGGCGTATGCTGGTGCGCAACGCAAACGGGCTGGAGCTGCTGTCCAACGTCTGCCGGCACCGCCAGGCGCTGATGTTCAACGGCCGCGGCAACGCCAACAACATCGTCTGCCCGCTGCACCGCTGGACCTACGACTTGAAGGGCGAGCTGATCGGCGCGCCCCACTTCGCCGAAACGCCGTGCCTGAACCTGCCCAAGACCACGCTGCAAAGCTGGAACGGCCTGCTGTTCGAGCAGAACGGCTACAACGTGATGGAAAAGCTGTCGCAGCTGTCGGTCACCAAGGACCTGGATTTTTCCGGCTATATGTTCGACCACGTCGAAGTCCAGACCTGCAATTACAACTGGAAGACCTTCATCGAAGTCTATCTGGAGGACTACCACGTCGAACCTTTCCATCCGGGCCTGGGCGGCTTTGTCAGCTGCGACGACCTGCGCTGGGAATTCGGCCGCGACTACAGCGTGCAGACGGTGGGCGTGAACAAGGGCCTGCAGAAATCGGGCTCGGAGATTTACAAGCGCTGGCAGGAACAGGTGCTCAAGTTCCGTGGCGGCGAACCGCCGCCGTATGGCGCGATCTGGCTGACGCTGTACCCGAACATCATGGTCGAATGGTATCCGCACGTGCTGATCGTGTCGACGCTGTGGCCGGACGGCCCGCAGCGCACCAGGAACGTGGTCGAGTTTTACTATCCCGAGGAGATCGTGCTGTTCGAGCGCGAATTCATCGAGGCCGAACGGGCCGCCTACATGGAGACCTGCGTCGAGGACGACGAGATCGCGTTGCGCATGGACGCCGGCCGCAAGGTGCTGCTCAAGCGCGGCACCAGCGACGCCGGGCCGTACCAGTCGCCAATGGAAGACGGCATGCAGCACTTCCACGAGTGGTATCGCAGTAATATAGAGGTCTGATTTTATCGGCTGGCCGCAGGATGCAATCCCGGCCAGCTTTTTTTGCGGCGCCGCGCTGGCCCGGCCGGCCCGCCATGCCCCAGGCACTGCTTACTGATCGGATCTCGATGCAATCGCTGTGGATGCTGTTTGCCAGTTTCATGTTCGCCGTGATGGGCGTGTGCGTCAAGCTGGCGTCGGGGCAGTTCACCACCGCCGAAATCGTCATGTACCGCGGCGTGGTCGGCGTCACCCTGCTGGCCTGCGCGATCCGGCTGCAGGGCGGCAGCTTCCGCACCACCATGCCGCTGGCCCACCTGTGGCGCGGCATGGTCGGCGTGGTGTCGCTGTGGCTGTGGTTCTACGCCATCGCCAAGCTGCCGCTGGCCACCGCCATGACCCTCAACTACATGGCGCCGATCTGGATCGCCGTGATCCTGTTTTGCGCCGGCTGGTGGCAGGCGCGCAACCGCGTCGAATGGCCGCTGATCGCCGCCGTCGCCGCCAGCTTCGTCGGCGTCACGCTGCTGCTGCAACCAGCCTTCGCCTCCAAGCTTCTGACGCCGGCGCTGATCGCGCTCAGCTCCAGCGTGCTGTCGGCGCTGGCCTATCTGCAAGTACGCAAACTGGGACTGGCCGGCGAGCCCGAGTCGCGCGTGGTGTTTTATTTTTCGGTGATGAACCTGGTGGCCGGCGTGGCCGGGCAGCTGCTGTTGTCCGGCGAAAGTCCCGGCGACGCCGTCTGGCATCCGGTCAGCACCTGGCACGGCGCCTTGCTGCTGCTGGGGATAGGCGTGTGCGCCACCAGCGCGCAGATCGCGATGACGCGCGCCTACCGCCTCGGCAACACGCTGGTGGTCGCCAACCTGCAGTACTCGGGCATCATCTTTTCCAGCGTCTGGGGCGTGATTATTTTCGGCGACTCGTTCGGCTGGCATAGCTGGGCGGGCATGGCCATCATCCTGTTGTCCGGCCTGGCCGCGACGTTCTACAATACCCGCAACACCACCAAGGGCGCCGCCATCAGCAGCACCGATCCGATCGCCAGCGAATTGTAGTACGACCTTTAAGGACGCCAGCCATGCACACCACGCTTATCGACGCCGCCACCCTGGCCCAGCACCTGACCGATCCAGGCTGGGTCATGCTCGACTGCCGCCACGACTTGATGAACCCGGACGCGGGCCGTGACGGTTTCGCCATCGGCCATATCCAGAACGCGCAATTCGCCGGCATCGACGACCACCTGTCGGGCGCCAAGGTCGGCGCCGACGGCAAGTTCCACGGCCGCCATCCGCTGCCCGACCGCGCCGCGCTGGTCGACACGCTGCGCGGCTGGGGCATCAACGACGACACGCAAGTGGTGGCCTACGACGCGCACGGCGGCATGTACGCGGCGCGTTTGTGGTGGCTGCTGCGCTGGATCGGCCATCCGGCCGTGGCGGTGCTCGACGGCGGCCTGGCCGCCTGGCAGTCGCAGGGACTGCCGCTGGTGACGCCGGTGGCTGCGCGTCCCCGCGGCCATATCGCCGAGAAGCCGACGCTGACGAAGACCGTGACGGTGGCCGAGGTGGTGGAGAATCTGCACACGCAGGCGCGCACCGTGGTCGACGCGCGCGCGCCGGACCGCTATCGCGGCGAGAACGAAACCATCGACCCGGTCGGCGGCCATATCCCCGGCGCCAAGAACCGCTTCTTCAAGGACAACCTGACGCCGGACGGCCGCTTCAAGACGGCCGCGCAACTGAAGCTGGAATTCGCGCCGCTGGTCGAACTGGCGACGACGGCCATCATGCAGTGCGGCTCCGGCGTGACGGCCTGCCACAACCTGCTGGCCTTGGAAGTGGCCGGCATGCACGGCGCGGCGCTGTATCCGGGATCGTGGAGCGAGTGGTGCGCCGATCCGGCGCGGCCGGTGGCGACGGGGGCGCAATAACAAATCAACGACGCGGCCGGCGTGTTTGACGCATCCATTGCGTGATGCGCAATTGGCCCTGCGTCACTTGATATTCAATGGAGTGTCCAGAATTTGGAATCGCAAACCGCCTTATCCCTTTCCCCGCTACCGGGGTGCCGAGATCGGGATAGGCGAGCAGAATATCCAAGGCTTTTTGCGTGCGCTGAAATATTTTCGCTGCAGTTTCTGGATCTTGGCTATCAACTCGAGCCATCGTCTTCCTAAGCGATCGTTCCGCTTCGGAAGACCAATGCAGCGTCAGCTCAACCAACTTTGCGCGGCCGCTTGACATGAGTGCTCAGCATATTTCTGATCGACTCCATGACATCGGCATGAGGAATGCCCTTTCCTGCTGCGAAATCCTCGTCGGCTTGAATACCTGCTCGGATACTGGCCTCGCACGCGGCGAAACCGTCCCGCAAAACAAAGAATAGCATTTCCTCTGCTGTCCTTTCGCCAAGCGCGGCAAGGCGTTCCAGGCGTGCGCGCTCCGCATCGGACAGCGCGGCAAATGCATCGGCCATTTCTTTATGCTGAGTGTTCATGATCGGCATCCCCCTGCCATCACTGGATCGGTCATCATACTCCCGGCGATTGAGAGGTCAAGCGGCGCGCCGCGCCTGCTTTAGCCGTCGCAAATCCCTATCCTCAGTGCCCGTGCGTGAGAATCAGCACCATCACCACGCCAGCACCGATCAGCAGCACTTGCGGGATGGTTTCGCGCAGCGTGGCGCGGCGCTGCATCTGCGGCATCAGGTCGCTGAGCGCGATGTAGATGAAGCCCGACGACGCGAACACCAGCACA
>Ga0209862_1000623_pt1 | contig 12305 bp, 10 predicted proteins | sample OrgsoiDNA_201061_FD_185809 | JGI IMG/M metagenome (GOLD analysis project Ga0209862, IMG submission 185809) | Permafrost soil microbial communities from the Arctic, to analyse light accelerated degradation of dissolved organic matter (DOM) -... | ecosystem: Environmental > Terrestrial > Soil >... | reverse complement strand
GTTTCGGCATCATCATGCTTTCCATCGTGAACGGCCAGCCCAGGGAGCTCGGGCTGCTGAGCATGATCAAGTTCTTCATCGATCACCGCATCGAAGTGGTGCGGCGGCGAACCGAATTCGAGCTGCGCAAGGCCCGCGAACGCGAGCACCTGTTGCTCGGCTTTCAGAAAGCCTTGGACCATCTGGACGAAGTGATCCGTCTGATCCGCCAGTCCAGAGCGCCCAAGGAAGCGCGCGATTCGCTGATCGCGGCCTTCCAATTCACCGAGAGGCAGGCGCAGGCCATCATCGAACTGCAGTTGCAGCGGCTCACCGGAATGGAGCGCCAGAAGATCCTCGATGAGTTGGTGGAAATCCAGCGGCGCATCGCCGAGTACCTGGAGCTTCTGGGTTCGGAGACCGTGCTGCGCGCCTCCATCGTCAAAGAGTTGAAAGAAATTCAGAAGGACTACGGCGACGAGCGGCGTACGGAGATCATCGAAGATTCGGGCGACATCAATCTGGAAGATCTGGTGGCGGTGGAAGATGTGGCCATCACGGTGACGCGCGGCGGCTATCTGAAGCGCACGTCGGTCGACACCTACCGGCGGCAGACGCGCGGCGGCAAGGGCCGCATCGGTATGGGGACGCGCGCCGAGGATTTCGTGGAGCGCCTGATCGTGGCGTCCACCCACAGCTACCTCCTCATCTTTACCACGCGCGGGCGCGTTTACTGGCTGAAGGCTTACGAGATTCCGGACGCCACCACCACGGGCAAGGGCAAGCACATCAGCAACCTGATCAACCTGCAGCCGGATGAGACCGCCAAGGCCTTCCTTTCGGTGAAGGATTTCGTGCCCGATCAATTCATCGTGATGGTGACCCAGCACGGGGTCATCAAGAAGTCCGAGCTGACGGAGTTCGACAACCCCATGGCCCGCGGCATCATCGCGGTAAACCTGGATGAAGGCGATGAGCTGATCTCGGCCAAGATCACGCAGGGCGACAATTTCATTTTCCTGGGGTCGCACCGCGGCCATGCGATTCGTTTTGCGGAGAGCCAGGTCCGGCCCATGGGTCGGCAGGCGCGCGGCGTGCGGGCCATGGATCTGCCGCGCGGCGACTACCTGGTGGGCATGGAAGTGGTGGAAAAAGACGGGCTCATTCTTTCCATCGCGGAGCACGGCTACGGCAAGCGCACGCCGCTCGAGGATTACCGGCTCACGGCGCGCGGCGGCAAGGGCGTGATCAACATGAAGACCACGGAAAAAACCGGGCCTGTGATTGCCATCCTTTCCGTGAAGGACGATTCGGACCTCATGATCGTGAGCCAGAACGGCAAAATGATCCGCATCGAATCGGGCACCATCCGCCAGGCCGGCCGCTCCACCCAAGGCGTGCGGCTGGTGCATTTGGAAGACGGCGACAAGGTAGCGGCGGCTTCGGTGATTCCCGAAACCGAAGATCCCAACGGCGACGCGCAGGAGACCCTCCCAGTCCAGTAAACTGGTCAGTATATGGATCAGAAGGAGACTCGTCTGTTCGCCGATCTGGCTTCCATGGGCCGCGTGATCGTAGCGTTCTCCGGCGGCACGGATTCGGCGTACCTCGCGTGGGCGGCGAATCGCGTGCTAGGCAAGAACGCCATCGCCATGACGGCCGATTCGGCGTCGCTGCCCGAGTCTCACAAGCGCGATGCCGAGGCTTTTGTCGAGCGTTTCGGAATCTCGCACGAATACATCGCCACCTATGAGTTCGACAATCCGGATTACGTCCGCAACGACCCCAACCGTTGTTTCCACTGCAAGGACGAGCTGTTCACGCGCCTCGCACAGGTGGGGCTTGAGCGCGGTTACGAACACATCGTCTACGGCGTGAATGTGGACGACCTGGGCGACTATCGTCCTGGCCAGAATGCCGCCAAGAAGCACCAGGTGGCAGCGCCCCTGGCCGATGCCGGATTGTCCAAAGCCGAGATTCGCGAGTTGTCGCGCCTCGCCGGCCTGCCCACGTGGGACCGTCCCGCGTCGGCCTGCCTGAGCTCGCGCATTCCGTATGGGACCGCAGTGACCATTCAGAACGTGAAGACGGTGGAGACCGGCGAGGAGCAGGTCAAGGCGCTTGGCTTTCGCCAGTTTCGCGTGCGCTTCCATGCGGAAGTGGTGCGCATTGAGATCGCCCGCGATGAGATGGAGCGCGCCATGACGGTCGAAATGGCGCACCGCTTCACGGCCATCTTCAAAGCGCTGGGGTTCAAGTACGTCACGCTGGATCTGGAAGGCTACCGCCAGGGCTCGCTCAACGAAGTCCTCAACCTTCCGCTTCAAGACGGTTGACACCGGGCCGCGCCTTTGATAAAAGTCGCGGGCATTGAAGGTGAACCCGTGACCAAGAAAGAACTAGTCGGAAAGATCGCATCGGACGCTGCGATTACGCGGGCGCAGGCAGCGCGCGCATTGGAGGCGTTCCTGTCGGGCATCCGGGCGAGCCTGGTGCGCGGGGACCGGGTTACCATCTCGGGCTTTGGCACGTTCGGAGTTTCCCACCGCAAAGCCCGGCGCGTCAGGAATCCCCGCAGCGGGCGCCCCATTGAGGTCCAGGCGAAACGCGTGCCCAGGTTCGCCGCGGGGGTGGAATTGAAGTCGGCCCTGGAACGGCCCCGGTAGCGCTGCCGGTTGAGCCGTCCGTGCACATGGCGCATCATAGAAGTGCGTGGGCCAGGACGACCAGCCGAAACAGAACTTCCTCTCCGGCAGCATCGGAGTGATTACCATCCTGGGCGTCCCGGTGCGCCTGCACTTCACCTTCATTCTGCTGCTGGTGTTTCTGCTGTTCATCGGGCTGGGGGGCCGGCAATCCGGCGCAACCACGGCGATTTACATCGTCGCGTTGTTCGCCTCGGTGCTGTTGCATGAACTCGGCCACACGCTGGTCGCCAGGCGGTACGGCATCCGCACCATCGAGATCGTGATGTACCCGATCGGCGGAATCTCGCGGCCGGAGCGTCCGCCGAAACCGCGGGAAGAACTGTGGATCGCGCTGGCCGGTCCGATGGTGAATCTGCTCATCGCCGTGGCCTTGCTGGCCTGGTGGGTGGCGACGCATCAGGGCTTCGTGGCATTGGAGCAATTGCGCCAGCCGACCGATGCCAATCTGGTCCAGCGGATCGCGCTGGGCAACCTGGTGCTGTGCGTCTTTAACCTGCTGCCGGCGTACCCCATGGATGGCGGGCGCGTGCTGCGGTCCGTGCTGGCGCTCAAGCGCCCGGAGGAGGAGGCCACGCGCATTGCCGCCCGGGCCGGGCAAGGCCTGGCGATGTTGATGGGAATGGCAGCCCTGCTGTGGGGTGATTTCATGCTGATGTTTGTGGCCATGTTCGTGTACCTGGGGGCCGCGCAGGAAGGCTCGGCGGCGCGCGGGCGCATTCTCTCCACCGGCTATCCGGTGCGCGCGGCCATGATCACGGACTTCCGCACGCTGCAGCACGGAGAGAGCATTCGCGATGCCGGCAACCTGCTGCTGGCCACCTCGCAGCACGATTTCCCGGTAATGCATGGCGAGGCCGTGGTGGGGTTGCTCAAGCGCGCCGCACTGGTGCGGGCCATGCTGACGGCTGGGCCGGATTCCTACGTGGCGGCCGCCATGGATCGCAATTTTACCCGCGTATTGCCGGATACGCCGCTCACCGAAGCGTTGCCGCTGGTGGCCGGGCCGGCGGCGTGCGCGCTCGTGATGGATGCCGAGGACCGCCTGCTGGGGATGCTGACCTCCGAGAATCTTTCCGAGTTCCTGCTGCTGCGCCAAATGAGCATCCTGCAAAGCAAGGCGCATCCGCAATGAGCACAGGCGGCAGGCCCCGGGTGGTGATCGTAGGCGGAGGATTCGGCGGTCTGTACGCGGCCCGGAAACTGGGGCGCGCGCCGGTTGACGTGACCGTTATCGACCGCCGCAATTTTCACCTCTTTCAGCCGCTGCTCTACCAGGTGGCCACGGGCGCGCTTTCGCCTGGCGAAGTGGCGTCGCCCATTCGCGTGGTGCTGAAGAAGAACCGCAACACCGAAGTGCTGTTGGGAGAAGTGGTGGATCTGGATGTGGAACAGCGCCGCGTGGTTCTGCGCGACGGCGAAGCGGCGTATGACGAACTGATTATTGCAACCGGCGCCACGCACCACTATTTCGGAAACGACCAGTGGGCCGCGCTGGCGCCGGGGCTCAAGACGGTGGAGGATGCCACGGAGATTCGCAGCCGGTTGCTGGGGGCCTTCGAACGCGCCGAGCGCGAACCCGATGCCGCCCGCAGGCGTATTTGGCTAACTTTTGTGATTGTGGGTGGCGGGCCAACCGGTGTCGAGTTGGCGGGCGCTTTGGGAGAGATCGCGAACGACACGCTGCGCCACGACTTCCGGCATATCGATCCCTCCGAGGCGCAGATCATTCTGATCGAAGGAGAAGGCCGCGTGCTGCCTACGTTTCCGCCGGACCTTTCGGCGAAGGCCGAGCGGCAGTTGATCGCGCTCGGCGTGCGGCCGCTCACTGGCGCCAGAGTGACCGGGATCGATCCCCAGGGCGTGACCGTCCAGGTTAATGGGCGCACGGAACAGATCGCCACCCACACCGTGCTCTGGGCCGCGGGAGTGCGGGCATCGCGCCTCGGCAAAGTATTGGCGGACCGCGCCGGCGCGCAGCTTGACAAAGCCGGGCGCGTGATGGTGGAGCCGGACCTGAGCGTGGCCGGCCACCCGGAGATTCACGTGATTGGCGATCTGGCGAACTTCGTGCATCAAACCGGAAAGCCGCTGCCCGGCGTAGCGCCGGTGGCCATGCAGCAGGGGCGGTACGTAGCCAACCTGATCCGCCAGAAACTGCGCGGCAACAGAGTGGAGGTGTTTCGCTATTTCAATAAGGGCAACCTGGCCACGGTGGGCCGCAATAAGGCGGTGGCGGAGTTCGGGCGCCTGCACATCGCCGGATTCCTGGCCTGGTTCACATGGGTGTTTGTGCACCTGATGTATCTGGTGGAATTTGAGAACCGGATGTTAGTGTTGGTGGAGTGGGTGTACAACTACATCACGCGCAATCGCGGCGCGCGGTTGATTGTGGGACGGCCGTCAAAGCTTGATCCCCAAGTCTGATAGGGAAGCGGCATGTTACCCTCAACCTGAAATGTCTTATTTATCCATACGCGATCTCGACCTGAAAGGGAAGACAGTATTCATCCGCGTGGATTTCAATGTCCCGCTGCAGAAGAACGACGAAACGGGGGACATGGAAATCTCGAGCGACAAGCGCATCAAGGCGTCGCTGCCCACCATTCAGTTCGCTCTCGATCAGGGCGCCGGCGTGATGCTGGCTTCGCACCTGGGGCGTCCTAAGGGCAAACCGAATCCGGAGATGAGCCTGAAGCCCATAGCGGCGCGGCTGCGGGAACTGCTGGGGCTGCCGGTGACGATGGCCCCCGATTGCGTGGGGCCCGAAGTGGAAGCCATGAAGCCAACGCCGGGCCAGGTGCTGCTGCTCGAGAATCTGCGCTTCCACGCCGCCGAAGAGAAGAACGATCCCGCGTTCGCCAGGCAACTGGCCGCGCTTTGCGATGTGTACGTCAACGACGCGTTCGGTTCGGCGCATCGCGCCCACGCCTCCACCGAAGGGATGATTCAGTTCGTGCCGAAGGCGGCGGCCGGATTGCTGATGGAGCGGGAGTTGAAGTATCTGGGGATGGTCACCACCAATCCGGCGCGGCCTTGCGTGGCGATTCTGGGCGGCGCCAAGGTGTCGGACAAGATTGAAGTGATTCAGAACCTGGGCAAGGTGGTCGACAAGTTGCTGATCGGCGGGGCCATGGCCTACACGTTCCTGAGGGCGCAGGGACTGCCCGCGGGCAAGTCGCTGGTGGAGGAAGACAAGATCGATCTGGCGAAGAACCTGCTCGCGGAGTCGGGCGCCAAGTTGATGCTGCCGGTGGATCACGTGGTGGTTTCGGAAATTGCGACGGGCGCGGAACACCAGACCGTGGACCAGATTCCGGGCGGCAAGATCGCGGTGGATATCGGGCCCAAGACGATCGCGAATTATGCCGCGGTGATTGCCGGGGCCAAGACGGTGATCTGGAACGGGCCCATGGGAATTTTCGAGAAGCCGCCCTTCGATCGGGGCACGGTGGCGGTGGCGAAGGCGGTGGCGGAGTCGGGCGCGACATCCGTGGTGGGTGGCGGAGATTCGGAGAAAGCCATCAAGGCAGCCGGGGTGACGGACAGGATTTCCCACGTTTCTACCGGCGGCGGGGCATCGCTTGAGTTTCTGGCGGGCATCAAACTTCCGGGGGTGGCGGCGCTCGAGCGCTAGCATTTCCTCATGGCCATTCACCCACTTGCAGGCAAGCCCGCCACCCCATCGATGCTGGTCGATGTTCCCCGGCTGATCACCACCTATTACTCGCTGAAACCCGACGTCTCGGTAGATTCGCAGAAGGTGACCTTCGGAACGTCCGGGCATCGCGGGTCGTCCTTTGAGCGGTCCTTCAACGAAGACCACATCCTGGCGATCACGCAGGCGATTTGCGAATACCGCGGCGCGCATGGCGCGGAAGGGCCGCTGTTTCTGGCCAAGGACACGCACGCGCTTTCGGAACCCGCGTTCGCGAGCGCGCTCGAAGTGCTGGCAGGCAACAACGTAGAAGTCATGGTCGACCAGGACTTGGGGTACACGCCCACCCCGGCGCTGTCGCACGCAGTGCTCACTTACAACCGGGGACGCATCGTAGGGTTGGCCGATGGAATCGTGATCACGCCTTCCCACAATCCGCCCCGCGATGGCGGCTTCAAATACAATCCGCCCAATGGCGGGCCCGCCGATACCGCCGCTACGAAGTGGATCCAAGACCGCGCCAACCAGATCCTCGCCGATGGCCTGCGCGATGTGGTGCGCATCAGTTACTCACGGGCCATGGCGGCGGGCGCCACGCACCGCCACGATTACATTTCGGAGTACGTGAACGATCTGGGCTCGGTAGTGGACATGGACGCCGTGGGCGCCGCCAAACTACGGCTCTGTGCGGATCCGTTGGGCGGCGCGGGCGTGGCATATTGGGGACCCATCGCGGAGCGCTACGGCCTCTCGCTCGACATCGAGCATGGCGATGTGGACCCGACCTTCCGCTTCATGTCAGTCGACTGGGACGGCCAGATCCGCATGGATTGCTCGTCGCCCTATGCCATGGCCGGGCTGATCGCGCTGAAGGACAAATTCGATGTAGCCTTCGCCTGCGATACCGACCATGACCGCCACGGCGTGGTGACGCGGAGCGCCGGCCTGCTCAATCCCAACCATTACCTGTCGGCCGCCATCTCTTACCTTTTCGGCAACCGGCCCGGGTGGCGCGAGAAAGCAGCGGTGGGGAAGACGCTGGTTTCGAGCAGCATGATTGACCGCGTGGCCGCGCACCTGGGGCGGCGCCTGGTGGAAGTGCCCGTGGGTTTCAAGTGGTTCGTGGACGGCCTGGTGGACGGGTCGCTCGGATTCGGAGGCGAAGAAAGCGCGGGCGCATCGTTCCTGCGCCGCGATGGAACGGTCTGGACCACCGACAAGGACGGAATCGTCATGGGCCTGCTGGCGGCCGAGATGCTGGCGCGCACGGGCAAGGACCCGGGCGAAATCTATCATGACCTCACCGGCCAATTCGGCGCGCCGGTGTACCAACGTATCGATGCGCCCGCAACCGCCCAACAGAAGGCGATTCTGCTGAAGCTTTCACCGGAACAGGTAACCGCCAGGGAACTGGCGGGCGACCCCATTGAAGCCATGCTCACCAAGGCGCCCGGCAACGGGGCCGCTCTCGGCGGCTTGAAAGTAGTCACCAGGCGCGGCTGGTTCGCGGCCCGGCCCTCAGGCACGGAGGACGTCTACAAGCTCTACGCCGAAAGCTTCGAGGGCGAAGAACACCTGCGGCGGATTCAGACGGAAGCACAGGAACTGATCGCGCGAGCGTTGGCGGGATCGTTGGCCGGTTCCGAGCCCAAATCGTGATAGCCTGAATTTCGCGGTGCCCGATTCGATTCATACCGAGGAGTATCGCGAGAAGCAATGGGCGGCGCTCAGTTCGCTGGTCGCCGCGGTCGGCCTCACTTCGTTCAAGATTGTCGTCGGCGCGCTCACCGGCAGCCTGGGTATTCTGGCCGAGGCGGCGCATTCCGGCCTGGACATGGTGGCCGCCATTCTGACCTTGTTTGCGGTGCGCTTTTCGGGGCGTCCCGCCGACCACGGCCACCTCTACGGCCACGGAAAAGTGGAGAATCTTTCGGCGCTGGCGGAGACTCTCCTGCTGTTGTTGACGTGCGGGTGGATCGTGTGGCAGGCCATTGGGCGTCTTCGGTTTCACAAGACCGATATCGAAGTCACATGGTGGAGCTTCGCGGCGCTGCTGACTTCAATCGTGGTCGATTTCTCGCGGTCGCGCCTGCTTGCGCGCACGGCCAGGAAGTACAACAGCCAGGCTCTCGAAGCTGACGCGCTGCACTTTCAGACGGACGTCTGGACTTCCGGGGTGGTGATCTTCGGCCTGATCGCGGTCAAGGTGAGCCAATGGTATCCGCGGCTGGCTTTTTTGAGCAACGGCGATGCCGTGGCCGCGCTGGGTGTTTCGGTGCTGGTGGTATGGGTCAGTTGGCAACTGGGCCACCGGACCATTGACGCGCTCCTCGATTCCGCTCCGCCGGGCATGGAGGAACGGATTGCGGCGGCGGTGGCGGCGGTGCCCGGCGTGCAGAACTGCCACAACATTCGACTGCGCTATTCCGGGCCGGTTCTGTTCATAGACCTGCACGTGCTGGTGGATGGGCAGCAGACTTTGTTCGAGGCCCACCGGCTTACGGAGACCATTGAGGGCGTAATTCAGCAGATCGCGCCGAAGGCGGATGTGACCGTGCATCCGGAGCCATATTAGGATCGGCGTACAATGAAGGGCCATGCGCCCGCGCCTCGAGCGATACTTCGAGTTCCAGAAACTCGGCGCCGATTGGAAGACCGAGATCCTTGCCGGGTTCACCACGTTCATGACGATGGCGTACATCGTCTTCGTCAATCCCGCCATCCTGCACGAAGCTGGTATGCCGTTGGCCGCCGTAACCGCGGCCACGTGCCTTTCGGCGGCCGCCGGCAGTTTTCTGATGGGCGGATTTGCCAGGTACCCGATCGCGCTGGCGCCCGGCATGGGGTTGAACGCCTACTTCACGTATTCGGTGGTGAAGGGAATGGGAGTGCCGTGGCAGACCGCGCTCGGCGCCGTGTTCCTTTCGGGTGTGGCGTTCCTTCTGCTTACGCTGCTGGGCGTGCGGCAGCTCATCATCGCCGCCATTCCGTTTGAGCTCTACGCCGCCGTGGCCGCGGGAGTGGGGCTGTTCATTGCGCTGATCGGGTTTCGCAACTCGGGGATCATCGTGCCGAATGCCGCGACCACGGTGGCGCTCGGCAACCTGGGCGACAAGGGCACGGCGCTCGCCATTTTCGGACTGCTGCTCATGGCTGCGCTGCTGGCCTGGCGCGTGCGCGCCGCCATGCTGATCGGGATTCTGGCGACGGCGGCGATCGGGCTGATCGCGGGCGTCGGCAAATGGTCTCCGCAATCGTACAGCCTGGGAGATCTGGCGGCCACGGCCGGCAAACTCGACATACCGGCCGCCCTGCGCATTGGCCTTCTGGAAATCGTCTTCGTGTTCCTGTTCATCGACATGTTCGACAACATTGGAACCCTGGTGGCGGTGGGAAAGAAGGCCAGGCTGTTCGACCATGCCCACCAGATTCCGCGCGTGGACCGCATTTTGCTTTCCGATTCCCTGGCCACCATTGTGGGTTCGCTAACCGGCACGTCGACGGTGGTGAGCTACATCGAAAGCGCGGCCGGCGTGGCGGCGGGCGGGCGCACCGGCGTTACCGCCATCGTCACGGGCCTGCTGTTCGTGGCGGCCCTGTTCGTTGCGCCCGTGGTGGGAGCCATTCCCGCCGCGGCCACGGCGCCCGCGCTGATCATCGTGGGCAGCCTGATGATTTCGGTGGTGGCTGAAATTCAATGGGACGACCCTGAAATCGCCATACCGGCCTTTCTCACCATGATGACGATTCCCCTGACCTTCAGCATCGCCAATGGGCTGGCATTCGGCTTCACGGCGTTCACTCTGCTGAAGGTGGCGCGCGGAAAGTTCCGTGAAGTGAACTGGCTGTGCTACTTGCTGACCGCGTTGTTCATCGCGCGGTTTGTATACCTGAGCCGCGGCTCGTAGTCACTTTTCCGCGGCGGCTCTTTTGGCGATCGTCAGCAGGGTGCGTTCGCCCGATTCGACGCGGAACTGAATCTCATCGCCAAATACGTGGCCACGGTACGTGGTCTTGAGCTCATAGGCGTCGCGGCGAATGACGACATTGAAAAAAACGTCGGCGCCTTCAACGCTTCCGTCCTGAAGCGGGAAGTCGCCAAACGAGGTCTTCAGGGTTCCGGTGAGTTTGCCGCCCTCCATTTTAAGGAAGAGCGTGCTCAAGGTCTTGCCGCCGCCCGTGGTGGTTTCCGCGTTCCACGTGCCGGTGAGTTGTGGGGCGGGGCGTTGGGCGAGTGCGGCGGCAACCACAACAAGAAACGCCGCGGGCAAACGAAAGCGGCTCGCGTTCACGCCAGAGATCATGCCAGATCCACTCCCGTGAGGCTGCCGGTGGAATCGCCGAAATGTTCCATGGGGACCTTCATCCGCTCCATCATGGTGAGGAACAGATTGCACATCGGGGTCTCTTTGCGGAACACAATCCGGCGGCCGGATTTGAAGTGGCTGCCACCGCGTCCCGCGATCAGCGTCGGCAGGTCTTCGTGCAGGTGACGGTTGCCGTCGGAGAGACCCGCGCCGTAAACGATCATGCTGTTATCGAGGAGCGTCCCATCGCCCTCTTTGATGGACTTCAGCCGCGTGATCCAGGCGGCGAATTGCTGCACGTGGTAGGCGTTGATCTGCCGCACCTTTTCCATAAGGTCCGGCTTGCCCTGATGGTGCGTGAGCGGGTGGTGGCCGTCGGGAATATCGATTTCGCGATAGGCCCGCGAGGTGCCTTCGCGGGTTACCAGGAAAGTCAGAACGCGCGTCAGATCGGCCTGGAACGCGATGGTGACCATGTCGGTCATGAGCTTGAAATGCTGCGCGAAATCGGCCGGAACGCCATAGGGCTTGTCCATGTGCGGATCGATCTGCGCGTTGTCCGTGGAGGCCTTCTCAATCTGGCGCTCGACTTCGCGTATGGATGAGAGATACTCATCCAGCTTGCGCCGGTCGGTCGGTCCCAGATTGGTTTGGAGCTTCTGAGCGTCGCCCATCACAAAGTCCAGAATGCTGCGCCGCTCCCTGGCCTGGAGCACGCGCGCCTCGGGGCTCATCACCGTGCCGTCGCCGAAGAGGCGCTCAAACAAAGCGCGCGGGTCCAAAATCGGCGGCAATGCCTGGGTGGGGCTTTTCCACGCGAGATTGTTGGTGTAAGCGCAGGAGTAGCCGGAATCGCAATCGCCCGCCTGCCGCGCATCTTCGAGACCGATCTCAAGCGAGGGGAACCGGGTCTGCCTGCCCACCTGGTTGGCTACGATCTGGTCGCACGAGAGGCCGGCGCGAATGTCCACCAGGGTCTTTTTCACCTGGACTCCGGTGAGATACGATCCGCAGCAGCGGCCGTGGTCGCCCGCGCCGTCGAGCAGGGCGCGGCCGGTGTTGTGGGTGAGATTGCCCAGCAGCAGAACGTCGTCCCTGAGCGGCTCGAGCGGCTTGAGGATGCGCGGCAATGCGCCAAGCTTCCCCTCGTAATCGGGGTTCCAGCCGTCCATCATGATGCCGTTCGGCACATAGACAAAGGCCATGCGGACCGGTTTGTTGGCGAGCGCGCCGGCGGCGAATGCGGGCACCATGGCATCCAGGAAGGGCAGCGCGACCGCGGTTCCGGCGCCGCGCAAAAACGTTCGCCGGGAGAGAGATTTTCGAGTGATCATCGGTTGGCCGACTCCTTGGGTTTGAGATTGTTCTGTGTAGTCAGAGCTTCGCCGCGTCGAGACTGGAATGGAAAACTGCGCGCCACTTCGTAAATGACGCTCTGAAAGGGGTATCCCTGCGCGGCCAGTTTGTGGCCGATCTCATCCACCGTCTTCCGGTCGTATGGCTGGAGCCCTCTCCCCAGCGAGTAGATCAACATCTTCTCGATGACGCAATGCGCGAACTCGGGGAGTTGGGCCAGCAGCGCGGTACGCATCTCGGACGGTCCGCGGAAGGTCTTGCCGTTGGGCAGCGTTCCGCTGGAATCCACCGGGAACTTGC
>Ga0209862_1000620_pt1 | contig 12339 bp, 7 predicted proteins | sample OrgsoiDNA_201061_FD_185809 | JGI IMG/M metagenome (GOLD analysis project Ga0209862, IMG submission 185809) | Permafrost soil microbial communities from the Arctic, to analyse light accelerated degradation of dissolved organic matter (DOM) -... | ecosystem: Environmental > Terrestrial > Soil >... | reverse complement strand
GTGGACTGGACGAAGTCGGGCACCTGCCTGACCCGCTCGGGCGGTTCGATCTGCTAATCGAGCGCTGGGCTGGCCCCAGCGCGCGAAGAGAGCCTGAGGTTTGGGCTGTCTAGCAAAAAAAAACGAGAGACGCCTTCCTTCGGGAAGGCGTCTCTCATTGTGGCAGTGAAAATTATTGTTTTAACCGCGGCAATAAAAAAAACCGGCCGATTTTGGGCAATCGTCATTAAATAAAATCACTCGCGTCGAATCCGTTGGGGCGCGCTGAGACGCCGCCAACTCGCGCCGTCGCCGCAATTTGCGCCACGGCTGGCTGGTGGGGCAGTTTTGCTTTGTGCTCCTTTGGCCGAGGATTGGGCGGCGACCGTCCGGTGTCTCTGTCGAGTTTTGCGAGGGTTGGCGCTGGAAAGAAGGGGGCAGGACCGGAGCGCCATGATGGCGGGAACGTGATTTCTTGTGGAAGCGCCGTCTTTTGGGGCGGGGTGTGGATTCGCAAATTCGGGCTCTCATGAAAAATATCGCTTCTGGGGGCTTTTTAGTTTGGGCGGGCATCCGCGAGACAAGAAAAAAACATTTTTTTGTCTCCAAAATCAGTCAATGAAAAAAGCCGAGAAGGCTCTCGGCTTTTTTCATTGCAAACAACATCGGAAATCGGCGTCCGCGCAGGTCAGAACTGCGGTTTAACCTTCTCGCCCTCCTTCACATAGCCCAGGCGCAAGTCTTGCGCGCGCCGTTCTTTGAGGTATTTGACATGATTGGCGACATCGGCGTCCAACTCGCGGCGCTCGCGAGCGTCCATTTCCGGCCAGAGCTTGTCCTTCATGGCTTGTTGGGCTTGCGGCCCCTTGCAGTAGCCCGCGATGGCCACGGCGTCGGCGCGAAGCATCTTGGCGTCATCCCGGTCTTGCGGGACCGTGATGCCTCGTTTGCCCGGGAGCTCGTCAATCGCGCGCAGCGCCAAATCGCAATCGCCCAATCGCGTGATCAGATACGCGTAGTTGTGCAAGAACCCCATGGCGTAGCAACGCGATTGAATCCAGGGAGCGCTTTGCGCATAGGACTCGTGCAATTTGCCGCTGGCTTGAAGAACGGCCATGTAGTTGTGGCCCAGGGGCTCATCCGAACAACGGACGGGCTGCGTGTTGAACCATGTGGTCAGAGCTTTTTCGGCAAGGTCGGGGCGTCCCGCCTCCGAATAGGCTTTGCTCAGGTTCGCCATGATCAGTGAATTCCCCGGCGTCACCTTGTTGGCGAAACCCCAAAGCGACATCTCGCTGTTCCACACTTTGGCGTCGGCGCGCGCGCTCACAATGCCCATGGCCAGCAGCGCCGTGACGGGCAGCACCAGCAACAGGGCGGTCAGCCGCGGCGGATTTTTTGCTCCGCTTTGGATCATCTTGTCGCGCAGAGCCAAGGCCAAAATGCCAGCCGCGGGCGGCAAGAAGAGAAGCGGGAAGGCCAAATAACGCGGAGCGACCAGAGTTCCCGTGGTGAACGCCGCGAAGGATTGCATCAAGCAATATGCGATCACCAGCCAGAAGAAGCCGAACAGAAGCCCCCCAATGATATTGCGGCGCGCCCAGAGAATGCCCAGAGCCAGCAACACAAGCCCCGCGAAAACGAAAATCGCGACGCTGACGTTGAGAGCGAAAATATTTTCCGGGCCAAAAATCAGCGGATGCGTGGAGAAAGGCTCAAAGGTCAGGCTCATGTAGTTCGTCACCGCATAGGCAGCCCGGCGAATGGCCTCCAAGGTGCCTCCTGAACGCGGAGCAAGGTTGGCCCAGTGAACTCCCGCGCCAGATCCTGCACCCAACGCCCAGGAGCGACCGACCAAATAAGCAACCACCCCGAGAACGCCGGCGACCGCAAAGGAGCGCTGCTGGCGCACCAGCGGGCGGCAACCGAAAAGCCACGCCAGAACAGCCCAACAGCCGAGGTAAAGCGGCGCCGAATCTTTGGACAAACAGCTCAAAAGAACCAATACGCCAAATCCGAGCGGAGCAAAGCGGATTGCGCGGCGGATCCGAATCTCGCGTTTTTTCTCGCTTTCCGAGGACAAGTTAGGAGCCAAAAGGCGCGAGCTCAGAATTTCATGGCGAGCGTTCAAGGCCGATTGAGCCACGATCCACACAACCAGAGCCGAGAAGAAGAAGAAATTCGCCATCAAGTCAAAGCGTGAGCTGATCCAATACACTTCTTCATGCAGAGCAGGATGCAAGCCATAGAGGCCCGCGCATGCAAGGGCGGCCCAAGGGCTCACTTTCGTCTTGCGAACCTGAGCGATGATCCATGCCCCCAAAACACCCGCGAGAATCGCGTTGCCGCAAGCGAGCATCATGTTGACCAAGTGATAAATCGCCGCCGGCTGGGTTTGTTGAATCTGGACCAATAGGGACGCCAAGCCCAATGGTCGCCAGTAATTGGTTGGATTGATCAGAAACCCGCTTTTCAATGAAGCCCAAAAGAGCGCGGGATTGCCATAGCCGGCGTCGTTGACGATCAAAATGTCATCCCAAACGAAGCCATTGTATAGGCTAGGGCCAAAAGCGAAGGCGCACATGGCGAAAGCCGCGGCGACAACGACTGCCCACAACATGATTTTTTGCGTGCGCTCTTGTTTCATGCGAGCGACATCGGCGGGAGAGACATGAATCTCGCCCGATGCGCCGGAAGAGATGGCCGTCTTTTGCGCTCCGCTGGCCGCGGTTGTGGCCGCAAAGGTCGGAGAGCCCACGGCGGCATGGCCAAAAGTCTTGTTGGACGACAACCGTTGAAGGGGCGAAGCGCGTTGTTCGCGACGATCTTCCTCTCTGATTTCGCGAGCGCAGCGAGCCAAGCGGTCACGACGCCATTGAGCCAATCGCCCGCGCTTGCGGTTGCCGCCGCCGGGAGGCGAAGGGATCTGCGACCCGCGGTCGCCAAAAATCCAAAGCGCGGCAAAAACAACGCTCAGCAACAGGGTTATTTTGGTGGCCCAATTGGCGATCATTTGGCGATTGTCCACCGAAAAATCGATCGGATGGCGGGCGGCGAAGGCTGCCGCTTGCGCCGATTGAGTGGTTTTCCATTCGTCTCCGAGTCCGCCGCACTGATTGGCGTCCGGCCAAATCAAACAGGCCGGGTTTTTCAGGTTCAAGCGGTTGTCTTTGAGCGTCTTGAAGATAGAGCCGGATTGCAGGCGGCCAATGGGCTCCGTTTCAAGGCGATAGCCATACGCCGGATTGTAGCACTGCAAGTAGCTCGTCCCTTGCGCCATGAAGTCATTGCGTTCAAGCGGAAGCATCTTAAAGTGCCCGTCAGGGCGAATTTCAGCGCCTTGAATCGTCGAAATGGCAGGCAGGCGGCCTTCGCGAGCCAATTGCCACGCTTGATCCATCTGCGCGGGCTTGTAGGGCTGCTCGGTCTTGTCCCAGTAAAAATCGCGGTTTTCAAGGCTCATGGACAGGATCACGGCGATCACGCCAAAGAGGCAGAAAAACCATTTGACGCGCACGTCGCGGGTTGATTGCTCGCCGAAGGACCACAAAATCGCGCCGAAAGAGCAAATGATGGGAATAAACAAACAAATCCAACGGAAGGGCCAGCTGGTCGACTTGATCAAGGGGATGGTTTTCAAGACCGCGTTCCACCCCGGCGTCTCCCACATCAGCAACCCCGGGATCGCAAACAAAACCAGAAGGAGAATGGCGAGCGCGGCCGTTTGCGCCACGCGATGGCCATTCAATGCGGCAAATGACGCCTTGGTGGTCTGCCCCTGGGGATTTTTCGCGCGATCAAGAATCCACAAACCCACCAGGCCGAACAGCACAATGCCCAAAATAGCCCAACCAAAGCCATACGCCCACTCGTGGGGAAGGACCGCCCATTGGGTGTTGACCAATTTCATCGCCGTCCAGTCGAACATCGTTTGGCTGCCCAACACCATCGAAAGGAAAGGGAAGCTCAACGCGTCCCACAACGAAGCGAAGCCCGGCAAGGAGTAACTGTCGCGCGGGAAGTGGCCCATGAACGTGAGGCCCGCGTTGACCTTGCTCGCGCAAATCAAGATGGCCATCAAACAGGCGAGGAGGCCGCGAACGACAAAAACGCCAAAATGCGCGCCGGTTTTGCGCCAGGAAGCGATGGCTCCGGCGCCCAAAATGCCAAGGCCCGCCGGAACCATCAAGGTGGTCAATCCGCTTTGCAACATAAGGGCGATGCTCAGGCCCGCAATGAAAATGTTGCCCGAGTGGCTCCACGCGGCGCCAACCAAGCGATGAAAAAACCCGACGTGGATCGGAGCCCCAGGCATTGCCGGGCGAGCAGCGCCCTTGCGCGTTTGCGCTTCGTTGAGCGAGGCGAGGGTTGAGTCATGGGCGGCGGCCAGTTGATCGGCGCGAACCATTGCGCCGCGACGCAAGAAATCAAAAGCGCGATGGCGCGGAAGGCGCGGAGCCCACTGAGCCTTGACGCAAAGAGACCAAAGAATCAGGCCGCACAGAGCGAACGCGCCATATCCGACTTCGCCGATGATCATGCGGTCAGCGATGAAGGTGTTCGCGAAGGCCAAAGCGCCGGCGACGATGGCGGCTCGCCGGCTCACGCGAAGGGCGTGGCGGGAAAACAGGTAAAAGCCCCAGTAGCCCACGGATTGCCAAAACAAGAGCGCCGCGAAAGAGGCTTGCGTCGGCGGCAAGAAAAACGCGAACCATTGCAGAGGCGAATAGTAAACCGATTGGGGATCAGCGAAAAAAGGCTGGCCGCCGCAGAAGGACGGGGTGAACCAAGGCACGGACCAGAAGGGGTTGGACCAGAAAAACGCCGCGCCGTCGACCAAGCCCGTGTGCGTCAGCGAGAAATCGTGGCCGACTTGTCCGAAGGGGTTGGGGAAGAAAAATCCGAAGGTCGAAAAGGACACCAGCAAGCAGACAAAAAAAGCGAGCCAAGGGGCCAGCATGGGGATTGCGCAGAGACGCTTGGCGCGAGAAATCGTTGCTTTTTTCATTGAAGGGCGCATGGGTGGCGTAATTGAATAAGTAAAAAGCGTTTTGGCGTGAAAAAGGGCCGAGAAAAATTTGGAGCACATGACGGTGAACTCTTGATGGATCACGATCTGAAGCGCGCCAAATCCTTGCAAAAACGAAAGAAAAGCGGATTGCAATTTGGCTTTTTAGGCAGACGACCGTTCTACCTGTGAAACGTCGAGCCGTCAACGCCAAAAGAGGCCACCGTGCTCGATTGTAGGCGAAAAATGACGGTTATCGAAAACAATTTTTGATTCGTTATTGAGAGGAAAACCGTGGGGAAGTCGGCTTTGTGGCGTCGAGCCAGAAGAGATTGAAATGCCTCTCGACAGCCCCCTAAAATGATGAATTGGAGAGTGTTTTGGCGCTTGAACCGGGAGGCGAAACGCACAGAGCGATGGCAGAAGAAAAAATAAAGCCGCCATGATCGGCGGCGAGGGTTCGTTTTTTCGATGGCCGTGCCTTATGGGCAAGTGTCGCGAAAAACCTTGCGTTCAATCACTTTGCCTTCTTTTTCTTGTCCGCGAAAGAGATCCGAGAGTGAAAAAGGTAGCCCACCACAGCGCCAAAAATAGCGATCCCGGCTTGTGCGTAATACGGCGAGAGTTGGAAGTGTCCAACGAGCACGCCCAACAGCGCGAGCGACATCGCAAGCGTGCCCAGGTAGCCCACGTTGAAATGAAAATATTCCAGCCAGTTGGGGCTCGTTTTCAGCCGGAACACGATGGTGCGCTGGATCAGATAGGCCTGGCCAACGGCAAGCATGTGGCTGCAGGCGCCGATGATCATCACGTGCGTGGTGGGGGTTTTCACCGTGAAGCTCGTGAATTTGGCCACAAACCAACACAGCGTGATGAAAATGAGCGTGCCGATGACGGTGTTCCAGCCGCCAGCGAGAGTGTAGCGACCTTGGCGGCTCAGCCACAGCCAGTTGATCGCGCGCGGGAATTTCGCCGCGATTCGGTCCACCCAACGCCAGGGGCCTTCGCCCAGGGGCCAAACCGAATTGGGGGGCGCGTGAATGGCGCCTTCGTCGACGGCTGCGGTCGGGGAGGGTTCAATGATCGGTTCTGACACGGGAAGCTCGCTGTGCATGGGTTTTTGGCGCGAAAAACAAGCTTGAAAAGGCGAAAAATGGGCGAAAAGTCCGCCCGCGGCCGTCAACGAGAGGCCAAACAAGCCGATCGCGTTTCGGGGTCATTCGAGAATATCACGCCTTTTGAAAGCTGCGCGTCATTTTGGACGAAAAGACAAAAAGATAGAGCAAAGTCGGTCGACTGGCCGCTTTTTTAGAAAATTCCAAAAAGGGCTTGGCGACGGTGAAAATTGCGATGAATTTGCGCGGCGATTCCGCGAAGAAAAAGAGCCTGTGGCCGCAGGCTCCTTGCCGCTCGGGCGCCGCTCCTCAACGCTCAGAGGCCTTCGTCGTAACGATTGGGCCCCAGGGCCGGATTCACCACCGGAAGCGGAGCCGGCGGAGCTTCGGGCGCGTCGCTGGCCATCAAAGAGTCGCCAAACAAATCCGATTGGGCCGGCGATTGCGTGGCGGCGGGAACGGCGTTCGACGCCGTTGGGCGAGTTGCGGACTGAGCGGCGAATTGGGCTCCGAAATCAACGTCCGCCGCCGTGCCGACAATGTCCTTGCCGTCGCGCGAAGGCGCGAATGCGGAGCTCGGGGCCGATTGGGCGGCGAACGGGCCGTCGGAGCTGGGCGATGCATGGAAATTCACGCGCTCGGCTTCAACCACCAGCGGCCGATTCTGAAGCTTTTGGTGGATCGCTCCGATGTATTCGCCGATCAGGCCCAAAAACATCAATTGCATCGAGGCGAAGAAAAACACGCCGATGAGAACCGGGGCGGATCCAAAAGAGAACGCATCCCAGAAAAACAGCTTCAACAGCAGGTAAGCCAGCGCCAAAATGAAACTCAGCCCCGAGAGCACGGCTCCCGCGATCGTCGCCAAGCGAATAGGAAGGCGCGACAGGCTGACCACGCCCAAAAGCGCCATGTCGGCCAAGCTCAGCCAGTTGTTTTTGGTCACGCCGCTCGCGCGCGCCGCTTGGTGGAAGGGGACTTTCTTGATCGGAAAGCCCACTTCGCTGACCATGCCGCGCAGATACGGATACGGGTCGCCCATTTGTCGAAGAATTTCGAGCAGGCGACGGTCATAGAGGCCAAAGCCCGTGAAGCCAGAGAGCGGACGGGCTTCGGAAATCGCGCCCATCAACTTGTAATAGGCCTTGCGCAGATGCGGCATGACGCCCTTCTCTTCCGTGCTCGCGCGCACGCACGCGACCATCTTGAAGCCCTCTTCCCAGCCGGCGACCAGTTCAGGAATTTTTTCCGGCGGATCCTGCAAGTCGCTGGCCATGCCGACGACGGCGTCGCCGCGCGCTTGCATGAGCGCGTGATACGGGGAGCGAATGTGCCCGAAATTGCGAGCGTTGACGATGAGCTTCACGCGCGGCTCGACCGCGCAGATGGCTTTGACGCGAGCGACCGTCGCGTCTTGCGAGCAGTTGTCGATCAGCACGATTTCCCAATCATACTGGGTCAAAGGCGCGATGCTCGCGAGGATGCGTTGGCACAACGGGCCGACATTGTCCTCTTCGTTATACATTGAGGCGACGACACTGATGAGGGGCTTGGCCATCCAGGGGCTCCGTGGTGTTGTGATGCAGGGCTTGGTCGAGAGAGCCGAAGCGCATGCGGATAGGGACTGCGGGAAATGATTCAATCATTGCGGTCATTGCGATACGGTGAAGATTCAGCGGCGGCGCTCAAAAGCCCCGAACCCGTGAAGGCCGGGGCTTTTTCCGCTGCGTGCGTTGCATGGTGTCGCATGGTGTTTCTGACTCTTGCCTCTTTGCTGCTGATGTCGCTTGCGTTGTTGCGCAACTGGGTGCCGCTTGTGCCACAAACCGCCACAGGGAGCGGGCGGAGGATTGATTCATTTCTCCGCCCGCGGGCCCATTCTTCCATCGGGTGGCCCGCCGCTCTGCTGAACTTCCGCAACGCGGCCTGGGCCGACTCGATCCGAGTCGTGGCGCCGTGATCCGGGATCGGAGCGGGCGCGCTTGCTCGGTGAAACAATCCCCGCCAAGGCGCAACCAGTCGCTTTGCGACGGGGCGGGGAGACCACAAACTGCCTTGACGCGCATCAGCGTCGCCGCCGATGCTGATTTTGATGCCCTTTCTGCTGCGGGTCGTGGCGCTTTCGTCCGTTTGGCCGGAGTGCGCGCGCTTGCCCGGTGAAACGATGCCGCAGGAACGCAAATGACTGTGCCGCTGTCTTTGCGCGCCAGATTTGAACCATTGCCACTGTGCGGCTTGCGCCACTGTGAAGCCATGAAGCGATTGCGGTGAGGATTTGATGCTTTGCTGCTTTGGCATGGGCGTTAGCTGCCGTGCTTTCCGCCTTGCTGTCCAACGGTGCTGCTGCGCTGCTTTTCTGTTCCATAAAACGCGCCCAAATTCAAGGCGACGCCCATGGTTGTTCTGTTTGCTCCGGTTCTGCGAGGTCCTTCTTGATGCCTTGCCACGGTGAAACGCGCAGTGATTCTGTTGCGATGATGTGTTGCGGCTTGCTTTGCGAGGGAGCTGATTAACCGCCCCTTTCCTTCGGACGGTTTGACGCGTCTTTGGAAGCTGGCTGACTTGCGAGAACCTTTTTGTGAGGATGAAACAGGCTCAACGCATGTCGCGCGTCGACTTGAAGGCTTGCCTGCCCTACGGCTCAATACGCCCAAATGCCACAGCATCCAAACGCCAACCGTTTCTCTTTGACACAAATCACAAGCCGCGCGGAATTCCCCTGATTGCGCGGCCTGACGCTGCTTTCGCGAGGGCGACTGCCCAGTGTTGCCGTTGAGTCGCTCAAAACCCAATCGCCTCGCGCCTTCACCCACTAAATCTTGCGGGGCTGGCTGCGCCCCTGTTTGCGTGCTTTTGTAAAGCGACGGATCGCTCCGCCGTCGATCACAGGCCGCGGTTGTCGATCAGCTTGCGAAGGTCCGGATTGGACGCATACGGGCTGTCGATGTCGCCGATGTTGATCTTTTCGTCCGCCTTCAACGCCGACAGCAGCTTCTCGCCGGTCATCAATTCGCGGCAGCTGATTTGTCCCTTTTGCAGCGGAATCGCCAAGTAGTAGTCGTCCGGGGTCAACACATGGCCCGCCGGCAGGTCGCGCTTGGCGTAGACGCCGCGCACGAGTTGATCCAAATAAACGATCTCCTTGGTTGGCGGAATGCGCTTCGCCGTGCCCGGCGCGCCGCACATTTCAACGGCCTTCTTGTAGGCTTTGAACCAGGTGTCGGCTTGGGCCGGCAGCGTGCAATAAGGCGCCACGGGAATGCCGCCCTCTTCGATGTCGATATGGCGCTCAAAAGTGCGCGCGCCCTTGGCGTAGGCGAGCATGATGGAGCTCGTCCAATCGGTTTTTTCGTGCGTCGAGAAGCCGATCACGTGCTCCGGATACCGATCGCGCAGGAAGTCGATTTGGTTGACTTCGATTTCGCTGTCTTCCGACGGGTAGATCGAGACGCAATGGTTGATCGCGAGCGGAATGTGGCGCTTGCGGAAGAACTGAGCCAGGTCGTCGATGTCCTTCAAGGACGAGCCGCCCGTGGACACGATGACGGGCTTGCCGGCCTTCGCGATTTCTTCGATCAGCACCCAATCGTTCAGGTCGGACGACGCGATCTTGATGATTTCGATGCCCAAGGTCGAGCACAGGCGAACCGAGTCTTCATCGAACGGCGTCGACATCGGGATGCAGCCGGCGGCCTTCACGGCGTCGATCAGAGTCTTGTAGCCTTGAACGCCCATTTGCGTGTCGATGGTCTTCTTTATGTAGCGGATGTCGCTGCGATCGCGGAAATCCTTGTGGATGAAACGGTCGACGTCGCGGAATTGCAGCTTGATGGAGGCCTTGACGTTGTTGAAGCGAACGATGCGCGAGAAATCGGTGATGATTTGCAAGCCGCGATCGAGACGACCCCAGTGATTGTTCGCCAACTCGAGAACAAAAAGCCCGTCAAACAGGCGCTGGGATTCTTTTTTGTAGTCCATGGATGCTCCAAGATGATAAAGAGGGGTTGGGCCGGCGGCAGCTCGGGCCACATCGGACCTGCGTTTTACCTCCAAGAGCGCGACAGGTCAAGTTTTCTGAGCAATTATTTTAAAGAATATTTTCCCTGAGCGGCAAGCGTGGCAAGGGCCGGACGGGGGCTCCCCGCTTTAGAGCCTTGATGGCATTGAGGGATAGGCGATTTGAACGGGCTATTCAGTCGACGCTGCCGGAAGACGAGAGGAGACAAAAAATGCAAAATCGCCCTGTGTCATCCCCCCGCGCCTTCCAGTCGAAAAAAAGAAAAAGCCAGCAACCAAATTTGGCGGTCGATAAAATCGGCCCGCAACCGGCGCGAGCCATCCAAGGACAACAACGTCAAAGCCTTCGCGCGCCTCGGCCCTGACGGCCGGCGCCCGAGCCCTCGCCGCCTTGTCGTCCGTCCTCTTCGCCTTGGCCGGTGGCGTCGGCCGGCTGCTGGAGTGCGTGGACCGCGACCATCTCGCGCATAAGGGCGCGCCGCTCGCGCCAAGCCGCGTGTTGGGGCATTTTTCGAGGACCCAACATCTCGAACGCCGTTTGGGCGGATAAAGAGGTCGGATCCATTCCCGCCAGGTAATCCGCGATTTCGGCGTGCCCCTTTTTGCCGGCCAAGGCGAGAGCGGTGTCTTTGCTCGTGTTTCTCGCGCGCAAATTGCTGGCGGCGGCCAAGGCCTTGACGCTCTCAAACCGGTTGTTCATGGCCGCCAGCATCAACGCTGTTGAGCCCAACGCAAGACGATGGTTTGGGTCGGAGACCGGCAGCAGCGCCTCGATGATCTCGGGGGCGTTTTTGTTGTTGGAGTCCGCCGCGATCGTCAGCGCGGTGTGCCCCGCCGCATTTTGGAGCGCTGGATCGCTCAACGGAATCAGCAAGCGGACGATGTCCGCCGTGGAGTGGCGCGCGGCGTGCATCAGGGGCGTCAGGGCAGGCGCGCCGTCCGCGTCGCGAGCCGATCGCGAGCGTTCCGGAGAAATGGCGGCTTTCCCCAAAACCAACTCCTCGGAGGCTTTCTCAAGAGCGAATTGCGCGCAGGACAGGCTGTCCGAGCCCACTGCGGCATAAAGCAATTCTTGAACAGGAAAAAAGCCGATAAAATCCATCAACGTGCGCAAGCAATCGGCCTGGTTTGCGCGAATGGCCAAAAAGACCAGCTGCGAATCAACCGCGCGCTGCCCCTGCGCTCGCAAATGCGACAACAGCAGCCGCAAGCAAGCGGCGTCGCCTTCGGTCACGCATTCAGCGATCAAAATTTCCGCATAGGGGCTTTTGGCCAAATCCTGTTCGCGCGCCAGCGCTTCCGCGAACGCCTTTGAGTCATGGGCAAGAAGAGCGTCCGCAAGGCCGAGCCCCTGATTGGGCGAGGGTTCGGCGTCCTCCGCCTGTCCGCCGCTTGGCGCGAATTTCGCGCCGATCTGCCCGCGCGCCATGGCGTTCAACAGGCCGCCCGCGCCGCCAAACCTCATTGAGAGCCGGTCGACTTCTTTTTGCATCGCGTCGTTCATTTCTTTTTGAAAAGCGGACGACCCCGCCCCCTCCGCGCTCTGCGGCAGATTTTTGTCATCGAAAGAAGAATGGGCTGGCGCTTGAGGCATAAGGGCGAAGTCGTGTGTTTCAGCGAGTATGGGCCGCGCCGCTCAACAAGGACGGCGAGGGCGCGCTTGGCGGCGAGCCTTGAATTGACGATTCGCAGCAAATCGAGTTCGCGCGGGGTTGGGCGTTTGATGCTTCGGGCGGATTGAGCGCCGTCGAAAGACAAGCCGGAATGAGAAAAAAACAAGACACGGCGGACAACGCAATGGCTTTGCGGACAAGCGCTTGTTGGTTTTTCCCGGGCTGGCAGCCCCGCAAAAAAAACAAAATGCTCGTGGCCCACAATCCGGACCCAAGGGCGATTCCAGTCGCGCAAACAACGGGGGAAATCAAGAAAAACAAAAAATAAAAATAATAAACAAAGGATGCGTTGATCAAAAAATCGAGATAATTATCCATGGCGTTTTCGGTTGAGCGGGAGGCTGAAAGCTCAAAATAACACAATCAATGAGCCGACGCGGAGGTTTTGAATGCCAAACGCGCGACGCCGCATTGGACAACGGGTTTTGCCGCAGGAGGGGCGCAAATTGGGAAAAAGAGATTTCGGAAAAATCGGCCTGCTTGCCGCCTGCCGATGGCCATCGATCAAGCGGCAAGCGCCAGCAGAGCATAAGCCGCAAGCGTCATG
>Ga0209862_1000614_pt1 | contig 12482 bp, 11 predicted proteins | sample OrgsoiDNA_201061_FD_185809 | JGI IMG/M metagenome (GOLD analysis project Ga0209862, IMG submission 185809) | Permafrost soil microbial communities from the Arctic, to analyse light accelerated degradation of dissolved organic matter (DOM) -... | ecosystem: Environmental > Terrestrial > Soil >... | reverse complement strand
TAGGGGTTGGGCCAGCAAGGGCGCGCCAGGCGCTGAGCGCCACCGTCTGAACACCGTGATGCGTGGCGCAAAAAAAGCATCACGGGGAGAACCGGGCGAACTCCGTGGCGCAACGGATGAAAACCACGGCTCTTTGCAGCCGCAAGCCGCCCAGCCTCGTCGACTGTGAAAAAGACGGTCCAAAAGAGTCTTGCATGATCACAACGCGCGTGAAATGCGCTCCACCGATTTGCAGGATGAAAAATGAGTGAAAAATTGCAGTGGAGCGGCGTGGTTTTTGGAATGATCCAAGAAGTTTTTGCGCAAAAAGGGCGAAAAAATGAACGACAACACGAAAATGGATTGGATGGCTGTGGGCATTGGAATATTGAGCGGAATGGCGGAGCGCCGCCGGGGGCGGCTATTGGCCAAGTTTGCGAAGAAAAAAAGCCAGGGCGCGCAAGCTAAAACGACGCGGAGCGGCCCCCTTTGGGCCATAAGGCTCCTGGGCGGGCTCGCGGTGGCGATCGCGGCCGCCGTGGTGTTGTTCATGATTGCGGGGCCCTCGGATTTTTTTTGGGTGAAAGACACTTCGGCGCTGGCATTGAATTCCCAATCCCCCTTGCGGGCGCAAGGATCCGCGTGGGTCATTGTTGATCGCTCGCTGCTGGTGGAAGAGAATGGGCTGGAAAAGGTTTCCGATTGTTTGGACGCCGCCAATTGCCGCGTGGCTTCGATTGGGGCCGTCTCGCAGTGGGGAGAAAACGCGCGTTGGGCGTTGGGGCTGGATTCGGGCGCGGCAAAAGCCCTGCCCATCGAGGATCAGCAAGCCTGGCGCTGGGGCGGGAGGGCGATGTCTTCATGGGCGCGCGCGCTGATCGCAATTGCAAGCGCGGCGTTGGCCGGTTTTTTTGTGTGGATGGTGGACGACGTCTTGAGGCGGCATCCGGGGGGAGCCATTGAACGCGCGGCCGCTTGGTTTGCTGTCGGAGAGAGTCTTGCGCTTGGAGTCCTTGCGCCGCTGACGCTTATTGTGTTGGGTTGCTCGACGCAACTGATCATGGTCGCCTGCGAAACCGGCCCTCGCCAGATTTTGCCCATTGATCCAAAGGAGGCGCAAATGGCGGTGAATGACCCGAAGCGGTTTAACGCCAACGCCATCGCTTGGTATGCGACGGCGGAGACGCATCCGAAGTTTTACGAGGGACGCGAATATGTCCTGGCCGCTTGCCGCGCGAAGGGGGCATGCGGATATGCGGCTCAGATGGATCAGAAAAAGGCTTTGACGGGTTTGGACTCAAAGCGCATTCCAATTGAAAGGTTTGGCAACGGAATGAGCGTGAAAGATGTGGGAGCGTTGGCTTTGGGGATATTTTTGGCGGGATGGTTTTTGTCGTGCGTCTCCTTTGTCCCCTTTATTCATTTGATGGATTTATACACCGCAAAGCTGAACATCCGGCCGACTGCCCAGCAAGAGTGGAGCGCGCGCTTGCGTCGCTGGATGAGCGATGGATTTCAAAAAAATGAGCGCCGAATATTGCTTTCAGAAATAAAAGGGGACACGCGAGAGGCCGCCGAGTCAGAAATGCCGGAAACGCAAAAAAAAGAGGGGCGGGTTCTTCCGCGTCGCGTTTAAATTTTCAAGGGCCTTCTCACCCGGCCTAGATTAGGCGGGAGTCAGAACGCTGCGCGTTCGATGGCGAGAAAATCAACAAAAAATTCCATCGGCTCAATGCCCAGGGAGAAAACATGAGCGATGACAATGGCCGTTTTGACGCTCTGGCGGCGTTGCTGGGTTTCCTGGATTTGCGACGACGATCGCGGATCGAGAAAAGATTCGAAAAAGAAAAAAAGCGCGAATCGGATCGCCTGCGCAAGCTGCGGGAACAAAACGACGAAAAAATCGCGTCGAAGGCTCAGGCGCTCCCGGAGCAGGCGGCCAAGACGGAGGGCGAAAAATCAACAGATTTGCGCGCCGCAATGGCCCGCGTTTGCTCGAAACTTCCCAAATCCGTCCTTGCCGGGCTGTCGTTGGCGGCCAACATTCTCCGAGCTATTTTTGTCGAGGCGCCTTGGGCCGGATTATGCGGCCTCGCGCAGGGCGCCGTGGGCGCATGGCGAGGGGCGCGAAGGAACGGCCGGTTTGTCGCGACGACCACGGTGATTGGATTGCTCGCCGCCTGGTTCACGCTGGGCATGTGGATGTCGTCGCCTGGCGTGATCGTCTGGATTCAGGCCAACAGCCGGGGCGCCGCGTTTTTGGCGCAGGAATCGGCCTATCCGGAGGTTTCCGAGGCTCAAGAGCCTCTCGCTGCGAAAGAGCCCAATTTGGGAAGCTCGGGCTCCGCGAGCGGCGCAGACCAAATCCGCGGAGGGCTGCCCGCCCCTGCCGCGTCATCGGACATGGCCTCGCCTGAGGCGATCGCGGCTCGCGGCGTGCGATTGCCGGTGTTGGACCATCAGCTGGGGTTCGACACGCGCAGAATCGAGGCGTCGGATTGGGCGCTCGCTGAGCGCTCGGACGTGGCGGACATAGCGGGCGTGGCGGCCCTTAGCCGCTGCATTGCGGCGGATGCCTGCCGAGTCGCTAAAATTCCCACCCTTTGGAGCGGGATGGCGTGGGGCCTTGGTTTTTCGAACGCCGCGGTGGACGCGTTGCCGCTTGCGTCGCGAAAGCCCTGGCTGCGCCCTCCTTCGATCTGGGGCGGCCCGTGGCAGCTCGTCGCGGCCTTGTGTCTGAGCGCGGGCCTGATTTTGAGCCTTATCGCCACGAGCGTCTGGTGGATTGTCGCGGGGGGCTCAGAACCCGGCAGCCGAGAATGGATGGCCGCGCTCTTGGCGCATGCGCAAAACACCCTCGTGGCCCTCTGCGCGCTGGCGGTTGTGTTCGCCTTGTTTTTGGGTTTGCCTTTTGTGGGCTCCCTGTCCGGACAAAGCCTGGCGCCCGCGGGCGCGATGGCGGCCCAGGCGTTGGTCGGGCAAGGGCAATCAGGGCCGCTCGGAGCAGGGCGAAGCCAGCGCCAAAAAAGCGGCGGAGGCCCGCGAATTGACGTTCGAGCCGTCAATTGGAGCTGGGGCAGCCTGCCTGCGTGGACCAAGGAGGATCAATACCGAAAACTGTATCGCGATTGCGAGGCCGCGGGATATTGCGGAGACCGCGACGCGGTGGAAAACCGCGCGAAAAAAACAGGGTTTGACGCGGCTCAGGCGATCGCCTTCGCCCGCTCCGACACGGAGACGCTTGGGTGGGGGGCGTGGATTTTCATCGCGGCCGCGTTGACGCTGGCCCCTGCGTTGGGCCGCGTGCTGGACATCGGCAGCGAAAGCCGTTGGGAGCGCCGGCTAGGGGAGTGGTCGACGCAGGGAGCGCAGCGCGCCGAACGGCGGCGGATATTGAGGGCTATGAGGGGCGTGAAAAAGGCGCCGATTTTAACCCGCGATCCCGAATCGGGGCTATCGCCAAGCAGTGCGCAAGCGCCAAATGCGTCCAAATCAAAAGCGAGGCCGCGGCGATTGTGACGCGGTTGCGGCGCGCCTCAGCCATCTCAAAAAAACGGGCAAGGGGTTGGGCGTTTGCGCGAAACGGCTAGACCTCCTCTGAAATAATCCAAAAATAAACAAGAGCCGAGAAAAAAAGAGGGGGCGACTGAAAAACCCGGTAAAATGGCAAAAATTCAGGATAAACGCTTGTTTGGTTTGCTCGTTTGTTGTGAGCGCTTATCCCCTTGCCGAAAACCCACAGGACGTTGAATGCATAATTTAAAAAATGACGAGCCACTCACCGGAGCGAGCGTGATTGCTGGCTTGTGGGCGATTCGAAAATCGCGGACCGAAAAAAGGCGCGAAAAAAAGAACGCGCAAGAAACAGCGCGTTTCGAAAAGGGGTTGGCTGAAATCATTCCTCCTTCCCCGCTGGCCGCGGAGACGCTTGCCCAAGGCTCTCGCGCAGCTCGGCCAAAAACAACGCCGCGAGACCCAATGAGCAAAAAAATGAGCCATTTCGCGCAAAAAGTGGAAAAAGCGACGATTGCGTCGCCCGAAAAGGCGTTGTCTGCGTTGCGGAAAGGATTGGCATTCGTGAACGCCGAAAAAGGCTGGCTGGCTGCATTCTTGGCAATCGCTTTTGTCGGAGCCCAGTTTTGGGCAACGGTGACGCCTGCGCAAGCGGATGGTTGGTTGTGGGTGAACTCGGCGGCTCCCCAATTCATGGATCAGCAGGCCTCGCACAAGCCCGAGTTTTCTCGCCGATTTGCGTCAGGCTTCGGCGGAGGCGAAAAAGAGCCCTCCGCGGGGGCTGCCGAGTCGCAAAACCATGCAGAGCTGTCGATTTCGAGACTTTTCGCAATTCGCCGCATGGCTTGGGGAAAAACCTCATCGTGGATTTTGGCGGATCGGGGCGAAGTGATCGACCAGCAGGGCTTGATGGCTGTTTCTCGATGTCTGGACAGCGGAGCCTGCCGCGCGATGCCTGCGTTTGGATTGGCGCGCGCGGCGTTATGGCGGGTGGGTTTCGCGCCGGAAAGCGTCCTGACGCTGCCGCCGTCGGCCCGATCGGCTTGGGCGAGCGTGAGCTGGGGCAATCAGTTCGCTTGGGATTTTTGGGGGGCCGGCGCGGTCCTTGCCTTTGTTGTGGTGTGGCCTGTGTCGCGCAAAGCGCGACGCGGCGCCCTGCCCGGCAGCGCGGCTCGCATGGCTCAAACGATAGCGGGGCTAGAGACGGCGGCGCGCGCAGGCGCGATGGGGTTGGGGGCTTGCGCAGTGGCGGCCGCGTTGGCGTGGGTGATGATGGCTCTGGGGCACGCCCACGAGATTGAGCGCGATCTGTATTACATGCCAAAAACTCTCGCGCAGGTGGAGGATATCCTCAAAAATGAAAAAACGGTGAATCTCTCCGCGGTGACGTGGGATGTGAGCGTCATCCAAGACATGAGTGTGTTCAGCAAGGACCCGCGCGGGCTGATGGTGCCTTGCCAGCGAGAAAAAGTGTGCGGGCCTGAAAAAGGAAATCTGCAATTCGGGGAGCGGACACCGTGGATCGCGGCCATTGAGAAGGCGCGAGATGACTTTGGCGGCGCCCCGTTGCGCGCGCAGGATGCGAAAATCATGAGTGGCCTGATGTTCGCCATCGCTTTGTTGTTTGGGGTGGCTTTGTTTGTCGTGGAGCCCAAAGAAAGCCGTGTGGCCGAGTGGCGCGCGCGGCTCGGTGGATGGGCCAAAGCCGCCCCCGCAAAGACGGGCCGGGCCACCGGCCAAGAGTTGGGAGACCATTGAAATGGCGACCCCAAACAATCCATTGGACCCGGAAGATCGTTTCGACGGACTGGCCGTCGTCTATGGCGCATGGATGGAGCATCGGCGCAAAAAACGCGAGCGCGCCCAAGAGCGGTTCGCGGCTCGGCAAGAGAAGGCCAAAGCGCTCGCGACCGCCAAGCTGGACAATGCGCAGGGCTCTTCTGCCGGGGCAGCTGTCCGCGCGGTGTTGGAGCAATCCGGCAAGATGGCAAAAGGGGCCGTCTGGATGGCCGCGACAACAAAGGCAGCCGTCAAGGATGTCGCAAAGACCATTGGGGAGGCGATCCGGAGTTGGCGCGCGACGTTGGCGATAACTCTGGTTTTGGTCGTGGCCCACGCGCTGGCCTTGGCGTTCTTCGCCTCGCGCGCAGACAGTTTGCTGTGGGTGAACACGGCCGGTTCCGAATTGAGGGTGGCGCAAGCCGAGGGCCCAATGGTGGGGGGCGGGGGCGAATCGGACGCGAGCGTCGCCCGGGTCTTGGCCGCGGTGTCAGATAAGGCCTTGGGGCGCCTCGCGCTCAAAAAGGCCGCTGGCTCCTCTTGGGCGCTCGCTGACAAATTCGATGTTTTGGGGAAGGCAGGAACCCGCGCTGTTTCCGACTGCCTGGATGCGAGTGTTTGCCATGCGATGAATGCAATCGACATGGGGGACGCGCTGTTGTGGCAGATAGGCCGCCCTCCGCCGGGAATGCCAGTTTTGCCGAAAAAAGACGCACAAGCCTGGGAAGGATCGGGAGTTTTTGTGGGCAACACTGTGTTTGTGATTTCTTGGGGGTTGGCAATATTTGTCGCTCTCATGTTCGGCGCTTTGCTCAAAAAGACGGCGTCGCGCGGGGCCCCGGGCAGTGTCGCAAGAGTCTGCGCAGGCTTGGCTTCCGCGCAGAACATTGCGGCCGGAATGGCTCTTGCCATCCTCGCCATGAGCATATTTGTTTTTCTTTTTGGCGGGCTGGGCGATATTGACGAATTGTGGCCGTCGTCCCAGGAGCAAGCGCAGTCGTTGCTCAACCAGGCCCCAACCGAGCGGTTGAACCCAGGGGCCATCGAGTGGCGGTGGAGAAGGCCCAAGTCCAGCGATTGGGAAAACCGCGGCAATGCCGGCGGCGAAAATGTCGCCATTGCGCAAGCGTGCAAAAATGCGGGCTTTTGCGGAGACGAAAAAACAGCGCGATCAAAAGAAGCCCAAAGCGGCTTGAGTGTCAGTCAAGTGCATGCGTCAGCCGGTGGCGTTTGGAGTGATGCTTTCCGATGGGCTATTTTTTTTGCGGCGTTTGTCGTTTGGCCCGTGCTTTTGTTGACGTGCATGATTTTTAATCAGGACGATGAATCTGAGCAGTGGGAAAAAAGGATCAAAAGCTGGGGCCGGGAAGGCCGCGCGCACGCCGAACGGCAACGCCTGATTCAGGCGCTTCCCGCCATGACTGCGGAGCAAAAGAAAGCAAGCGTAGCCAGGAAAAGCCACCGAATTTGACAGCGCTCGCCAAGAGGGAAAACCAGAAGAGCGCATTGTCGTGTTTTTTCGTCGCCATTTATTATTGAGGGGCAGGAAATGCCGTTGAACAAAAAGAAATCCAAAAATTGGGTGCGCGCCAGCGCGGTGGGCCTTCGCAAAGGGCTTGGTGCGTGCCGGATGGTCGCCCGGGTTGTTTTGGGCGCCGTGAGCGAGCCCGAGCTGGCGTCTGGGCGGTTGATGAGCCGGGGACACGCCCTGCAACCATGGGACTTCAAGCCTGCGCGAGACCTGACGAAGCCGGAATACCGAAATTTGACGCGAAGCCTGGGGCTGGCGAAAGCCATGGGCGAGGCCGAGCAACTCCGCAAAGCGATCGACCACAGGGAAGTCTATTCGCGGACAAGCCGGCGGCTTTGAGCGCTTTGCGTGGAGTTCACAAATCACACGTTGCGCGAGCTCAAGGCCGAAAACGCACAGCGGTGACCGGGCGATGAGGAGGGGCGAGCGAGCCGACACGAATGAGAGAGAAAAACAGGAAAGGGAGTGGAAATGGGGATTTTTGGCGATAAAAAGAAGGCGGCGGAGAAAACAGCTCGACGTGAGGGCATCGTCTTGCGAGTCACCATATGGGGGGAATTTCCGCGCACCAGCGGATGTTCAATCGTCTTGGCCGGCCATCCTGAGGTGATGGAAATGCAATTGATCGGAAAGGCGAGAAAAACGGAACAAGAATCGCGTGGGTTGACTTTCTGCCAACCAGGAGATCTCGTGTCTTTCTGCGTGCGTGAGATTTATGACGGCACGATGAGATGCCTTGAATTCGTGAACCACACTTGGCTTGAAATCCAAAAAGAAAATGCCAAACGTTGAGCGCGATGAGCGGGCGGTTTTGGTCAGGTCGCGCGTCAAACCTCAGCCTGCTTGCCTGCCCGAGCATGAGGCCCAAGGAGGGCCTGGGTTTGCGCTCATCACCGCCGAAAATTCAGAAGCAACGAGTGCTGAAAACCGAATTCACGCCATCCGCATAAACGGTCGTGACCGTGCCAATGCCGGTTTGGCCATTGCAGGCGCCTTGGATGAAGCCCGTGATCACGTGCGGGGCGGTTCCCGTGGCGGGGGCGGCGGCTGCCGCCGTGATCACGTCATACGAATTGTTGGCGGTGTTGGCGGAGTCCACGCTGCTGTTGTATGCGCCGTCGGCTGCGGACAAAGCTGAATTTGAGACAGAGGCCTCTGCGTTCGCGTAGTTGTAAACAGCCACCGAGTTGTTGTAGGAATTGTTCGCCGCGGTGATCAGGTTGGTGACGTTCGCGCCTGTCGTGCCGGCGTTGTTGTTCACTGTGTTCACGGTGTTGATCGCGACATTGGTGATGTTCGTGGCGTAGTCAAAGGAGTTTTGGAGCGCCGCGGCGCCCGCGACCGGATCCCAGAACTGGCTGGATGGCCCAATTGGCGTGTTGCCGAAAGACGTCGAGCCCGCGTCGCTGGTCGCCAGACTCTGAGCCATGGCCGAGCTGGCCGCGACGAAAAAAAACAACGCGCACGCGCAGGCGCGGGCGATGGAGTTGAGTGTTTGTGGTTTGGTGAATTTCATTCCGTTGCCTCCAATCCGGTGAAAAAAGCCGCCGAGGTTGTTATTGTCCAATTGTCCAATCGCCCAGCCAGTCGTGAAGCGGCCGCGATAATCAATCGCAGGTGCTCCCGCCCATATACATCCAAGAGCCATCCGCCCTATACGCGACCGACGGCATGCATCCTGTCGAGCCTTGAACCGAGACGAACCCATTCGCGGGAACGGGCGCCGGGCCCGTCGGCGCGGATTGGCTCATCGTGATCACTTGCGAAGACGTGTTGTTGGCCGATGACGCCAGCGTGGTCGCAGACGACGCGCTGCTGTTGGCGATGTTGGACAACGAGTTGGCGTTGGACGCGATGTTGTATGCGGTCGTGGCGAGATTGTTGGCCGAGTTGATCGTGGTGTAGACATTGTCGATCTGCCCTTGGACATTCGCGCTGGTGGTGTTGACCTCGTTGGCCAAGTTGATCGTCTCGTTCGCGACGGCCACCGTGTTGTTGATGCTTCCCGCGAGCGTTTGCGTGGCGGCTGTGCCATCCCACGGGACGATCGGGATGTTTTCGTTGCCCATGGCCGTGGAGTCCGAATTGGCGATGGCGTTGGACTGGGCGTTGGAGGCGACGGGCGCGAGACCCAACGCGACAACGAGGGCCAGTCCCGCGGCTTGCCGGGAAAAACGTGAGAATGAGCGATGGGTCCGTGAGTTCATAAAGTCCTCTATAGGTAGAGCGCGGTTTTGCGGATTGAAACGCCCAGCGTCAGCGTCATGCCCCGCGGTGAATTGCCGAGATCGATCAGCCTTCGCCGCAATTCTCGCCCGTTGTGCTGTTGAAGATGCCGCCTTCGTTGACCGTCTTGCCGTTCACGACAGAAACCCAGGTGAATCCAGGAAAAGAGCCTCCGCACTGGCTGTAGCCGCCAAAGCTCGTGACCGGCTCGACATTGCTGGTGGCGGGCGCGCGGTTGACATACGCGGTTCCGGAGACATACGCGGCGTTGGCGGTGTTGACGGCGGAAGTCGCCTCCGTGACGGCGGAGCTGCCCGCGGTGACGGCGGAGTTGGCGACGTTTTGCTCGTTGGCCGCCACGTTATACGCAGCGTTCGCGTAGTTGTAGGAATCGTTGGCGGTGTTTTGAGCGTTGGCGATTTGCGCCGGATAGCCCGCGAGCGTGTTGTTCGTGTTGGTGATCGAGCTGTAGGCCGTGTTGACCTGCGTGGTCTGATAGGAAATCGTGCCGGCGAGGCCTGCGGCGGCTCCCGAGGCGTCCCACATGTTGGGCGAAACGACGCCCGGCGTGTAGTCGGTGGAGTCTTGGTGGCCGGCCGCTATCGGGCTCGTTTGGGCGAAGGCGAGATTGCCGGCCAGCAAAAAGCCCGCGAGCGCGCAAGCGATGGCAGAGTGAATTCGATTGTTGGTCATGGTTTCTCCTTTGTGGCGCTGAAAACGCTTGTTTTGTTGACGCGAAAACAAGGCTTGAAGGCGGCGAAGGTGCTTTTCGCAAGGCTTCCGGCCGGTCAAGAGAACTTGTTCGTTCTCTTCATTGCGTCCATGTGGAACAATTTACGCACAAAGGGCCGGATGAGGGAAGGCAAGAAAATACAGTCAGCAAACAATTCTGACGGAAGGCTTTTATCCATTCACGTCAACGACTTAGTTCACCGTTTGTGACTAAAATGGCAAAAGAAAAAGTGTCTTTTTTTGTAAGGTTTGTCGCAGAAAAAGAAGAAAAAAATGCGAATGAGCTTAATGGGCTTAGGGTAATCACTAGGCAAGAGGCAAATGCAGACAATGTTTAGGCGAGAAAAATAAACATGACGATATCGTTCGCAAAAAGTGCTTTGAAATTTGGACCGGCGGGAATTCGGAAAATGGAAAGCGCGAGGGCAACGCGCCGCGATTCTGTGGGGGGCGTCAGCATGCGATTCGTGGAGCGTCCGTTGGCCAAATGACGCGAAACAGGTGAATTGCAGGTGGTTGGCCCTGTGAGTTTCAAAGCTCGCATGAAGCGATGGGCGCTCAACCCATTCAATCCCATTGGCCCGACAGTTTGGCGTTCAACGACCCGGCTCAAAATCAAGACCCATCCAATGCGAACGGCGCGGTTGCGCGCATCCAAGGCATTTTGCATAGCTTGACGAAAAAAGGCCCAGAGAGCCGGCGCGCGGCCATGGCGTTGCTTTTCAAAAAACGTCGACCCAGGCGCTCAGCATGGCCGCGTGCGCAGGCGAACGCGCCCTCGCAGGGCGCTCAAACGATTTCGTCCCAGAATGTTTTTGTTGAAAATTTTGCTTGACGAAATTGCCCGCTGCTGCGTAAAATAGCTGAGCGAGTGGGCCCTGGGCTCGCTCTCTCTCTTTTTTGACTTCCGAGGATGACATGTTTTCCAAGCTGAATTCCCTTGCGACGCGAGTCGCGCAAACCGTATCGGACAGCCTCGCGGCCGGCCGGCATAGCCACGCCCAGAGCGTTGGCTTCGGTTTGCTGGGGAATTCATATGCGTCGCATGGCTTTGCGGGCAACGCCAAAGCGTCGTTCGCGCGAGCAAACGCAGTCATCGCGGCTTCGGCGATTGAGGCAATGGAATCGATGTCGGCAGCGCTGGGCATGGGCAAGATGGATCCGATGCCGCAAGCGGGCAAAGAGCAAATGGGTAGGGGTCGCGGAGGTTTCGCGGCTTAGGCAAAAAGCCAATCCCTCCAAGCTCCAAGCCCGCCTCCATGGCGGGCTTTTTGTTTTGGGTCAAAGACAAATTCGTAGAGGCGTGGCCAAGAGGATTAAGGCGTCGCTTTCATACGGCGAAGATTTCGAGGGTTCGAATCCCTCCGCCTCTACCAATTTGTTTTTCGCAGTGCAAACGGTGGCGTAGCTCAGTTGGAAGAGCATCGGAATCATAATCCGCGTGTCGCGAGTTCGAGTCTCGCCGCCACCACCAGTTTTTGGCATCGCAATGGATAGGTAGCTCAGTTGGCAGAGCAGCGGTCTCATACGCCGCGAGCGCGAGTTCGATTCTCGCTCTATCCACCATTTTTTCTTCGCCCAACCCGGCCTCACGGCCTTAACCGCAACACTAACCCCCGCAACCAAAGGACTTTCAAGAAGAACGGATGGAAATGAAAAATGGACCCGATGATGTCGTTGAAGCAGGGCCGCACGTTGGCTCTGGACGAGGCGTGGATGCCCTTGTTTTGGCTCACTGATGAAGAGTCGGCGCTGTATGTCGCTCGTGAACAAGTCGCTTGGCAGAGCGACTTGGTTTTGCGCACGATGCACGGCGGCACTTGCGCCCTGACGGGCGAGCTCTCCAAGATCGACATCCCGTCGATGTTGGTCGTGGCCGGATCGGGCGCCGCGGGCGCGCGCCATGAGCGCACGCCGCCTTTGACGCGCCAGGGGCTCTTCGCCCGCGACAAGCGCATGTGCGCTTACTGCGGGAACGTCTTCGACGACAAGTTGCTCTCCAAGGATCACATCCAGCCGGTTTCCCGGAAGGGCGCGGACACCTGGATGAACGTGGTCACGGCCTGCAAGGCCTGCAACGGACGCAAGGATGACCGCCGTCCGGAGGAGGCGAACATGCCGCTTCTGTATTTGCCATATGAGCCCAACTACCACGAAGGGTTCATATTGCAGAACAGAAAAATTCTCGCGGACCAGATGGAGTTCCTGGCCCAGCGCGTGTCGCGCGGCTCACGGTGGCGCCTCGCCAGCTGAGAGCGTTTTGAGCGAATGGCCTTTGGGAGCCCTAGGGCTCCCTTTTTCATTGAAAAAACAGCTCGGCAAACCCCACGCCAGCCCTCTCCCTGAGCTTTGCCTCGCGCAGCGGCTCGGACAAAAAACCACAGGCCTGGAATGCTTGATTTTTTGCCCCATGGTGCCATGATGGGCTGCGCGCCCAGACCTCAATGCGCGGTCTCTCCCCATTCGCCAGACTTTTGATTTTTTCGGGATTTGCCGTGGAACAGGAACCAGCCCCAACGCCATCCGAACGCCGCGGCTCAATCAACGCCGACGCGAGAAAGCGCGTCGATGTCGATGACCGAGGAGCCGAAATCGCTGTCGCTGACGGCGATCGAGCGGCCGATGCCGAACGGTCTGCCTCGCGCGCGCGATTGCGCGTGATCGAAATGCGCGCGGAATGGATCGACGCGAGCGCGGCCGACTCCGGCCTGAAAATGCAAGA
>Ga0209862_1000609_pt1 | contig 12561 bp, 8 predicted proteins | sample OrgsoiDNA_201061_FD_185809 | JGI IMG/M metagenome (GOLD analysis project Ga0209862, IMG submission 185809) | Permafrost soil microbial communities from the Arctic, to analyse light accelerated degradation of dissolved organic matter (DOM) -... | ecosystem: Environmental > Terrestrial > Soil >... | reverse complement strand
GTAAAAAGTATTGCCAAATTGGTAACGGGTATCGTTAGTTGTAAGCGAGTAACTTGGTATGTAATTGTAGTAACCAATACCATCTTGCTGCCCGGTAACACCAAAGCCAACTCTAAGTTTCAAATCAGAAATAACTTTGCTGTCTTTCAGAAAATCTTCTTCGCTTAACCTGTAAGAAAATGCTCCGGAAGGGAAGACGCCCCAACGAGTGGCATCAGCAAATTTCGATGAACCGTCAGTCCTGATAGATCCTTGAAAAGTATACCTATCGTTGTAAGTATAGATTAAACGGCCATAGTACGAAATGAGCGTGTATTGGCCTTGTCCATAAGGATAAAGCGGAGCCGAAGTATTAGGCATTGGCTGTCCGTTTGCGCTTACAGGCTGATAATTGTACGTTGTGCTTAAAAAATCGTAATACCCGTATCCGGCCTGAGCGTTAATTGTGCTCTTTAGGGATTTTAGATCCTGCGAATAGTTTAAGTAATATTCGATGGTTTTGTTGGTATTCTTTTGCAAATACGGCGTGCTGTTACCGAATGTAGTAAACGATTGTGCCGCAGTAGCAGGTACCTCTGTTTTACCCTGTCCTTTTGAAATATCGTAACCAAAATTGGCATTTGCCGATAAGGCTTTAAGGAACGGGAATTTGTAGTTTAATACCAGGTTGCCAAAAGAACGGTAAACCTGCGAAGTATTATGATCATCGTTTATAAGCGCAACCGGGTTACGTGGTGTATTCGGGTTTAAACCGCTGCTCACCACACCTGGCGTGTTATACGATTCGTAATAACCATCGTAAGGTGATTTTGAATCATAAACGGGTTGCGTAGGATCGAAAGATAAAGCAGACCCTATAGCGCCACCATTGGCAAATCTCGATTGCTGATAGGTTCCGTTTAAGTTCAGATCGATCTTTAATGAATTATTCAATAACGAAGGATTTAAACGTATAGAACCCGAGGTACGTTTAATGTTATCGGTTTTTAAAAGACCGTCCTGATCAAGGTAGCCTACAGAAACGCGGTAAGGCAATGTTTTGTATGAACCCGAAACGTTAATGTTGCTGTTGCTTGCAAATGCATTTTGATAGATCTCTTTTTGCCAATCGGTATTAGCAGAACCAAGCGTAGCTGATAAACTTGGTTTGTTTGCAGCAACATAAGCACGTACCTGATCGGCTGTTAAAACCTGTATAGTACTTGCGCGGGTACCGATTGATGTTTCCGTCGAAACGTTAATTTTTGGCGGGCCTTGTACACCTTTTTTAGTGGTGATCAATAAAACACCGTTTGATGCCCTTGAACCGTATATCGCAGTTGATGCGGCATCTTTTAAAACAGTAATGCTTTCAATATCGTCGGCATTAACCAGGCTTAGCGCGTTAGCTGCGCCGCTGATGCCGTTGTTGCTTAAAGGCACACCGTCGATAACGATCAGTGGATCGTTACTGGCGTTCAACGAAGCACCACCGCGGATACGGATAACGCTACCTGCACCTGGCGAACCACCATTCGAAGTAATGGCCAAACCTGCAACTTTACCCTGCACCAATTGATCGGGCGAGGTTACCGTACCTGTTTGAAAATCTTTTGAGGTAACTGTGGTGATAGCACCAGTTACATCTTTTTTACTTTGGGTACCGTAACCAATAACCACAACTTCGTTTAACGATGTGTTGTTAGGTTTCAAACTAACATTAACTACCGCCGAGCCCTTAAGGTCAATAACGCGGATAGCGGTAACGTAGCCAAGGAAACGAAATTCGATAGTTAAAGAGCCGTTGTTAAGACCTGTTAATTTATAGTTGCCGTTAACATCGGCCGAGGTACTTTTTTGTGTGCCCTGCACCACAACCGTTGCCGATGGCATGGGTTGGTTGGTTTCGTCAAGAATTTTACCGGTGATGCTGCCTGTTTGCGCAAATGCTAATGACGATATAATTAGCATAGTACACAGTAGCATCCATTTTTTTAGATAATGATTTCTCATATAATTTAAATTTAGGTCAGTTTTAAAGCTTTTCATTTTTTGATAATTGGTAATTAGGTTGGTATAAAGCTTTGATGATTGTTAAAAATTGGGAATAGGCATGTAAAGAGCTTTACATAGGCCGGCAATTAAGTTGGGTAGAATATCTTCATACACAATGGGTTTTGGTTTATAGGTCAGTTTAAATTTTTTATTGGTTACAAAAGCCCGAGCAACACATACCCCAATAGGCACATCATTGCGTCAAACAATAACACTTATTAATAATTTCAGTACGGTACTTTTGGTTCTCTTGGTTTATGTTGGTTTATACGCAGTAACCATATGTAGGCTCCATCAAATAAACTATCACAATACAAATTTGTGCCGGATATTTGCGAATAGCTATTTGTTTATAAAAAATTTAAAAAAATACTGCCTTTTTAAAAGTTAAATAATTAACAATCAAATAATTACAAATAAATGAAAATGAAAAAATATAACTGGTATTTATGTTTTTTTCGACAAAAACAGATACTTAAACAGTAAAACGGATAGGTTGGTTTAAAAGAGATAGCCCAATAATGGGTGTAAAACTTATTTATGGAATTACTTTAAATCTACGGCTTTGATCTCCATAATATGATGATCAAACTGGTCGCCGGGGATAATGGCTTTGGCTTTAATACGCATCTTGTACACGTATATGGTCTTTTCGGAATATTCCAGAATTTTGGCAATGGTTTCGGTATCGTTTATACCCATACGCATCAGGGCAAATATCCTCAGGTCTGTTGTTAAAACCTCATGCTCTTTGGGCCAAATCTGGTCCTCTTTTTTAAACAGAGCATTAAAGTCATCAATAAAATTGGGGAATATCTTGATAAACACATGATCGAACGTATAAAAAAGGTTATCCCTATCCTTTTTAATGTTTATCTTATCGATGATGATCTGGATATCATCATATTTTTTGATGGCAAGTTTGGTATCAACAGATCGTTTAAGTTTCTCCAATTGTAAAATATACCCTGAAATCACATTGAAAAAATAGCCGATATATTCTTCTTTGATCTTTGTACCCTCGGTTAATCGTTCGTTTATCTTTTCGAGCTGCACATTTTTATCATCAATTATCTTCTCTTTGATCTTTAACTTTTTAAGTTGTTTTGATAGCATCACAGAAAACCAGATGACCAGCAACGCCAAGGCCGTTATAGATGCCAGGTATATCAGGAACCGCGTTTTTTCGCGCTCAATGTAGTTCAATTTTTCGGCTGCAACTATCGGCAGTAACGTGCCTATTTGTATTTTACGCTGCCTGGCACCATAAAACTCAGCATCGGCCAAGGCCTGCTCAAGGTAAACGTATACATTTTTAATATCGCCGGTTTTATACAAAAGCTCGGCCAGCCAAAAAAGGGCAACCGTTTCTTTGGTTGATGATTGAATATCGCATATGCTTGCGCGTGCAAGCAGGTCGGCACATTTATCACGTTTGGTACTGTTATTAGCGTAAATATTGCCCAGGGTTGATGCAACAATAGCGGTTTGATGCTGGGTTAATTTATGATGATCCAATAATTCATTAAAATCAGTCTCTGCGGCTTGTAATGCCCCATTTTTAAGCTTTTTGTAGCCTGTAAGGTAAATTTTATCGTACGAATTGGGGTTGGTTAAAGCAATTGCCGAGTCGATATATTTATTAGCCAGATCGGCATAATAAGGAGTATAATGATGATCGTTATCGTAGCCGGCAACATCGTAGTAGGCCCGCATAAGCAGGGAGTAATATTCAAACTTAGCGCTGTCATCAAGCGAGGCCACGTTCACCCCCTTCAGGCTGTCAAAAGTTTCTTTAAACATGCCCGACGAAAGAAGGATAAAACCGATCTTGATCTTGCTGTAATATTCTTTAGATGGTGATTTAAGCAAACGGCTTAGTTCCTGAAGCTTGCCCGCATATACGTAGGCCGAATCGTATTGGTATGATTTGTATTCGTCGTATAGTTTAAGACAAAGGTTAAACTGGTTTTGCAGGTTAACCTTTGGCGTATGATCCAGCTCTCTCTTTAAATCGGTAATACCAGCCTCTTTGTGCTTATCGTAGAAAGCCTTTTTATTCAATTCATCATTCAGTTTATCCAAATTACCCGATTGTGCAGAGGCTGAAATTTGAAAGATGATTAAAAAAACCAGGGTTAAAAAAACTCTCATGTGTAATTATACTCTATTTAAAGCACAAAGGTTATCCATAAACATTAATCAAAAAAGTAATAATCGGCTTAAAATGCGGAAGGCCTGCAAAAGTAAAGATATTATGTTTAATGCTATTGGAGTATATAAACATTAAAAAGTCAAAAAAATATTTTTAGGCCTATACCATTAACATGCCTAAATGTTTGTTCTTTGCTCTTCAGGCGGGCCAACCCCTTTAATATTTAGGTAACCAGCCTTAGGCATTTAAACAAATATCAACAGATAGTGCTATGCTTGATGAATATCTTATTTTATCTGTTTATTTAGTTCTTAATTGACTGATCACCCTTTCAACATTCTTCACCAATGTTTCGTTGGTTTTGATATTAGTCAGGTATCTTAAAATTTCTTTTCGCCTATAAAATGGCAACGCAACAAAATCATCAAACAAATGCTTTTGTTTAAGCTGTTGCATTAATAATTCGGGTATGGGAAATTCACTTTCAGGATCGGTGCTATCCTGCTCAATTACAAATGCGGCTAATTCGCCCACCATCTTCCTGATATCTTTTATTGTAATTGTATTAATGAACAGACGATATGGCCCACCCTTTACCGGCACAAGCGATTTGGTGAACAGAAAGCCATTTACTGTACCTTTTATTCGGATGTATCCTTTAGCAACAGTAAGCGCGGATGTGATATCTACCGGTACATCCACAGCAAAATTTATCCCTGTTTTGTAAATAGTGGCTTTAAATATGTATGTTGTGTTCTTGAGCATTGCTTAGCTTATAACCAATCTTCGATAAGCTAATTTACGTAAATTATACTATGGCTGAGTTTAATCAATTAACAGCAGAATAATGGCTTGCACATAATTGTTACAGTTAATTAATATTATTATCAATAACTTAACGTTTACACGTTGAATATATATTTTATTCGACCTAAAAAAATCCCACTTGTTGAAACTGCTACTCTTTTTTCTTTTTATCAGTTTAACCGGCTTGTCTTACGGCCAGGTGCAAGGTCCTGTCGACTCGCTCAAAGCCGATTCTTTACGTCATAAAAAACTAAAAAACCAGAGGCCTGCAGAAAACATCAATAAGCAATATGATTTCAATGATCTGACGCGAAACATATTTCACCCTAAAAGAAAGGCAGACACTTTGCACAAGGGGTCGGGCATTACCATTGTACCTAACATTGCTGCCAACCCTACTATCGGCGAGCAACTGGGCATTAAAGCTGTAGCCGGTAAAAGGCTCGGCGGTGACCCTAAAACGCTTTTATCTGTTGGTGCAACGTCGGCATCCATTACCACCAAAGGCATTATTTATTTTTATGTTAACCACAATATATTTACCCCTGGCAACAAGTGGAATATACAGGGTAATGTTGTGGTCTCAAAAACGGTAACACCCGATTACGGGTTAGGTATTGGCCGCGAAGTGGCCGGCGGAAGCGACGCGGACAAGGTTTTGGCCAATAGTGAACGCGAAGTTTACCCGATACATTCGTATTATTTTAACGTAAGAGAAAAGGTGTATAAAGAAGTAGCGGAAAATCTTTTTTTAGGCGCCGGGATGTCGTTCGAGGTGCGGCGGCACATCACCACTAAAGATACAGACAACGACGCTACACCATCGAGCGTATACAACAACCAGCATGGTTTTCCGCAAGACCATTATTCGGCCGATGGCTTTCTATTTAATGTACAATATATTACACGTGATAACCCCAACAGAGCCTATCAGGGCATTTATTTTGATGCAGGTATAAGAGCCAATCAAACCTGGATAGGCAGTACAAAGAATTCGATGCAGCTAACTACCGATTTCCGTAAATATTTTAGCCTATCGGATACCAGGCCCGAAACCGTACTTGCCCTTTGGAATTGGGGCTCGTACCTGCTTAATGGCACAATACCCTACCTTGAACTGCCTGGCACTGCGCGCGATGGTTCGTTCAGGAGCGGCCGTGGTTATACTTCGCAGTATTTTAAGGGCACGCAGTTTAACGATACCGAAGCCGAATTTCGTTTCCCGATCATGAAGAACAAATTTATAAGCGGAGTAGTATTTGGTAGTATGCAAACCGCTAATGATGAACAGGGTACTAAATTATTCCAGGTATTTCAGCCGGGATACGGTGGAGGCTTGCGTGTGTTGTTTAACAAAGCTACACGTACTAACCTGGCACTTGACTATGCCTGGGGGAAATTTGGTAACGATGGCTTCTTTTTAAATCTGAATGAGGCCTTTTAAAGAACGCACAAGCTGTGCAACTACAATGCGCGCAAACTTTGACCCAGAAGAATAGTATTGAGCTATGCCAAAATCTACTCGCCCCTCTTCTATGATAACATAGTACAATGCCTTGCATAAATTATACAGCACATTAGCCCCTATTCCAGATAAATTTGTGATGTAACCAATTATATCTGTCACGTGCCTAATCTCGGCATGTCGACAAAAACAAATATGGCTGATAACATCATCTTAAAAGGAATAACCTGGAACCACAGCCGTGGTTTTACACCAATGGCGGCTACTGCGCAACGTTTTTCGGAATTGAACCCCAACGTAACCATTACCTGGGAAAAGCGCTCCTTACAACAATTTGCGGATTTGTCGATTCAGCAACTGGCAGAGCGGTACGATTTATTAGTAATAGATCACCCCTGGGCTGGCTTTGCAGCAAAAACTAACAGTATATTGCCTTTCGATAAATATTTGCCGAAAGAATTTTTGGCAGATCAGGAAGCTAACACCGTGGGTCATTCGTACGAAAGTTACGCTTATGATGACCATCAATGGGCGTTGGCAATTGATGCAGCCACACCTGTTGCAGCCAGCAGACCAGACCTGTTAGAAAAACTTGGCCTACCGTTACCCAAAACTTACGATGACCTATTAACACTGACAAAAAAAGGGCTGGTCGCTTTTCCTGCCATTCCGATAGATTCGTTAATGACGTTTTATACCTTTTGTTGTTCCCTGGGCGAAGACCCTTGCCAACAAGAAGATAAAGTGATTAGCGAAACAACGGGCATAAAAGCATTACAACTATATCGCCAATTGGCACTGCATATCGACACAACTTGCTTTAACCGCAATCCCATACAAACATACGAGGCCATGACTTTAGGCGAAGAGATCGCTTACTGCCCTTTCGGATATGGTTATTCCAACTATTCGCGCAATGGCTATGCACGCAAGCTGTTGCATTTTCATGATATGATCACACTTGACGGCAAAACGAATCTCCGCAGTTCACTCGGTGGTACAGGTTTGGCAGTTTCGGCCAATTGTAAACATATTGATGTAGCGATGCAATATGCCGAATATGTTACTTCGCCGCAATGTCAGCGTGGGTTGTACACCGATAACGGCGGCCAACCCGGGCATTTAACCGCCTGGACGGATGCTGAAAATAATACCAAAACTCATAACTATTTCAGCAATACCTTACCCGCATTGCAAAGGGCATATCTGCGCCCACGCTATTTCGGACATATGTTTTTTCAAGATCACGCCGGTGATATTGTACGCAACTACCTGATGAATGGCGGTGATGAATTAAAGATATTGACTGAACTGGACAACTTATATGTTGAATCCAAAACCAAAGTACAGGCCGTATGAAACCTTTAGAAGGCCTTTTGGTATTAGAATTTGCGCAGTTTATGGCCGCACCGACAGCCGGTTTACGTTTAGCCGATCTGGGTGCGCGCGTTATCAAAATTGAACGCCCGATTAAAGGTGAAGCAGGGCGGCAAATAGCTATCCGCAATTTGTTTGTTGATGGCAGCAGCCTTGTTTTTCACACCATTAACCGCAATAAAGAAAGTTACACTGCTGATCTGAAAGACCCTAACGATCTGGAACGGGTAAAGAAACTTATCGCGAAAGCAGATGTCATTACCCACAACTTTCGTCCCGGTGTGATGGAAAAGATCGGCCTCGATTACGAATCAGTAAAAGCCATCAATCCACGGATTGTTTATGGTGTAGTTACCGGTTACGGGAACAAAGGTCCGTGGGCCTTACGCCCGGGACAGGACCTCCTGATCCAATCGCTATCTGGATTAACTTACCTATCTGGCACAGCCAACGACGGACCTGTACCTTTTGGCTTAGCTACTGCCGATATGATCTGTGGGGCGCATTTTGTACAGGGCATTTTAGCGGCATTGATCAAACGTGCAAAAACCAACGCAAGTGTGTTAGTTGAGGTTAGCCTGTTGGAGTCGGTATTGGATATGCAGTTCGAGGTGATCACTACCTACCTCAACGATGGTGGCAAATTGCCCCAACGCAGCAGTGTAAAAGGTAATGGCCACGCTTATTTAAGCGCCCCTTATGGGATCTATAAAACCAGCGATAATTACCTCTCGCTTGCCATGGGCGATCTGCAAAAAATAGGCGAAGCTATCGGTTGTGATCTGTCGACTTATCACACAAAAGAATCCTGGTTTACCTATCGTGATGAGATCATGGCCTTGCTTGGCGATCAGATCAAAAACAAAACCACTGCCGAATGGCTGCAAATATTAGAAGCGAAAGGTATCTGGTGCTCGGAAGTATTAACCTATGCCGAAGTATTACGACACGAAGGTTATTTGGCGCAGGGTATAAAGCAGCAGGTAACGTTGCCCGATGGCAGCAGTTTAAGTACCACTCGATGCCCCATTCGCATTAACGGAGAAAGATTGTATTCGGATAAAGCGGCCCCGCGGCCAGGCGCGCAAACGCAATTGATTAACCAGCAATTTGAATTGATATGAAACCGCTGGAAGATTATTTGGTGATCGATTTTAGCCAGTTCCTTTCGGGGCCGTCGGCGAGTTTAAAACTGGCTGATATGGGTGCACGTGTTATCAAAATAGAAAAGCCCGGAACGGGAGATATATGCCGCTATCTATATACGTCTAACGTGATCATGAATGGCGAATCGTCGGTGTTTCATGCCATTAACCGTAATAAAGAAAGCTTTGCCGCCGATATAAAAACCGAAGCTGACAGAAAACAAATATGGGAGTTGGTTAAACAGGCAGATGTGGTAATGCACAACTTCCGGCCCGGCGTAATGGAACGTTTAGGTTTTGACTATGCCAGCGTAAAGCAGGTGAACCCCTCGGTAATTTATGGCGAGATTTCGGGCTACGGCGATACTGGACCATGGAAAGATAAGCCCGGGCAAGACCTCCTGCTGCAATCGTTAACAGGCTTAACATGGCTGAGCGGCAATGCAGGCGGCCCGGTGCCTATGGGCTTATCTATCATCGATATGCTGGCGGGGAACCATTTGGCTCAAGGTATTTTGGCTTGTTTAGTGCGTAAAACCATCAGCGGCGAAGGCGCTTTGGTGCAGGTAAGCATGCTCGAATCGGCAATGGATTTCCAGTTTGAAGCCATTACCACTTATTATTACGATGGCAAATTACCTGAACGATCAGAACGCAACAACGCGCATGCCTATTTAGGCGCGCCTTACGGGATATATAAAACGATCAACGGTTATTTGGCCTTGGCAATGGGCTCAATTCCGCAATTGGGTACTTTACTAAGCTGCGATGGTTTACTGAACTATACCGAAGTTGCAGAAGCTTTCAACAAGCGTGATGAGATCAAAGCCATATTAGCTGAACATTTGCTAAGCAGCACCAATGAACATTGGCTCGGCATTTTACAAAAAGCAGATATCTGGTGTGCCGAAGTACTGACCTGGGACAAGCTGATGCAGGAAGAAGGGTTTAAAGTGTTGAATATGCTACAGGAAGTGGAGCTAAGCGATGGTTACAAGTACAGAACTACGCGCAGCCCCATCACTATTGATGGCGAAATATTTACATCGACTAAAGGATCGCCAAAGCTTGGCGAGGACAACGATAAAATCATAGCACAATTAATAAGTAAGCATGCCAAATAGCGATACCATCAGGATGGCCGTACGTAAATTCGGCCCGTTCGAAACAGCTTTGCAAAAGCTGTGGGATAGCTATTGCGCCGAAACCGGCTGCAAGTTGGAAGCCGAAATGGTACCCATGGACCTGGACGACCTCCACGACGCTATCTTAGGCAAACAAGGCTTAAAAAACGGAGACTGGGACATTGCACACGTAGTTACCGATTGGCTTTTTGAGGCATGGACAAGCGGCGCGCTCGAAGACCTGCAACCACACATCGCACAAAAACCGCCTGAGAACTTCCCGGATGGCTGGAGTAGTTCGCTCCTATCCATGCAGCAATTTGGAACAGCAATAGCCGGGCTGCCCTTTCACGATGGACCGGAATGTTTGATCTACCGTAAAGACCTGTTTAACGATAGTAATGAACAGCAAAAGTATTTCGACCAGTTTGGCAAAACCTTACAGGTACCACAAACCTGGGACGATTTTAAAAACATAGCACAGTTTTTTTACCGCCCGGATGATCACCTTTATGGGACAGTTTTTGCCGGTTTGCCCGATGGACATAATACTGTTTTCGACTTTTGCCTGCAACTGTGGACCCGCGGCGGCGAACTGACCAATGCGAACGGGGCCGTTATTATTAACACCAAAGCTGCCGCTGAGGGATTGACATTTTACCGGGATACTTTACGCGATAAAACTATGGTTCATCCCAATACGATGCAGTACGAGTCGGTAGCAACAGGCATGGCTTTTGCCCGCGGCGAAGCAGCCATGATGGTAAACTGGTTTGGTTTCGCATCGATGTGCGAGGTGATAGAAGAATCGAATGTTAAAGGTAAAGTTGATATCGCGACAATACCCTGTACTAAAGGAAATGAATCGGCGTCACTAAATGTATACTGGCTGTACACCATTGGTTCGGGCAGCAAACACAAACAAACAGCCTACGATTTCCTGCGTTTCGCGACAAACCGGCAGAACGATAAATTACTAACGCTGGAAGGTGGCATCGGTTGCCGGATTTCGACCTGGAAGGATAGCAGCATTAATGCAATTATCCCGTACTATCATAAATTGGAGCAATTACATCAAAATGCGCGTTCGCTGCCACAAAAAGCAAACTGGGCGCAAATAGCTAAAATCATTGACGAAGTTGTACTGCAAGCGATAAGCACTGAGACGCCCGTTGAAGAACTATTAGAAGCCGGGCAGCAAAAAATAAACCTGATAGATAAACCAAATTATGCAGATACCTTATAAACCCATATTACCTGCCAAACCGGTACCCATCGTAATTATTGGCGCTGGTGGTATTGTTGGTGATGCACATTTACCGGCATACCAAAAAGCGGGTTTCGAGGTGAGCGGTATTACCAACCGCACACGGGCACGTGCGGAAAAGTTGGCCGCCGAATGGGGCATACCCAATGTTTACGATACGGTTGAAGAAGCCGTAGCCAACTCTGCCACCAATGCAGTTTATGATATTACCATTATGCCCGAGCAGTTTGTAGAAACATTGAATAAACTACCTGATGGCGTTGGTGTATTGATTCAAAAACCCATGGGCGACTACTTTTGGCAAAGTAAAGAGATACTGGAAGTTTGCCGCCGCAAAAATCTTGCGGCAGCTATCAACTGCCAGCTGCGCTTTGCGCCATTTGTAAGTGCCGCGCGATACTTAATTGAGCAGGGCTTGATTGGTGAATTGTACGATATGGAAGTACGGGTAACACTGCAAACTCCATGGGAACTATTTCCGCATGTGATCATTCACCCGCGATTGGAAATACAGTACCATAGCATCCATTATATCGACCTGATGCGCTCATTTTTAGGCGACCCGCGTACGGTGATGGCTAAAACTTTAAAACACCCGGCCAAAACGTTATCGTCATCGCGATCGACCATTTTATTTGATTATGGAGACAGCATGCACGCGGTGATCAATACCAATCACGATCATGCCTTCGGGCCGCATAACCAGGAAAGTTTTATTAAGTGGGAAGGCACCAAAGGCGCCATCAAAGCCCGAATGGGTTTGCTGATGGATTACCCGCATGGCGTGCCCGATAAATTTGAATATTGCTTAGTAGAAGAAGGCAAAGCACCCGAATGGACAGAGGTTAAACTGGAAGGCTCGTGGTTCCCGGATGCGTTTATCGGCACCATGGCCAGCCTGATGCGGTATAAAAACGGCGAGGCTGACGTTTTACCGACCAGCGTTGAAGACGTAATAAAAACCATGGCAGTTGTGGAGAGCGCTTATATATCGAGCGATACTGGCGGGGTTGTGGTGAGTGAACGCTTTGTTTAGTCTTTAGTCCGGAATGGGAAAAGGACTCAAAACTGATTACTCAAGACTTCCGACTAAAACCGCGTTAGGGATAGAAGCGGATACCGGCCTGTGGCTAAGGCCTGTGCAGTATGAGCGGATAGCCCGGCCGCAGGCAACGTCCGAATAATAA
>Ga0209862_1000608_pt1 | contig 12565 bp, 10 predicted proteins | sample OrgsoiDNA_201061_FD_185809 | JGI IMG/M metagenome (GOLD analysis project Ga0209862, IMG submission 185809) | Permafrost soil microbial communities from the Arctic, to analyse light accelerated degradation of dissolved organic matter (DOM) -... | ecosystem: Environmental > Terrestrial > Soil >... | reverse complement strand
TCCGTGCCGACGGCGCGCTCGTTGATCATCAGCGCCAGGTTTTGCGCGTGGATGTCGGCGCCGCCGTTGCCGCCATCGAGCTGCACACGCGCGAACAGGCCGGGCACCAGCGTCTTGTCGGTGTTGGCGAAGACAGCGCGCATGCGCACGGCGCCGGTTTGCGGATCGAGCTGGTTGTCGACGAATTCGAGCTTGCCCTGGTGCGGATAGCCGCTCTCGTTGGCCAGGCCGACGTGGACGGTGACGGCCTGGCCTTTATGAGCGGCGGCGCCGACGCGCAGGAAGGTGTCTTCGTCGCCGTCGAAGCTGGCGTAGATCTTGTCGTCGGAGACGACCGTGGTCAGCACGGTGCTCGGGTCGATCAGGTTACCGAGCGTGATCTCGGCCTTGCCGACGCGGCCATCGATCGGCGCCGTCACGCGGGTGTAGCTGAGATTGAGCTTGGCGTTCTCGAACTGCGCTTCGGCGGCGCGGGCGCTGGCATCGAGCTCCTTGAAGCCGGCGCTGTTTTCATCGAGTTCGCGCTGGGCGATGGCTTTTTCGGCAAACAGTTTTTCGGCGCGGGTCAGTTCGATTTTGGCCAGTTCGACCTTGGCGCGGGCGGCGGCCGCCGCCGCTTCGGCGCGATGCAGTTCGGCTTCATAAGGGCGCTGGTCGATGACGAACAGCACGTCGCCGCGCTTGACGATGGCGCCCGGCGCAATATTGACGGTGGTGATGAAGCCGCCGACGCGGGCGCGGATCTCAACGCGTTCGATCGCCTCCATGCGGCCGGAAAATTCCTGCGTTTCCGTGATGGCTTTTTCCACCACGGTGGCGGCCGACACGGTGGCGCCGGCCGGCGCGGCGTCTGCCGGCTTGCCGTGGGCGCTGCCGCAGCCGGACAGACCGACCGTGAACAGCCCGGCCAGTGCCATCGCTGCGACGGCCGGCAGGGCCAATGTCTTGAAGGTGCGAGCTTGTTTCATGGTCATCTCTTTCTGTGCTGGGAGTGGATTTGGACGGCAGCGGCAGCCGGTGCATAGGTGTAAATTAGAGCTCAATAAACATCTAAATTTAGATTACAATAAAACTCTTAAATGCGCAACATCTATTTTTACCGGCCGGCGCACGGGCGTTTGTCGATGGCTCCCACGACCAGCGCCATCGCAACGCCCGCCGCGACGATGGCTGCGCCCAACCACATCGCGCCACGCACCGTGCCACCGTCGAGCACCAGCGCACCGAGTGCCCGAGCGCTAGCAACTCGGCGAACACCACCGCGATCGCGCCCAGGGCGACCGCCAGCACGCCCGGCCATGCGGCGCCGGCTGGCTCCGCTCGATTTTTTAACACCGCTGACATGGCATTGCCCCACTTGGTTTCATTATTAAACTTATCGGAGCTTAGCTTAACTGGTTGCATATGTAAACCACTTTTAGTGTTATGATGCAACCAGATCGTTTTCTTTAATAAAGGTCAGCAAATGAAACGCACCAGCATGGAAGGGCAAATTTGTTCGGTCGCGCGCTCGCTCGACGTCATCGGCGACTGGTGGAGCTTGCTGATCGTGCGCGACGCGCTGGCCGGACTGCGGCGCTTCGGCGAATTCCAGCGCAACCTCGGCGCGGCCAAGAACATCCTGACCACGCGCTTGCGCACGCTGGTGGCCGAAGGCATCCTGGAGACAGCGCCAGCCTCCGACGGCAGCGCGTATCTGGAATACCGGCTCACCGACAAGGGCCGCGCGCTGGCGCCGGTGCTGATCGCGCTGAGCCAGTGGAGCAGCGCCCATATCTTCCAGCAGGATGAAATGTGCGTGGTGCCGACGGACAAGAAGAATATGCAGCCGCTCAAGCCGCTGGGCATGGAGTCCAGCGATGGCCGCCCGCTCAGTTTGGACGACGTGCATTTTTCTCTTGGGCCGGATGATGTTGCCTGATCTCGAAACCGGCGCCGAGTGGGAAACCGAACCGGCCACCGCCGCCATTGCGGACACGGCCAGCTTGCATGCGTTTGAAGTCTTTTCCGCGCCGACCGCCGACAAGGCCGTACATAACAGCATGGACGTCATCCTCGACGTGCCGGTGCGCTTGACGGTCGAACTGGGCCGCAGCAAGATCACCGTCCGCAGCATGCTGCAAATCGCCAAGGGCAGCGTGATTGAACTCGACGGCCTGGCCGGCGAGCCGATGGACGTGCTCATCAACGACTGTCTGATCGCCCAAGGCGAAGTGGTGGTCGTCAACGACAAGTTCGGCATCCGCCTGACCGACATCAGCCATCCCGCGGAACGCATCCGCAGCTTGAAACGATAGCACCGCCCTCGCCTCCCCTCGGCGCCATCGTCAGCGCGCCACACGCCAGCCGAATTCTGCGATTTTCCCGAACGCCGCCTCGCGGCCGCTGCCGTCACGCTCGCCAATTCCGCACCGGAAGAAAAAGTCCTTGCGCATTTTAGAGTTTTAACATAATCTATATTTAGCGTTTAATTGAAATCTAAAAAAGCTACTTGCACTGTTACTTCCACTTCCAAACCTTATTGAGGAGCACATCATGACGAACACGAAAAACCTGGGTATCGCAGTTGTCACCGGCGCCACCGGCGGCGTGGGCGCATCGTATGCACAAGGCTTGGCCGAGCGCGGCTACGACCTGCTGCTGGTGGCCCGCGACGCGGCGGCGCTGCGCGCGCTGGCCGAGACTATCGCCACGTCGACCGGCCGCAATGTCGACATGGATGCGCTCGACCTTGCCGACAGCGCGCAGCTGGCCCAGCTGACCAAGCGCCTGGAGCAGGACAGCCGCGTCTCGCTGCTGGCCAATATCGCCGGCTCGGCCACGTTCAGCGCCTTCCCCGCACTCGACACCGGCAAGATCGACCAGACCATCGCCGTCAACATCGCCGCGCTGACGCAACTGAGCCGCGCCGTCGCACCCGGCCTGGTCGCGCGCGGCGATGGCGTCATCGTCAACTTCGCGTCGGTGCTGGCGTTCCGGCCGTGGGCGGAATTCAACGTCTACAACGCCAGCAAGGCCTATGTGGTCGCACTGTCGCAGTCCTTGCAGGCGCAGCTGCGCGACAAGGGCGTGCTGGTGCAGGTGGTCGCGCCGCCCGCCACGGCGACGCCGTTCTAGCAGGAGGCCGGCTTTTCGCTGGAAAACCTGCCGGCCAAGGCGGTCATGAAGCGCGAGGATTTGGTCGCCGCCGCGCTGCTCGGGCTCGATCGGCGCGAGGAATGGGTGCTGCCTTCGCTGGCCGACGTGGCCGTGTGGGACGCGTATGAGGCGGGCCGCGCGGAGCTGGTCAAGGGCATGATGAACGGCGCGTTGGCGGCGCGTTACACGGACGCTTGATTCGGGGATCGGGCCGGCGCGGTCGCATGCACGGCGGCGAATTTAGAGTACAATCCCATTCTAAATTCATGCCGGCCCCAGGGGAGCAATACCATGCGCAAGTCAAAAGTCGAAACAGCGGAAACCAGGCAGCGTATCGTCGCCATGGCGTCCAAAGTGTTCCTGAACAAGGGACTGGCGGCCACCGGCGTGTCCGACATCATGGCCGCCGCCGGTCTCACGCAGGGTGGTTTCTATCGCCACTTCGAGTCCAAGGAAGCCTTGATCGCCGAGGCCAACACCGTCGCCATCGACCGCCTGTTCGCCATGTTCGACGAAGCCATCGACGGCAAGAAGCCGCGCGAGGCGCTCGACCTGATCGTGCGCCTTTACCTGAGCCAGTTGCAGGTCGACGACGCGGACTATCTGTGCCCGCTGGCCAATCTGGGCAGCGAGTTGCGTCACGCGGACGAGCAGATCCGCGCCACCGCGACCGACGGCCACCAGCGCCTGATCGATCTGATCGCCGTGCAAACGGCAAAACTCGGCGTCGCCGAACCACGCAACGTGGCCGACTCCATCGTCTCGACCATCGTCGGCGCGGTCACGCTGTCGAAGCTGACGGCCGACGAGGGTGGCGCCAATCTGGTGCTGGCCAACGCGGAAAACACCGTACACCTGCTGCTGGTCGCCACCACCCCGGCCAAGCGCGCGGCCTGACGCCGTAAGTCGTATCCAGCCCCGCAGGCCGTCACCGGTTGCGGGGCTTTTTTCCGTCCCGCCCAATTCACATCGATAGCCCGCACCATCCGGGAAATGCGCGCGCCGTGGTGCAAAGCTGGCTGCAGGTGGCACCCGCTATGGAACTCCGGCGCCTGCCGGCGTGGCCGCCAGGCTTACTTCATGACGGTCAGCTTCTGCCGTTCACCCGAGCGGAAAGTGTAGATCGTCAGCACGCCATCGAGCACGTCGCCGTGCGCGTCGAAGGCGATGTTGCCGGTCACGCCCTTGTGGCGGATCTTGGCCAGCACCGGTATGTACTTGGCCGGATCGGTCGAACCGGCTTTCTGCATCGCTTCGACCAGTGTCATCAGCGCATCGTAGGCGTACGGCGCATAGGTCTGCACGTCGATGCCGTAGCGCTTGCGGTAGGCCACGCGGAAGTCGGCCATGCCTTTTTCCTGGGCCGGCTCGACGCCGCCGGCCTCGGCGCAGATGACCTTGTCGTTGCCCAGCGCGTCGCCGGCCAGCGTGGCCATCGAGTTCGAGCACATGCCGTCGCCGCCCATGAAGTTGGCCTGGATGCCCAGCTGCTGCATCTGGCGCAGCATCGGCCCGGACACGGCGTCCATGCCGCCGAAGAAAATCAGGTCCGGCTTGGTGGCCTTGATGGCGGTGAGGATGGCGCTGAAATCGGTGGCCTTGTCGTTGGTGTACTGGGTCGACACGATGGCCGACGAGCTGCCCAGGCGCTTGACGTTCTTGACGAATTCATCGCGCAGACCCTTGCCGTAGGCGGTGCGGTCGTCGACGACGGCGATGCGCTGCGCCTTGCCGATCTGCACCGCGTACTTGGCCAGCGCCGCGCCCAGCTGCTCGTCATTGGCGATGTTGCGGAAGGCGGTGTTATAGCCCTGGTGCGTGTATTGCGGATTGCTGGCCGACGGCGAGATCTGCGGAATGCCGGCGTCGAAATACAGGCGCGAGGCGGGGATGGTGGTGCCCGACGTTTCGTGGCCAACCACGCCGACGACCTTGGCGTCGATCAGCTTTTGCGCCGCCGCCGTGCCCTGGCGCGGGTCGCCGGCGTCGTCCTCCGCGTCCAGCTCGATGCGGTAGCGTTTGCCGCCGACCATCACGCCGCCCTTGGCGTTCAACTCCTCGACGGCCATGCGCGCGCCGTTTTCATTGTCCTTGCCCAGATGGGCGATCGGGCCGGACGTCGCGGCGACGTGGCCGATCTTGATGACCGGATCGGCCGGCGCGGCGGCCGCCGCGACGTCTAAGCTGAGCAGTGCAACGGCCAGGCCCGCTGCTGATGATGTGAAACGCATAATATCCTTGTGGGTTGAACGATGGCCCGTCGCGGCGCGCTTGATGGCGCGATGCAACATTTTGCTTAGCATACCATGGCAAAACCCACTTTTGCAGCCAGGTCCCGATGGCGCTCGCCTCAGGCCGCCCGCAGTTGCTGGCCGTCTTCGAGAAAGTCCAGCGCGGCTGCGGCGGCCAGCGGACGGCTGTAGTAATAACCCTGGATCTCGTCGCAGCGCCAGGCGCTCAGCATGGCGCGCTGCGCCTCGCTCTCGACGCCCTCGGCGATCACCGTCAGGCCCAGGCTGTGACCAAGACCGATGGTGGCCTGCACGATGGCGCCCTGCTCCGGCACCGTCAGCATATTGCGTACGAAGGATTGGTCGATCTTCAGTTTATGGATGGGGAAGCGCGACAGATAGGCGAGACTGGAATAGCCGGTGCCGAAATCGTCGATGGCCAGCGTCAGGCCCAGCGCGCGCAAACGTTGCAGCAGCGCGATCGCGGCCTCGGCGTCCTCCATCACCACGCCCTCGGTGATTTCCAGCTCGATGCAGCCCGGGTCGATGTGGGTGCGCGCCAGCAGCTCCTCGATCTGCGCCAAGAAGCCCGGCGCGGCGAACTGGCGCGGCGAGATGTTCACCGCCACGCAAACGCGCTGGCCGGTCTCGCCCTGCCATTCGCTGATCTGGCGGCAGGCCTGCTCCAGCACCCAGCTGCCGATGGCGACGATCAGGCCCGACTCCTCGGCCAGCGGAATGAACTGCGCCGGCGACACCAGCGCGCCGTCGCGGCGCCAGCGTATCAGCGCCTCGAAGCCTATCATGCCGCCGTCGCGCAAGCACTGCTGCGGCTGATAATGCAGTTCCAGTTCGCCGCGCTCGATGGCGTGGCGCAGCTGCGCCTCCAGGTCCAGCCGCTCGCCCGCGACGGCGTTGAGCTGCTGCGAATACGCCATCAGCGTGTCGCCGCCGGCCCGGCGCGCCGCCTGCAACGCGGCGTCGGCGTTGCGCAGCAGGACGTCGGGCGCGGCGCCGTCGTGCGGATAGCTGACCGCACCCAGGCTCAGTGTCGTGAAGATCTCGTGGCCCTCATACGTATAGGGATCGCGCATCTCGTCGCGCAGGCCGGCCAGCGCCGCGTCGAACTCGCCGGTGCCGCTGCGCAGGCGGTACAGGATGGCGAAGTTGGCGCCGTCGAGGCGGAACACTTCGCCGCCGCTGCGCTCGGCCGCTGCGCGGATGCGGTGCGCCAGGCCGACCATCACGCGGTCGCCAAAGGCGTGGCCGAAGCCGCCGATGATGCGCGAGAAGCGGTCTATCGTGCCGAGGACGATAACGTGCGGCTGCGCCGGCAGCGCGGCCAGGCGCGCCTCGAACGAGCGCCGGTGCGCCAGGCCGGTCAAGGGATCGTGGCGCGCCTGGTGCGTCAGCTCGTCCTCGACCCGCACCTTGGCGCGCACGTGGTACAGCATGAACAGGCTGCTCATCACGGCCAGCAGGTCGAACAGATGCACCAGCCGCGTGATGCCGGCCACGTTGCGGCGCGCCATATCGCCATTGCTGTAGATCTGCCGCTCGACGCGCGCCTGCAAGGCGTCGATGCGCGCGCGCAGCTGTTTGACTTCCTCGTTGACGCGCGCCAGCATGCGGCGGGTGGCGGCCGGGCTGGCGCCGACGTCGCGTTCGAAGTCCGGCGTCAGCGCGACGATGCGCTGGTAACTGTCATGCAGGGCGGCCAGCTCCGGGCCATCGCCCAGGCTGCGCCGCAGTTGCTCCAGTGTCGCATCGAGTTCGGCGCGGCCCATCGCTTCCAGCATCTGGAAGCGTTCCGGCGTGATCGACGCGGTGCTTCGTTTATCCAATACCAGCTGATAGCGCAGCAGCGCGCTTTCAAAATCGTTCAGGCCACGCAGTTGCGGAATCGCCGTGTTCAGCAACGGCGCGGCGTCGCGGCCGATCGCCGTGGCGGTGTGTTCCATCACCGCCGACAGCGCGACACTGGCGCCGATCACCAGCAGCAGCAAGGCGTACACGATGCGACGCGATCCGCAGGCGATACGCTGCCAGTGCCGGACCAGGCTGGCGATCCAGCTGCCGATGGTCACCTCGGGAGTGTTGGCGGCGATGGTGGAACGACTCAGGACTGTGCTCATGGATTACTCCTGTGGGGATGTCAGGTCGCCGCCGCGCGCCTGGCGCAGGCAGCGGATCAGGTTCGCGGCCTGGAATGGCTTGCTCAGAAAGCAGCTGGCGCCGGCCCGCAGCGCGCGTTCGCGCAACGCCGCTTCGGGGAAGGCGGTGATCAGGATCAGCGGCAGGCGGTTGCCTTCGCGGCGCAACTGTTCGAGCAGCTCGATGCCGCTCATGCCGGGCATTTGCAGGTCGCTGATGATGCAGTGATAGTCGACCAGCATGTCGGCGCCCAGCAGGCTGCGGGCCGATTCGTAGGCGTCGGCCGTGTAGCCGTAGGAGCGCAGCAGGCTACTCAGCGCGATGCGCACCGAGACGTCGTCGTCGACGATGGCGATATGGTGGAAATCTGGATCAGGCTCGGACACTGGGCACTCCCGGTTGCGGACGGCGGCTCGCGGCCGTCCAGCGCATGGGAGAACAATACAGGCGCGCCAACAATGAATAAATCATACATGGGTATAGGCCGGCGATACCCGGCGCCTGCTGCTGCGGCTAGGCGTGGATGCCCAGCGCCTCGGCCATGCGCACCAGGTCCGCGAAGGTGCGCGCCGCCATCTTGCGCATCGCATTGCCGCGATGGATCTTGACGGTGATCTCGCTGGTGCCGACTTCACCGGCGATCTGCTTGTTCATCAAGCCGCGCGCGGCCAGCGCCATGATCTCACGCTCGCGCGGCGTCAGCGTCGCGTAGCGTGCCGTCAGCTCGTGCAGCGCGCCGTCGCGCTGGCGCCGCGCGCGGTCGGCCTGCAAGGCGACGTGGACGGCGTCCAGCAAATCCTGGTCGCGGAACGGCTTGGCGAGGAAGTCGATGGCGCCGGCCTTCATGGCGCGCACCGACATCGGAATGTCGCCATGGCCGGTCATGAAGATGATCGGCAGCGCGACGCCGTCGCGATTTAATTCGGCCTGCAAATCGAGCCCGCTCACGCCCTGCAATCGCACATCCAGCAGCAGGCAGCTGGCGACGGCCTGCAGCGGCTGCGCGAGGAAGGCCGCCACCGACGGATAGGCCGCGACGCGCATGCCGACGGAGCGCAGCAGGCTGGAGATGGCCTCGCGCAGCGGCGCGTCATCGTCGACGATGTAAATCAGTTGGTCGTCGGCGCCGGCGGGATGGTTGGGCTGATTCATGCGGCGGTCTCGCTGATGGCGGGAAGGGAAAATACGATGGTGGCGCCGCCCAGTGGCGTATCCGTATCGGCGTTGGCCGGCTGCGACCAGATACGGCCGCCATGCGTGTCAATGATGGAGCGGCAGATCGGCAAGCCCATGCCCATGCCGTCGGCCTTGGTGCTGAAGAAGGCTTCGAACAGCCGTGGCGCGTCGGCCGCCGCGATGCCGGGGCCGGAATCGTGCACGCTCAGTTGCAAGCCGCCGTCGGGCTGGCGCCGCGTGCGCAGCAGCAGTTGCGCCGCGCCGGGCGGACACGCAACCATGGCCTGGATGGCGTTCATCAGCAGGTTGATGACGACCTGCTGCAGCTGCACGCGGTCGCCGCGCACCGGCGGCGCGTCCGGCTCCAGCGTCACCGTCAGCGTCACGCCATGGCTGTGCAACTCGCGCCGCACCAGCGCCGCGCCCTCCTCCGCGATGGCGTTCAAATCCAGCGCCACATAATGCGGATCGCTGCGCCGCGCCAGCGCGCGTATGCGCTTGATGACGTCCGTGGCGCGCTCGCTGGCCTCGATGATGCTGTAGACCGTGGCGCGCGATTCGTCCAGGTCGGGTTGCGGACGGTTCATCCAGCGCAGGCAGGCCTCGGCGTTGGTGGCGATGGCGGCCAGCGGCTGATTGACTTCATGCGCGATCGACGCCGCCAGTTCGCCCAGCATGGTCACGCGCGTGACGTGCGCCAGCTGCACCTGCGAACGGTGCAGCGCCTCCTCGCGCGCCAGCAGCGCGTTGGTCGCGGCCTGGCCGCGCAGGGCCAGCACCGAGGTGATGACTATCGCCGCGAGGCTGACCAGCATGCGTCCGGACGCGGTGCCGGAAAACTCCATGGTGTGCGTCAGCGCGTAGGACAGCAGCGTCAATGCCAGACAGGCAGCGCTGGTCAGGACCACGCCGCGCCGCTGCCAGATGCTGGCCGACAGCAGCACCACCACCACGTACATGACGGCGATGGCGACGTCGAGCGGCGTGAGGGTGTCGACCGCGAAGATCAACAGCGTCAACGCGACCAGCAACGTGGATAACAAGGGACTGCTGGGAACCCGGTGCATGCCTGTCCTTGCTCGATAGGTTGGTGGCGATGGCGCGATGCGGCCATTATAAATCCGGCCGCCTCCACATGCATCCTATACAACGGTATGGGTAGACCTTCCACGCCATCCGGCTCATGCCGGCAAAGCGTGGCGGCGACCGCGCCAGACGCTCACCGTGCCCTCCTCGCGCCCCGCGCCCACGCCGCGCGACAGCACCGGCAATGGCGCCGGGCGGCCGAACAGATAGCCCTGGAAGTGGGTGCAGCCCAGCGCCTCCAGCGCCGCGCGCTGTTCCTCGTTTTCAACGCCCTCGGCCACCACGTCCAGTCCCATGCTGTCGGCCAGCGTGATGATGGCCCGCACGATGCTCGCCGCGTGGCGCGTATGCAGCATATCCTGCACGAAGGAGCGGTCGATCTTGAGCTGCTCGATCGGCAGCCGGCGCAGATAATTGAGCGAGCAGTAGCCGGTGCCGAAGTCGTCGAGCGCGAAACCGATGCCGCGTGCCTTCAGCGCCGTCATCTTGACGATCACGTCGTCCATGTCGCTCAGCAGCATGGTCTCGGTCAGCTCCAGCTTGAGCAGGCGCGGATCGGCGCCGCTGCTTGCGACCACCGCCAATACCTGTTCGGCGAACGCCGGCTGGCGGAACTGGCGCGCGCTGATGTTGACGGCGATCGTCAGCGCGGCCGTGTCGGCGGCGCCGGACCAGCGCACCAGCTGCAGACAGGCCGTCTCCAGCACCCAGTCGCCCAGCTCCACGATCAGGCCCGACTTCTCGGCTTGCGGAATGAACACGCACGGCGCGATCAGGCCGCGCTGCGGATGCTGCCAGCGCAGCAGCGCTTCGACGCCGGTGACACGCGCGTCGCCATCGACCACCGGCTGGTAGTGCAGGCGCAGTTCGTGGCGCGCCAACGCGTTGCGCATCTCCGCTTCCAGCGCCGCCGACGCGTCCAGCGCGACCTGCATGCGCGGGTCGAAGAAGCGGAACGTGGCGCGGCCGGCCGCCTTGGCTTCATACATCGCCATGTCGGCCTGGCGCAGAAGGTCGTTGATGGTGTGCTGGCCGGCGCCGAACAGCGCCACGCCGATGCTGGGCGTGCTGCGCACGTCGTGGCCGGCCAGCGGATAATGCATGCTCAGCGCCTCGACCACCTTGGCCGCCACCGCCGCCGCGTTGTCAAGGGCCGTGCGCTGCGCCTCGCCCAGATCCTCCAGCAGGATCACGAATTCGTCGCCGCCCAGGCGCGCCACGGTGTCGCTGCCGCGCGTGACCTGCTGCAGGCGCAAGGCGACCATTTCCAGCAGCCGGTCGCCGATGTCGTGACCCAGCGTGTCGTTGAGCGATTTAAAATTATCCAGGTCGACGAACAGCACCGCGCCGTGGCTGCCGCCGCGCGCGGCCTTGGCGATGGCCAGTTGCAGGCGGTCGAGCAGCAGGCGGCGGTTGGGCAGCTTGGTCAGGCCGTCGTAGAACGCGAGGTGGGCGATTTTGCGTTCGCGTTCGCGCTCCAGTTCTTCCAGCGCGTGGCGGCGGCGCTGCACCACCAGCAGCGCGGCGCTGGCGCCAAGGCCGAACAGCAGCCACGCCAGGTCGCAGGTCCAGGCCATGCCGCGCCAGCCGGCCGCGATCACCGCCTCCTTGCGTCCCAGGCTGACGACCAGCGATTTATCCAGGCCCAGGCCGGGTAGCAGCATGGTGCGCTGAACGACGAGGCGTCGCTCGCCGCCGTCGCTGTCGCCGGTCAGCACGGTCTCGGTGCGGCCGCTGCGCTGGTGGCGCGTGAAGAAGGGATCGGGCAGCGCGGTGTCGCGACGCATGGCGGCCGGATCGGCCGGCACGAACAGGATGCGCCGGCCGCTGTCCTCGGTGATGGCGCTGTTCATGTCGGGCGCGTACAGCGCCGAGCGCATCACGGCGTCGAAGTAGCCGGGGTTGAGGATGGCGCTGACCACGCCGCCGTCGGCCGGCGCACGCGCCATCGACAGCTTGATGTTGAACACGCCGGGCGTGTTTTCGTAGGGCTGCGACAGGTACAGCGTGTCCGGCGCGCGCATGCGGCCGACGTTGCGGGTGTAGTCGCGGTCGTCGAGGCGGGCGTCGCGCAGGTCGTCGTCGGACATGACGATGGCGCCGTCGCGGTCCACCACCAGCAAGGCGCGCACGCCGGGCATGGCACGCTTGAGCGATTGCAGCAGGATGCGGCGGCAGTCGCCGGGACAGGCGGCCGTGCCGCTGAAGGCACTGCGGGCGCTATCGAGCGCGCTGCGCACGCCTTCCAGCTGGTGGCTCAGGTTCTCGTCGATGATGACCGTTTGCAGGCGCATGCGCTCGATGTTCGACATCAGCAGCAGCTGGCGTTCGTTCCAGATGAAGTAAGCGATCAGCAGTCCGCTCATCAGCAGTACCGCCAGCAAGACCAGCCATTCGGCCGTGCTGCGACGCATGCGCGGGACGCGGTTGTATCGGTGCGTGGACATAAGCCCTCCCCCATAAGGTGACGTGTGACGTCAATATAGGAGGAAGGCGTAGGCGGCGAAATCGCACCTTGGTATGCCGACTCATACCAAGGTTTAGGTCCGCAAGGTTTAGGTCGGCCGGAAGTTTACGCCGGCAGCGCCGACAGCGTGAAGATCTCGAAGCCGGTTTCGGTGACGCCCAGCGAGTGTTCGAATTGCGCCGACAGCGAGCGGTCCTTGGTCACCGTGGTCCATTTGTCGGGCAGCGTCTTGACCATGTAGCTGCCGGCGTTGATCATCGGCTCGATGGTGAAGATCATGCCCGGCTCCAGCACGATGCCGGTGCCGGCGCGG
>Ga0209862_1000599_pt1 | contig 12715 bp, 10 predicted proteins | sample OrgsoiDNA_201061_FD_185809 | JGI IMG/M metagenome (GOLD analysis project Ga0209862, IMG submission 185809) | Permafrost soil microbial communities from the Arctic, to analyse light accelerated degradation of dissolved organic matter (DOM) -... | ecosystem: Environmental > Terrestrial > Soil >... | reverse complement strand
AGCGTTACTGCGTTTTCCATGTTTGGTGGGTGCTGAGAGGCTCGAACTCCCGACCTAAACCTTGTAAGGGTTCCGCTCTACCAACTGAGCTAAGCACCCCATGTTGAATCTGGAAAACTCTTTCAGAGCTTGTCACCGCTGCTGAACGAGGCCGTATTCTACTGTGAGGTTTTCTCATCTGCAAGGGTCTTTTTGAAATTATTTCAAAAGCGACGGGCGGGCTGTGCTTGCCGCAAGCGCCATTTCCGGCGATACTGTATGTATTCACAGTATTCTTTCTCCAGCCCACGTCCCATGTACGCGCACAACCGCCGCATCGCCCACCTGGACATGGACGCCTTCTACGCGTCCGTGGAATTGCTGCAATATCCCGAGCTGCGCGGCCAGCCCGTCGTCATCGGCGGCGGGCGCGACCACCAGCCGGTCACCCAGCCCGACGGCACGCGCAGCTTCGCCCGGCTGCGCGACTACGTCGGCCGCGGCGTCATCACCACCGCCACCTATGAAGCGCGGGCGCTCGGCGTCGGCTCGGCGATGGGCATGATGAAGGCGGCCAAGCTGGCGCCGGACGCGGTGCTGCTGCCGGTGAACTTCGACGCCTACCGCCACTATTCGCGGCTGTTCAAGCAGGCCGTGCTGCGCATCGCGCCGGAAATCGAAGACCGCGGCATCGATGAGATCTATATCGACCTGACCGACGTGCCGGGCGAGACCTTGGAGCTGGCCAGCCGCATCAAGGCCGCCGTGCACGAGGCCACGGGACTGAGCTGTTCGATCGGCGTGACGCCCAACAAGCTGCTGTCGAAGATCTGCTCGGACCTGGAAAAGCCCAACGGCCTGACCATACTCGGCTATGCCGACATCCCCGACCGCATCTGGCCGCTGGGCGTGCGCAAGATCAACGGCATCGGCCCGAAGGCGACGGAAAAACTGGCGGCGCTGGGCATCGAAACGATAGGCCAGCTGGCCGAGGCCGACGCCGGCCTGCTGCAAGACCACTTCGGCGCCAACTATGCCGGCTGGCTGGCCGAGGTGGCGCACGGCGTCGACCAGCGCGAAGTGGCCACCAGCTCGGTCACCAAGTCGATCAGCCGCGAAACCACCTTCGAGCGCGACCTGCACGCGCGCGGCGACCGCGAGACGCTGTCCGGCATCCTGACGGCGCTGTGCGCGCGGCTGGCCGACGACGTGCAGCGCAAGGGTTTCGTCAGCCACACGATCAGCGTCAAGCTGCGCTTCGACGATTTCCAGATCGTCAGCCGCAACGTGACCCTGCCGGCGGCCGTGGACGACGCGGCCGCCATCCTGCACGCGGCGCGCGAATGCCTGAAACGCGTGCCCCTGCAACGGCGGCTGCGGCTGCTGGGCGTGCGCGCCAGCACGCTGGAAAGCAAGGCGCTGTACCGCGCCGCAGCCGGTCCCGGCCAGGGCGAACTGTTTGCCTGAGCGCGCATCGGGAATACAACGCAGCAAAGAAATCAACGGCGGCCGCCGCCCGCCAGCGTGTAAAATGACGCTCCCCTGGCATGACTGAAACAACGGAAAATATAACTATGTGGTTCAAGAATCTTCAGATTTACCGCCTGCCCGCCCCTTGGGCGTACACCCCGGAACAACTGGAAGCAGCGCTCGCTCCTCATTCCTTCGTGCCGGCCAACAGCAATGAATTGCTGCGCCAGGGATGGGACACGCCGCGCCCGAACGGCGGCCTGGTCCACGTCGTCAACAAGCAGATGCTGATCCTGCTGGGCACGGAAAAGAAACTGCTGCCGTCGTCGGTGATCAACCAGGTCGCCAAGGCGCGCGCCGCCGAAATGGAAGAGGCGCAAGGTTTCGCTCCCGGCAAGAAAGCCATGAAGGAACTCAAGGAACGCGTGGCCGACGAACTGCTGCCGCGCGCCTTCTCGATTCGCAGCAACGTCTGGACCTGGATCGACCCGGTCAACGGCTGGCTGGTGGTCGACGCGGCCAGCCCGGCCAAGGCCGATGAAGTGATCAAGCTGCTGCTCAAGGCCGTCGATAAACTGCCGCTGGAAAGCCTGCGCGTGCAGCGCTCGCCGGTTGGCGTGATGACCGAATGGCTGCAGGCCGACGACGCGCCGGCCGGCTTCACGGTCGACATGGACACCGAGCTGCGCGCCACCGGCGAGAGCAAGGCCGCCGTGCGCTACGTGCGCCACACGCTGGAGGCGGACGAGGTGCGCCGCCACATCGCCGCCGGCAAGCAGTGCACGCGCCTGGCGATGACGTGGGACAGCAAGATTTCCTTCGTGCTGACCGAGTCGCTGGCGATCAAGGGCATCAAGCCGCTGGACGTCATCACCGAAAAAGAGTCGAGCACCAAGAACGACGACGAACGTTTCGACGGCGACATGATGCTGATGACCGGCGAGCTGGCCAAGATGATGGCCGACGTGGTCGAAGCGCTGGGCGGCGAAGCGAAAGCCTAAGCCGGCCAGGCGGCGCCGCGCCGGCGCCACGCAGACGTCAAAAAGCCCGCAAAATTTGCGGGCTTTTTGTTTGTAGGCCGCTAATTTGGCTGCTGACTTGCCCGCTTACCTGGCCGCCAGCAAAGGCTGGAACACGCCGGCGACGCGGTTCTTTTGCACATTATCCCAGGCGAAAATCTGCCCGTTCATCGCCACGTAGACGCCCGGCGGCAGGGTTTGCGCGGCGGCGCAGGCGAAGCCGAGGTTGAACAGGGCGTCGGAATTGTCGATCGCATAGGGAATCATGGCGCCGGTCAGCACGATGGTCTGCTCCAGCTGCACCGGGCCGAGCACGGCCGCCGTCTGCGGCATGGTGTCGGTGCCGTGCACGATGACGATGGCCTTCTCGCTGGCGGCCTGGCAGGCGGCCAGGATGCGGGCGCGGTCGGCGTCGACCATGTCCAGCGAATCCATCAGCGGCAGCTGTTCCAGCGTCACGCCGACGGTCAGCCGGGCGCGGGTCAGCGCGGCCGGCAGGTGGCTGTCGGCGAAACCGAGCGTGCCGTTCAGTTCGTTGTAGTGTTTGTCGAAGGTGCCGCCGGTGGCGAGGATGCGCAGGGTCATGGTGTCGATCATGGTCAGGAGGAATGGGCGAATGATAGCCTGAAGCGCGGCCGCTGTGCAGGGTCGCCGGCCGTACAGCGCGCAACAAAATGTTTATCCGGCGCGGCTGGAAAATTGGCGCGACTGTGAGTACACTGGTTTCTTTGTCCGCTCAGCCGCCATGAAAACGCTCGCTCCCGGTACCGTCATTTTCCACCGCCACCGCGGCTACGGCGTCATCACGTCGGTCAACCTGCTGACCGGCTGGATCGCGGCGCGCTTCGGCAGCGAGGCGCGCGCGCTGGACCTGAACCTGTCGACCGACGCGGTGCAGTTCGCCGACGGCGAGGCGATCCTGTTCCGCCGCGCGCCGCCGGACCGCATGCCGCACGCGCGCCTGATGGCCATGGTGCGCGCGCTGCACGGCGCCGGTTATCAGAAGCTGTATCTGTACGCGTGGCCCAAGCCGTCCGGCCTGCACTGGCGCTGGCATTTGTTCACCGGCCAGCGCGACTGGATGCAGCGGCCGTGGCGCGAAGGCTGGTACGGTTCCGGCGCCGACTACAACGTCAATCCCGTGATGGGCTGGGGCGACACGCCCGGCGCCAGCACCGAGGAGCTGGTCGACGCGCTGGCCCGCTTCGATCCGCATGGCCTGGCGCAGGCGCTCGGTCGCGACGAAGACCACACGGCCTGGTTCGAGAGCGTCTGCGACGCGCTGCTGCCCGGCTATATGTACAGCCTGGACATGCAGCGCCCCGACGGCGGCCCGCTGCAGGAGATGCCGCCGGTGCCGGTGATCCCGGTGCGCGCCTCGCTGCCGCCGTATGCCGGGCCGCGGATCGCCTGGCCGCCCGGCTGGGCCGGACTGTGGAGCAAGGTCCACGCGATGCCGACGCCGGCCATCAACCTGACTGGCGTGCCCGAGATCCGCTGAAAACTTGAACCGCCCAGGCGGCGGCATATCGGTTCAGACCGCGCGTTCGGCGCCGTTGAGCGTGGTCCGGCCCCGCTTGACGCCGCATGCCCCGCCGGCGTTCACCGCGCGTGGGCCAGATACTCCGGATTGGCGATCTTGTCGCAAGTGCCCGCCGCGAAATCGACCACGTTCTGGAAGGCGTGGCGGAAATACAGCTCGTAGCTATCCTTTTCCACATAGCCCAGGTGCGGCGTCGCCAGCACGGTGGGTATGCGCAGCAGCGGCGCGTCCGGCGCCAGCGGCTCGGAGGTGTAGACGTCGAGCGCCGCGTAAGCCGGCCGCCCCTGTGGCAGCGCCTGCTCCAGCGCGTTCTCGGCGACCAGCTCGGCGCGGCTGGTGTTGACGAACAGCGCCGTGCGCTTCATGCGCGCCAGATCGTCGGCCGTGACCAGCCCGCGCGTGGCGTCGTTGAGCCGCAGGTGCAAGGTCAGCACGTCGGCCTGTTCAAAGAAGGCCTCGCGCGACGCCGCCGCCAGGTTGCCGTCGGCCAGCGCCGCGTCGCGGCTGGCCTGGCTGCCCCACACCAGCACCTGCATGCCGAACGCGCGGCCGTAGCCGGCGATGATGCGGCCGATCTTGCCGTAGCCCCAGATCGCCAGCGTGCGTCCCTTGAGCACCGTCCCCAGCCCGTTTAGCGCCGGGTTGATCGACGCCGTCTGCCACAAGCCATCCTTGAGATTATTCGCATATGGCACGATCTTGCGCGACGCCGCCATGATCAGCGCCCACGTCAGCTCGGCCGGCGCGGTCGGCGAGCCGACACCCTCGGCGATGGCGATGCCCAGCTCGCTGGCGGCCGCCACGTCGACATGGCCGGCCAGCTTGCCGGTCTGCGAAATCAGCTTTAAATTCGGCAACTTGGACAGCAGCGCCCGGCTCAAGGACGTGCGTTCGCGTATCAGCACCAGCGCGTCGAACGGCGCCAGCCGGATGGCCAGCTGGCCCAGTCCGCGCGTGCCGCTATTGAAGATTTTGACCTCATGTTCGCGCAGCAATTCGAAGCAATCGAGCTCCGCTGTAGCATTTTGGTAATCGTCGAGAATTGCGATTTTCATGGGAGTTGGCAGAAGTTATAAAGAATTTCGTAGCGAAATAACAGGTTTGTGGCAATGCTGAATAGCCTACTACAATACTCAACCATTTCTCCTACATTTTTGATGGAAAGCCGGTTTGCCGGGTGTACAATCGGCCAAAAATCGAATGCCGCGCGCACCATCCGCGAGTTCACGCAATACGTTCCAGCAGCCCGCCAGCAACATGGGTTGGGCGCCGTAAGGGCGCCGACGACAAGACCGCCGTACCCGCCGAAGCATGTTAATGACTTTCCGAGCGCAAGCGATGAGCTGACGACGATCCTGCCGTGCCGGGAAAGACAGAATTCTTATTGGCATTGGAGGTACTATGAATCAGCCCGTCATGGGTGGCGTTGCGGCACTGAACGTCCCAGCTTACATTAAACAGCAAAGCTTGATCAATTGGGTGGCCGACATCGCCGCCCTGGCCAAGCCCGACCGCATCCACTGGTGCGACGGCTCGCAGGCCGAGTACGACCGCCTGTGCGGCGAAATGGTCGCGGCCGGCACGATGAAGAAATTGAACGCCGACAAGCGTCCGAATTCCTACCTGGCCTGCTCCGACCCGAGCGACGTCGCCCGCGTCGAAGACCGCACCTTCATCTGCTCGGCCACCAAGGAAGAAGCCGGCCCGACCAACAACTGGACCGACCCGACCGAAATGCGCGGCACCCTGAACGGCCTGTTCGACGGCTGCATGGTGGGCCGCACGATGTATGTCGTGCCGTTCTCGATGGGACCGCTCGGTTCGCCGATCGCCCACATCGGCGTCGAGCTGTCCGACTCGCCCTACGTGGCCGTCAACATGCGCGTGATGACCCGCATGGGCCGCGCCGTCTACGACGTGCTGGGCAGCGACGGCGAATTCGTGCCCTGCGTGCACACCGTCGGCGCGCCGCTGAAAGCCGGCCAGAAGGACGTGGCCTGGCCGTGCAACCCGACCAAATACATCGTGCACTTCCCGGAGACGCGCGAAATCTGGTCCTACGGTTCCGGCTACGGCGGCAACGCGCTGCTGGGCAAGAAATGCTTCGCGCTGCGCATCGCCTCCAACATGGGCCACCAGGACGCGCGATTGGATGGCGCCGGTTGGCTGGCCGAGCACATGCTGATCCTCGGCGTTGAATCGCCCGAAGGCAAGAAGCACTACATCGCGGCGGCCTTCCCCTCGGCCTGCGGCAAGACCAACTTCGCCATGCTGATCCCGCCGGCCAGTTTCAAGGGCTGGAAAGTGACCACCATCGGCGACGACATCGCCTGGATCAAGCCGGGCGCCGACGGCCGCCTGTACGCGATCAATCCGGAGGCGGGCTACTTCGGCGTCGCGCCGGGCACCAACGAAAAGACCAACTTCAACTGCATGGCCTCGATGCGCGAGAACACCATCTTCACCAACGTCGCGCTGACCGACGACGGCGATGTCTGGTGGGAAGGCCTGACCAAGCAGGCGCCGGCGCACCTGATCGACTGGCAAGGCAAGGACTGGACGCCGGCCTCCGGCACCAAGGCCGCCCATCCGAACGCCCGCTTCACCGTCGCCGCCACGCAAAACCCGGTGATCGACGCGGCCTGGGACGATCCGGCCGGCGTGCCGATCTCGGCCTTCATCTTCGGCGGCCGCCGCTCGACCACCGTGCCGCTGGTGACCGAGGCGCGCAACTGGACCGAGGGCGTCTACATGGCCGCCACGATGGGCTCGGAAACCACCGCCGCCGCCGCCGGCCAGATGGGCGTGGTGCGCCGCGATCCGTTCGCCATGCTGCCCTTCATCGGCTACAACATGAGCGACTACTTCCAGCACTGGCTGAACCTGGGCCGGAAGCTGGGCGCCACGAACCCGGCCGCGCTGCCGAAGATCTTCTGCGTCAACTGGTTCCGCACCGACGAGCAGGGCCATTTCATCTGGCCTGGCTTCGGCGACAATATGCGCGTGCTGAAGTGGATGCTGGAACGCATAGCCGGCACGGCCGGCGGCATCGAAAACGTCTTCGGCACCACGCCGCGTTATGGCGACATGAACTGGGACGGCCTGCCGCTGTCGCCCGAAGAGTTCGAGACCATCACGTCGATCGACAAGGACGCCTGGCGTGACGAGCTCAAGCTGCACGACGAACTGTTCGCCAAGCTGGCCTACCATCTGCCGACCGAACTGACGGCCGTGAAGGCCGAGCTGGAAAAGCGCCTGGCGCGCTGATCGGCTTTAAAAACCCTGGGACGGCGCACTTTCAGGTGCGCCGTTTTTTTTGTCGCAGCAGTTTTACTGATACTGCGCCGCCGTGCCGAGGATGGCTTTCGGTTCCAGGTAGGCCTCCAATCCGTACTGGCCGAATTCACGGCCTATGCCCGACTGCTTGAAGCCGCCGAACGGCGCCAGCATGTCCTCGTGCATGCCGTTGATGTGCACGCGTCCGGCCTGCAACTGGTCGGCCACACGGTTGGCGTGCTCCAGGTTGCGCGAGCTGACGTATGCCTGCAAGCCGTACGGCGTGTCGTTGGCGATGGCGATGGCCTCCTCTTCGCTGCGATAGCTCATGATAGACAACACCGGGCCGAAGATTTCGTCCTTGGCGATCGTCATGTCCGGCGTGACGTTGAAGAACACGGTCGGCTTGACGAAGTTGCCGGCCTCCAGTCCGGCCGGCTGGTCCGGGCCGCCGGTCAGCAGGCTCGCGCCTTGCTCGATGCCGAGGCGGATGTAATGCTGCACCCGTTCATACTGCTTGCGCGTGACCATCGGCCCCAGCGTGACGGCCGGGTCTTTCGGATCGCCGACCACCACCGCTTCGGCCGCCGCCTTGGCCAGCCGCTTGACTTCCTCCAGCCGGTGTTCCGGCACCAGCAAACGCGTGCCGGCGATGCAGGCCTGGCCGTTGTTCATGAAGGCGGCCTGCACGGCGAACGGAATCGCGCGCTCGAAATCGGCGTCGTCCAGAATGATGTTGGGCGACTTGCCGCCCAGCTCCAGCGTCACGCGCTTGAGCGTGTCGACGGCCGCGCGGGCGATCAGCTTGCCGACCAGCGTGGAGCCGGTGAAGGAAATCTTGGCGACGTCGGCATGCGCGCTCAACTCCGCGCCGACCACGTCGCCACGGCCGTTGACGACGTTGTAGACACCCGGCGGCAGGCCGGCCTCATGCAGGCATTCCAGCAGGATCTGCGTCTGGATCGCGCTCAGCTCGCTCGGTTTGATGACCGCCGTGCAGCCGGCCGCGATGGCCATCGCCAGCTTGCCGGCGACGAAGCCCGCGCTGGCGTTCCACGGCGTGATGATGCCGACCACGCCCAGCGGCATCATCAGCACTTTCGATTTGCTGACGGTGCGCACGAAGTCGAAGTTCTCCATCGTCAGCTTGGCGTTGAGGAAGGTCTGGGCCGCGTAGCGCGCGCCCCAGATGGCGCGTTGCGTCGGGCCGCCGTATTCCTCGATGATGGCCACGCTCATTTCGTCGGCGCGCGCCAGCACGGCGTCGTGCAGGCGTTGCAGATAGTCGCCGCGCTGGGCCAGCGTGGTGCGTGAGAACGCCGGCAGCGCGGCCTTGGCGGCGGCGATGGCGGCGCGAGTGTCGTCCACGTCGCCGAGGCGCACGCGGCCCAGCAGCTCGCCGTTGGCCGGGTTGACGAGGTCGGACATTTCGCTGCCGTGCGGCGTGAGGAATTGGCCGTTGATGTAAATATCGGTGATGGTGCGCATCTGCATTCTCCAGTGTGAAAGTACGAGGTGCAGCCATTCTAGAAAATGCGCGCCGTTCCGGTTAGTGCGCTTCCTGCCGAAAGCTTGCCTAATCCTGCAGCGCCGCTTGCGCGGCCATTTGTTCGCGCGCGTAACGCATCGGCGGCAGTCCGACATGGCGGGTGAAGGCGACGCTGAACGCGCTGGCCGAGCCGTAGCCGACGCGCGTGGCCACGTCGGCGACGCCGCCGTCCCGGCGCAGCAGCAAGCTCTTGGCCGACGCCATGCGCCACGCCAGCAGATACTCCATCGGCGCGACGCCCACCGCGCGGCTGAAGCGCTCGAAGAAGGCCGAGCGCGACAGCGCGGCCAGCTTCGCCAGCTGCGCCACCGTCCACGGCTCGGTCATTTTTTCGTGCATGCCGCGGATCGCGACGGCGAGGCGTTCGTCGGCCAGCCCGCGCAACAGGCCGGGCGACGCCGCCGTGCCGGCCGTCGAGCGCAGCGCTTCGATCAGCAGCACTTCGAGCAGGCGCGCCACGATGACTTCACGTCCGGGCCGTTGCGCGCGCGACTCGTCGCCGACCAGTTGCACCAGCGTGGCCAGCCGCTGCTCGCCGCGCACATGCACCAGCTCCGGCAGCAGCGACACCAGCAGCGCCGCGTCCGGCGAAGCGAAGGCGCAGTGGCCCACCAGCAGCAGCACGTCGGGTGCGACGTCCGGCATGCCGATCCTGAACTCGCCATGCCGCAGCGCGAGCGGCGCGGCATCGACGTGGTCTGGCGCCGGCGCTTCGCGACTGCTCATCGTGAAGTCATGCGCCGCCGGGATCAGCACGAAGTCGCCCTGCTGCAACGCCATAGTCTCGCGCCCGTGCACCGTCAGGGCGCACGCGCCGTCGAGGATCACGCAATAAAACGGCCGCCCGGCTTCGGAGCGCCGCACGCGCCACGGACCGGCGCCGCTGACGACCTTGGAAAACGAGGCTTGCGGCTGGAGGAGGGCGACAACCTCGGCGAGTGGATCAACCATAACAGGACTCTTGCTAATTAAATGTGGACTGTTGATTGTAGCAAGTCCGGCGACAGCGGCCTATAGTCTCGCTACGCCCACCACCCCAGGAGTTCGCATGAAAACAGTTTTGATCACCGGCTGCTCATCCGGTTTCGGCCTCGCCATCGCCCGGTACTTCCTCGACCGCGAGTGGAACGTCATCGCCACGATGCGCACGCCGCGCGAGGACGTGCTGCCGCGTTCCGAGCGTCTGCGTGTGCTGGCGCTGGACGTCACCGATGCGGACAGCGTCGGCCGGCTCATCGACGCCGCCGGGCCGATCGACGTGCTGGTCAACAACGCCGGCATCGGCATGCTGGGCGCCCTCGAAGGCGCGGCCATGGCGACGGCGCGCGAGGTCTTCGAGACCAACACGCTGGGCACGATGGCGATGGTGCAGGCGGTGTTGCCGCAGTTCCGGCAACGCAGGGCCGGCGTCATCGTCAACGTCACGTCGAGCGTGACACTGAAATCGCTGCCGCTGCTGTCCGTGTACACGGCGAGCAAGGCGGCCGTCAACGCCTTCACCGAATCGCTGGCGCTGGAGCTGGAACAATTCAATGTGCGCGTCAAGCTGGTGCTGCCGGGGCGCGCGCCGGCAACCAGCTTCGGCGCCAACGCCCAGTCGCGCATCCAGATACCGGAAGCCTACGCCGAGCTGGCGCAGGACGTCTTCGCGGCATGGGGGGAGTCGTCCGAGGTCACGCTGTCGGCCGACGTGGCCGAAGCGGTGTGGCGCGCGGCGAACGACGCGGCGGCGCCGATGCGCATCGCGGCGGGTGCCGATGCTGTCGCGTTAGCCGGGTTGCATTGAATCGGGGCTGCCGCCGGCTGGGCTGAATCCGCGCAGCGATGCGAGGACGCAGCTGAAATCAGCTGAGCAGATTTTTCACGTCGCGCATCGGCGGCGCGCCGAACAGGCGCCGGTACTCGCGGCTGAATTGCGACTGGCTTTCGTAGCCGACTTGGTACGCGGCCGTGGTCGCGTCGACGCTGCCGCTCAACAGCAGCCGGCGCGCCTGTTGCAGGCGCAGCTGCTTTTGATATTGCAGCGGCCCCATCGTCGTCACCGCCTTGAAGCGGTGGTGCAGACTCGATACGCTCATATTGGTGGCCTGCGCCAGTTCCTCGACCTTGATGCTGCGGTCGAAATGTTCCTTCAGCCAGGCGATGGCTTTGCCGATGCCGCGATCCTGCTGGTCGAGCACGACGTTCTGGTACAGCATCGCGCCATGCTCGCCGTTGAGCAAGCGGTAAATAATTTCGCGCTTCAGCCCGACCGACAAGAACGCCGCCTCCTTGGCCGGCGCGTCCAGCAAGCGTAGCAGCTGATATAAGGTGTCCTGCAATACGCCATCGGTCTTGCCGACGTAGGCGCCGCGCACCGGCTGCGCCGCCGCCGACACATCCACGCCCGCTTCCGCGACGATGGACGCGATCTCCTGCGGATCGAGTTCGATGTTCAGCAACAGGTAAGGCTGGTCCCGCGTGGCGCTGACGATGTGTCCGGCGCCGGCCATGTCGAGCGTCACCACGAGGAATTCGCCCGGCCCGTAATCGAGCACGTCGGTGCCGACGTAGACGCGCTTGTGTCCCTGCAAAATCATGCACAGCGACGGTTGCAGCACGCCGCGCGAGACCGGCGTCGGCTGCGACACGCGCATCAGCGACAAAAAGGGTATCGCCGTCTGCACGCGCGCGTCGGCGGGCACGCGCCGGTCGACGATGGCGATCATGTGATCGAGCGGCGTCGGTGCGATGTCCCGTTTCATGCGCGTCTCCAGCTTACTGTTTCAGCAGCGGGCCCAGATATTTGCCGGTCACGCTGGCCGCGTTGGCCGCCACTTCTTCCGGCGTGCCGGTGGCGATGATCTGCCCGCCGCCCGCGCCGCCTTCCGGTCCCAGATCGACGATCCAGTCGGCCGTCTTGATGACGTCCAGATTGTGCTCGATGACGACCAGCGTGTTGCCCTGGTCGCGCAGACGGTGCATCACCTTCAACAGCAAATCGATGTCGTGGAAGTGCAGGCCGGTGGTCGGTTCATCCAGAATATACAGCGTGCGTCCCGTGTCGCGCTTGGACAATTCCAGCGACAGCTTGACGCGCTGCGCCTCGCCGCCCGACAGCGTGGTCGCGCTCTGGCCCAGCTTGATGTAGCCGAGGCCGACGTCGAGCAGCGTGTGCAGCTTGCGCGCGATCAGCGGCACCGGCTTGAAGAATTCGTGCGCGTCCTCGACCGTCATGTCCAGCACTTCGGTGATGCTCTTGCCCTTGTAATGCACTTCCAGCGTTTCGCGGTTGTAGCGCTTGCCGTGGCAGACGTCGCACGGCACGTAGACGTCCGGCAGGAAGTGCATCTCGACCTTGATGACGCCGTCACCCTGGCAGGCTTCGCAGCGGCCGCCCTTGACGTTGAAGGAGAAGCGGCCCGCGCTGTAGCCGCGCTCCTTGGCCATCGGCACCGTCGCGAACAGGTCGCGGATCGGCGTGAACAGGCCGGTGTAGGTGGCAGGATTCGAGCGCGGCGTGCGGCCGATCGGCGCCTGGTCGACCGAGATCACCTTGTCGAAATGCTCCAGGCCGCTGATCGAGTCGTGCGGCGACGGTTCGGTCTGCGAGCCATACAGGTGGCGCGACAGTGCCGGGTACAGCGTGTCGTTGATCAGCGAGGACTTGCCGGAACCGGACACGCCGGTCACGCAGGTCATCAGGCCGACCGGCAGGTTCAGCGAGACCTTCTTCAAATTGTTGCCGGTGGCGCCGGTGATGACCAGCTGCTTGTCCGGATCGGCGACGTGACGCTTGGGCGGCACGGCGATTTTCAGCGTGCCGTTCAGGTATTGCGCCGTCAGCGATTTTTTATTTTTCAGGATGTCCTTCAGCGTGCCCTGGGCGATGATCTCGCC